>JAABUS010008417.1_pt1 | contig 11345 bp, 11 predicted proteins | sample 5560161 | NCBI WGS metagenome assembly JAABUS01 (sample SAMN10711885, study PRJNA513376) | rock metagenome | isolation source: Antarctica rocks | place: Antarctica: Victoria Land, Trio Nunatak nord | collected 2016-01-04
GATATTGCTGCGGCCATCTATCTCCTGCCCTTGTTTCCTTGTCGTTGGCAATTGATGCGCGAACACTTCGTCAGCGCGACCGAGTATTCCTGACCATGCCCGATCGTGCCCCTGCGTTTGCTGCCACGAACCTATGCCGGATCGGCAAACGGGCGATAGATCGGTGAGCCGGGCGGAATCGCCATCAGTTCGAGCGAATTGCCGTCCGGGTCGGTGATGAATGCCAGTTGCTGTGCCGCACGCCCGGCGCGTGGCGGCGCGGTAGGGGTGACGCCGAGCGTGGCTAGATGGGCCAGCGTGGCCGTCAGATCGTCCACGAGGAGGCAGGTGTGAGCATAGCCGAGCGGTTCGGCTGGCTCCGTAGGGCGATTCCTACCGCCGGGAAAGAGTTCGATGAATTGGCCCGGCACCAATTCGATATAGACGAGTTGGGGTGTCCCATCGTCGCGGTTGGCGCGGAACGCCTCCCGCGCCCCGAATGCCGCCGCGTACCACGCGATGCTCGCTTCGAGATCGCGCACCCGAAAGGCCACATGGCCCAGTCGCACCGTGGTTGACTCGCGCTGTCCGCCCATTTTTACCCTCCCCCTCGTGATTTTCTCGCTAGGCAACCGCACTCGCACGGTAACACGCCCCGCCGAGAGATGCCAGCGTGGGGAGACCGTATCCGCTTACCGTCCTCGCGCTTAATGCAGCGGGAGAATGGCGACCGGCACGCGCCTTGGCTCCTCTTGCGGTAGCCCTGCGTGGGGTGTATAGAGAACGCTGCGATATGACTTCTCCGCGCGATGAGCGGTCGCGGTTGGCACCGCTCGGCGGTGATGAATGGGAGGTGCGATGGTACCTGATGGGCGTGATGGGTCGGGCCGGATACGGATCGGTGTGGGGGTCGGGGGGGTGCCGACCGATGAACAGTTGACACAGGCGAAGCAGATGGGCTGCTCGGGCGTGGTCGTCGCCACGCCTGCGCTGCCGTGGACCGATGGCTGGGCCTACGATGATCTGGCACGGTTGCGGGAGCGGGTCGAGTCGTTCGACCTGCGCCTGGAGGCGGTGCAGAATAGTCCGCTCGATGAGTTCGACCTGATCCGGCTCGCGCTGCCGGGGCAAGAGGTGGCGCTGGCCCATTACCAGGCGACGATCAGGAATCTGGGGCGGGCCGGGATCCCGCTGCTCGGCTACAACTGGCGACCGAATCGTCTCTACCGGACCGGTGAGGCCATCGGGCGGGGCGGGGCGCGTGTGACGACCTTCGACGAAGCGCAACTTATCGATCAGTCACTGAGTCATGGCCGGGAATACGACGCGGAAGCGCTCTGGGCCACCCATGATGCTTTCCTGCGTGCGGTCGTGCCTGTCGCGGTGGAGGCCGGAGTGACGCTCGCGCTGCACCCCGACGATCCGCCCGGCGTTACGATCGGCGGGGTGACGCGGATCATGAGCAACTTCGCCGGATTCGCGCGGGCCGAGGCGACCGCCGACAGTATCGCGCCGACCGGCTGGGGGCTCCTCTTCTGCGTCGGGTGCTGGGCGGAGATGGGCGGTACCGCCGAGGTATTGCGCGGGCTGCGCCACTTCGGCTCGCGCGGGCGGATCGCCTACGTCCACTTCCGCGACGTGCAGGGGACGGCGACCTGTTTCCAGGAATGTTTCCCCGGCGAAGGGACGGTCGATGTGACGGCGGTGATGCGGACGTTGCGGGAGACCGGTTTCGCTGGCGTCGTGATCGATGACCACGCGCCGCTGATGATCGGCGACGAAGGTTGGGCACCGAAGAGTCGCGCCTACCAGACCGGCTATCTGCAAGGGTTGCTCCGTGCGATCGAAGACCTCGTCCCGGCTCGCAGTGGCGCGGGGGCGTCACACTGAGCCGCCCGCTAGCGGTGAGCAGAGGATTTGATAGCAGGCTTGGTGCCATCCGAGAGAATGGAATCGATCGAGAGGAGTTGTTCGTGTCGTCGTATGAACTCTTGCGCGAGTTGATGGAAATCCCCGGCCCGACTGGCCAGGAACACCGGGTGATGGCGTGGCTCGAAGATCGCTGGACTGGTCAGGCCGAGCGGGTTTGGCGCTCGAAGGTGGGCAATCTGCTCGCCCACGTCGGTGGGCAAGGGCCGAAGCTGCTGATCACCGGCCACGCCGACGAGATTGGCTTCGTCGTCCGGGGGATCGATGAGCGCGGCTTTCTCTGGCTGGCGAGCGCCCAGGCCGGTGGCGACCCGCGCCTGCGTTATCCGGCGGGGCACCCGGCGCTGGTCGTCGGGCGGGGCGAGCCGGTGGAGGGGATCTTCGCGACCGCAACCGGCCATGTGGTCAACGAGGAGCAGCGGGCGAAACCGCTGACGTTCAACAACCTGTTCGTAGATATCGGGGCTGCGTCTCGCGAGGAGGTGCTGGCGCAGGGGATTCACGTCGGCGCGGGGGTGATCTGGAATCCGCCGACCCGTCGCGCGGGGACGCGGATCTATGGCAAGGCGATCGACGATCGGGTCGCGCTGGCGATCATGACCGAACTCCTCGACGGGCTCGACCCGGCGGCCCTCGCCTATGACATCTACTTTGCGGCGACCGTGCAGGAGGAGATCGGCCTGGTCGGGGCGGCGTCACTCCGCGCCGATATCGATGCCGACCTCGCCATCGCCATCGACAATGGCCCGGTCGGAGACATCCCGACCCTCGGACCGCAGCAACTGCCGACCGCGCTCGGCGAGGGGCCGGTCCTCGTCCACAAAGATCGCCGCGTCCACTACGACTACGATCTCCTCTTTCGGATCGCCGATCATGCGGAGCGGATCGGCGTCCCGATCCAGCACGCGGTCTTCGAGAATTTCGGCAGCGATGGCGGGGCGCTGGTGCAGCAGGGGATCCCGACCGCGCTCGTCGGGATCTCGACCCGCTACACGCACTCGGCATTCGAGATGATGGACGAGCGCGACCTGGACTATTCGATCCAGCTCTTGCGCTCGTTCATCACCGCGAAGGGGTGAGCCGTATTTGCAGGGGGCCGCTGGCGATACGTTAGGGACTCGATCTTCTGGTAAGGTGGAGGACCGGGGACTCAAGTCCCCGGCTAGGTGGCCTGCGGGCCACGAAGTCCACTGAAGTGGACTAGATTCGCCGCAAGGCATTGCCCATCGTCAGGCTCCGCATTCGGCCCAAACCTAGTCCAGTTCACTGGACTTCGTGGCCCGCAGGCCACCTAGCGCCGGATTCATCCGGCGACCTACGTTGACCGGATGCTGCCCACCGTTGTAACGAGCCAGACGCCGCAGGCCACCTAGCGCCGGATTCACCCGGCGACCCACGCCTACAGACAACCACCCACCGTCGTAACGAGTCCACTTCCACACATGGACTGTACCTGGACGCTGTAACCAACGAAGTTGGCAAGCGCCATGAGCAATGGTTGCGGCGCTACGACCCCTTCTACGCGCCGCTCGTGCCTGGATCGCGCCGATCGGCGACGATCTGGCCGCCTTTGATGACCAGCGCGATCTTATCGAGATCTTGCAGGATCGTCACGTCGGCGAGCGGGTCGCCGTCCACGAGGACGAAATCGGCGAAACGGCCCGGTGCGATCAGGCCGACCTCGGGGAAAGCGATCCCGGCTGCCGCCCCGCTTGTCGCCGCGACGAGCGCTTCGGTTGTCGTGAGTCCGGCCTCGACCAGCATGGCGATCTCGTAGGCATTCTCGCCGTGGATGACGTAGGGCATCGCGGCGTCTGTGCCGCAGATGATCGTGACGCCAAGCTCGCGGGCGCGCCCGGTCGTTTTCCAGGCGTTGGCGATCGCCTTCTGTCGCCACGCTTCGAGGTGTGGCGCACCGGGCGGCAACGCCTTCTGGCCGTGTTCGCGGAACTTGCCGACCACGCTGAGGGTCGGGCAGAGGATCGTTCCCTGGCGGGCCATCTGTTCGAGGTGGGCATCCGTGAGGTAGAAACCGTGCTCGATCCCGTCGATCCCGGCATCGAGCGCCCAGGTCGCGCCGTCGCCACCGTAGGCGTGCGCCGTCACCGTGCGGCCGTGCCAGTGGGCCTCATCGATCAGCGCGGCCATCGTCTCGGCGGTCATCTCCGGCGCACAATAGCCTTCGTAGCGCCGGACGTGCTCGGTGAGGGTCGCGTTGAATTTGATGAAATCGACGTCGTAGCGCAGGTTGAGGCGCACCGCCTTGCGCGCCTCCTCCGGGCCGTCGGCCACCGTGTTCGGACCCGGCAGGGTGAGGTGCGGCGGCAGGATCTTCTCGCGATCCATGTGGCCAGTCGTTGACGTAATCCCAAGCCCGCAGGCCCAGATCCGTGGCCCCGGCACCTCGCCGCGCGCAATCGCGTCGCGGAGAGCGATATCGGCGTAATAGCGGCAGGCGGCGTCGCGCAAGGTGGTGAAGCCTGCGGCGAGATCGAGTTGCGCGTTGCGGAAGCAGTTCAGAGTGACGGTGGGGATCGAATTGAGCAGATCCCCGACGCCGAACGCGCTGTCGCCTGGCTTACCGCTGCTGAGGAGGTGGACGTGGGCATCGATCAGGCCGGGGAGGAGGGTGCCGTGTGGCATGTCGATGATGACTTCACCGCCGACGGCGACCGTCCCCTGGCCCCGATGGACTTCCGTGATCCGGTCGTTATCAAGCACGATTTCTGCCGACTTGGGGGCGGCACCGCTCCCATCGAACAACCGCGCGGCGCGGATAATCTGACGCATCTGTTCCCCTCTTCGTTGAGCGTTGTTATGCAGACGGTGGCTCACGCATACGCCCCAACCGAGCAATGCGATGTCCCGTGCTATTGCGCCGGTTTGGCGGGTGCGCTCGGCGGCAGATGGGTCCGGCCCGCTTGCGAGCCGCCGTGGACGCCGAGGATCGTGCCGGTGATCCAGGTCGCCTGCTCGGAGCAGAGGAAGACGACCGCGTCGGCGATGTCCTCCGGGCGTCCGGTGCGGCGCAGCGGGATCCCGGTGAGCAGCGCCGCGACGTAGGGGCTGGTTCCTTCCGGCACCGGCGGCTGCAAAACTTCGTCCATGATCAGGCCGGGAGCGACGGCGTTGACGCGGATCCCCTCCGGCCCGAGTTCGATCGCCATCACCTGTGTCAGCATCTCCAGCGCCGCCTTCGAGCCGCAGTAGTGCGAGCCGCCGGTACGCGCCGAGGTGCCCGCGCCCGAACTGATGTTGACGAGCGAGCCGCGTATGCCACGCGCGAGCATCTGGCGCGCGACCGCCCGGCTGAGGATGAATGGGGCGCGGAGGTTGACGTTGAAGACCATATCCCACTCCGCGGTAGCCATCTCCACCACGGGGCTATTCGGGAAGATCCCGGCGCAGTTGATCAGGATGTCGATCTGGCCGAGGGTGTCGATCGCCGAGGCGACCAACGCTTCGATCGCCTGCTCGTCGGTGAGGTCGGCGCTCATCGTCGTGACCGCGTCCTTGCCTTGCTCGACGGTGGCGAGCGTGGCCGCCAGCCCAACCTCGTTGCGGTCGCTGACGACGACCCGATCGCCGAGGGCGGTGAACGCCCTGGTGATCGCGGCGCCGATCCGCCCTGCCCCACCGGTGACCAACACGTTGCGCGTCGTACTCACGATTGCTTCTCCTCTTCCATTCGGTCGCCCCGTTCGACCTTCGGCGAGGCGGGTTCTGTACGCTTTTGGCTGCTCGATACCTGGTCGTTCTCTGCCGTGGTGACCGCTTCACCGGCCCGGCGCATCCGCTCCCAATCGAAGGTGATTTTTGGCACATCGAGGATGTGCGCCGTCTGCATCCCTCTGATCCCGTCGATCGCGCCGAGTCGCTTCAGCAAGAACCGTTGCAGATGCTCGTTCGAGCGTAACATCCCTTCGATCAGCAGGTCGTACGGCCCGGTCGCGATCCCCACCCAACGCACCTCATCGAGCGCGACGATTGCCGCGACGACCGCCTCGTGCTTCTGTGGCTCGACGACCAGTTGGATCATCACATGGAGCGGCAAGCCGAGTCGGCGACTATTGGCAAAGACCCCCACCGTGATGATCTTCTGGCTGACCAATCGCTCGATCCGGCGCGCGACCGTCGGGCGTGGCACGCCGAGTTGGCGTGCTATCTCGGTCGATGGTTTGCGCCCATCGTCCTGTAGTTCATTGATGATCCGCAGATCAAGCTCATCGAGATCAAGCCCGGTCGGCTCCTCCTTTTCCACAGGTGGTACTCCCGTTTATCGAGTATCGGCCGCGAGGCGACGCCCCACTTTGACCGGGGCTAAGAATGCCGATTGACATATACAAGCGACGAACTGTTTGCTGGTCGTTCTGCTCACAATTTTGCTAGAGAATGAACAGATTGTTCAGGATAGTAGTATGCGATAGCGATAGTGTCAATTGTTCGGTTCATTTCGGCAGAATTTGTCTCCTTTGCTTAGGCAGAATGCACGGTTTCCCCAAGCGTTGTTCGTAGGCTGAGACTTGCCTGGCGGGTAGCGGGACGGTGCCGATCGTGGCCTGGGCCGTAGGGTCATCACCGCCTGCTCCTCCTATCCAACGACCATGTACAATGCTGCTCTGATCGGGAACAGGTGAGGCTGCTTGCGTGGATCTTGCGTGGCTACAGTGGAGGGAAGCGCGATGGGTAACGACGAAAGACCACCGCAGGAGGCACACGCCGACCTTGTCTCGGCCACTGCCGGGCTGCCCTTCACCGCCGAACGGCTGGCTTTTCTGCAGCCGCGTCTCCAACGCTTACTCGCTGATTTTCAGGCGCTCGATGCGCTGGTGCCAGCAGCGACGGAACCGGCGTTCACCCCGCTCGAATACGACGAGGGGGGCCAGGATGCTGATTGAGCGCGACGCTCCTTCCCTTGCGACGATCGCCGAGCGGATCGCGCTGCGGCAGATTTCGCCGGTGGCGGTCACCGCTGCCGCCCTCGATCGGCTGGCACAATATGAGCCAGTGTTGAATGCCTTTATCACGACGCTACCTGATGAGGCGCTCGTCGCCGCCCGCGTTGCCGAAGTGGAGATCACGCGCGGCGAGTATCGCGGGCCGCTGCACGGCGTACCGATCTCGCTCAAAGATCTTTTCCTCACGCGCGGCATCCGCACCACGGCCGCTTCGCGTATCCTGGCCGATCACGTTCCCACAGCGGACGCGACGGTCGTAAAGCGGCTCGCGGCGGCGGGCGCGATCCTGATCGGCAAGACGAATATGCTCGAATTTGCTTATGGCGAGGTCGCGCCCGCGTTTGGCCCGAGTCGTAATCCGTGGCATACCGACTACGGGACGAGCGGGTCGAGTAGCGGTTCGGCTGCTGCCGTGGCTGCCGGACTCGGGTATGGATCGCTTGGCTCGGACACCGGTGGCTCGATTCGGCTGCCAGCGGCCTATTGCGGGATCGTGGGCCTCAAGCCGACCTATGGTCGTGTCAGTAGGGCGGGCGTCTTGCCCCTCTCCTGGTCGCTCGATCATGTGGGACCGATGACGCGGACGGTCCGCGACTGCGCGCTGCTGTTGGAGGTGATCGCCGGGCGCGATCCCGCTGATCCGACAACATCGGCGCGCCCGGTGCCGCGCTACGGCACTTTGCTGGATCGACAGATGCCGTCCTGTACCATCGGGATCGTCGAACCGGCGGCGGATGATCGGGTCGAACCCGATGTACGCGCCACCGTTGACGCGACCGCCGAACTGGTCGAACAACTCGGCTTCACCTGCAAGCGTGTCACCTTGCCGCACCCCGATACGGCGGCGCGGGCGCTGTTGGGGATCCTCTACGCCGAGGCGAGCGCCTACCATGCGCTGTGGCTGCGTGACCGGGCCGACGAGTATGCGCCGCATACCCGGATCCGTCTCGAATTAGGCACGCTCCTCCCGGCGACGGTCTATGTGCGGGCACAACAGGCGCGGCGCGTGATCATGCAGGCGTACAAGGATCTGTTCGCCCAGGTCGATCTCCTGCTCCTGCCGGTTGGCCCGAGCGCGTCGTATCGCCTCGATGCCCCCACAGTCGAGCCGACTGCGGGAGGCGGGGATCGGATGGGGTCGTTGATCCGCTTCTCCGGGCCGTTTGATCTGATCGGCTACCCGGCGATCTCGATCCCGCGCGGTCTGACTGCTGACGGTCTGCCGATCGGCGTGCAACTCGCCGGTCGCCCGTTCGAGGAAGGTCTGCTGCTTCAGGTGGCGCACGCGATCGAGCAAGCCGAGCCGTTCTGGCGGGGCTAAAGAAGCGTGGGCAGCGCATATTGCGCTGCCCACATTGCTGTTCGTTGGTTGTGTCGTTGCGTGGTCCCCGGCCTCAGTTGCGGCGCTCGGCCAGGCCATCGCCGATCAGGCTGAGGGCGACGCCGACGATCAGGAGGGCGATACCGGGAAAGGTCGGCATCCACCATGCTTGCAAGAGGAACTGGCGACCTTCGGCGATCATCGCGCCCCATTCCGGCGTCGGCGGTTGCGGGCCAAGGCCGAGGAAGCTGAGGGTCGCGCCGGTGAGGATCGCCAGGACCATCCCGGTGAAGACATAGACCAGCGACGGGGCGATCACATTCGGTAGGAGGTGGCGCAGGACAATCCGGGGCGTCGTGCAGCCGATCGTGCGCGCCGCCTGGATATATTCGAGGTTGCGCGTCACCAGCGTCTCGCCGCGCACGAGTCGCGCGTAGCTGATCCAGCCGACCACCCCGACGGCGATGTAGAGGTTCCGCAGCCCCGGCCCGAGCAACGTCATGATCGCGATGACCAGGACCAGGAACGGGAAGGCCATCAGGATATCGACGATCCGCATCACGATCGTGTCGGTCTTCCCGCCGAGGTAGCCGGTCGTCACGCCGATCAGGCTACCGGCGATGAACGGGAAGAGGACCGAGAAGAAGCCGATCTGCAAGTCGAGCCGCGTGCTGAAGATGATCCGGCTGAAGATGTCGCGCCCGTAGTTATCGGTCCCGAGCAGATGACCGGGACTGCCGGGTGGCAGGAAGGCGTCGCCGAGCGACTGCTCGATCGGGTTATACGGCGCGATCAGCGGCGCGAAGATGGCCGTGGCCAGGATCGCGATCAGCATCACGATCCCAACGATCAGGGTGCTGCTGAGATTGAGGCGACGGAACTTGGTGATGGAGAGCTTCAGACGATTGGGCTTGCCCTGTACCAGACCCTCGGCGCGCCCCGCCGCGATTGATCTACTCATATGACACCCTCGGATCGAGGAAGGAATACGACAGGTCGACGATCAGATTGACCAGGATCACCAGGAAGGCGGTCAGGATGGTGATCGCTTGCACGACCGGATAATCGCGCGCGGTGATCGATTGGAAGAGGAGCTGGCCGAGACCGGGAATCGCGAAGACCGTCTCGATCACGATCGTCCCGCCGACCAGGAAGCCGAACTGGAGCCCGAAGATACTGACCGTCGAGATCAGCGCATTCTTGAGGACGTGGACGAGCAGGATCGCGCGGCTGCTGAGCCCCTTTGCCTTCGCCGTGCGAACGTAATCGGAGCGGAGCGCGATCAGTATCTGGCTCCGCAGATTGCGAATCAACACGGCGGAGAGTTGCAGGGCGAGGGTCAGGGCGGGGAGGAAGAGATACCAGAGATGGTCCTTGAAGTTTTCGCCGTAGCCCGCCACCGGGAAGAGGCGCAAGCGTAGGCTGAAGAAGAGGATCAGCAGGATTCCGAGCCAGAAGCTCGGAGTGGTCAAGGCGAAGAGGAAGACCGCGCGGATGGCGTGATCGGTCGGTTTGTTCGCGCGGGTCGCCGCCCAGATCCCCATCGGTAGGGTGATGACCGCCGCGAGGAGCATCGCGTATGTCGCCAGGAAGAGCGAGACCGGCACGCGCCGGAAGACCAGCGAGTTCACCGGTTGCCGGTAGAGGATCGATTGCCCGAAGTCGCCCCGGAACAGACCCGCAACAAACTGCCCGTACTGCACGACCAATGGCTTGTCCAGGCCGAGCTGGGTGCGGAGTTCGGCCGCTTTTTGTTCGGTCGCCCGGTCGCCCAGGATGAGGAAAGCCGGGTCGCCCGGAATTAGGTGGATCATCCCGAAGATGACCACCGTCACGCCGAAGAGGACCAGGATCATCAGGAGTAACCGTTTGCGGATATATGCCGCGCGTCCCATAGCCCACCAGTGGGGTACCGGGGGCGGGAGGATGACCGGTGCGCTGATCGGGCGATCAGTTCATGCCGGTCGGGGCCGCCCGCCCGCCGTACTCACTTGACTCGACTCATTCGACTCACTTGTTGATTTTCACGTCCTCGAAGCGGTAGTACGACAGCCCGTCGATGAAGAACCCTTCGATCGTCTTCTGCCACGCGGCGGTCGCGGGCGGATAGACGAGCGGGATGATCGGCGCGTCTTCGAGGTAGATCTTCTGGATCTCCGCATACGCTGTCTCGCGCTTCGCCGTGTCCTGTTCGAGATCGGCCTTGGTGATCTTGTCGTTGAGCGTGGGGTTGTTATAGCGCGTCCACAAGGCGAACGGGCTCGCACCGCCGCGCATCTCGTAGTTAACGATCTGGGTGGGGTCGTTCATGTCGTTCGTCCAACCGCTCTGATAAATCGACAGTTTGCCATCGCGGTAGCTCTGACGCAGGACGCTGGCTTCTAGCTGCTGGATGTTGACCGTCACGCCGATCTTCGCCCACTGATCCTTGGCGATCGTGGCGACCTGTTGCGCAGTGTTGTTGCCTGCCGCGACCGAGAAGTCGAGTGTGAAGCCGCCGGGCGACGACGACGCGGCCATCAATTGCTTCGCCTTATCGAGGTTGAACGGGTAGCCGGGCAGGCTCTTGTCGTAATAGGTGCCCGGCGGAATCGGCGAGTTCATGAACGTCGCGTTGCCGAAGTAGACCGTCTTGATCAGCGCTTCTTTGTCGAGGGCATAATTGAGCGCCTGGCGCACCTTGATGTCATCGAGCGGCTTCTTCTCGACATTCATCGATAAGACGGCAAACTGCTGGATAGTGAATGCCTGGACCTTAAGGGTCGGCTGGGTGCCAAGGCTCTGGACCTGGCTCAGCGGCACGAAGTCGATCACGTCGACCTCGCCACCCTGCAACTTCAGGATGCGGGAGTTGTCGTCGGGGACATACTCGATGCTGATCGTTTCTGGGCCGGTGAGCCCGCGCCAGTAGTTGGGGTTCTGCTTGAGGACCACCGGATCGCCCTTCTTCCAACCGTTGAGCATGTAGGCTCCGGTGCCGCGCGTCTTGGTCGAGTCGAAGTCGGCGGCGTCGCTGGCCTTTGCCATATCGGCGGGCATGACGCCGACGCAGAACATCGCTAGTACAGCGTGGCCTGGATGCGTCGGTAGTTAGTCGCAGAGCGCCTTGCCTTGATACGTCCAGTTGAAGGGCTTGGCCATGGTCCGGTTGTAGTAGG
>JAABUS010008419.1_pt1 | contig 11344 bp, 17 predicted proteins | sample 5560161 | NCBI WGS metagenome assembly JAABUS01 (sample SAMN10711885, study PRJNA513376) | rock metagenome | isolation source: Antarctica rocks | place: Antarctica: Victoria Land, Trio Nunatak nord | collected 2016-01-04
TCATTTTCAAAAACTTACAGAGATAACTGTTGATTTCGAGAATCGAGCACGACCTGCTCAAGCCGGTTTGCCAGAGGTGTTACAAGGTGACTAATTAGTCTTATATGGCTGGCTTCTAATCCACACACACAACACCCCTGTTTGGCCTTATTTTCTGAGTCGTGTTGAAGTTTCCGCCTGACCATGTTGCCCTGTTAAGCTGCACATGCCAGCTTGCACTGTGTATGGACTGCTGCTGCACTGTTCATGGACTGCTGCTGCATTGTTTATGGACTGCTGCTACACTGTTAATGGACTGCTGCTGCAACAGCGGCATCATTGTGATGTGTGCACATCTCCGTCTGTGAGCTGACATCATGACCCTGACAGTGTCCAATGAGGAGCAGTGCAAGTGCACTTACAATTTGATGGGCGCAAACACGTTCAATAGCATGGTGCGTGAATGCACAGCATGTTCAACACGCTGTGTTCAAAGCGTTTGCAATCATGGGTGTACCTGTCTGTGCACATGGTGTCAGATAAAATTGTCTCGTCAAAGCGACGACTCATTGAACAGAACTATGTTAAGGGTTGCTCAGCACTGAGTGCTTGAGCCTAACATCCTGTAGTGACAACAGCCTCATGACATACACAAGTGCTGACTTATCACTAAAGCGCCACTCAAAAAAGCCTTTGACAACTGTCGTCAGAACAGAGAGCAATGATGCGACTATTGAGTATGAAAACAGCCGTGTATCGATATACTGACCTGTACCATTTGATGTGTTGCCCCTCAGATACAAAGTTGTCTGCACAACAGACTGTGGCAAGGCATTCAGGACGGATTCAGCTGCAGCATTCAACCGATAATAAGCAGAGCAATCTGGGGAATGGTCCGACAACCATGCTGGGATTGGAATGCCCAAGCCGTCAACGACAATCCCAACTTCCATGATGACAAACATGACAGGAGTCAAAAGCAAGCCGTACAAAGTGTAGGCAAACTTCCATATACATGTGGGCTCTGAACAACTATCACAACCCCAAAAGCACAAAAACATGCCAGCACCAGAATCAAAAAAGCATACGGCAGCACAAGCAAGCTCAGCAATACATACCCATAGCGTTGCTGACTTGAGTGCAAGACTTGAATGATCACCTGCAAATCACTAATCTGCGAGTAAAGGAAAATCGCAACATCAAAGCAAAGAAACCACAAAATTGATGCAACCTTGATTACGGATTGCACAACGCTGTGCGCGTACACAGTTTTAGTCTTGATAACAGCTGCATGAGACCTGAAAGCCAGCAGAGGCTTGGGCTTGCTTGCACACATGCAGACAAACAACAGACCCACAAGCAGCGCAAAGCTAAACACAGCCTACACAATAGCAGCATTACGAGCTGCATCAGGCACGCCACAGACTGACTTGGTGTTCTGATATGTGAAATACCAGTCCTGACCATTCAGCGTGAAGTTGATAGATGCGTGCTGGGTGTCCAAAACCACTGGCGATCCTGCTGAGATGAGAGTGTCGCCCACTGTTGTCTGTATCTGGATCTCAGGTGGTTGGAACAGCACCTGTGGTGCAGAGGTCCTTGTGATGTGCAGGCAGAACTGTTCAACCCAACTTTTTGGCACTGTGCCATGCAGTGAACAGTTGTTGAGTGTAAGCTGCAATGAATTCCCCGTGGCTGTCCAAGATCAGCCCATTGCTCTGGGAGAGTCCCAGCTAGAGCATTGTCATCCAGACGCAGCACTGCCATACTGCTTGACTTGCCCCAGGCCGAAGGTAAGCCTGACTCGAGCTTGTTTGCAGTCAGGTTCAGAACAGCCAGATTTGCAGGCAAATCTTGTGGGAGGCTGCCCACAAATGCATTGTAAGACAGATCAATGTATGTCAGGTTCGGCAGCTGGAAAGCTTGCACTGGCAAAGTCCCGCTGAAATTGTTGTTGCTCACATCTAGAAATGCGAGACCAAGAGGCTCAGCATCCTCAGGGTCTGGCTGAGGAATGATGATGCCAGCAGGAACAGGCCCTGACAACTTGTTGGAAGCCAAATTTAGCTGCTGTAGCTCGATCATGCGGTCCCAAGTTGCAGGGATGGTCCCTGTCAAGCTGTTGTTGTTCAACAGTATTGCATTGGCCTGCATTGCAGCACTTGAATTGACTTGCGGTTAAAACAGTGCAAGAAATCTGTGTACAGATGTAGCTCCTCTCAGCAGCACCTGACATTCTAAGATGCAAACAGCAAACCCAAATGCAGCTTTGCAGAGGTGTTACCAAGACATCCATCATCTAGCTGTTGTTGAACATGTCGACCTAAGATCCGCATGACAGATCCGCATGACAGCGCACAAGCTTGAATGCAAGCAATGGTGTGGCCGGGTGGCTGTGCAGATTGACTGTATCAAGCAGGCTGGATGGCAGTCATGCCATGTGGTCACAAGCAAGCATGATGACAGTCATATGCAGTACTGTGTAATATTGTGAGCACTCACTAGAGTTTATTGAGGCATTGAGTGCATGAAGAATACAAGTCAAAGTTGGGTCAGGAGGTTTTGGCTGATGCATGGCTATGATGCATGTGACATACCGCATGCCAACTCCCCCAAGACGGCGGTAATGAAGAACTGAAGTTGTTTGAGCCCAGGTTGCAGAGCTGTACACTTGTTTCATTCCAAGAATCCGGCAGGGCGCCGTGTAGCCTGTTTGAGCTGAAATCCATGGCTGAAGCCTGCATGGTTAAGACGCAACAAGCTATTGTACACAACCTTTGCAATAGACATATTCAAACTCAAACTGTTCTTACGTCGACCAGATTGCCCCATCAAATTGAATTAAAGGTGATGGTCATGTTCTCAGTCAGCAAAGCTCAAGCCACGTGCCAAGTGTGAAAACGACAACTCAAGCCTGCTGAAAAATACACTCGAAATGTCAAGCATGGCAGGGCAATGTATCTCCTGTAGATGTGCAGTGGTTTTGCTTGTACACTGCTAATCGGGAATTGGATAGGACACAGTGCTAAGCAAGAAAGCTTGCTGCTTACTGCAAAAGATGGCAAAGTGCCTGTGAACTGATTGTTTGCCGCCAGGATTGCACTCTGCAGCAACACATGAATTGCTCAGGACCTGGCGCACGCTGCTAACAAGCAGCAGCGCAAGTACAAGCGGCAGATGTAGCAAGTACAAGTTGCATCTGTAGTAGCCGACGCCTTATAGTTGCAACTAAAATCGGCGGGTCAAAACGTAGCAGCGTGATGATGCGCCGCCAGTAACATCAGATGAAGATTCTTGACATGTGCGGATGATGACATAGGTAGTTTGCAGCTGGTGTGCGCATCATGTGCTCTTGACCCATTTTGACAGGGCATCATCGTCAAATCAAAAACCTACCACATGCGTGCACCATTCTGGCAGCGGTCCCCACATGTTGTTCTGGCTCACCTTCAAACTGAAAATCTGTAACACAGCTGTCAGCAAATTACAACAAGTATCTGATAACTTGAGCAAAAGGGCGTATACGTTGTGTTGCACGACGCAATGCTGCCTAGGCAATGCAACAAGTGTTCTAGACTGCTCTGAGTGCATGGACCTAAGAGATGTGAGTGTCGCAATGTCACACCAAAGTCGCATTGAGTCAATGGCAAGATGTGTAGCACACCTCAACTGGCCAATTGGGCACTGGCCAATTGGGCAGTGTTCCAGTCAACTGGTTGTAGTCAAGCTCTAGATCTACGTCGTACAAGTATATAGTGTCATCCTGCACCACAATCTGCCGTGATGCTCGAGCTTCAATGGCAGTAGCTGCTGTGCACAAGCACACAACAGAAGACAAGAGAAGCAGCAAGGCTTACCCAAAGCAGATCTGGGATTGTTCCAGAAAAATTGTTGTGGCTCAAGTATATGAACTGCAGCTGCAACAACATGTACCAGATTTGAGACAGCTGCATCTTGCATGACATCATGGACTATGAGGTATGACATCTGATGGCGTGAAGGTATGTGTGTAGCGACGAGGCTTGCAATTTGCTCTGATATCATGTATATGCATGTGACAGCTTAGCTGTGCAGCAATGCGTTACCTCTGATATGTTGCAAAGAGGCAGTAATGATCCATTGAGCTGATTGTTAGTCAGGTTGAGACGCTGCCACTGCAGGCCATATATTTAAGTTAACATCACACACATGTACAGCAACAAAACCTGCGCTTGCTTGAAAGAGATGTGACTCAGCGTACCATAGTCACTCTACTTCATTTCAATGTGCTTGCAAGCCAGCTGTTGAAAGCGTTAATACTTTGTGCATGCGCATGCACATTGACTCAGACAACCTGTGCGCCTGCCCATGCAGTTGGAAGAGAGCCTATGAGTCTGTTGTAGCTGAGGGTCATTTTATTTGACACTGGAATTGGAGCTTGAGCCTACAAACAAACAGTCACACCATTCAAATGGTTTCTCGCAAGCGCTACACAAAAGGTAAAGATATGTAGAGTGTATGGACAGATGTGCAATGTGCAATGACGAGCATGCAGCTGGCGCTGTTGAGATGTGTATTTGCAGCCAGGAGTGTGAGGCAGCGGGCATAAGTATGCACGTTTGTGCGTTGCATCTCATTGAGCTTCCTAGGCAATGAAGATTTAGCACAACACTGACCAAGACTACATGTCTGCAATACATAGCTTAGAGCCAGGATGTACAAGCGATGCATGAAGGCAAGATGCATTGAAGAGATGCTAAAATTTCTAGACCTGCAGCACCTAGAAGATGATGCACATGATATGACATAGGGTTGTTCAGCCAAGGCTCACCATAGTGTTCCAAGCATCAGGCAAGCTGCCTTCAAGTTGGGTTCATTGACAAGTCTAGCTCAGCCATCTGCATTACAAGATGTCAAGTTTGCCTGATGAGACAACAGTCATGAGGCAAAACAAGTTTGCAGCATGCTAAAGCTTTGTGCGACAAAGTCAGGTGGTCAAGCAACGCCGCAACACCATTAATCTTATGGTGGAAATCAGGTTCTGTTGTATGCATAGTGTGTAATACATGCAACAAGACATTGTGTATGCTTACTTGTGTTAGCTTGCCCCAAAAGTCCGGCAACACTCCAGTCAAGTTGTTGGCTTGCAACGACAACTCCTTAAACTGCAAGGTAGCACCATGCTCTTTGCAAGGCAAAGTGTCCGTATTGAAACCTGCAAATTATGCGGTCGTACTGCAAATCAGACTGACATCACTATGACTCTTGACATGAGCTGACCTGCGTGAGGCTGCCCCACTGTGGCGGAAGTGTGCCGTTTAGCTTGTTGAAAGACAGTTCCACACCTGCCAGCTGCAGTCACAGCTTCCAGATTCATCATGTCACTTACTGTTCATATGTGACATCATGCAAACCTTGCAGAAGTGGTGCATAACAGACTAACACTATAACAGGAGTCTCTTGACATTAGCTGACCTGCGTGAGGCTGCCCCACTGTGGCGGAAGAGTGCCGCTTAGCTTGTTGAAAGACAGATCCACAAATGTCAGCTGCATTCACAACTTTCAGATTCATCATGTCACTTACTGTTAATACATGACATTAGGGAAACCTTGCGGAAGCGGTGCATAACAGACTGACACTATAACAGGAGGCTCTTGACCTGTCCTGACCTGTGTTAGGTTGCTCCACTGAGTTGGAAGGGTGCCGCTTAGCTTGTTGAGAGCAAGCTCCACGCTTGTCAGCTGCAGTTATGCGTTTCAGGTTTGACCGTGTCACGTATCACTGGACTTGGACATCATGTAGACATTGCAAACGTGGTGATGATGAGCAGCAGTGCCCAGCTGTGTTGCATCATGTGTGTGTGCAGACATAGATACACAAGATTGCTTCAGTGGGATCGTTGTTGCCTGGAGAGGCTGCTTACCTGGCTGAGTGCAGCCCATGCCTCTGGAACTGTACCACTGAACATGTTGTCGCTCAGCGAGATCCCCTGCTTAATGCAAAAAAAACTCACAGGGTTTCACTCATCAAATGTATGTCCACTGCACAGGGAAGTGAAGGCGCAACATGCCAACACCGCAAACAATTTGCAGGTTCCACCTGTAATGGCGAAGCAAAGACTGGTAGTGTACCGTTGAGTCTGTTGCTGCTGAGACTCAGCAACTTCATCTGCAAAAGAAAGACAAACGCTCATCAGGACATGGACATCCTGACAAGCAGCACATGTTTGCTTGCATGTATCTTATGTTCGACCCTTTGTGATTTGATTTCTCCAATGAAGATGTGAGCCCCGCAAACTAGAGACAAGTGACCATGTGACAAAAGGAAATTCTTGAGCACATTTGCTTGGGTGCACACCAGATCAGCATGCAACTGATGCACCTGCTAATCTTTGTGATTTTTGGCTGTTACCAAACCCTGACATGTCTACAGACCTGCAAGATTGCTCTTGCCAAACCAATAGCATATAAACAGGCTACTCATGTGAACAGTGTCTTCCATGTTTGTTCCTCACCATATGTTATGCGCAACAGCACAGTGTATGTGTAAGTGCGCCACTTTCAGCTGGCTGACCACACGCAATCCATCAGTCATGAAAGTTCAGATGCCGGATGCAGCATTGCTTTCCACAGACATGCGCCTACCTCACGCATGTTGAACCAAGAATTTGGCAGGGTGCCAGTGAGCACATTGTCCAAGAGTGACAGATCTTGCAGCTGCAGTATGGGTTCACCCATGAGCGACATGAGACAACAAGTTGGGGGCAAAATTGCAGGCATACGAACATATTTGTGTTTCTCGGGGTCGAGACCACATAAGGCAGCCTGAATGTACAGCTTGCAGCGCAAGCAGTATTGAATGAGAGAGCGACACTGTTGCACTCTATGTTGCACTTTCAAACACTCTTGTATGCTGCTAATCTGTCAGTCTGGCTAACCTGCGGCATGTAACCCCAAGAGGCTGGCAATGGTCCAGACAGCTTATTGCCCATTAAATCCAGGCTTGCCAGCTGTACAGGACAAAAGGCAGAATAGCCATCTCGTTGATGCTGATTGACATAAACATCAAGCATCAAGAGCGTGCTGGTGCAACATCAGCAGGTCTGCCTCACCTGTGTCAGATTGGCCCAGGAATCTGGCAATGTTCCAGATAGCATGTTTTAGCTCAGCGTCAAACATGTCAACTGAAACGCATAAACATTTCAGCATATGTGCTTGTAAACCAGCATGCATAACAGGGTACAAATTTCAATGACAGTTTGTGCTCACATTTGTGAGATTCCCCCAGCTGACTGGCAAGGAACCATTCAAGCTATTGAAATCTAAACTCAGACTCTGTAGCTGCACCAGATGACACAGGACATTCTGTCAGTAACGGCATCTGACTGCCAAGCCCTAATTATAAGCGGCGTTTTCCTGAATGCTTGAGTCACACAGATATTATTGTCAAAGCTAATTCCAGCCTATGCGGCTGGTTGCAGCTGTTGGGTCACATATAAGCGACATGAGCTGTGCAGCTGTCACAATGAATGTATGGCAACTCCAAACTGACGAAGTAGATGATTTCGAAGGTAGCTGTGCCCTGCATATGCTTACACAAGTATTGTCTGCATACCTCTTTAAGCTGGCTCCAGGCTTCTGGCAGAGGCCCTGTGAGGCCTGCCTGGTCAAGAAGTAGGCCCGTCAGTTCTCCTGCTGTACAGGTTACCTTGGGCCAAGAACATACGTCTGTGGTAAAGTTCCAACCAACGTGCTTTGCCAGTGGCCATTGCAACAGAAGAGCTTGGTACTTTGTTGAGGCAGCCGTCAGGGGTGTACACGTGGCCGGTGTCAGGGCTAGTGCTGCTAACAGCACGATGGGCAGAAGCAGCTGCATGCTGCTGGTCAGCGGTGACAGAATTGAGCTCAGGCTAAAGTTGCTGCCAGAACATTACACCATCATATGAATTTATGTATTACATAGAGCGGGCCTGAACTGCTGCACACTCAGTTTGACTAAGCAAGCTCGCCCCTAACGAATACCTGACACCGCCAAGCGACTGTTGCTGGTCATGCGCATCACTTCAGAAACAACTGAAACGTGAGCGTGAATGCTTTTTAGCCTGCGTCTCGCTCAGAAAAGCATCGGCAGTGAAGGACGCCTGAGAACACTAGTGTAGTACTGATCAACCCAGAAGAAGACGAAGCTTGCACAGCGGCGTTCACAACATGGGAACGTGGGGCATGATTACGGTAGTCTGCGACGCAATGTTCAGTGACTTGCGCATGGTGCGAGAACGATTGTCATGGGCTCGTTCCGATCGCTTCTCAGTGATTCCCACAGGTGCAGCCTTAGGCTTTTGGTCCCTTCACTTCTCTGGGGATCCCAGACCAGTCAGTAAACGTACACAAGCTGATGACCATCATTATGTTACCGTCCATGAGTCACTTTACGAAGTATGCCAACAATCTAAACCAGTCAGACAATAGTCAGAAGCCATATACATATGTTCTGTAAGACGCATGCCCCACCAGCAAATACCAAGATGGCAGCCTACTATTAGTCAGCCCGTTGCAAGATGTCAAACTCAAGCTGTGTGAGTGTAGACATTAGCCTATACCGTCACAGCAAACTTCACTCTACTGCTCATGACACTGTTTGATGTGTGACAGTCTTGCCCCTGAAAAACCCCAGATCTGCGAGGAACGCCCAGTCCTGCACCTTGCTTGCAGCGCTTCAATGTTTCAGTGAGCAAGCTGGTGCTGGTAGCTTTTTGCTGCACACTTGCGCACAAAGATACAAGCCCCAGTAAACCTAACAGTCAATGACAAGCAAGTCAACTTCAAGGGCAACCATTGCACCTGTTCCTGTGGCTCCTGCATACGTGTGTTGTAATATACTTTGGGGCTTCATAAATGCATCTCTTGGCATACTTTACATGCCTGTGGACCAGGCATCTGGCATGATGCGAGAAGATATAGAATGCTCTAGGCTGTGACAACACCTCCTGATGCTACAGTTGGTGGTGCGCCTGACCACTTGGCCTCAAAGTTGTCAAAGACATAGTCTCCAACCTTCACACAGCATGCTTGGTTAGCTGGCTCAGGGGAGCAAGGAAGGCTAGCAGTTTGTTGCGTATACACAACATCAACAGATGCATCTAATACAAAGTATAGATGTATGCACAGGTTTGCCAACGACCACATGAAGATAGCAAACGCTGGGCGGATGCATATCTCACAAAGGTCATATTACTTGCATGTGTGCAGGAAGGTACATGACACCTGCACAGGCAGGTACAACTGGGCAGATGAAGAACCGACAAAATATTGCTTACCTGATTGCCAACAATACGCCCATCAGTCACATCATGCAGGAAGTGGATACCAGCATACACCCTGCACATGTTAGCAGCAAGTTATGTCATTACAAAACAAAAACAACAGTCACATGTGGCAATGCAACATACAGTTGCAATGAGCACCAGGTGTCAGTCCAGCATGTCTTGGCCGGGCAGAACTCAGATTGGCACCAACGCTCTTACTCACATGCAGCAACAACATGCTTCCTGAACAACATGCAGAACATCGTGCAAATTCAAGCTAAAGAGTACAGATCTGAAATTTGATTAACTTGCAGTACTCCATTGGTTGCATCAGAACTCACATGCAACTTCATCCAACACATGCACCAAAAATGTTAGTGTAGCCATAACATCTTTCCAGGTACAACAAAACAAAAAGCAGATTTGTCTGTCTGACCTGGATATGCCGGTCTCCATGGCAGCAGAGGAAAAAGAAGTGTAGTTGCGGCTAGGCAGGGGGGTGGTGCCGTTGGCTGGGTACACCCCCAGGGCAGGGTACTCTGACACCATGCTAAACGTCACATTGTCTGTCCCGAACCAGCTGCAACCACATCAAAGATTCTGGGAGCTTGGACAAAATACAACGGGTCATGCAATCTAAATAGGCTGTGCTCATGCATTGACTCATTTGTCGGCCAAGACAATCAGCATCACAGACGGTTCAAACTCAAAACGCAGGTCAGGGTAATCATAGTTGACATCAGTGTTGCCATCTGTTCACAATTGATAAATAGCAAACTGGTCAGCGGTGCACATCCGCCAAGATGAACATGTGCTGAGGATGTATGAGTGATGACAGCATCCAGCAGTGCAATGTTTCCAGCGTTAAGCCTGCCAGGCGAAAACCATGCCAGCATCCAACATCACAGTGACACAAGCCCTGCCTGCTGGAAACTTTACATACATGCACAGTCCCCTTTCTGCACAGCATGAAGTCTCCACAGTGTATCTGCAGCATTACAACGCATGTGTCATACTAAATGCATGTGTCATACTTGCGCAACACTGCTTTACAATGTATGTATCTCACTTGCGCAACACTGCTTCAGCCACACCGCTGAGAACACCATGACCACTGGGGTAGTCAGGCTCAGGGACTGTGGTCAACAGGGGTTGCCAGCTGGGGTCTGCTGTCACCCCAGCACTAGAGTTCCCTGAGCTGTATGTCAACACATCCAGGTTTGATTGGCATGAGCAGATGATGGAGTCAGACAATCTTTGAGCATGTCACCACGCAGCTGCATTGCGCACAAAGGACAGCATGTACAACCACAGCAACAAACAACCAACTTGGATGAGTGTCATGATGACAAGAAATGAAATGAGAACAGTCTCATGCAGCATGCGGAAAGCAGCTGCTCATTATGAATGTAGCAGTGGAAGCCAACCAGCTTGATGCCGTTGAGAGTCACTTGTGTGATCTATACAGTATACTATTACATAAAGCATACACCAGCCGCATGATGACTGCTTGCTGTATCATGTACATCCATATTGTGTGAGTGCCACATGTTGTCACACACATCAACGCCTTTGAATTTGCCACAGCAACTTTGCCACAACCACATCAGCACAGCCTGGAAGAGAGAAGGGGGACATGCTGACCTGATGAGCTGGTATGCAGCTGTGATGGGTCTCCAGAATAGGTTATCATACTTCATGGTGAAGTACGCAATCCTGCCATCAAACTGAGCAGTGTCGAAGATGGCAAAGAAGTGTGCAGTATCATACAGAGATGTGTTGGCTGGAAGGCTGGCTAGAGCAACATTGTTGTAATGTGCAGTGATGCCTTCGTTGCCTGCACATGCATGAGTCAGTACACAAGCATGTAAGCATTGTAATGGGCGGCAACGGTCACCGCTTCCATCACTGAAAACCACAAAAGATGGCAAGATGTAGCTCACCTACGGCCTCTTCAGTCAAAAGTACACAGACAGTTACAATGCTTTACACCAGGGGTGCAAAATCAAGCATGCAGCAGACACAAGTCAGGACCTGAATGGTATTCATGCAATGCAGCCATGATTTTGTTGCATTGGGGC
>JAABUS010008420.1_pt1 | contig 11344 bp, 14 predicted proteins | sample 5560161 | NCBI WGS metagenome assembly JAABUS01 (sample SAMN10711885, study PRJNA513376) | rock metagenome | isolation source: Antarctica rocks | place: Antarctica: Victoria Land, Trio Nunatak nord | collected 2016-01-04
GCCAGAATACGAACATATGTTCGTATTCTGGAAGCCAGTCTAGGAAGCGAGAGGAGAGCCTGTCAAGGCGAAAACGCGCGGAACGGTGGGGTGACACGCCGTCAACGGCAAGGGAAGTTCGGTTGCTCCCGCCTATCGCGCACGCTTCTTCAGCCGTGCCCGCACGATGTGGCCGGCGGCCGGGTTGCGTCGTCGGCGTGGAAGGATGTTCGAGCCTTGCTCATCCAGCGTGGTATCTTGCACGGCCATGCCCGCGACCGCGAACCGGCGTGGAGATCCGTACGTGGCGATGAGGAAGCAGGCAGTGCCGTCCGACGAACGTCACGGCCAGGACCGGGATCAGGATTTGCCGCCCATCACCTGGTCGCCCACCGCCCCCGGCATCCCGGTCGGAGTCGTCAGCCAGCAGTCGATCTTTCCCACCGACGCCTTTGCCCGCGTCGCCGCCAGCGATATCGAAATCCGCCGGGTCCGGGTGCGGGAGCTGTTACAGGTCGCCCGCATTCAGCGGCGCGCCTTTCCTCCCCGGCTGGCCTATCCGATCACGACGCTGCTGACGCTCTCCCTGCTCCCGATCGTCCGGTTCGTCGTCGCCGTCCAGGGTCGACGGGTGCTTGGCTGCGCCATCGGCGACCGGAGCGGCCTCGATGCCCGGGTGATCAACATCGCCGTCGACCCCGACGCCCGCCGGACCGGCGTCGGCGCCGCCCTGCTGTTCGAGTTGGAGAACACGCTGTCCGGTGGCGACATGGTCCTGATGGTCCAGCGGGAGAATGGCGGCGCCCACGCCCTCTACCAACGGGTCGGCTACGTCGACGTCGGCCTGGCACCGGACTACTACGGACGCGGCCGCCACGGCATCTGGATGCGCAAGCCCCGCCCGACGCGGTTTCCCGACCGGCCGCGGCCATGAAGGCTGTCGCTCCCTGGACAGCCCCCCGCGACTGGCGGATCCTCCGCTCGCGGTGACGGTCAGCCACGGCGGATATCGCCCCAGCAAGCGAGATCACCACCGCGTCGGCGTCCAACCGTACCGAGCGCCGAAACCCGAAGCGGTCACCCCTCGACGTGACGCTTGATGGGAACCTTGGGCACCACCTGGCAGCCGACGGATCACCACGCGCCCGTCGCTCAGCGGATGGTGCGCTTGTCTCCGGAGCATGAGGCAAGCGGTTCGAGTCGTCTCGGGCGTACTAGTTCCCCGTCGAGTCTCACTTGCGCGAGGTCGATCCCGATCATGAGCGACGGATCTCGATCCGGTCCTCCTGAAGGATCACGATTGCCCGATCGAGATCGATTCCCGCGGCATGGTCTTCGAAGAACGCGCCGAGGACGTCCTGAATGTCGGGAATGTACCGTCGACTGTTCGGCGGGTCGAGATAGATGATTCCCTGGTTAACCCGCCCTGTCGTCGAGTACGGCTGGATGAAGTCCTCGTCCAGGGTGATGATGACCCGACCGGACGATCTCGCTCGCCGCAACACCTCCCGGTCAGAGATCTCCCCCAGGCCGAGCGCCAACAGGGAGGTAACGTCGAGACCGAAGTGCGTCGAGAGGTAGCGCCCAACTTTTGGAGACAGATTGGCGTCGAGGAGGAACTTCGGCACACCGGCCCCTACCAGGAACGGACCTCGGTCCTGGTCTGCTCATGCCGGGTGTAGGCGACGGCAGCCTCGATGTCCTCCCGGGTAAGATTCGGGTAGTCGGCAACGATCTGCTCGATCGGCACGCCGGCCTCGATCCAGCCGCTGATGAGGGTGACAGCGATTCGCGTCCCACGGATGATCGGCTTCCCACCAAGCACCGCCGGATTGCGGGTCACGCGCGCTTCGACGTTTCGCTGGTCCAGCATGGATCGACCCTCCCTAAGACCCTGATGGTACCATTCACGTACGGTCAATCGACTCGATTCGGATGCTCGTTGGGATGCTTGGGCATCACATGGACATCACGTCGAAGCCAACGGATTCTGCGCGCGCCCGTCGCTCAGCGGATCGAGCGCGTGCCTCCGGAACAAGAGGCCAGAGGTTCGAGTCCTTTCCGGCGTACCAAGGTATCGTTACTCGAACATGCGGCCTGCGAATACAGACCACGTTCGAGCGATTCAGAGCCACCGAGCAGACGCTCGGTGGCTCGTTCGTTTGACACGATCATATGAGTCGACTCGTGGATCTGTGCCACCAAGGGTTGGCACTGCGTATCCGGAGTCACCTGATGCCCATCGTCATCGATCCAGATATGCGAGAAGTACGCCGCCAGAAGCTTTCGCTTCACGGCGTCTGATGCGGCGGCGTAGAACGCCCCCGGCTGTTCCAGGAGGTCCAGATAGCTCAGGAGCGTGTCGCTCTCCCGCTTGATGTAGTCGTCCGTGGCGTCGAGGCGCTGCCTTAGCGCGGCCCGCTGGACCTGGAGCTTGCCGAGCCGCTCGCGCACCTTGCCTGTGCTCACGGACCCCTCTGCGACGAGATCGAGCAGGCGTTCTTCCTTTACCCCGAGCGCAGCCAGTTCCTTCTTGATACGGGCGTGGGCCTCCCGTTCCGCATTGAGCCGCTGGTCAAGGTGCGCCATCACCTGCTCGCGCATCGCGGCGATCGTCTGCGGCGTGAGCTGGAGCGCCTGCACGTCCCGCTGAATGGCTTCTTCGACGAGCGCGACCGGCAGGTGGGGCAGATCACACGTCCCGTCCTGTCGGCCGGCGCAGAGATAGTACTCGTAGGCAGTGCCGTTGGCGTTGGTCGCTCGCGAGTAGATGAGTTGCCGACTTCGACCCCGAGCATGGCAGCGTCCGCAGCGGAGCATGCCCCGCAGGAAGTGATTGTGGACGATATCACGCTGGTTGCGCTGCATCCGCGCATCGAGCACCGCCTGCACGCGCTCAAACACCTCAGCGCTGACCAGGGCCTCGTGCCGACCCGGATAGACCCGCCCCTTGTAGCTCACCATGCCGATGTAATACGGGTCGCGGAGCATGACCCCGAGCTGACCGCGCGACACCCCCTTCTCCTCCCACCTGGCGGAGCGCCTCGTCGTCAACCCGTGCTCGGCCAGCTCCTGTTGCAGGCGGGTCAGGCTGTACTCGCCCGTGGCGTATTGCGTAAACGCCCACTGCACGAGCGGGGCCCGCTTCGGGTCGACGGCAATCCCGTTGACGAGATGCCCGTCGATCTCCTTGCGGACGTTGAGGTAACCCACTGGAGCGCGGCCGGTAGTGCCGCCGTTCATGGCCTTGTGGAGCATCTTGGTGCTGATGTCCTCGCCGCTCTGCCGGACCTGCACCTCGTTCATGATATCGGTGATGGCCTCCATCGCGTCGGCCATGTAGCCCTCGCCGAACTCCTCCTTGGCCGAGATCAGCTTGACGTCCATGCTGGCCAGGATGCGCTTGGTGATGGCGGCGTCAGTCTGGTTCCGGAAGACGCGCGAGCGCATGTAGATGATGACGTAGCCAACCTCCGGGTGCTCTTCGACATAGTGGAGCAACTCGCGGAACACTGGACGCTTGGCGATCGACTGCGCGGAATGCCCCGGCTCGACGAACTCCTGGGCGATGGGTGCCTTGAGACGCTTCGCCCGCTTGATCGTCGCTTCTCGCTGGGTGGCGATGGAGTTGCCGTCGGGATCGATGTCGGTCGCCGTGTGGAGTTGGCGTTGGGTCGAGACCCGCAGATAGAGCACGGCAGCGCCCGTCCCTGGTGCTCGTTCGACGCTCGGTGCCTTGGCATTGTCGAGCCGCAGGAGACTCTCGAAGCTCGAGAAGGAGCCGCGACGCTCACCCCCCGATGTCGTGGTCGATCCTGAATGTTGAGATGACATGAAACCTCCTTTCTGGGGTAGCGTCTGGCCACACCCTGCCTCTCCATTGACGCTCGTTCGGCCGGTGAAGTCGAGCGGTTGCCTGATGTGGAATGGTCAACACGCGAGTGGAAAAACGACACACCTGATCTACGGAGGAGTCCGCAACGTGTCGATCAGGGATGCGGGTGTGATGCAGGAAAAGAGCCGGTCCGGCAGTCGAGGGTCGGCGGCGATGGCTCCCCGCAGGCGCTCCGCACGCACCAGGTCGGGTAGCACCCAGAGCACGCGGGGAACGACCCCATGCTCGGCTTGGGCGCGCCCGGTGCGGCGGTAGTCCTCGTAGGCCGCGGCCTTGCGCAGCAGCACGGGCAGGGACTCGGTTCCCATGTCGATTTCCAGATACCAGTGGTCGTCATACTCGTCGCTGCTGACCGTCACCATGAGGTCGGGCTTGAGGATGGTCGTGGTGCCACTGGGAGTCACGTAGGGTCGCCAGGCTTCAGTCTCAACCTCGACGACCCTCAGCTGAAAGGCGCCGGCGACTGCCGCCTCGTGGAGCTCCACATGGGTCTCGGTGATCGCCAGCGTGTGGGTGAGGAAGGCGACGGACGGCTCGTGGACGCGTTGCCGCCCGTCGCCACTCGCTCGGGTGAGGCGATCCCCGATCACATCGAGACACCAGACGAAGCCGGCGGACCCGTGGCGGACCCCACCGATCCGTCGTTCGAGCCGGGCGAGGATCCGCAGCGTCAGCAGCCGGTCGAGGACCCGGACGCAGGCACGCGTCGCCGCCGCCTGACTGGCATGCGTGGTGAAGAAGCGGCGACGGAGCTGGGTGGTGGTCGCATAGTGGTGCTGGCGAACAAACTGGGTGATGGCCCAGTCACGGTCGCTCAGCTGCGACGCGAGACGCTGGAGCTCAGCGCGCCCCGTCCGGGTGATGGTCATTGCGGACTCCTTCCCCTCGCCCGTCTGGGTGTGAGGATGTCTGGGGAAAAGCCCCAGACAGTCGTCTCCCTTGTGGACCCAATGTGGCCGGTGTTCCGCCACTCTCGAACGGTTGCTGTCGTCATGATCGGACCGGCGAGCGGACGGGTGACCGGAACGACCTGAGACGCTCCTCGGGCATCCACTAGTGAGCGCCTCTCACCTGACGACCGATGGGTTCGTCATCGAGGTCGGGGATGACGATGGGCGTCGAACCGGTCGTTGCTGCCTGATCCCCGGCCCGTGGGTCGGCCCCGTAGCGGGCCACGCTCTCGCGGATAACCGCCTCCGGCGAGGAGATGGCGACCGGCGGCGGCAGGGTTCGACCCGAGAACCAGCCCGTCTGCCGGCCACCGGAGAGCAGCGAGGCGTAGATGCCGTAGGGCGGCAACTGGGTGATATCCTCGGGCGCGAGGAACCCGCCGTTGGCGAGGGCCTTAGCGTCAGTGCTTTCCAGCGTGAAGACGATCTTGTTCCTGGTGTTGGCGTCGATCCCGGCGAGCAGGTCGGCGGGCATCTGGCGGCGGTACTGGTGCGCGAGGTGCCAGGCAACGTGGAGCGAGCGGGACTGTTCGAGCGCCTCGCCGAGGTCCGCGTCGAGGTGGAGGAAGGTCTGGGCTTCATCGAGATAGACGCTGACGGGCTGGCGCCGATCCGGATCCAGCGCCGCCTGGGCGAGGGCGTGCTGCCACAGCTGACCGACCACCAGCGAACCGAGCAATGTGGCGGACTGCGCTCCGAGCAGCCCCTTGTTGAGCGCGACGATGACGATGCGCCGCCGGGTGAAGAGCTCGCGGAACTGAAACCTCGGTTCCGGCTGATCCAGTACGGCTCGTAATCCTGGCCGTAACAGGAACTGCCGCAACCGCGACATCACGGGTGCGATCGCTTCCGCCTGCTGCCCGGGACTCAGCGCCTCCCACTGCGCCCAGAACGCGCCGAGGCCCACCGGGTCGTCGATACGCCCGGTACGGCTGCGGCGAAACGTGGCGTCGGTCAGCAGCGCCGGCAGCTGCACGAGGGTCGCGCCTGGTGCCGCCAGCAAGGTCAGTAACGAGGCATGCAGGATGTCCGCGGTCCGCGGACCGAAGGCGGTCGGGAACAAGCCCCGGAAAATGGCCAGCAGACCGTCGGCGACGAGCGCCCGATCCTGCTGGCCGGTCGCGAGCGGGTTGACCCCAACCGGGTGCGGCACGGTCGGATCGATGACGACCACGTCAGACCAGCGATGCGCGGGGATGAGTGAGAGGGTATCGGTTGCCAGGTCACCCTTGGGATCGATGAGGACGACGGAGCAACCGGCATCGATGTCGGCCTTGATCAGGTGTTGCATCAGCGTGCTCTTGCCGACACCAGTCGGCCCGAGGATATGCGTGTGGTGGAACGCATCGGCCCGAGCGATGCCGATGAGGTGACGTGGCCCCGGTGCGGTCGTCACCGCGAACGCACGCTCGGGCACATCTCTATAGAAGGCTGGTGGCGGCAGGGGGCGTGGGTGCAAAGCTGGAATACCTGGTAGGTCATCGTTGCCATGGGGCCACGCCAAGAAGGCGAGGGTCTCCTCGGGGGTCAGGCGGAGCGGCAGTCGCAGCGGCACCCGGGCGTCATCAACGGCGGTCGCGCGGTCGGCGACCAGGTCGACGTGGGTACCACCGCTCTGCAGTTGCCGGACCGCGGCCAGGACCCGGTGAACTTCCACCATCCGCCGTGCCGGATTGCTCGCCGAGACGCCGATGCGGACGACGGCCCGAAACCGGTACTGGTCGAGCTTGCTCCGCAGGCGGGACCGCAGTTCGCCAGTCGCCGGTCTCGTCCCATACAGCAGCTTGTCCCAGACCGAAGCGGTCGGATCTTCCAGATTACGCGGTAACGCTTCCGGCATCGCCGCGCGGCCCAGCACGACCAGCACATCGCCGTTGGCATTGGCACTGGCCAAGGCACCGAGCAGCGCGGGAAGCACCTGATCGGTCGCATCCAGATTGAGGGAGAGCGAGCGTTGACGGATACGCAATTGACCGCAGCGGTCTGCCTCCTGCCGGGGCTCGGCCAAGGTGGTGACGCTGACGCCCGGCACGAACTGCGGCACCACGCTGGCCGTCTCACGAAGATCGCGCTCATCAGCTCCGACCAAGTAGCGGACGTGTCCCGCCTCGGCCCGCGCCTCCCAGACCAGCGGCCCCCGCTGCTGGTCACTCGCCAGCCGGGTCAAGAGCCCGACCAACGGTGGGACCGGCATCGGTCGGGGCCAGTGCACCTCACGCCAGGCGATCACGACGCGGCTCCTTCGGCGTGGTGGTGTAGTGCTGACGGCGATCAGCGACCGGCGGCGGTGGGAATGCGGACGACGCGTCATCGTCCATGTGGCTCGGCTGGTTCATGGCTGCCTGTTCCAGGGCCGCCCGTGCCAGCGCGGCGTAGTCGATTGGGTCACGGCGCACCGTGCGGATCCGCAGCCGGTAATGGCGGGTCGGCCGTCCCCGTCGACGACTCATGATCGGCCTCCCGTCACCAGCGCTCGCGCCGCCACCGTCGCAGCCGGATCCCGATGCCGGTCAGGCTGCCGATCGCGCTGACGGCCACGATCCAGATCCAGATCCTCTCCAGGAGGCAGATCGCGACCCAGAGCAACAGCACGATCAGGAAGATCGTCCAGGCAGCCCCGAGCAGACGCGACAGGAAGGACTTTGGGACGTACATCACGATCCTCCTCACCGATGTGGCGAAGGCGGGCGGTCATGAGGCCACCTCCCCGAAGCGGAGCTCATCACTTGGCACCGGAAAGCCGGGAATCACGATGTCGGCATCGATCTCGTTGCCCCAGGCAAACCAGCCCGCCTGGTGCCGACGAGCGAAGAGTTCCAGGTAGGGACCATCGGAGAGCCGCTCGATGACGGCGTATTGCTCTTCCGGCTTGTGCGAATGCGCCTGCCAGGGCGCGTACATCCAGGTGCCCTGACCCCGAAACTTCACCGGCGCATGCCCCCGCGTCCCCAGCAGCAGATGCTCGGTCTGTTGACGGAGATACTGGCCGAGCCCGAGGCGGGGCTTGATCCAGGTCAACGGGGCGCGGTAGGTGAGGCCCCACGCCTCCATGACCTCGATCCCCTCGCGAATCGCGCCGTTGATCACCCACAAATACAGGTGGGCGTTCTCCTGGGCCAGCTCGGCAACGGGGAGCTGCTTGATCCGCTCCAGCGTCATCAGGTTGTAGTGCTTATGGGCGCCGTACCGTCCATCCTTTTGTCCAATGTCCCACGGCGGGTCCGCCATGATCGTTCGAAACCGCGTCGGGGCGACCTCATTATGTAATTCGTTGCGCTTCATGAATTCCTCCTTCCGAGACCCAGCACAACCTGGTGCCGGTCTCCGCTCTGAGTAAGGCCCATCGATCCTGGACCGGCAATCGTCCGGTCGGACACCACCGCTTAGGTGAGCGCGACGCCGAACCGGAGCGATCCGGCCCCTTGCCCCGTCACAAATCCTTCAGCGACCGTGGACGAACCTCGTTGCGAATCCGTCGCATCTCCGCTTGGGCCCGGCGGCTGATAACCTGGATCCGCCATAGCGCCACCTGCTCCTCGAACGCAATCCGAAGCTGCTCGGTGACCTGATCGGGTGCCCGCATCGACCACCACATCCAAACGGCGATCGCGGCTACGGCGAGCACCAGAAGCAGGCACAGCACGACAGAAAGGGCGGTCATCGCGACCGCCCCATCCGACGCCCGGCGTCCATCAGGACCGCACTCATCGACATCAGGGTGATGTCTCGCAAGTACGACAGGCTGGCCTCCGCAGCCGGTACGGCCTCCGCCAACAGACGCTCCTGATTGACCAAGAGGGCCAACTCCTCCTGGGCGCGGGACCCAATGGTGGCGAGCGCGGAGAGACGCGCCGCTTCGATCTCCGCGCCCGCCTGGATGCGGGCCTGAGAGAGGCCGGTCTCGACGGTGACGTTCATCAGGTCACGACGAACCTGACGTTGAAGACCAAAACTGGGGCGTGGGATTGGCATGCGTTCCGCCATGACGACGACCTCCTAATCTGCTCGGGTCCGCCTCCGAAGTGGGCGATACTTCGAGCGTAGGAGGCAAACGACTGACTGTCGTGACAAAAAAGTGCACGCCAAGAACCTCCCGTCGATGTGAGAGGATTGAAATATGGTGGACTCGCTTGCTTCAGCCCTTGGTGATACAGAAGAGACGGTCGCGGCGGTTCATTTGGAGCTCGTTGCTTTAAGAGGTGCGCACGGCAGGCTGACCGTCGAAAAGTTCAGTCAGTACCCAGCTCTCTGCCTCGTCTGTGGTGGGGGCGACCTGCTCGAAGCCTTCCTCGCGTTCGAACGGGAGATGCAGCGCTACGTTTCCGAGGGCAACCGAAACGAGGCCGCTGCCGCGATCTCCATCACGGCTCCGGCGGAGACCGTGCTCGATCGGCTGGAGTATGTGGTCAGCCATTTCGAGGATGATGGTGAGAGCCGCGATCAGCGCACTGGTCGTCGCTGGAGCGACCAGGGATTGAAATCCATCGCTACCGAGATGGTCCACCTAGCCGAAGTCCGCGGACGCCTTGGTCGCGAGTTATTGACCATCGAAATTTCAGGGTCGCGCACGGCTCTTAACCTGACGATCTGGCAGCTGACCAACAAGCGGCTTGACGAACGCGCGCCATTAGTCAGGTTCTGGAGACATGCAGGTGATGACCTCGTTGAGCAGTCCAATGACCTCACGCTCGACTTCGACGAACACAAGGCCCCAGAAGCTTCCAATGACGAGTACAGGTTGAAGCGACACCGCATTATTCTGGAGCTTCCAAAAGAACTCACCGTTGGCGGTGTCGATCCAGGCGATGCACTCTACAGCATCTCGATCGAGGGCCGGGATGCACCAATGCGAACGGTCACATTTATGGATCAGAGCGATCTTGGTGATGATCTTGTGCTTCGATTCACGACGTATCGGACGATCGCGACCGTGGAAGTGGTCAAGGGCTCATCTGGGCGGTAACTCGCTACCCAAACCGGATTTCCCACGTTTGCTCGCAAGGTCCGTAAGTGAGTAATCAAGAGGAGTAGTCAGATCGGAACAGTCACTTGATCTTCCCGATTGCGGCAATTTGTCGGCAGAATGACCGTATCTAGCGGTGAGGCTTCCATTGTGGATAGCTCCCGAAACCGAACGCGACTCTGCTCCAGCGTCAAGAGGAGCGGGGCGATCACCTCGTGTTCTGGTGCCAGGACAGGTGGTGTTGGGTCGCTCATATGCCTGATTAGACTAGAGCGTGTCTGGTAATTCGCTGTCTGGCTTTGGTAGCCCACCCGCTTTGTCCTGACGGCGGGAGGTAAGCGGATGGTGGGACGCGGCGAGTTGACCGATGCGGCCTGGGCGGAGCTGGCTCCGCTCCTGCTACCACCCGGTGGGCGCGGCAACCCGTGGGCCGACCATCGTCGGATCATCGACGGCATGCTGCGGAAGCTACGGACCGGCACTCCCTGGCGCGATCTGCCGGCGCGCTACGGCCCGTGGTCGACCTGCCACGCCCGCCTGGTCCGCTGGCAACGCGACGGGAGGTGGGACCGGCTGTTGGCCCACGTCCAGACCCGGTCCGACGCCGTGGGCGAGGTGGACGGGGACGTGGGCATCGACAGCACTGTGGTCCGGGCGCATCAGCATGCCGCCAGGGCGCGGAAAGGGGGGCGGTTGGGACGAGCCGGACCCGGTCGACTCCGCGGCCATGCGCGCCCGCGAAGCGCTCGGGCGCAGCCGGGGCGGGCTGACGACCAAGCGCCATCTCGCCTGTGACGGGCGCGGGCGGCCGCTGTCGGTGGTCCTGACACCGGGGCAGCGCCTCGACAGCACCCAACTGGAACCCATCCTCGACGGGATCCGGGTGCCACGGCCCGGCGGCGGTAGCCGGCTCGGCTCACTCCAGGCGAGCGGCCCGACCTACAGGCGAGTCGAGCGAGCACTCGATCGCCTCACTACCGATGTAGCGAGTCTTGGACTGTAGAAATGTATAGCAACACCACACCGTTCCTGCAGGAGGTGCACCAGGTCGGCAATCACGTAGTGCCACCATTGATGGACTGCATTTCTCCCATGCGCCCAAAGTCCACTTCTACCCACTTTTCAAAGTAAAACATTTGTTCTACTATAGTGGTGGACCTTGACAAGCAGCAAGGCGTACGTGCAATGTGTACGTACGCTATTGGTGTTCCATTCCGTTACTTCGTGGAGGAAAGAACTCGATGTCTACCCTGAGTGAACGAGCGACGACCTTGACCAGTGCTGAGCTTTTCGCCTTGCTTCACGGCCAGCAGTTTCGCCACCTGGGCGAGCTTGAGAATGCGGTACATACGACCGCATGGGAGAGCTTCCCGGCGTTCCGGCCCTCATCACTCTTCAACGCCCAGCGATACACTGAGTGGGCGATCGAGCAGGGCTGGGTGGAACGAACGGAAGAAGGTGGTTTCGTTGTAGTCGTAGGCGGGGCTTCGCCAAGCGGCTCGTGATCCAACTAGCTCGTCATGGTCTTGGGGCCGCCTCAATAGCGGCCCCTTTTAC
>JAABUS010008422.1_pt1 | contig 11343 bp, 13 predicted proteins | sample 5560161 | NCBI WGS metagenome assembly JAABUS01 (sample SAMN10711885, study PRJNA513376) | rock metagenome | isolation source: Antarctica rocks | place: Antarctica: Victoria Land, Trio Nunatak nord | collected 2016-01-04
CACCAGTGAAGTGGTAGAGATTCACGCCCGAGAACATGCGACCGTCCGCAGCGCGGACCGCCGCCCCCATGGTGTGCACCCCATCCTGGTCAGGATCAGCGTCCGTGTTGGCGTCGATCGTCGACCGCGCCAGCTCCACGAGCTGCCAACCGTCACCGGTCAGCTCACGGGAAGAAGCAGGCAACGTCATGACCCCCACGATGGCATGCCAGGCGGCGAACGGCTGGAATGCCCCGTACCGGTTGTCCTGATCCGTTTCAGTCGGGGATCCCTCAACGGGAAAGGGCATGTGCCTGGCGCCATTAGCGGGCCCGTGTGAACTGGCGCCGGCTTGGTGTCCGGTTGCGCGGTCAACCCGTGACGCGGCGGAGCAGGTCAAGGAGTTGCTGTTGTCCAGCGGGCGGCAACACCCCGAGTGGGCTCGCGTCACCCAGCTCGGTGAGAATCCGACTCCTCGTGGCCTCGCCGCGTGAGGTCAGGATGAGGACCCTGGACCGGCCATCTGTCGGGTGTGCCCGTTTCTCGATCAGAGCGTCGCCCTGCAGCTTCGTCGCGATGAGCGTGACGTTTGACGGATCGCAGCCGAGCAAGGGCGCGAGGTCCCGCATGGTCGGTGGTGAGTCGCACTCACCGAGAATCATCAGGACCGCCACAGCGGTCTCACTGAGACCGTAGCCGGCCAGCACGCTCTCCGTCGCCCGCTCGACAGCGTCGCTGACCTTCCTCCACTCGCGCAGCAGGACGACGGTCGCTTCTTCGGTGGTCACACCCCCACCGTATCTTGAACATATCAATGAGACTGTCATTGAGTTATTCATGTAGTCTGTGTTTATGGAACCGCGAATGATGGTCGTTGCACTGACGGGGGCGGGTGGCCCCGACCGGCTGTCCGTGGAGGAGGCGCCCATGCCGGTGCCAGGCGCCGGCGTCGTGCTCGTCGAGATGGAAGCTGCTGGGGTGGCGTTCAACGACATCACCACCCGGCAAGGCCGCAACCCTGGGCGGCTGCCGCGGGTGCTGGGCTTCGATGTAGTTGGACACGTGGTGGCCGTCGGCCCGAACGTCCACCGACCGGTGATCGGTGAGCGGGTTGCCGCGCTCGTCGGAACTGGGGGTTACGCCAGCCACGTCCTCGTCGCTGCCGAGCGGGCGGTCGCAGTCCCGGACACACGTGACGCGGCTGTCATCGACGCCCTGGTGCTGAACTACCTGACGGCGTGGCAGATGCTGCACCGTGTCGCCCGGGTGCAACCTGGCCAGACGGTGCTGATACTCGGGGCGGCCGGCGGTGTCGGGTCCGCGCTGGTCGAGCTGGCTGTGCTCGGCGGGGTTCAGGTCATCGGAACGTCGAGCCCCCAGCGTCGAGGGGCAGTCGAGGACAACAGGGCGCGTTGGGTCGCTTCCCCCACCGACGTTCATGATCTCGTCGATGCCGCGTTCGACCCAGTCGGTGGGCCGTCGCTGGCCGTCACCCGACGGGCCACCCGCCGCCGCGGCACCGTGGTCTCCTTCGGATTCAGCCACGCCGTCGACTCCGACCGGTCAAAGCTGGGTGGGCTGGTCCGCACGCTGGCCGCCTTGATGCGGGCCCGCGCCACGCCCGGCGCGCAGGTGCGGCTCTACCAGGTCGAACGGTCGGTCACGAAGGACCCGGCTGCCTACCGGGCGGATCTCGCGCACCTGATTGCGTTGGTCGGCGACGGTCGCCTTCACCCGGTGACCACGACGATGCCGCTCATGCAGGCCGCCGCGGCGCACCGCCGTCTCGAGGACCGAACGGTAACCGGCAAGATCGTGCTCATTCCGGATGCTCCGCCCACCACCTCCCCGACACCCTCCCGCGACCACGTCGTGAGGACGTCGTGACCGCGGTGTGGTCGCGTCGTCACTACGTCAGTCTCGGCAGCTCGTTCGCCGCCGGCCCGGGAATCGCCCCGCGGACGACAGACCGGCCACGCAAAGCCGGGCAGTCGCAGCGCAACTATCCGCACCTGCTGGCCGACCGTCTCGACCTCGACTTGGTCGACGCCACCAGCAGCGGCGCAACAGCACTGGACATCATGACCCGATCGCAGTTCGGGCAGCCCCCACAGATCGAGGCGGTCACCACCGCCACCAGGCTGGTGACCCTCACCATCGGCGGCAACGACCTCGGGTATCTACCCTCCCTCTACGAAGCGTGCATGCCTCGATGGCTCAAGCACATGCCCGGTATAGCGGACCGGGTCCGACGGGCCGCCGAACCCTCCCAAGACCCGGACCGTCGTACCCACCTCACCGACACCCTCGTTCGCGTGGTGAGCGAGGTGCGGCGGCGTGCACCCGAGGCGGTGGTCATCTGCGTCGACTACCTCACGGTGCTACCCCCAACATTCCGTGCCGGTCTCCCGCTCAACCCGGCGCGCCACCGAGACCTCCTGGCCCTCACCAACGACCTGAACAGCGCCATCGCGGCGGCCGCACGCAACCAGGACGTCGGTCTCGTAGCGGCCTCGCAGCACTCGGTTGACCATCACGCCTGGTCGGCTGACCCCTGGACGACGGGCTGGTCATGGCTGGGTCTGTCGCGCGCTGCGGTGTTCCACCCGAACGCATCCGGGATGGCCGAGATCACCACCATGGTGCTCGAGATGATCACGTGACAGGCACCGCCGACTTCTCGACACCACCGTGAAGCTCACCTGGAACAGTTACGCCACCACGCACTGATCCTCCTCACCACCTGAGGCGACGGAGAAGGCCGCCCGACCCCCGTCCGGAACTCGATCGACTGACGAGCCACGCTTTCGCTGGCCGACGTCGGTCTCGTTCTGCAGGCGATGGTCACCAGGGTAGCGGCCCGTCGTTGCCAACGAATGTCCCCGTAGGACCGTGCGCGTCGAGGGTGGCCATCGCGACCAGAATCGTTACCGCTTCATCGACGGTCCTGCCGCCGGCACGACGGAAGGCCTCCAGGTCAACCGAATCGGTAGGGCGGCCTGTGAACTCGGTCAGCGTCAAGCCCGGTGTCACCGAATTGACGCGCCAGCGAGGGAAGGCCCGCGCGTACTGAACTGTCAGCATGTTCAGCGCCGCTTTCGACATCGGGTAGGCCACGATCGACCAGACGGCGTCCGGCTTCGCGTTGAGCGTCAGCGACCCCACCGCGCTGCTGACATTCACCACTACTGGGGTCGCGCTCTGCTCCAGCAGGGGTGTGCACGCGACGAGCACCCGGGTTGCGCCCACGACGTTCGTTTCGAGCACCGTCTCCAGGTCACTGACGTCTGCCTCGGCCGGCGGTCGCTGCGTGCCGGAGATCCCGGCGTTGTTCACCAAGACGTCGAGTGACCCGGCCTCCTGCCGCAGCTGCTCGACGGCCACGCTCACCGAGGCGTCGTTGGTTACGTCGATCGCGATGGCGTGCGCGCCGATCGGTTCGGCCACTGCGCGACCACGTTCGAGGTCTCGTGCTCCGAGGTAGACAGTGTGGCCGGCCTCTGCGAGGCGTCCCGCGAGCTCGAGGCCGACGCCTCTCGTGGCTCCCGTGATGAGGGTGGTGGTCATGATTCGAGTCTCCCCCTGCCGGCCCGGCCAACGGTAACCGGTCCGGCGTCCCGGTAACCGGCCCCCATCACCGCCTGCCGATGGTCGGCCGGGCTGCCGATGAAGGAGGCGGCTCGGCACTACCGCCTGCTGACGGTTGAGAGGCTCTCGGCGTCGTCGAAGGTGTGCTCCAGGGCGGTCGTCAAGGTCGGTGAGGGGTCGGTGGTGTCGAGCCAGCGGGTGGTTGCCTCGTCGTAGCAGGCCACGGTGATGCGTCCGAGCAGCCGGGCCTGAATGGTGGGGACGCCCCGTTCCTGGAGCGCGTCGGCCAGGACTGCTTCCCAGGCGGCGTGTTTGACGCGTTCTCGGGCGAGCAGCGCCGGGGTGGTGGCGATGATGAGCGCCCGGCGTCCAACGTCGGCGCGGCGGCCCTCGAGCACGGTGGCGGCCGACATCGACGCCGCACGCAACGCGGTGAAGGGGTGCTCCTCGTCGGGGCGCTGAACCACGGCGGCGCGCAGCGTGTCGCGGAAGGCCTCGTCGTCGCCGAAGAGCAGCTCTTCCTTGTCGGTGACGTAGCGGTAGAGGGTGCGCTGACTGACCCCTGCGGCGGCGGCGATGTCGGCCATGGTCACCGGGGCGAAGCCGTGGCGGGTGAACAGCTCGAGCGCGGCGGCGGCGATCACGGCCGCGGTGCGGGTCTTGCGCTCCTGGCGCAACGTCGGACTCACCCTCCCAGTGTGCCAGCCCTTGCCAACATGGCAGTAACTGCCATACCGTGGGGTCATGACTTCCATCTTGATCACCGGCGGCACACGGGGACTTGGCCTGGCCACCGCCCAGCGCAGCGCTGCCCGGGGCGCCCACGTCCTTCTCGCCGGGCGCTCCCCCGAGGCGGTGAGACGCGTCGCCCACGAGGTGGGCGGTGCGCCCGTCGTGCTCGACCTGGAGAACCTCGCCGAGGTCGCCCGGTGTGCTGACGAGCTCCCGCACGTCGACGTCGTTGCTCTCAACGCCAGCCTGCAGATCGTCACCGGCGCCACCCGCACCACCGATGGTTTTGAGGTCACCTTCCAGGTCAACCACCTTGCCCAGCTCCTTCTCATCGATCGGCTGCTGGCCTGCCCGTCACCGCCGAGCCGGGTGGTGTTCACCGGGTCCGGCACCCACGACCCAGCCCGACGTAGCGGGATGCCGGCACCCTTGGGTGGGAAGGTCGAGGCCTGGGCGCGGGCCGGGGACGGCGATGAGCCGCCGGCCACCGCGGGCCGGCGCCGCTACACCACCTCCAAGCTGCTCAACACCGCCACCGCAGCGGCGTTGGCCCGGGAGCGACCCGACGTCCACATCACCTGCTTTGACCCCGGTCTGATGCTCGGAACGGGCCTGTCCCGGCAGTACCCGCCGATCGCCCGCCGGCTCACCACCTTCCTCGCCCCCCTTCTCGCGTTGGCACCGGTCGCCTCGACCCCGCAGCGATCCGGTGCCGCGCTGAGCCGGCTGTTATGTGACGAGCCGCCGCCGGCGGAGTCCGGCGCCTACCTCGACTACCGCCTGCACACACTGACCGCGTCCACCCAAGCCCGTGACCACACCTTCCAGGACACCGCCCTGCACGACAGCCGCCAGCTCTTCACCCCGTGGAGTTCTCCTCAGCACTGAGGTGCTGGCGCGGTCGAGGTCGACGAGCCGGGCGACGCGGTCGCGGTGTTCATCGAAAACGGATCCACTCGCCGCTGGGACTGTGCGGTCACCACTCGACGGTGCCGACGTCCTCGAAGAACTGACCGGTGGGACCCCGTCGGGCAGGGTGGCCAGCCGGATCGGGGTGGCCGCACCCTGCTGCGCGGTGCCGGTGCCGCCGAAGCCGTTCAGGTCGGTGGCGACGAAGCCGTGGCAGGTGGCGTTGATGAGGATGTTCGTCTCCGCCAGCTCCTTGGCGTACTGACCATGACCGCGTTGAGGAACGTCTTCGACGGCGCGGACGCCACCGCGACCGGACCGACGAAGCTGCCCGGTGTGGTCTGGCGGGTGAGCGAGCCGACGCTGCTGGAGACGTTGACGATCCGCTGCGAGACGGCGCGGCGCAACATCGCGTTGGTGACCCGGACGACACCGATTGACGTTGGTCGCGACGACGGCCAGCATGGTCTCGGGGTCGACGGTGGTCGGCGCCTGCTCCGGTCCGCCGGTGATGCCCGCGTTCCACGGTCGGGTCTCAGCCCGCGGGTTCCACGTTCCCCGAGATCGACCCACCGACGCGCGGCATACGTCCCGGTAGCCGAACCCGCCTCGGCGACGTCGCATGGCTTGTGTCGCTCCGGCGCCGGCGTCCCGCAGGGGATCGGCTTCTGGTGGTCCTGGGGTGATCGTGGGTGAGCGGCTGTGGCCGTTGCCGGTAGCCGAAGTCCTCTTCGAGCCGGTCTCTGCAATGGAGGTGCGCCATGAGCGCGCTACTTGTCGGGTATGCCCGATGCTCCACCGACGCCCAGGATCTAACGGCCCAACGAGACGGATTGGCCACGATGGGGGTGGCACCAGATCGGATCTACGTCGACCACGGACTCACCGGCACCAACCGGGAGCGTCCGGGTCTGCGGGAGGCGCTGGCCGCGTGTCGCTCCGGCGACACGCTGGTGGTGACCAAGTTGGACCGGCTGGCCCGGTCGCTGCCCGATGCCCGTGCGATCGCCGATGAGCTGACCGCCCGGCAGGTCAGACTGAACCTGGGCGGGTCGGTCTATGACCCCACCGACGCAGTCGGCCGGCTGCTGTTCAATGTGCTGGGCATGGTGGCTGAGTTCGAGTCTGACCTGATCCGGCTGCGCACTCGCGAGGGGATGAAGGTGGCCAGAGCGAAGGGTCACTTGCGGGGCAAGCAGCCCAAGCTGACCCGTCGGCAAGAGGTTCACCTGGTCTCCTTGCTGGCCAGCGGCGAGTACAGCACCGCTGAGGTGGCCGAGTTGTTCGGCGTGGGACGTTCGACGGTCTACCGCGCGATCGAGCGACAGCGAGACCACGCCCTGGTTGTCGAGATTGCAGCCAACTCATCCGACTGAGCGAGCCTCGACAGGAGCGGTGTCCCGCAGGGCAAACCCGTGCGGGACACCAACCACTCCTACGGCCGAAGTCGTGCAACTCACCGATCAGGGTTCGTCTACCGGGGCGCGACCAGCGGCCTCGACGACTGCGCAAGTCTGTTCGGGAGGCGACGGGGAAATGCCTGATCTGCTGCCTACTGGCCAGCAGCATCGGCGGGAGTGCTCCAGCAGGCGATAGCGCGCTTGCTCCGTGGTGCCGGCGCCTCACCGTCCCCGGTCGAGCTCGCCTCCGCGGCGACCGACGGGTTCACGACGGCGTTCGCCGTGTCGGCGGGCATCTTCCTGTTCGCCGCCCTGGTCGGCCTGACCGTGATCCAGCCGCGCCCGGACCGCGGCCGCCGGCTCCGTGGCTGCCCCGGCCTTAGCTCACCAGTCGAGCCCCCGACGGGTGACGAGCGTCAGGCGTACGCAGAGCAGGAGCGCCAGGCCGGCGAACACGGCGAGCGGGACCTGGACGGCGGTGGCCTCGGACGTCACCGCCGTCACGTACGGGGCGGCGAAGCCGAGATAGGCGCTGCCCAGGAAGACTGCGCTCAGCGCGCCGCGGCGGCCGGGCTGGGCGAGCCGCGCGGTGAGAGCGAGCCCGCTGGACAGGGCAAGCCCGCCGCCGGCGCCGAGCATCAGCGCGGCGACCAGCAGGACCGGGGCTGACCCGGAGCCGGCACCGAACGCCGTCAGGGCGTAGCCGAAGGCGCCCAGCCCGGCCGCCACCGGGGCCGTGCGCCGGGCCAGGCGTCGCTGCAGGGGAGCGGCGAGCGCGCCGGCACCGGAAGTGAGGCCGGCCAGCACCCCAATGAACAGCACGGGCGGGGCACTGGTCTCGACCAGCAGCGGCACCGCGGTGATGACCACCGACGGGAACGCGTACACGCAGACCGCCAGCGGGGCGAGGACGGTCAGCACCGCGCTCCGGTCGCCCGGCTTCAACAGCGGCCCGTGGGTGCTCGGGCCCGTGCTGGGGATGACGGTCTCGGGCAGGCGGAGGGCAGCGGCGAGGCCCGCGACGACCAGAGCCACGTGAACCAGGTAGGGCAACGTCGTCGGGGCGGCCACGTACTGCGCGAGCAGGCCCGACATCAGCGGGCCTAGCGAAAACCCGGCTGTCATCGCGACCGCGGCCCGACGGCCCGCGGTGGACGGGTCGGTCGACAGCTCGGCGACCCAGGCGCTGCCGACCCCGAACACGGCGCCGCTGACCGCGCCCTGCAGGAACCGTCCGCCGAACAGCACGACCAGTGAGCTGCCGGCTGCGATCAGCAGCAGCGAGGTGATGCCGCTGAGCACCACGAGCGGCAGCACGACCCTGCGGCGGCCGAGCCGGTCGGAGGCGGGGCCGGCCAGGAACAGCGCCGGGACCAGGCCCGCGGCGTAGACCCCGAACACGGCGGTCAGCACGTCGGGGGACAGGTGCAGCGTGTCGCGGTAGATCAGCAGCAGCGGGGCCGGGACGTTCGTTCCGGCGGCCACGGCGAACAGCGCGAACGCGGCCCGCCGCCACGTACGCCCGTCGATCGTCCGGGGTGAACGGCGAGGCTCGGCGCGGCCGGGGGTCGGCACGTCGGGGTCCGCCCACCCTGCTTCACCGCCCACCCTGCTTCACCGCTCCATCCCCTTCCGCGGAGTGGTCTGATCGCTGGTGGGGAGCCAACCCCCTGAGCGATCCGCTGGTGACACTGGATCGATCTTCGCTAATCGGCTGCCGTACGACTTCTACCGTGTCGCAAGCCGGTCGGCTAACGGACAGCCGGAAGCGGTCGCAAGTGACTGAGTGAGCGCGTGATCCATTCCGCCATGAGGGTGCGCTCGGCGTTGGTCAGGGCTGGGAGGTCGGCCAACACCGTCAAAAACGTGACCGCGACCGCGCTAACGGTGGGGTCAGGTGTCGCAAGCGTTGTGGTGAGGATGGCGGCCGCGGTGGCGTCAAACATTGCATCAGCCAGGCCAAGGTCACGCTCCTGCGCGGATGCGCTGAGCAGGGCCAGTACGGTTCCGGCGCCGGCGGCGTGGATCACGTCCAGGGCTCGTTGCTCGTCCACACGCAGTAGCCCGGCCGCGGCGATGCGCTGCAGGCGGGTTCGGAGCACGTTGATCCCGGCGGTGGTGGCCGGCGACCGCGAACCGCGGCCTGGAGTGTTGAGCAGCACGTGAAGCTCAGCGTGCGCCAGCCCGAACTGGATGTGCGTGTCCCACGCCGCGTGCAGGTCCTCCACCGGATCGCTACCGAGCCGCTCGGCCGCGGTGGCCTTCTCAGCGGTGTAGGTGGCCATGACGTGCTCGGCCACGGCGTCGATCAAGCCGTCCTTGTCCCCAAAGAATCGGTAGATCGCCGGTGCCTGTACGCCGGCCGCCTGCGCGACCGCGCGGGTAGTAACGGCCTGCGCTCCGTCCTGACGCGGAATTCGCGCGGCCGCCACCACGATGTCCAACCGCGCATCCGCACGCCGAGCCGTCAGCTGCCCCTGGGTCATATATCAACGATATCACTTAGGTGCTGCCAGCAGAATTACCCATGGTACGGTCGTTGTCGTATCGTTGGAATCAACTGGGGAGTGCTCATGATCGTCGTTACCGGCGCCACCGGCCAGCTCGGATCTCACATCGTTGAGAACCTACTCACGCGCGTGCCCGCTGACACCGTCGGCGTCAGCGTCCGCGACACCGCCAAGGCAGCATCACTCGCTGAGCGGGGTGTCCGAGTACGCGGCGGGGACTTCACCGATCCGGCAACGCTGGAGCACGCGTTCGAAGGTGCCGACCAGGTCCTGGTGGTCTCGGCGGCCATCCGCGGCAGCGACGCCGTCACCGCCAACATCGCCGCGATCGACGCCGCTCACGCCGCGGGCGCCAAACGCATCCTCTACACCAGCCACCAGGCCGCGTCGAAGATCTCGCTGTTCAGCCCGGCGGTCACTCACGCCGCCACCGAGAACCATTTGCAGCAGCTGGGCGTGCCCTTCACCGCGCTGCGTCACGGCTTCTACGCCACCACGCTGGACTACTACATCGGCGGCGCTGTGGAGACCGGACGTTTCGTCGTCCCGGAGGACGGCCCGGTGTCCTGGACCGCGCACGCCGACCTCGCCGAAGCTGCCGCCGCAGCGCTCACCGTCGATGATGTGCTCAACGGCATCACCGCGCCACTCACTGCACCAGACATGCTCAGCTTCACCGACGTGGCCGGCATCCTCAGCACTATCACCGGTCGCACTATCGAATGCGTCACCGTCACCGACGAAGAATGGAAAGCAGCCGCGATCGAGCGCGGGATGCCCGCCCCGGCCGCCGATTTCAGCCTGGGCATGTTCCGCGCCGCCCGAGCGGGCGAGTTCGCAGTCACCAACCCGCTGCTAGAGACCGTCATCAGTCACCAGCCCCGATCGGCCCGCTCCGTCCTCGAAACCATCATCGCGAAGAACTGACAGGACGCCACTCACCCAACATCGCCGTTGAGACCGACCATGTCATGACCGGTTCTCCGTTCCCGGATGAGCATCCCTTGCGGGTCAGGGGACGAGGACGTGTCGGGCCGTCGGATGGCGCCTCACCGCTCCGGCGGATCGGGGTGCGACACAGTCGATGGCGACCGCTCAGGACCATCGAGATGGTGCGGAGCGAGCGTCACCCCTGAGGGTCCTCGCTGGAAGCAGGCGATATGTTCCGGAATCGGTTGCTATGCTCAAAGCGCATCTGAGTTAGCAGCAGCGAACATGCGCCGACCAACCCCAAAGCGTAGCGCTTGTGATCCGGGCGGTCCTGGATGCGGTGGGCGTCCACGTTCCGCAGAGCCTGCGCAATGCCCTGGGCAAAGAGCTGCCAGCCCTGGGTCTCACCCTCGGTCTGGCCCATCTGGAACTGCCCCGACTTTCCGAAGGTGGTGACCGCCAAGTCCTTGCCGACCTCGCCCACTGGACGGCCGGCCCACTTCCTGATCCGGTCCTCTGTGAAGATCACCGCCTGGCTAGCGACCTTGCCCCACGCCTCGGCTTGGACCTCGGGCGCGATGTGCTCCCACAACTCGGCGTCAACGCCGGATTCGTCAGCCACCGGCACCTCGTCCGCCAGCAGTTCAATCTCAGCGATGGCGGCATCGAGGATGCCCTGCACCTCGGGGATTGTCGCGCGGAAGGTCTCGCTGAAGGCCGATGTGTCCCCGAGTGTGTACATGGACGGCGTCCATCTGGTCTTGATGAACCGCTCGGTGATGTGATGGTGCTCGCCGAGCGTCCGCGTCAGCAGGGAACGCACGCGAGGCTTCCAGGAATTGAACTCGGTCGAGCTGGTTGAGTGGGGCAACGTCGCGGCTTCAGCTCGCAGCGTGCGCATCCGGTCAATCGCCTCTTCGGGTTTCACGCCGCCTATCCTGCGCCATCTCGCCGACAGTTTGAGGAACCCTCCGCGGCATCGCGGACGCCGGCTGGGCCGGGGCGCTATCCGGGAGACACCGCTCGTGGCGGGGACCAGAAAACCAGGACCTGGAGGTGCTCGGTGATCGCATGAAAGTGATGTGCTACACCCGCGGCCACGTAGATCACCGAACCGGGCCCGACTGGCCGGACTTCGTCACCGACTCGCAGCAGAGCGGCACCAGCAGTGTCGCCTGCCAGCGTGATGGGACCACCTCGTTGCCACGAGCATGGGACCACCTGGAGGTGTTGGTGAGCATCACAGGGCCTTGGTTTCGGTGTCAACGGCGGCGCGCTGGTTGAGCCGGTTTCGT
>JAABUS010008424.1_pt1 | contig 11343 bp, 17 predicted proteins | sample 5560161 | NCBI WGS metagenome assembly JAABUS01 (sample SAMN10711885, study PRJNA513376) | rock metagenome | isolation source: Antarctica rocks | place: Antarctica: Victoria Land, Trio Nunatak nord | collected 2016-01-04
CAGACTTCTCGACCCTGCAGACAGAATTTGTGCAAACCTCGTCGAGCAACAACAATGACAGGAGACAGGACATTATGCTTGTGCGACCTTTAGAGATTACATTTGTTTGGTGGTTGCGGCTGAGCATCCTTCGCGCCAACCATTAACTCTCGACTGCAGAACCCTATTCGGCGGATACCGATCTAAGTCCGTGGATCTAAAGCGTGATAGCAAATCATGTTGAACGCCTTGCTGAGTAATGTGAAAAGTCACCTGGGGTTGGCGGTAATCGAAACCACTGAAACATGTTTGAACTTGGCAGTCTGCATAGCCATTGTTGCTTGCAGATGTACATAGCCTGGTGTTTGGCTTTTTTGGATGGTGGTTGCCAATGGGTGACAGTCGTCAGGCAAATAAACCATGGAGTATCTTTCTGACACTGGCGCAACAAGATGGAGATCCATTCTTTCAGGGGCGGTGAGTGCGGTGGATAATTCGGTTTTGATGTTGTGGTGGCAGTCAAGACACAGCAACGGGGCCGAGGGTCCCTTTTCATCGCAGATCACTTTAATACTGTAACACTCATGGCCGATCTCTGCGTTGATATGTTTACTCTTCTGGAAGTCATCTGCTTTTGAGACGGTCCACTTTACTTGCGTGTAGCGGCGTCTATTCCCACGGTAGAATCGCATCCTTCTCGGGAGCTTTTATACCTGTCTAGAGGCTTCCTGTAACGATGCTTGAGGTTGGGAACTTCGGGTGGCTATGCCTGGTTGTCCAAGTATTTGTGGAACTTTGAGTTATGGAATATTTGAAGCGCCAGTGGAGATCCGCTAAGCAGAAGATAGCTTTCTATGTGCCAGATTTATCCCTCCCTCGGGGAACTCGTCATAGCTACATGCATGCTAGGCAATCGCTATAAAAGTCCAGACGCCAACTGATGCAGCCATGAAATCGTGATTCATCCGTTCCTCAATCGCAAAATAAAGCGCCAACTCGAGCCTACGCCTTCGCCGCATGCTTCTTCGTCCACTCCTTCGCCTGCTTCACAAAAGCTTTGTGATCCTGCTTGTACTGGTTCCCAATCCCTGCCTCGACGGCATCATCTGGCTGAGGTTCCACGAGTAGTTGATGTGCGAACTTCAATACAGCTTCAATCTTAGAGGAGGGTTTCCACTCATCGGCACGGAGCATACCCAGGCACATGCTACCTTTGTCATCGTTGGTGACGTTGGGATGGTAGATTTTCGTCTGAAAGTTGAGGGTAGGTGGCTTGAATGGGTAATCCGTGGGAAGAGTAAGGTGAAGTGTGAAAAGGCCGCCCTGTAGTATAGAAGGTCACTAAGTTTGGGCTAGTCCTAGGAGTGACGATTGACGTGGAAGAGGAACAACAGGAAACATAGAGATACTAACAGCATACGGAGATTCTTTGGGGCCTGCGATAAGGATTTGCCATTTGTAGATGTCGGATTCTGATATGATAGAGATTTGCATTCCCTCAATTGGATTCTTCTGAAGCTCGGCAAACTCCTAGGGCAAGCTTAGTACATATATCACTATGGCCAGATCTTGAAGTTTACCTTTGTGATGCGCTTTTGCCCTGACATATTTTCTTGGCGATGCGAGGATTCCAACTGTAGGTTGATTCCAAGGATTCGGTTCAATTCTCAGAAGGATGTTCAGTAGTGAAATCTTGCAGCCTTATATACCTTAGCCAGGGCTCACAGTGGACATGCTTCTGTCATTCACTTCCGTGAAACAAGTCAACGGCTGTTGAGGACTCCATGGGCAGCCTAGCCGAGATCAGATGACTCACCCTGCATGTAGGAAATGTCTCCCACTGGCGAATTCTATGGATGTATTCCGTACAACATTTCGATTCTTTGAGGCATAATTACTCTTTATCTGGTTGCGAAAGATGATAGTTGGATATCTAGAGAAATGAGCTTGGATATCTGGCACCATCGTCGTTGCTCGTTCTCTTTTACCAAGCAAGTTCAGGAAGACACGTCAGATTCTCTTCACTACCTACTCGTTTCTTCCACTGTCAAATATCTTTGGACTGATTCTTTGATGTCATTATATTGTGCTCATTTTAGGTTCGTTCCTGAAGCCACAACTGTACGTACAAATATGATTCTGCTTTTGCGTGCTGACAGTGACATTCTAGACCACCAGGATAGAATGTTAAAACATCTTCCTATTTCCGCATCTCTTCTCTGTCTACAAGCACTCTATTTCCGCCAGTCATGGTACAGAATGGTCATCTATGGAATTCTGTTCCAGGTCACGAAAAAGCTTCTGGGACGATCGAGCTGCTGTAATGAAATGCGTTGATAAACAGAGCACTGGCAAGTTCTACCAACTTCAGGTCTTTTAACGCCACGGAAATGGCATATAAGGGGAGTTGCCAAAAGTGTTCTGTATATTAAACGTTATCTCCCCTACTTGCCGTCATCGGTTCTTACGCTCTCCACTACCAAGGCAAAAAGTCACCATGCCAGAACAAACCCAGCCTGTCAATCAATCGGAAACTTCACCATGTACATTGAGAGATGATGGAATAATAATGTTCACCTTTGATTTGCTCCCTGGAAATACCCGAAGAAAGATATACGACTATTGTATTCCCCAGAGATTCGAGTTTGTGGGACCCAGAAATACACGTAATGGTAGATGGTCCGACCATCCCTTATTAGTCGCGAAACAAATACTCATTCGAAGATGTGACTTTGCAAAGTGGATACTTCAGCAAGACTGGAACGATCCCTCGAACGCAGTTCTCAATTACATAAGAGAAGATCTGAGGGCAAAGTTTATCAGACTAAAGGAAAAATACGAAATGCCTAATTTCAAGATAGCAGCTCCGGGTCAGAGCGAATCTCCCTGCATAATTATGAATACGATAATGCAGTTGAGCTCGATTCTGACTATTCCCAAGAACATGATTGAGGAAGCCAAGATGACATTTGTGAATGTTGCTTCTCGAGAGCTCAAAGAATACAGATATTATATATCTTACTTCGCGGCCTCTTTCATAATCGAGAACAATAAAGAAGAACTAGAAGCACTCGGGAATTGAAGTGATACTGCCGTCGGTGAGATCTCTCATTTATGTCGTAAATTTATTTCGATTGTATCTACAGATAAGACACTCACAATACTCAAGACAACGGACCATGGTGTCATAAAGTCGATCATATTATCGTTGAAAGTAATGTACGCAATAGTAGAAGACAAGACTGTGTGCATGCGGGCAGATGTCTTTGTGACAGCAATTCCTGTCGATTGAACCTAATGATATCGAGAGGGGATCGAAAGCTATACTTAGCACAAGGGATCTTGAGAGACAGCGGAGGCAGACTGTTTCGAGGGAATAAGATGAATGATCAGGGAAGAAAAGATGCAGAAGAAGAAGAAGAAGAAGAAGAAGAAGAGAGGGAAGAAGTGTTTAATGGTGGAAGCAAAAGCAAGGCGAGATAGTAGATCAAAGGGGAGGGGACAGCGGCAACGGGAGTGATACACAAGTTGTCGATTTGAATTTATTGCAAGCAGCGGTGCTCGCAGGGGACAAAACTACACCGACGGCTGTGAAGTCGCCAGAGAGTTCTTTCGGCAGATCGGTCCGAATAAATTTAGGCTCATTCGTGAGTTTTACTGCTATTTATACTGGAAGAAGAGGTCCGAGAATGTCGATGAGTTCTTCGGGATGCTACAGGATTTCGCTGCATGTCCACCAGCTCGGGAGATCAAGAACATCCACCTGCAAGTTGAGCCTGCGCAAGGAATCAAGCGATCTATAAGAGGTACTAGGGGTAATCCCGTATGCTTTTCCCTCTTAGGATTTCCTGGCGTCTATATCACCATTCTCGTCCTGGGTGCGCCTGCGACCCCCGAATTGTCTACCTCTGAGGTCAATGGATGGATTCAACAGCGTTATGACCCAGGTCAATCACACGAATTTTTGGAGCTGCCACCGGAGGTAAGGCTTATAGTAGATCAGAACTTAGTTCTTCATCGCTATGTTATTACAACATCGGGGCCTAGGCCACACATTATCTCAACTATTGCGCCGATGCATTGCCTCAATAAATTTACCAGAGCAGAGTACCTTGGAGAGCTATCGAAGACTTGTTGTTTAGATTTTGTACTTTCATCATCTGCATACATTTGTATGCGTTTTCCCCACCATAACCAAGCGCCTTGGGCCGCGCCATTCCTCCGTCAAATGGGCTCAAATGCTTCGTCGATTAAGCACTTTAAGATTACTCTCAAAATCTTCACGTTAGGTAACCGAACCTACGCCCCATCAATCCTACCGATCGTTGATGCTCTCAATCATCACGGTAGACTTGAAATTCTTGCAGTAAACGAAGCTTCGCCAAATTCGGTAATCGATTATCGAGATGAAGCGTTTGTAAGCGTCACCTTCAGAGCCGATACCGGTACCACGACCGAACTTATAATCGAGGTACTACATCCAAGAAGAGCTTTTAGAGTCTTGTCCGCTAGCCAGGTTCTAACCATCCTTGGGGCTAGCATGAAGGGCGTCCCCACAATGGTTGACAGACATGGGCGAGTTCACGAGTTGTAGGACGAAAGATTTGTTCCTGAGATAAGATCCTATTCTCTTTGCATTACAACCATGACTCCCATAAGCCCCAGCAAAACCGTCTTCAACCACGGATGTTCTGACAATAGGATGGTTACATAGCCCACAAATGGAATGTGTCCGATCACACTGCCAATGATGTCTTTTGATCTCTCCAAGTAATCCTGTCCTCTCGCGTACAATTCTGTATCATCTGCCAGATTGTTGTCCCCTTTGGTGAGAAGCCGCAATGGGTTTTCGCTGTACACCACAATAAATTAGCACTCAGCATTGATGCTAAAATGCGACCAAAAGCAGTAAGATGCTCTCCACACTCACCCTCCCCCAAATCTCCGCACAACCCTATGCACAATTGGAATATCCTTCCCTCTGACATTATACACCACCACCTCTCCGATTTGCGTGTCCTGGCCCCTGTTCCATAAGAACAATAGATCTCCCCTCTGAAAAGCAGGCTCCATGCTCCCTGATAAGACAACGACTATTGGCGAAGGTGAGTCTGTGACGACGGAAAGGCCTTTCCATAGCATGAAAGCTGTTGAGAGGACAAGGGCAAAGTTGAGGAGTTGGGTTAGGAGCTGGCGGGGGTGGAGGCCATTGAGGGCGGAAAGCATAACTGCGAGTAGAGTTTGAGGTCTTTGGGTATCAACTAAGTGTGAAGCTCGCCCTTCAAAGCCTCGCGGTCAACCGTGCGCAGAAAGGTGATTTGATGGTCTGCGAAGTTGTAAGGCGACGTCGCGAGATGGGTGTAGGGCTGATAGAATATGCGAAACTTGGCAAATTTGGATCGAGTTGACAACTAAATCCTGCGAGCTGAGATACGTAAATATTGATTCTTATTACACGGCAAAACTGCCAGTTGCTTAGTATGAAGTCTTTAACATGATGAACCATATGAAGCTCAATCTAAACTCCAGTTGGGAGGTGGCTTCCAAGAGGCAGGAGGTCTAATCCAGCTAAGAGGTATCCTACTCGCAATCGTTGGCCGTAAAAAGCCCATACAGGCTTTTTTTTCTTACGCATTCTCTCGTCTCCCTAGGTTTGTGACCATCCTTCATCCTAGAGTACCAACTTAGCTTTATTGATTCATTCTTGTCCTCTGTTGATTGTCCTCCATGGTCGAACGCACCCCCTTCTACCAACCTTGATCAGGCCTCCTCACAATCATCCTAGCTTCTTCCAAGTATGTCACTCGCCATGGCGTTTTACTTCACAGGAAGCACTTTTAGCAATCCGAAATCTCATTGCCATTTACATGTCTACTGTTTTCGGGCTTAATCTTTACCTCGAGATTGGCCCGAAAAGGATTGGAAAGTTCTCCGCTTTTGAGATCACTAGAATCAGCTTTGCAATCCAGATGCTTTACTACTGGATGTGCTCCGTAAGTCCCAATCCCACAGCTCTTTATTCCCAGTTGATTCCGACTTTCAAAGTACTGGACATTGCAACACGTTGTGAAGCCGAATAGGCCACCAGGCAATGGGTTTGCTGGTATCATGAAAGGCAATTCTGACTGTGAGTGACATTAAGTCGAAAAGCCGCTTAATGTTTTCGCTATTCTACACTGCTGCTGCCACAATACCTCCGGTACTTACTATCGTCTTCTGGTTGGTTCTGTTCGCTCAAACCCTAGAGCTGAGCAATCAAGTCAGACGTTTTTCCGGTTAGCGCTGGCAGACACCGCTAACAAGGTCGATGGAAGACTGGCATACGTGGTGGCTCCGGTCCCCCAGATGCAAGCGTCCAAGCCTTTCCAAATAAGCCGCTCAAGATGTTCGTACTTGTCAGCATCAATGCGGCGAACACTTTCATCGCACTTCTAGAAATAGTGATGCTGAGCAGTATGCGAAAGTAAAAGGCACGCAGCATTACATGGTCTTCGAATTTTGATCAAAGACTAGCTTATAATTGGGGCAGCCTCCGAATAAACATGTGGTCGGCATCCTTTCCATCTGCCTTCTGTACTATGCCTGGACGGCTTTCGGAGGCCTGGTTACCAAACAATATGTTTATAAGTATCTTAACATCAACTACAGAGGTCCGAGCCTTGGCGACGGTTTACATTTGCATGATATGCTTGACATTAACAACGTTCTCCATCCAACGGGATCTGCACAGGCTGCGTAAGGCTTTTGTTCGGAAGGCTTATGGTGATCATTGGGAACGATGAGCCTGGTGTAGGATGGATCAGCCGTAGGGGTTATCTCGCTCGGCTCTCACAGAGTCTGTAGAGGTAGGCTCGATAATGCTTAGAGCCATGAAAGTGTATTACTCTCTAGGATTTGGTCTGGGTTATACCTCTGGTAGGTACCGTCGTCAAGGGGTTAAAACCTTACTTGGCTTAGTATGAGTCAATGGGATTTGGTTTGCTAGTCATTATTTTTTTCTATTCTTCGTCCGTATTTGCTCGCTTCAAAGGTACCTACCTGTATGCACTAACCATGGTCACAGACTTGCTAATCAATTCTCACTGAGTGGGACGCTCAGCTAAGGGTTCTCTCTGGGATTGAAGTATTGCTTGTTTTTCTCGTACGTAAACATATCCCACTTCCTGTCAAGTATTTGTTCTCACGATCACTCCGCAACTCACATCTCTAAAGCAAATCCGCTTTTCCTTTGCAATGATGCGGAACTCCTCACACATTTGACCTCCAATGATTAGGCTAGCCAATTTAACTTGCTGACGACTCATTCCTAATTACTCTTGGGAGCTCTCTACTAACAAGAGTACCGATTGAGAAATTACTACTCGTCAGGTAGACATCCGTCCAATACCCCAGCGTTATGAAAATGACCCAAATCTTCTTTAACCATCTACTTACAAGAGTGCATTACATCTGGAAATAACGCTAGTTCAATTCACACTGGCTTTGGCTACCAGAATCATTGTGGAGTTGGATGGAAGTGACATCTGCGGTGATACAGAAACCACTCTCACCCTCAAACTTCCTTCACTAATTTCTCGAGTATCGCTTCGGGACTCGAATCTCGATCAACTAAGCGATTTGCCCTCGAGGACAGCGATTCACTGACTTTTCAATTAGCTTAGGTCAGAAAACCAAGGAATCTTCAAGTGAGCTTCACCCTAGTGAGTGTTCCAATGACTGAATGCTTGAGTAGAAAATAGAAACAATAACAGCTATCTGTAGTCGGGTTTGGACGATTTTCACCCTCGGCTGGGTCTGGTGAGCTTTCACCACCTCTCCTTCTAGATTTCCTGGGAGAATTGTGTGCTGTCGATGTTCGAATTGCTCAACTGATCCCCAATTAATCTTACCTGACTTCTTTAACTTGAAATCAATTGCTTACCCCTGAGCTTCCCTTGCAACTAAGTTGGGCTTTGACTGGAACCCTTCTCATTCTCGAAATCGTCTTGCAACGATGACCTTATAAAGTACTCTGAAATAATTGCGTCAGGATTCCAGCACGTCAAATTCTAGTGAAACAGCCGCCGGTTCTACTCGAAGCAACCTGCTCACTCCTTCAGCCATGTCAGCTGGGCCCAGTAGTACAACGGAAGCTAATTCAACCAAGAGAGGCATCTGTGCTGCTGCCAGAACGTCTTTGGACGATGTCAATACTCGCCACGCACAGATCGGAGCACAATCCGGAGAGTATTGGTTGGTATCTAAAGATGGCGAACAGGATTGGCCGGTTGTGATTTGCGATGAGGACATCGTGCAGAGTTACTTCAAAGGCTCACGACCGGAAAATGCACGCAAAGTCGATAGAACCTGGCCTGAACTCTTCCAGCCAGGTGGTAACCTTATGGGACAGGTTTGCTTTCCAGTATTGTATCTTGGCACATTGAAACTGTAAGTTCTCCTATCGAGAAACATTTCTCCCCACAAATCCTGGGCTGCTTCACCTGGGTTCTTTATGGATACAGAGTACGGTTCTGGCTGATTTCTGGTTTTTTTAAGCCGTTGGGCCTCCTGGAATCGTCTTAAACCTTTAGATTTCCAATTAGCTGTTGCTATAAGAGATACGACGCCGGACGAAAAGCTCAAAGAAGCTTACCACGATGCCATCGGAATGTATGAATGGAACCGACTCAACTATTGGAAGGACAAATTGTGCGCTCTGAAATTAGCAAGTGCTACAGCTTCGGTACGGGACAAAGATGGCAAGCGGAAGCGAGAAGCTACTTCGAATACGAAGTCAGGTTGCGAATTTCAATGGCCTCCCGGATTTGGACCTAGGTACCGTCATGGCAATGTCGACGACGATGAGGCGGAGCTCTTATTGCCCTCGGGAGAATTCAAGAGGAGGAAAATCAAGAAAGAAGTCTTCGACACGACGGTTTTAGCAGACAGCAACGCGCTCTACGAGGACTCCGATGCGGGCAATCTCTTCAGCGCCCCAAAGGGTAGCCGGTCACTTCTAGGTCGCTCCGCAATTCTTCTTGGGAGACGTGCGACGACTCCAACTTTGAGGAGCCACAAGTCTAGTTCAACCACGCCCGGAAAAATCAGAGCTGGAAATACCTCTGTCGAGTAAGTAATTCTTTCCTATAATATTGTTCCTGTCTTGGGACAGTCTCGGATGCTGATATGGGCTTTTAGTACGGATAAGGTTACACTTTATGTTGGTAATCCACATGTAGAATTCACAGTCCAGCAGGCCGGCCTAGATGCCAGCCCATTACTTGCCCGCTTAAAAGGTTTTCACGACAGCATTGGGTACTATGTCATGTCTCCAGTGCTTTCTTCGCTCTCGGCAAGAGATTTCAAGCCCATCGCCCAGTACGTCGACCACAAAGAGTATTACCCAAATCTGCTTGACGAAAACACAAACCATGCGCGTCTCGAGGACGTATATGAATATGGACAACGTACGCAGGAAATCTTGCGATGCGGGATTATCTATTCAGTGGCCCATCAGGTCGAGCTACCAGGGCTCCAAAGTCTGGCTTTTCGGAAATTGAAGTGTTTGCAGCCATACCCACCCATGGAGTTTCTGTCGGTCATCGGGCTGATCTTCCGCGATGGAATTACGGAGGTCGAAGGTCTACGTCGTTTTGTGGTCCAACATCTTGCCGAGCACTTCGATGAACTCATGACGAAAGAAACGCAGAGAATGCTTGAGTTCATAAAGGAACATGCTGGACTCGCTAGGGATATGTTCCGGGAGTTGGGCGAGTTGCCCAGTCCAACACTTGACATCGCGCCAAAAGCAGACAAAGAGGTTGAGGAGGAAGGCAAATTTGGCGAGCAAGCAGATGAGGATGGTGCATCTTTCCACGTCTACGAAGAGGCTTGACAGAGTTCTTGCCTAAGCTTCTTCATTCTAGAAATGGGTATCATCTTAGCCTATTAGGTGCTGTTGATTTTTACTCCTTTGGACACCTATCATTAGAGATGAGGATCGAATTGACGGATGTGCAACTTTTCCAGATAGCTTGGATATTCTTAGATAGCATTGGCATAAATAATGGAATCAGATGTTGTCCTCCCTCAGAAGACTTCTCCAGGTAATCTGACAACAAGATGTGTATCAATATATGTACTTCATCATTGAGATGAACTTTGCTACAGCCAAGACCAGAAAGCAAGCTCTTCGATGTATCTACATATAATGCATTACCCACTACCGATTCCATCGGTAAGCACACCAAAAACATCTTCAAGGACTCGAAAATAACGCTAGTCTCAGTTCTGGTTAGGGTTCTTTCCTCTTGTTTGTCAACATCAGGCCGCAAGGCAACGACGCAACCCACGGAATCGACAGCTCTCAATACACCTATATACAGGATCATCAACAACTTTTTGCCCTTCCGTTTCTAGCTGCCAAGGCAGCAGCCAAGCTGAGCAGGGCGTCACTCTAACCTGAGCCGAGTGTGAGCGTTCCTGAGCAGGGCTGAGCATCGACTGAGTCGGCCTGAGTGTATCCTGAGCGCACCCTGAGCGATGTGAGCAGTGCAGAAACACAGCAAACTGAAGTCTGAAACGACTTTCTTCGATCATGACTTGAGCTGCCCTCGTTGTTTTTCAATCTCTCAAATGCTGAAGAAAAGAGAGTTGATCTTTGATCAGAATTTATGTCAGATTCAAAAGATGATACAATTCTATTAAATCTTTACATTGAATCAGATGCAAAAAGTACACAAAAGAATGAAAAAGATGAAGATTGCAATTTATGAGTTTAATTCATACTTCTACTGCATGAAGAATGAGATTCTATTGATGAAGAACAATGAATGATAGCATTCAAGAGCAATTGCTGAGATGTTAATCATCATGCTCACAACTTTACGAAGAAGAGAATTGATTATTTCGCTTGTTGTACTGACTCTGCAATGAATTCGATCATACATCTAGAAGCTGCTCGAAAGAAGCTGTTGAGATGAACTGTATTGACTTCAAGTGTGTTATCTGTGATGAGTCTGATCATCGTGTTCACGACTGTACGAAGGAGAGAATTGAACGCTTCGCTTGTCGTAGCTGCAAAAGCTTCTGTAGTGATCAAGAGATGATCACGAATTAAACGAGGGACGAATGTCGTGAGGCTGCTTGCGCATCTTCCGAGCAGTTTAGTAGGGGGCAGAGGCCGGGGTCTGGGCCAATGATAGGAGAGTCGAAGGCGTTTCTCGAATGTACATATAGATTTCTTTTCGGCAGGTAGATAGAGATCATTCATACACACGTTTTACAGTACCTTTCTACTAGTACGATCATTGCATGTGTCCGTTGTTTGCTTCCTCTGTTGCTTCTACGGCTTCCTATACCGCACCTGTACCCTATCCCTCGACA
>JAABUS010008426.1_pt1 | contig 11342 bp, 12 predicted proteins | sample 5560161 | NCBI WGS metagenome assembly JAABUS01 (sample SAMN10711885, study PRJNA513376) | rock metagenome | isolation source: Antarctica rocks | place: Antarctica: Victoria Land, Trio Nunatak nord | collected 2016-01-04
CACGGTGGAGTGGCCGAGAGGCGAGGCAGCGGCCTGCAAAGCCGCGTACACGGGTTCAAATCCCGTCTCCACCTCCGGTCCCACCCATGTTTGATCCGTCAGCACGACCGAGGGCGATTGGCGCAGTGGTAGCGCGCTTCCTTGACACGGAAGAGGTCACTGGTTCAAACCCAGTATCGCCCACCATCACGAAACGGCTCCTGACCTGCGGAAACGCAAGTCAGGGGCCGTTGCCATGGGAGGGGCGTGCCATCTGCGTGCCACTGCGAACGGCCCGCTGCTCGCCCAACGGTCACGATTGGCCGCTGAACAGTGCCAGCGCGTCTGTCTGCTCGGCAGTCAGTTCCAGCGGTGACCGGTGGGTGCGCGGGTACACCTGCGCGGCTGTCCACTGGGATGCTCTGAGGCTGGACGCGGTCCCTACAGCGACGCCTCGGGCGTCGAGCTCCGCCAGGACTTGGGCAGCTTCAAAGAGGTACACGGCCTCGATGAGCCAGGGCCGCGACGTGCCGCGGGAGGACACGGCGGCGCCGGCCGGGCCGGTCATCACCAGGTAGTAGTCGAGGCCGGGATGCCGGGTCACGTCGAGGATGCCCTCTCGTTTGAGGTACCACGTGACGTTGACCCTCCGGCCGGCCAGCGGGCCGGACGTGAAGAGGCCGTCGATGCCCTTGGCCCTCGCCGAACCCTCCAAGGCGATGTCGAACACCTGCGAGGCGATCCACTCCCCGACGTGGCCGACAGTGATAGGGTGGCCAACCAAGGCGCCGAGATCTTCGTCAATTCGAGCTGCGCCCCCACCTGCGCAGTCTGGCCGGTCGCGTAGAGGAACCGCTGATTCTCGGTCAGACCTTTCCTGTCATCGTCCGGAGCTAGTTGACAGTCGGGCTGCCCTGCGATGCGCTCACTCATCGTCAATCCATCGGTCGCGGCATGGCTCGTCTGGCTCTGGCATGACCTCATGATGTCGCAGTTGGTCAGCCAACGGGGGAGTGCTCGCCGCGTCCGCGTCCTCGCTTCGGAGCTGTCGGTGACCTGACAGTGGAACGGCGCGCTCACCAGTCGAGCAGCCTCGCTCCATAGCCGGGGCCGCCGCGAGGCGTCGGCGGGTCGTCGTCCAGCGCCCCCCGAGAAACGCCGAGCGCCCGCCGCTGCCACCTAAAGTCGCCAGATCGGTCCGGAATGAGGCCGCGCCGGCGGCACGTCGTCCAAGATGCTCCGCCGCCGCCCCAGGGTGACCCACGTCGACGGGTCGGCGTCGACGTCCTCGACCGGCTCGACCTCGCCCAGCAACTCGGGATCGACCACGATCTCGTGCGCGCCGCTGCGCAGGTGCAGGATGCTCGCCCGAGCGCGGCACGGGGGGCTCGTGTCTTCCAGAGCCCCCCAGCAGCCGAGCGGCGACCGCTGACCAGTCGAGGCGCCGCCACCATGGTCGGCCGCTCAGAGGCCCATGATGCGCCCGCCGATTCGAGGCCGCTGCTTCCGGGGGGTAGATCCCCATGCCTGCCGTCAGCAGCGGGTGGTAGATCGTGACCTCCGCGGCTTCGAGCTCGGCGACGCAGCGAATCTCCCCGAGCACATCGGGATCGACCACCACCTCGCGAGTGTGACGGCTGTACGTGAACGTCGCCAAAAAGGCGCATGGCGGCGCCTGCGTGCGCCACAGCTTGCGCACCCCCTTGTTGGATGCGGCCGCTTCGGCGAGGACCCGGTTAGGAGTCCACGGCCACCCACGGGCGTGCTCCTCCACGGCGCCGCGATAAAGCACGACGGGCTGGTCGGGCAGGGGGCGAGCGAAACCGTCGACGGCATATCCGGCGAGGCGAAAGAGCCTGCGCCAAAACGCCGCCGGCGCTTCGAGCTGCGGTGCGGGAGCACAGAGCGGCCACATCCTCGCGGCCACGGCGCACAGGTCCGCCTGACTGAGCTGGCCGTGTTCAAGCAGATGCGTGACCCGCGCAACCAAGTTTGGATCGACAACCAACACGGCCCGCGCCGCGGGATCTTCTGGCTGGGCGAGCTTCCTGTCCACCCAGCCGTGCAGCGGTCTCATCGTCTCATCGCCTCCGTCGTTCTGCTCTGGTCCGCCTGCGTGGCTGGACTCGCTGCCCGCGCCGACGTTTCGGCGCCTCGATCGGCGCGGTGCCGACCAGCTCGGCGTCCTCGACCGGCGCGGTGTCGTCGGCCACCTGGAGGATCTCGGCGGTGACGCGGGACATGCCCACCGCTCCCGCTGCGACATCAGCAGAGCGGGGTTCCCGCTCACCCGACCGCTCGGCCGCCGTGCGCCAGGTCGCCACGCGGCCCTCACGGAGCACGATGCCTCCCCACACGCCGTGGCCTCGAGTCGCGCGGCCATCCGTGAAGCACTCCTGCAAGACCGGGCACCTCGAGCACCAGCGGGTGACCAGCTCGGTGGCCCCGGCCTGCGAGAGCGCCCCAGTCAGGGCGTCGGCCACGTCACTGTCGGCGCCCCGACAGGCGGCATCATCTCGCCAGCCGGTGGGCGGCTTGGTGGTAGGCCAGTGCCGCAGGTCGACCCCGAGCTGACGGGCTCGAGCCTCGGTGTGCGCCGCTGGCCCCCAGCGTTTCGTCACCCCGGCCTCAAGTTCGCCGGCGTCCACTGGAGGTCCAGGAGGCCGCGTACCGACGTCCACTGGTGCGCCGGCGGCCTCCTGAGGACGACGACGAGGAGTCGGAGCCGGCTCGCGGTCGGCGAGCGCGAAACTCACGGCGCACCCCGGCGCATGGCCTGCTCGAAGGCGCGGCGATCCCGGAAAACCGGCGGAAGATTCAGCAGTAGCGCCCGGCTCTCCGCGACGGTCAACCCGGCATATGCCGCGTTGCCGGTCATCGTCACCTCATCCTCGTAACCCTCAGAGTCGACGATCGGCACCACGATTTCGCGACTCTGGTGCACGTTTCCGTTGTGGTAGGCGTCCATCTCCTCACCAAAACGGGCCTCTGCCAGCCGCTCCGCCTCCTCCAGAGACTCGGCCTCCCAAGGCTCGACGAAGGATTCCACGACGGGGCCGACCAGGCGGTCGGGCGGCCGCGTCGGCCCGTCGCCCGAGTGGTCTGGAGCACGAAGCGTCGCCATCACGCACCGCCCGTCTCGCGAGCGGCGGCCTGCGCTGCGCGAGTCGTATGGCCGGCCCACCGCGTGCGCGCGGCTTGCTGGTGGGCGACGCTCTTCGGCTTCGGCACGGCGGTCCCGGTGCCGTCGACGTCAGGGAATCCGAGCTGGCGAGAATGTTGTGCCAGAAGGGATCGGCTCTGCCTAAGCTCGGCCAGTAGCGGGTTCGCGGCGGGCTGACCAGCAGAGCCCCTCACCACAAGATCGGCGTCGACCAGGGCCACACGGAGGCGCTCCACGTCGTCCAACGTCCGACACGCCTCCTCCAAAATGAGCATCTCGTCGAGGCGTAGCTCATAGGTCGCGGCGATGGCCCGCCATGCCTTGCGGCCGCGAGGACCGAGGGCGGGCGGTGCGGGCGGTGGCTTCTTCTGGGCCATGGGACCCTCCTCTTCTGGTAGGGGCCATCCTCCAAAACGAGGGTGGCCGCATTGCGTGGCTTTCGACTTGCTATGCGTCCCGGGCGGGGCCGGCGCGGCGGGCGAGGGTCCCCCCCCACCCCACCGACGATTCGACGCCAGCCGACCGGCCTGACCGACGACCGGCCCTCGCAGCCGCCCCCGATCAGCCGACCTCGCAGCCGATGCAGGCCGACCAGTGGAGCCGCAGCCCGATGACCGACCTCGACCTCGAGGTGCCGATGACCGAGGCCGATGACCGACCTCGACCTCGACACTGACCGACCTCGACCTCGAGGTGCCGATGACCGAGGTGCCGATGACCGAGGTGCCGATGACCGAGGTGCCGATGACCGAGGTGCCGATGAGCGACCTCGACACTGACCGACCTCGACCTCGAGGTGCCGATGACCGAGGTGCCGATGACCGACCTCCGCAGCCGATGAACCGACCTCGACCTCGAGGCGCCGATGACCGAGGTGCCGATGACCGACCTCAATGCCTGCCTCACCACGTTGATTCCGGCGGCTTCGGCAGCGGGACACCGCGGGTGAAGCTGCTCAGACGGTAGCCCTCGCGGCGCTCCAACTCGGCAAGCCAGTGCACACCGGAGTCGACCACTCCGTGTAGCAGGGGTGCCGCTTGCTGCTGGCGCTCGGCCCAGGACGGCTCCATCCTCGGGTGGCAAAGGTCGACGCCTCCGAGCTGGGGTGAGGTCTGGATCTCGGCGGCGAGCGCCTGTGTTGCCTCGACGAATCGTCGAATCTGGAACGTCGGCAGCGAGGCCACCGATCCGCCGGACTCAAGCTGTAGCGCTTGTGCGGCCTCAGCATCCCCGAGCAGTCGCTCGACGGCCTGGCCGGCCATCGCCAGCGCCTTGAGCGTCGCGGCCTTGCTGCTGGGCAACTGCTCGATGATCCTGGAGCACCAGCCCTCGCGGTGCTGCTCAAGGAGAGCTTCGTACTCGACCCGGACTCTGCGGGCTTTCTCGCGCAGCCCCGCCGAAACGGCTTCAAGGTGCCGTTTCTCAGCTGAGAAGTCCCGGCCGGCGCTTGGCTTCGCGACCTTCCCGGCGGCCGTCAAGGATCGGACCCTAGCGGCTTCGACGCGCTGGGCGCTCGCCTGCTCGCCGTCGAGCGCCCTCTCCGCCCGCTCAGCGTCGTTGGCGGCCTCGACGGCCGTCTCGAGGGCCGACCAGGCCCTCGCGACGACCTCGGGCGGACTGGACTTGGCCCACTCGGGCCGCTCGAGGATGGCGTCGAAAGACGCCTGCGCCGCCGGCATCTCGGCCGTGGCGCCGCGCGGGGCCAGCGCCGCGAGGACCGCAGCCGGATCGAAGTCCGCCTGCCCGTGCCGATCCATGCCCGAATGGCGTTGGCGCGGCTCGGAGCCGTCGTCGTCGCCGAGGTCGCCGGCCCAGCCGATGTCGGGTACGTCTGTACGTGATGTGGTCATGCTGTCCTCCTTGTTGGGGTCGTGCTGTGGTTGAAGCCGGGGCCGGTCGGTCCCGGAAGATGGGTGCGTCATCTCGGTCTCGGTCGCTGTCGCCGAGCTGACCGTCCTCGCCGGCGGCGACGATCAACCGTGAGGTCGTGCTCGTCCCGACGAGCAAGGTCGTCCTTGACGGGCACGCGCGCGCCCGGTCGTAGGACCACGATGCCGAGCGGTGCCGCCGTGAAGTCGTCGAGGTCGGCCAGGCCGTAGCGAAAGAGGCGGATCTCCATATCGCCAGCGACCAGCGTCCAGGTGGGCGGCATCGGCTCGTCGCCGCTGTCCAGCCGCGCCCACGTCGCGGCGGTGCCTTGCAGGCCGACCACGCCCGCCGGGACGACATAGACGCTCATGCCGACCAGCCCTCGACAGGGCCGCTCTGAGCGGTCTCGCAGTTGACACAGAGGGTCTTGCCGTAGCTGTGTCGTTGCGCCGAGATCGGTGTACCACAGGGGCAGGACAGGGCAGTCATCTCGACCGACTCGACCGGGGTCGACCGGGTCGCTCGAAACTCTTCTATATGAGGGTCATTCTTAGAACTTTTAGAATGACCCGGTCGACCCCGGTCGAGTGATGCGTTTTCGCAGGTCACAGCCTCGCCCCGGTCGGCCGCTGGACGGAACCGGACGCCTCGCCAGACCCTTAGGACCCTGCCTTGCAGGGCTGCATTGTCGAGCTGGTCGCTTGGTCGAGACACCGTTGAGACGGCCGTGGTCCGCGCCTTGGTCACATCGCGGCTGGTGACCTCGTTGTGGCTTCCGAACCGCTCCACAAAGAGGGTCTCGGACCAGTGCGCCATGCCGTTGGCGGTCTGCCAAGAGGTGAAGTCGGCGAACACCTCAGTGGTCAGCACCGACGCTGCCGGGTCGAATGCGAGACGGTCCCCGACGTAGGACATGATCCGGTCGGTAGCGGCCCGCCAGTCGTCGGTATCCCGCTGGACCAGCGGCGGCAGCGGCGGCATGATCATGCCGGCGCTGTACCAACGGCGGGCGCCCTCGATCAGCCACGCCAGGACGGCCTCGTGTCGCCCATCGTCACCGTGGCGCAGGCGTTCCCGCAACGTGGGGTCGCCGACCCGATCGGCCGCCGATCGCGTCGGCTCACCAGGGCGCCGGAACCGATACGGGAACCGCACTAGGGCCAGCCGGCGCCATGTCCCGTCGTCAACCTCTTTGACGCGCGGCCGGTAGTTCGTCGTCTGCACCAGGGTGTGCGTGGCTACCCATTCCACGCTGTTTTGGTGTACGTAGCGGGCGGACAGTTTCGCAGTACCGAGCGTGTCTTTAAGTCGCTTGGGCGAAAGGGTGCCATCCTCGGGCAGCTCCTCGATCAGCCCCAACCGAGCTCCGCGCAGAGTCATCAGCTCGGTTGGGTGATCGGAGGGGCGAGCGATCAGGACACGCTCGGGCACAGTCACGGCGTGATCGCCGAGCGCGGCCTGTATTGGCCCGATGAGAGCGGACTTGCCGTTGCTGCCCCCGCCTTGCAGGACTGGCAAGATGTCGTCGGGGGTGGGCCATCCGGTCACGCCCTGGCCGAACCTGACCTGTAGGCAGTCGCCGACCTCGGCGGGGATGGCTTGCAATGCGGTCTGCCAGTCCGGGTGACGCGCTCCCGGAACGTAGTTGACGGTCGTGGCCTTGGTCATCAGCAACGCCGGATCGAAGGGGCGCAGCTCGCCGGTTCGCAGGTCCACCACGCCGTTACCGACCGTGAGCAAGTCGGGGTGACGGTCGAACGCCGAAGCGTCGGCGATAACGCCGTCGACGCCGCGGGCGAGCCGGACAACCGACGTCATCTTGGATGCCTGCAGTCGAGCGAGGGTGGCGCGCAGCACGTCACCCTCTAGCCCTTTGGCGATGGCCTCGGCTGCCATGCGTTTGGCGTGCCGGCGGGATTCCTCGATCAGGACGGCCTCGGGGACAGCGGTCCAGCGCCGGCCGTCCCAGCGCAGCCAACCGAAAGCGGCGGCCCAGCGGAAGCGGGCACCGATCCGGCGGGCGAAGTCGTCGGCGACTGCGGCATCGGAGAGGCGCCCGGTCGACTGCAACTCGACGTCATCGCGAGTCAGCGCACGGCCGGTCAGCGATGCCGGCTGATCAGGCGCTGGCATGGCCGCAGTGACGTAGCCACCCCCGAACGGGTCGCTGGGGTCGTGCTCGGTGACGAACCGCGGCAGCGGCGCGGGTTCGGCGATGCGCGCCTTGGCAGCGGCCTTCTCGTCCACGAGAAGAGTCCAGTCCGGGTCGGCCGAGACGCCGCGGACGGCGGCTACGAACGTGCCCGGCGCGCCGCCGTGCCACGTCGCAGCGTCGAGCTGGAGTGCCCGTAGCACAAGGTGCTTGCCGAGCCCGGACTCCCAGCCGACCAGCTCGCCGGCGTGGGGCAGACGCTCGCCCTCGGGCAGTGCCGCGAGTGCCTGCGCTTGCTCGACCAGGCCGGCGTAGGCCGCCCTGGCGTAGTCCCTAACGCGAGCTCGCAGCGCCTCGGGGACCTCGGGGCTCGCCGAGGACGGGCTGGCCGGAGCCGGGCTCGGTGTCGTCCGTCGTGGGCTGCTCGTGCGGTGCGCCGCCAGGCCCTCCACCTGGCGTCCGGTCAGCACGGGCAGCTCACCCTTGGTCGGCGGCGTGTCGGAAGGTGTCCCGCCGGCGTCGGGCTCCCGCCAGGCGACGGGCACGCCGAGCGGGTGTAGTGATGGCGGGACACAGGCATACCGGTGCCCGGCGCGGATGAGCTCGACGCCGGGGCCGAGGTCGCCCATCCCGGCTGAGGTCGCACCCTCGGGTAGGACGTACCAACGGATTCCAGAGGGTGCCGGGCGTGCTGAGCTGACCCAGGTGGCCGGCAGTGGGCCGTACTTGGCCTCGAAGCTTGCCAGGGTCTCGACGCCCGGCCGACCGTCATATGCGTCGACGTCGATCCCGACGACGTCGGCCGCCAGCCGTAAGGCGATGTTCGCATCGGGGCGCTCGGCGACCCACCGCGCGACGTCGGCCGCGCTGGCGTAGGGCGCGGTCTCGCCGGTCCAGCCGGTCGGCGGCGGGGACTTCTGGCCGTACGGCAGCGGCAGCGGCGAGCCCAGGCCAGTGGCGAGCAACGCCGCGGCGGATGCCGCGTAGCACCGCTGCTGGCCGTTGTGCTCGGCCACGCTGGGGGCGGTCATCGGGCACGCTCCTCGAGGAGATGGTCGATCCGGCCCAGGGACTCGACCTGCAAGCAGTGGTTGGCCGTGAGGCGGATGGCGTCGTCCTCCGCCTCACGGACGAGTGCCTGGAGGCGGCCCAGGCGGTCGGTCAGTCGCCGTGCGGCGTCGACCCCGACGACGGGCGCCAGACTGTGAAATAATGCGTTTGCGCGATCCTCTCGTTGGGGGCTGGGCACTGAGGGGCCGTCTGGGCGGACGGCCCCTTCCCCGTCAGGTGGCGTGAGCATGGCGTGCCTCGTCTCTCTTCGTAACGCGAGGGACGAGGTTCGCGATGGTGGTTGCGGCCGTGGCCGCGTTGGGGGTGGCTTGGGGATACGCGGTCGCGAGCGCGAGAAGCGTTGCGAGACTTGCGATCTGAGCCGGCGTCAGTGGCGGGGCGTCGGCGGAAGCCATCAGCTCCAGGAAGTCGGCCCACCGGTGTATTAGCGTCTGTCCGGACTTGAGATGTGCGTCGGTCCAGATTTGCCACAAGGAGCTGCGGCGCGGGCGTGCAGTGACCCAGGCGAGCGCGGCGTCACGGTCGTCGAACTCGGGCATGGCCCGATGGCAGATCCCGCACAGGGGGACGATGTTCGGGGGGCTGTCGTCGCCGTGGGCGCAGTGGTCCTCCAGGTGGGCACGGTCAAGCCAGATTCGCGCCGCATGCCAGGAGTCTTTCCTCCGGTCGTCGACGGGTGGAAGCCAGGCGCAGCCAAAGCAGAACGGCTCACCCCAGCCGATATACCAGCTCGCCCACCGTGGGTCGGCGCCCTGGGAGGCCCAATAGTCGACGACGGCGGCCATGCTGGGCATAACCCTCGGGGGAGCGCAGGGGTTCACGCTCTCAGCGAGACGACGAGCGGCCGCGTGCGCCGCGGTTCCGGGCGTCATGCGTAGTAACCGGTCGGGATGCGCCGGAGATAAACGCGGTCGAGCTCGTCGAGGTCGACGAGCACGAGAGTCGACCCGGCTCTGTAGCCACAAATAGTGCCGTCAGCGATGCGTCGGCGCAGGGTGCGGACTCCGACGCCGGCGTGCGCCGCGCCAACCTTGAGGCGTACCAGCCGGGGGAGTGTCGTGGGGGCTGTCGTGGGTGTTGCCGTGGAGTTCATCATCGGTTCGTCCAGTTCTGGGACGGGACGCTTGGCGGTTAGGCCCGTGCGGGCCGCCCTGTTGGGCGGCGCATGATGAGCTCCTTTTGTCTTGGCTGGTGTGAACCTAAGCCGCGGGGACAGCCCGCGTCAAGTCCGCTCGACTCGCGAATCCCCTTGCCAGAGCTAGTGATTCGCGAGTCAAGAGTGAGGGACGAGTCACTTAGACTCGGGTCAGCTCGACGCCGTGGGGCCGACCGCCTCGGTTGCCTCGCCGGGCGAGGCGCTACAGCCGACGCACCGGGCGAGCCCCAGCGGCCTCCCGCTGCCAGTGAAGGGGCTTCTCCGCACGACTCGCAGGGCGGACCAGGGCCGGCGCCCGAGAGGCCTCGACGAGCAGCCGGCCTCGACGAGCAGCCGGCCTCGACGAGCAGCCGGGCCTCGACGAGCAGCCGGCGTCGAGGCGTCGACAGGCGTCGAGGGGCAGCCGGCCTCGACGGACAGCGAGGGGTAACGAATCCCGCCGGGAGAGTAGGGGCGTTACCTCAGTCGCGAGTGTCCACCTTCTGTGAGAGCGCCGCTGCGATCTGGGCGTCTCGCCCCTGTGCGACGTGCTGATATCTCATGGCAGCCCCCGGCGTGGAGTGCCCGAGGCGGCCCATGAGTTCTGCCAGCGTGGCCCCCGTGGATGCGGCCAGGACAGCCCCGGTGTGTCGGAGGTCATGCCACCTCAGGTCTGGCCGGCCAGCAGCCGCCCGGGCCGGGTAGAACACCCGATATAGCGACGACGGCGCCATGTGAGCTTCCACTCCGGTGCCGTCCCGGTCAGCCGCGGGAAAGAGCAGCGCGCTCTGCGGCGTGGCGACGTGGCCGACCAGGTGTCGGGCGAGGACGGGGACCAGGTGCGGCGGGATTGCGACGTCGCGGATGCCGGCCTCGCTCTTCGGGCCGGCGATAACCACCTCTCCGTCGACTCGCACAACTCCTCGACGAATCCGCAGGACTGCGGCCTTGAGGTCGACGTCGCGACGGCGCAGCTCGGTCACCTCGCCGAACCGCAGGCCACACCATGAACACAGCAACGCCATCGCCCGGTAGCGCTCGGGCAGCGCGGCGACGATGGCCTCTAGCTCGTCGAGTGACGCCGGGCGAATCTTCCTAGCCCGCTTCACTGACCCGGCAGCGCGGATGTGCACCGGGTTGGCCGCAACCTCACCATCCGTCAGCGCCGTGCCGAGGATCGTTCGCAGCAGCCCGTAGGCGCGCGCGTTGGTGGTCGGCCTGCCCTTGCCGAGGCCGGCATACCAGGCGCGCACGGTCGCAGGGCTGATGCTCGCGAGCGCCATGCCGCCGAAGGTGGGCAACAGGTGCTTGTCGAGCAGGTCGCGGTAGCCCGCGCGGGTCCGTGGCTTGAGCGGCCGCTCGGCCAGCCAAGCGCTCGCATATGCGCCGAACCTCAGCGGCTCCGCGCCCTTGGTCCGCAGCTTCGGCGGCGTCCACGTCCCCGCCCCGATGAGCCGCTGCTCGCCGGACAGCCACGCCTCAGCGTCGCCCTTGGTCTGGAACGTCGTCGGCGCCGGGTGGCGCACGAGGTCGGGGCCGACGAACGACGCCTGATAGCGCTTTGAGGGCAGCCGGCGAATGCGGCCGAATCCTCGCTTGCCGGCCATGCCTGCCATGTCGCGGTCCTCTCTCGTGCCATCTGCGTACCATCCGAGAGTACATCTTTGTCAATCGTCGTCTATGCCTGACACGCGCCACTGTTTGGCATTTTCGCAGGTCAGACGGCATACCAGCAGGTCACGGCCAGTATCGCCCGAGGGCCGGAATCACTTTCAAACCCAGTATCGCCCATCATCGAGAACGCCCCTTGCCTGCGGAAACCCGGGAGGCGCGGTTCTCGTGTCCGTCGGGGTCAGGAGCGTGCGTCCTTCCGGTCGAGAGCAAGATCGACAATATGCTCGGCGATGGCGAGGGCGGACGTCGCCGCGGGCGACGGAGCGTTACGGACGGCGAGCACCGTGCCGCGCCGGGTG
>JAABUS010008427.1_pt1 | contig 11341 bp, 11 predicted proteins | sample 5560161 | NCBI WGS metagenome assembly JAABUS01 (sample SAMN10711885, study PRJNA513376) | rock metagenome | isolation source: Antarctica rocks | place: Antarctica: Victoria Land, Trio Nunatak nord | collected 2016-01-04
CCCGGTTCACGTTGGTGTCCTGCAAGGTCGCCACCAGCGCATCCCGCAGGAGCCGCACATGGCTGATGAAAATGATGTCCATACCGCACCTTCGTATCATTTATAATACAAAGATATAATACGTTACATATTCGATCCGTATATCCAGAGATTTGTCAGAAAGAGTGAGGGAATGTCGCCAATTGTTAGACAGGGCGGTCCGCCGCAGCTCGCCCGCTTCGGATCGGGAGCGGCAGGTGGCAGACGCAGGACAAGCCTTGCGGTCCGCCTTCAAGGCGCTGTTCATCACCGGCTAAGCCGAGAACACCGTGCTCAGCCACGGCCAGCTCGATCGCGGCACGCACGTGATGACCAAGCCGTTCGCGATGGACGCGCTCGCCAGCCGGATCAAGGATCTCACCGCAGCGCCGTAGCGCCTCAGCCAGACACGTGGCGATCATGTCGCTGAAGTCACCTTTGACAATCAGTGCAGTCGGCTTTGAAAGGTGACACCCCGCAACTGAATTGGCGGTTTGTCCCGAAAGGGTTCCGTTTGGGGACAAATTCTGTGGGTAGGCGAAATCATGTCATTTTCCAAAGTCGGCTTCAACGGAATTTCAAAGGCGAATTCAGTGGCGCTGGACGCAGCCCTGGGGCACATGCGATCAGCAAGTCCGCCATGAGATTGGCTCTCAGGATGAAGCCCGGTTGCGAGAGCGGGAGGCCCGCTCGACAAGATCGACCATATGGGCAGCAGCATGCGTCGTCAGCGGGTGGTGCGTGAAGCCTGATCTTGGAGAGATGTAGCATGCCATGTCGCGGGCCTGTTCAAGCTGCTGGTCCGACGCCGTGGCCAGCAGCGAGATCACCAGGTTCTCCAGCGCGATGACGCGGACGTGCAGCGCCCCCAACTCAGCGGCGTTGTTTTCCGGCATCGGGACTTCGTCTTCGACCACTGTTGTGTCCGCCTGCGGACCATTGGGCCCGGCACCCCCCTCGTTGTCCCATCGGGACAACGCTCTCTGACGCAGTAGCGAGGCATCATGGGCGTCGGCGCCTTGGTCAGACATGCGGTCGTCTCCTTCGGACAGCGTTTGGATCGACTTCCCGCGCAGGATGCTACGGGGCGCGATGGAACTCCAAGTAGAAGCGCACCGGCCCGATTGGCTCCACATGGTGCCGAGTCTCTGGCTCAATCACGCCGGGTTGGCCTGGTTCCAGGATGCTTTCCGACAGCGGGGTTTCGATGCAGTAGCGCAGCTTGCCTTCGAGGACGTGGATCATGGCCCAAGCGCCACCCTTGGTTTGGTGCGCGCTCAATAGGGCTGGCGGCACCGTGTCATGCGTGAACACCGGTGTCCGCCGGGTCACCACGTACCCTGCTGGGATCACCATGTCCGCCCCGGTCACTGGTATCCGACGTTCATTACGTAGTCATGCAAGAGAGCTTCGTCGCTTTCCACTTCGCCCAGCAGGCTCTGCAAGGCGTCCCGCGCATAGATGATCCCAATCGGTTTCCCGCCCTGATCGACGATTGGAATGCGCTGCAGGCCACGCGCCTTCATCATCGACCAGATATCCTGCAACGGCTCGTCAGCCTGGCAGGATGCCACATCCTGCGTCATAATCGTGTCCACATTGGCAGTACAGCCGCTCCCAACACACCAGGTGATCTGCCCGACGATGTCGGTTTTTGTGAGCACCCCCACCATGCTGCCATCCTGGCCGCACACTACGACGAGGTCGGTGTGCGGCTTGGCCATGAGCGCAGCCGCATCCTTGACGGGGGCCGCCCCGCTGATCGTTGCCAGGCGCTCGCGCGCCCTGGATAGTACCTGTTCGGCAAGCATACCTGCCCTCCTTTGTGTGTGCCGCAGTGTGTCGCCCCACGCCCAGGGCTGCGCGTCAGATCGGCATGCGGTAGCCGTAGAACTCGTGATCCTCGTTGTAGCCGCCTTCTCCGGCGCCGAGGTCGGCGAAGTCGTGCACGAACTCGATCGCGGCCACCCACTTCACCATCTTGAAGCCCAGCTCGTTCTCGCACCGCAACCGCACGGGGGCGCCGTGGATCACGCTGACCGACTCGCCGTTCATCTCGTGGGCGAGAATCGTCAGCTCATGCCGCATGTTGTGCAGCCGATGCACGTCGTAGTAGCGGCCGCCATCGGCGCCGTCGGCCAGGGAGTAGAACACGGCGTAACGGGCCTCGGCAGTGGGCCGCACCAGCTCCAGGATGTGCCGCATCGGCACGCCGCCCCACTTGGCGACGCCTGACCATCCCTGGATGCAGAAGTGGGTAGTGATCTGCTCCTGCCGCGGCATTGCGCGCAGGTCGGCCAGGGAGAACTCCTGCGGCTGTGCCACCATCCCCCCGACCCGCAGCCGGTAGGACGCGAACCCATCCAGGACGAGCGCGTCGAACTCGGCCGAGTGCGGCATGGTGCCGTTGGGCCAGAAATACGGCGAGATGTCCTGCTCGCGCAGTTGGGACTTCGGGTCCCACCATTCAGCCAGCCCCTTGATCCAGCCGACCGTGAGCATGCCGGCGTGCTGCACCAGCCGGGCATGCCGGATCGTGAAGGGCGACACCCGCCACCAGGCCAGCCCAACGACCGTCATGGCCAGCACGAAGGGCAGGAACCCGGCCCACGACCCTGCCTCCACGCCGGCGAACATGTGGTTGGTGTTCTGCCGCAGCCCGGTGACGAGCACCATGATCCCGTGCGCCAGGATGAACAGCACGAACCAGGTGAACGAAAGGAAGTGGATGGACCGGGCCATCTGCCGGTTCAGCACCCGGCCCGTCCAGCCCAGCTTGTTGGAGATCGCCGGGCTTTGCAGCAGGCCCGTCGCGATGGACACGGGCGCCGCGACGAATACCGTGATGAAGTAGGTGAGCTGCTGCAGCCCGTTGTAGCGGGTCCAGCCCTGATCCACCGGGAAGTTCAGCGAGGCGTATTGCAGCCCAGCCGACAGCGCATTGGGGAACACGGTCCAGGTCAGCGGCACAAGGCGCTGCCACTGGTCGGTCGAGAACAGCAGAGCGTAGAAGGCGATCCCGTTCAGCGTCCACAGCAGGTTGACCGAGAAATGCCACCAACGGGCCAACCCGATGGTGTGGCGCAGCCCCGGAATGCCCAGCCAGCCCGGCAAGGTGACGCTGTCGTCCTTCGCGGTCCACAAACGTCCAGTCGGCACGGGCTTTTGGAAACGGAACCAGTCGGTGCCGGGTGTGCAGTCGCGCGTCCAATACAGCCGCGGGTGGTCAGCCAGGATCTGGATGCCGGCGCGGATGATGAACATCATGAACAGCATGTTGAGGAAGTGCTGCGCCCGCAGCCACCACGGGAAGCCGGAGTCCACCGACGGCGCGGCCTGGGCGATGCCGGGGTAGCGCGACACGAACGCCTTGACGGCTGGGTACTCCAGCAGGCCCTGCGCCAGGGCGATCGCAAGGATGAGGCCGGCAAAGGCCAGCGGCAGCGCCCATAGCACGCTGACCCAGCGCGTCCCCACCCGGACCCGGGGAACGATGCCCTCCTGCGGCGGGAGCCAGTGGTTCAGTAGGATGCGGTCGTCTGCCGGGGTGAGCTTTGCCGCCAGGGGATCGTGGGACGGCGCGGCATTCAGGGGGGTGGCCATGGGCGTTGTCCTTCCTGACGCGGCGCGCGCACCGTGTCCTGTTCTAAGCCACGCCCGACCACAGTGGTCATTGCGCCATGATCCCTATGGTTACCTCACCGGCCCAGGAGGACCTCCCGCAAGACGACAGCTTCGTTATGGGCTTCGTCCCGCGCGCCGAAAACCAGGGTGACACGACCTTGCCGCGCCAGCACCCTCAACGCTTCGACCGCCTCGGGATTGGCCTTCAGCTCTGCCCGATACCTTTTGCAGAACTCTTCCCAGCGGGCAGGGTCATGCCCGAACCATTGCCGCAGTCCGTTGGTTGGCGGCACGTCCTTGTTCCAGAAGGCCAGCGCCGCCCGCGCCTTGCTTACGCCCCTCGGCCATAGCCGGTCCACCAGGATGCGCACCCCGTTCTCAGGGCAGGCCGGCAGATAGACGCGCTTCAGCAGCACATGATCCGCCGGGACATGCAGCGTCATTGTGCCTCTCGCTTCACTGGCGGCGCATTCGTCACGCCCCAATCTGCACCGGGTTCAGCATCTGGTGCGGCCGACGCGTGCTGCGACCGAGCAGCCTCTTGCCATCGGGGCGGAGCACGCCCGTGAGGTCCACGTGACGGCAGAGCGTCTGCCGGCTGACGCCCAGCTCGGTGCACAGCTCGCCAACCTTGGTGCCGGGCTGGCCCATGGCGGCCTGGGCCAGGCGGAACTTGGCCGCTGTCATCTTGAACGGCCGCCCGCCGTTGCGGCCCCGGGCGCGGGCGGACGCCAGGCCCGCGCGGGTGCGCTCGACAATCAGCTCGCGCTCGAACTCGGCGAGCGCCGCCTGCGCTGCGGTCAACACCTCCCGGTGCGCCAGCTCGGCGTGCCCTAGCTTGGTTTGCAGGTCGTGCACCGTCGCGAGCGCGTCTTGAAGAGATCGTTCGGCCTTGGCTCGCGCGGCACGCTCGTCCTGCAGGGTCAACTCAATGGCGGCGCGGCTCGCAGACAGTCCGTCCGCCTCATCGGGGCGGTGCCGGTTGAGGACAGTGACCGGCGCGGTGCCGTCCTGCACGAAACGGTGGCGCGGCTTGTCGGAGGAGGATCGGCCGGCAATGCGGCCCGGCGGGTCTGCCCGCGGTCGTTCAGCTTGGGGCAGGCTGCTGCGGCCGGCACGGTCGCCGGTCAGGCCGAGCGCCCGGCGCATGCGCTCCTCAACGGACAAGGTGTCGGGGGGGCACCGTCAACTTGTCGGACTGAGGGCGCGATGGCGCGCGATGAGGACGGCGTGCTCGTGGCTACGCCGAAGCGGCGACGCCGGTGACCTCGGCCCAAACCTGAAAGGCTTGGGTGCGGGCGGCTCGATACTGGGTGGCGGGCACTTGATGGCGGCGGAGCAGGAAGAGGTTGTTGATCCCGTCATGGGCGGACAAGAAGCGTTGCGCCTGGCCGGCTGACTTGAACCGCTTCATCTGCCGCTCTCGTTGTCGCGTGGGCTGGTGCGAGTTCTCCGCCCTGTTGTTCAGCCCTTTGTGCTTCCGGTGCTCGACCGAGGGCATCACTTGGCGCTTGGCCGCCCCGTAACTCGCCAGTTTATCGGTAATCATGACACGGGGAACCCGGCACTGCCGCTTCATCAGCTTGCACAGCAGGCGCTTCGCGGCCTTCGTGTCGCGCCGGCTCTGCACCAGGATGTCGAGCACCATCCCGGTCTGGTCGACCGCGCGCCACAGCCAGTGCTTTATCCCAGAGATCGTGATCACGACCTCATCCATATGCCACTTGTCGCCGGCCGCAGGCAGCCTGCACCGGATCTGGTTGGCAAACACTTGGCCGAACTTGCGCGCCCACTGGCGCACGGTTTCATAGCTGACGATGACGCCGCGTGCGGCCAGAAGCTCGTCCACCATCCGCAGGCTCAGGGGAAAGCGGAAGTAGAGCCACACAGCGTGGCTGATGATCTCAGCCGGAAAGCGGTAGCCGGCGTAGCTCGGGTAGGCAGGTGTCGTCATCCCGCCCGCCTACCCGGCTCAACCGCATCTCGCAAGCTAGCCGGCAGCCAAGTTGACGGTGCCCCAGGAATGCTGCGCCGCGATGACGAAAGCCTGCGCCGTTTCAGAAGCCGGCACACCGCAAGGATTTCCCTTGAACAATACGGACGAGAAAGAGCTCGACCACCTGAAGCGACTCCGACAAGAGACAGCTCTGTCCAAGTTCGGGACACTCGCGCTCAAGTCCGACGACCTTGACGAGATCCTGACCGAGGCCTGCCGACTGGTGGGAGAGGCCCTGGGCACCGACCTCGCCAAGGTCATGCAGCTGCAGGACAACGGCGAGACCCTGTTCGTGCGCGCGGGCGTCGGCTGGAAACCGGGCGTCGTGGGCGAGGTGACGCTCAAGGCGACCGACGACACCTCCGAAGGCGTTGCGCTGAAGACCGGAGAGCCGATGATCTCCCCCGACATCGATCAGGAAACACGGTTCCGCTATCCGGCGTTCCTGACCGACAACGGCGTCAAGGCGGTCGCCAACGTCATCATCATCGGCGGCAAGGACAGGCCGCCCTTCGGCATCCTGCAGATCGACAGCCGCACGCCCCGCCAGTTCACCGAGGACGACACCGCATTCCTGAGCAGCTACGCCAACCTGCTGGCCGCTACGGTGGACCGCCTGCGCGTGATCGGGGAGATGCGCAACGGGGAGGCACGTCTTCGTCTCGCCCTGGAAGGCGGCATGCTGGGAAGCTGGGACTTCGACCTGGCCAGCGGCAACGCCACGCGCACACCGCGGTACGACGAGATTTTCGGCTACCCCGGGCCGCCGCCGCCCTGGAGCTACGAGACGTTCCTCGACCACGTCTTGCCCGAAGACCGCGAGCACGTCGCCAGCGCGTTCCGCCAGGCGGTGAACACCCGGACGGAGTGGCACTTCGAGTGCCGTATTCGCCGCGCCAGCGACAGCGAGGTGCGTTGGATCGAGGCACGCGGCAAGCCGGACGGCGGAGAGGGCAACCATCCGCCAACGCATTTGCTGGGCATCGTGGCCGACATCACGGAACGCAAGCACGCCGAGGAGGTACAGTTCCAATACAGTGAGATGCTGGAAATGCGCGTGGCGGAGCGCACCCGTGAACTGACCGTGGCGAATGCCCGGCTGGAAGCGGAGGCCGAGAGCCGCGAACGGGTGGAGGAAGAACTGCGCCAGTCGCAGAAAATGGAGGCGGTCGGCCAACTTACTGGCGGGCTCGCGCACGACTTCAACAACCTGCTGCAGGGCGTCACCGGCAGTCTGGAGTTGATGCGCATCCGCGCCGCCCAGGGACGCACGGCGGAGTTCGGCCGCTACATCGAGACTGCGATGGGGTCGGCGAACCGTGCGACGGCGCTGACCCATCGCCTGCTCGCCTTCTCTCGGCGCCAGACGCTCGACCCCAAGCCGACCGACGTGAACCACCTCGTCAGCGGCATGAAGGACCTGTTCCGCCGCACGGTGGGGCCGGGCATCCGATTGGAGACGAGCCTCGCAGGCGAGCCGTGGCCGATCCTGTGCGACCCGAACCAGCTCGAGAGCGCGCTGCTCAACCTGGTCATCAACGCGCGCGATGCCATGCCGGACGGCGGGCACCTGCTGATCGAGACCGCGAACACCGTGCTTCGCGACCGTCGCGGGGCGCCGAAGGACTGGCCTCCCCAGGACGTGCCGCCCGGCGACTATGTGGCTCTCAGCGTCGCCGACACTGGCAGCGGCATGGCGCCGGACGTGATCGTGCGCGCGTTCGACCCCTTTTTCACGACCAAGCCGACCGGCCAGGGAACCGGCCTTGGCCTGTCCATGATCTACGGCTTCGTCGTGCAGTCGGGTGGGCACGTGCGCCTACGCAGCGAGGTGGGGCAGGGCACGACGGTGACGATCTACCTGCCCCGCCGCCTCGGAGCGAACATCAGCATCGTGGAGAGTAACACGACGGCCAGTTCGCCGGCTGCGGCAGCGAGCAGCGTGGTGCTTGTGGTCGATGACGAGCCTGACGTGCGATTGGTCGTTCGCGACATCCTGTCAGACCTTGGTTACACGATACTGGAGGCTGAGACCGGCCGGGCTGGGCTGAATATCGTGGCCTCCGGGATCCGTATCGATCTTCTGCTGACCGACGTCGGCCTGCCCGGCGGCATGAACGGCCGGCAACTCGCAGATGCCGCGCGGCAACAGCGTCCCGGCCTGAAAGTGCTGTTTATCACCGGCTATGCCGAGAATACGGCCATTGGCAATGTTCAGATGGAACAGGGCATGCAGGTGATGGTTAAGCCTTTTGCGTTGGAAACGCTCGCGACCAGGGTCCAGAGCATCATCAATGGCTGAACCAGCCAGGATCGCCTCTGTCCCAGCACAGCTACGTATTACAGGCTGCTCGTCGGATATCCCGGACATGGACGTCATCCGAAAGCTCGCTCGGCTGGAGGAACTGGAGGCGGCTATATCGTCGCTGCGGCATGATGTGTTGAGCATGATAGCACCAGCGCTACTCGTTGCTGATTGTCTGCTCGTGCATTCTGACCCAAAAGTGGTAAAAGCAAGCGAAACCACGGTGAAGGTTGTCATCAAAATCAAAGAGCGTTTGCTGAAGACGCTTCCTCCTCGACCAGAACCTGATAATAGAACATAGTTTTTTATGCTGAGCTCGGCATATCCTCATCTTACCCCAACTAGGCCGCATGCCACGCATTAAAGATAGAGTTATTACATGACCAGTTGCTAGTAACCTGAGCTCAATCAGCTGAACTGAAATTTGGTTTGTCTGCCACCTGAATTCCTAGTCTACGTGGTGCGTCACCTCGGGGTGGGGTTGGCCAGGTTCCTTGATGTCCATCATAGTGCTTGATCTCTGCTTTCTGGAAAACATTGCGCCATGGCCGCGACGCTCTCGCCGACCTGCCTGAACCGCGCCTCCATGCGCTCCAGCAGGCCGGCCTGCCGGTCCATCCGGGCCATGGCAACGATTTAAACCAAAAGCTCGTACAAGCCTCTGGTGGCCCAGTGTTGCTGATGCATCCGTGGCACAAGGAAAACGGGCAGATACCGTTGGCGAATTCGCCCACACCAGCATGACGTGCATTGGGAAGCTGAGCAGACCCGTCCTCGATCGCTGCGAAACAGGGTCCACAGACTCAGCGACGCCGTGAACAAACTGCCAACTCCGAATTCGCCAACGGTATCCGGGTAGTTTCCTTGCGGTTGCTCAGACCGCTGCTTTGACCCCTGAAAGATGCAAGATAAGCCGTTGCATTTATGAACGCCAGGTTCCACCCTAGCCAGGTTCTTTTCTGGTGATCTTGCGCCCATGCTCATCGGCTATATCCGGGTCTCGAAGAGCGATGGTTCGCAGACGCTCGCCCCTCAGCGCGATGCGATGCTCCAGGTCGGTGTCGAGCCAGAACGCATCTACCAGGATCTCGCGTCCGGCCGCACGACGCGCGTCCAGGCCTGGTCGCCTGCCTCAAGGCGCTGCAGTCCGGCAACACGCTCGTACTGTGGCGATTGGATAGGCTCGGATGCGACCTCAAGCACCTGGTCAACACGGCCGAGGATCTGCGCGTGCGGGGGGTGGGCCTGAAGGTGCTGGCCGGCGCCGGGGCGCAGATCAACACCACCACCGCCAACGGCCGGCTCGCCTTTGGGATTTTCGCAGCGTTTGCTGAGTTCGAACGCGCTCTTATCGCCGAGCGCACCCAGGCGGGCCTGGCTGCCGCCCGTGCCCGGGGCCGCATGGGCGGGCGGCCGCGCAAGATGGACCGGGCCACGCTGAGCATGGCCATGGCCGCCTTGAGCGATCCCAAGTCCAACGCCACGGAAGTGGCCAAGCGTCTCGGCCTGACCACCACCACGCTCTACGCTTACGTCAACGGCGACGGCTCGCCCAAGGCGGCTGGCCAGGCGGTGCTCGACGGGACGCACCGGCCAGGCACCGCGGCAAAAGGGCGGCCCCAGCCCATACAGGGTTACCCGCCAGCCGCTGCCGGCGTGTGATGCCCAAGGGGTCGCTGTGCCGGTTGAGGCGCTTGCAACCCTGCGGCGGCGCCTCGCCGACGCTGCTGGCGCGCCGTCCCGAGCGTGTGGCGATGATGACGTCCACGGCACAGATCTACGCGGTGAGCCGTGCCACGCTCTACCGCCTGCTGCGCGGCGAGCGCCGTTCCAGAGATGCGCACCGGGCGGACCGGGGCCGCCCGCGCTCGATGCCGGCGGCCGAGATCGAGCGCTGGTGCGAGATCGTCGCCGCCATGAAAATCAGGACCACAAACAAGAAAGGCCGGCACCTGTCCACCGTGTGCACCCTGCGGTAATGGGTCAGTTTGAACAAATGCGAGGACTGCGGTTCTACACGCTCGCGCTGTCTCTCGCACCCGTGTTGCAAGAGGACAATTCATTTGAAGACGTCCATAGGTTGTTGGAGTTAGCTACCGGGGCTTTGTGTCATGAAGCCACTGCGCGGCGACCCGGGATGAACTGAAATGCGATGCTGCTTTGTTGATTTTGGTAGCGGCTGGAGTGTTTAGAGCGATGCGCATCAAATCGTCACTCGAATGACGCTATCACTACTCTTTCAACGGCGTACGTAGCTGTGGCCACCGTGCTCGTGGTGGATGATGAGTATGGGGTTGCGGAGCTGTTCAATGCCATCCTAACCGACAAGGGGCACCGCGTGCTGACCGCCATCAACGGCAAGCATGGACTAGAGGTGCTGGCCCAAGAGCGCGTTGATCTCGTGTTTCTCGACTTCATGATGCCGGTGATGGGCGCCGCCGTAATGCTAGACATTATGATGGCCGATTCAGTCTGGCAAAAAATCCCGGTTCTGATAATGAGTTCGCTAACTGAAACGACTATTGCCAAGCGGTGCTCTGGCTACGTGGGCGTCCTTGGAAAGCCATTTCGGATTTCTCAGGTTGAGAACCTAACCGAACAACTGGGGCATGATCATTGATCACGCTCACCTCCACATCCCAACTGCGGCGCTAAATACAGAAGTAGGCAGCCTTGGCCCTATTTGATGATTTCCGTCACCAAGAGGGTTGGAAACCTACCCACCAACCTACTATTGGACCAAATCTCAACTTGACCGTGTGGTGTAATAATCTGCGCGGCATATATAATTGCCTGCGCATCATCGTCACAAATTGCGTCATGGCTACCCTCAATGCGATCACGTTTATCGATCGGGTATATTCGGTAATGATTGGTCATCACAGGCTCCATGCCTTACAAGACGGGAGGGTGACGACCTCTCAGTCACCGACGCCTTGGTATAGGCCCGTGCCGGTGATATAACGAATATATACCGCTATTAACCTAGAGTGAAGCATTTAAAAATAAGACTTGGACTAATAAGTTGGCATTTACATACAAGTGCAGCCTACCGGCTTAAAGATCCAAGCGCGCTTGCGCTGTCGCCGGTTGCGGTTCGCGCGCTGCTTTTTTGAACCCATCCGTGAAGCCAAACGGAACCCGAGGACGATGACCATCCAACACTTCCGCGGCCGTGAGTATTTGAATGCGCGGAAATTTCATCCCACCCGTCTCATAGAAGCCCGCCGAAGCAGCTTCGCGCTCTATCTCGCGCGTCGGCTCACCGATTAGGGGTAGGTTCAGCTCGACTTTCCGCATTTTACGTTGCATGGCAGAGGGTGTCCGTAAGTCTTTGCAGGAGTGCGGCAGGGATTTGTATGGTTTCCGTGCTGGACCGGGACATGGATAAATCCGGT
>JAABUS010008428.1_pt1 | contig 11340 bp, 8 predicted proteins | sample 5560161 | NCBI WGS metagenome assembly JAABUS01 (sample SAMN10711885, study PRJNA513376) | rock metagenome | isolation source: Antarctica rocks | place: Antarctica: Victoria Land, Trio Nunatak nord | collected 2016-01-04
TGATTCTATTGCTTGTGCGATGAGAGTGGAGTGGGATATGCATAATACGTTGGCTGACACGGAGACTGTGGCGATTGTGAAGGCTAGAGATTGCGGAGTGGTACAAGCAAGGGAGCGCAAAGGGAAAGGGTGGGGAAAGCCCATCAGACTGGTCGGGCTCGATTCGAACTCGGAGGTATTACGCCATCCGAAATCCAAATGAGTTGTCGTGCTTCAACTACGCTTTGTTACAAATGTGCGTCTATAATTCAAACCCTGACATCTAGAATCCAGGGGATATCGTTCTTGTTGTTATTCGGAAGAAATATTCCTGGGTTAGTCAAGTTTGTGAGGCTCGTAAAAGTGTCACGTACTTCCTTTTCTTTCAGCTGAATTAGATTTGAACTTTACTATCGAGAGGGCTGAATAATTTGAACATTAATGTTTATAATTGTATAATGTTCATTAAATTTTATTAATAATTCAATGAATTTTGCGCTTTGACAAATAATTGGCGAAATGTTTAAATTATGCTTGCTGAGCTTTTTATTTAAAAAAAAAACTTCTCTGCAATCCTTGGCATTCATTTTTGTGCTACCCCACGGTCCCTTTTGTATGGGGAATTCGGAAATTCAATCCCATCCCCCCCCAATTGCGGAAAATTGAAGCTATTCAGATCTCTTTGTTTGTTGACGTTCTTGTAACCGTTTTTATTCGAAATGTCTCAACGCCGAAGTCAAAATCTACCTCTAGATGATTCTCTCACCCCCTCTAGAGCATCCGGAAGGCGTAGGAAATCGACGACTTGGACTGAACAGCCGTCAAAGACCACTGATCGAGCTGTCCCCCCCGATCGAGCTGCCCCTCCGGCCGAGCTGCCCCCCCTCGGCAGTCGCCGTAAAGAAGCTCTCATTCCACCGGATGTAGATGAACCTCGGTTGCCTTCAACTTCTTCGCAAGCCTTGTCGTTGAACCAGCCTTCACGAATGCCTGTACAGAATAGATATTCATCTTTCATCATATAGATCGGTCGGAAGAACACTTCAGCAATGCTCTCTCGTTTTAGAGACTTGATAGCAAGCTGATTGATCAACGAAAGCGTAGGCTTGATGACGTCAGCCTGTGATCTCGTTGAATAAAGACTCATTCACGAACACAAGCTGTTTGACCGTCAAACGAAGCATGTCTGCTATTCAATTCAAACGAAGCTCATCGTTTTGTCTGACTTCTACACGCTGTTCTTTTTTATTACTTCAGCGTCTTCTCTTCAGAATTCTTGATATCGTGCAGTGAATCGATGCACGTTAATGTCTCACTTCTTTCATATGTATCAGATCATCTCTTTCTGCATGACTCACGACTGTTCTTCGAGATAGACTATGAGATCATTTTCAGCTGTCTTAAACAGCTTGCGAGAAACTTCTTTCGAGCGAAACTGAGATTTAAATGATGATGAATACATGAAGAGATTCTCTAGAATGCTATACACTGTTCTAGAACAGCAGTGAACCTCTTCGAAGATGATGACGAGTTGTCAATGAAGTAGTAGAAGTCATACGATTCTGAAGCGAATCACTGCAGGTAGTGAGCCGATCATAGCTGAAAACGCGTTAAGAATGTCAACAAACAAAGAGGTCTGAATAGCTTCAATTTTTCGCAATTTGAGGGGAATGAGATTGAATTTCCGAATTCCCCATACAAAAAGGACCGTGGGATAGCGCAAAAATGAATGTCAAGAATTGCAGAGCTTTCTGCACATGCTAAAATCACATGATCTGGCTTGCGAGAACATCAAAGTTCTCAGTCTTATAATCATGAGCTCAAAATTATTTCAACCCCGTCTCAGCTTTCTGCATATGATTGATAATCATGAGTTCAAGAATTGATACTATCAAGCTAAAATAGCTAGAGAACAGAACAGACATATGCTCAACTTGTGACATGTTCATTCACAAGCCTGAGACTGATTCTCAGGCTACTTGAAAGTCACGAAAGAAATACAAGACATTATTGAGAATTTTTGCAAGTGCAATATGACTTTGATGAAATCATCTTTACACAAGCACTCACTTAGTCTAAGAAAGAGGTGTGGTTCAGTGACAAAATATAAAATCGACGAAGAAAGAACTGAAACCATCATTTAAGTCTTACTATGACATTATTCAGATATTTTCAGTTTTTTTGATACAAATTTAGTTAGACAGCTATTGGTTGAGACCGTCACATATCTTTCATTTCTAGTCGAATTTTCTCATTCATGAATGATGCTTGGCGGTATTTGGAATCGGGCCGGATAGACCTCACCACACAACGCTGTTGTTGTGCGAGATTCGACAAGCCTCAACGAATACAGAGGGAAGGAAACTTGAGACCTTTAGATTTAAACTCAATTCAAAGAAATTGTGAACAACGAAACATTTTTGAAATGAAGTGATAAAGTAAATAAACTAATGAAAGATGAAATGCGAAAAACGCGTAGTAAGCGAAATTAGTTGTAACTGTAGCTATTTCTCAAGCCTCGCAGCCACATGCTGCAAGGCCTCCAACTCTTCCTGCTGATATCCCTTGAATTTCCCCTCGCCCATCCACCCAACCAACGCAAACCCCTCCTCGACCAAACCCTTCGCCTCCTCCACCCTCCGCTGCCCCCCTACCGCCTCGATCAACTGCCTCAGCGTCCCCAAAGCCTGCGGACTCTCGTTGCCGTACCGCTTCTGCAGCACCGGCAGCAGCTGCCGCGCAATCTCTTCCGCTTCGGCGTACTTGCCCTGCTCGACCAGAACGAATCCGAGATTACTTCTCACCGCCAGGGCAGAATAGGGGCTGTCGCGCTCGCGGATGGTTAACAGCTTGCGCCAGGTCTGCTCGGCTCGCGCGGGCGAGCCGGCCTCGGACTGCACCAGTCCTAGTGTGTGCATGGCTTTGAGGGTGTCGGTGTGGTCGGGCCCGAGTGAGTCTTCTTTCGCAACGACACTGTCTGCGGCGAGGCTTTCGAGAGCTTTCGTTCTGCCTGTCGGTGTTTCGTTCGCAATTGGTGGTTGAGCTAGCTGGTTCAGTTCGGCTTCGGTGAAGGTGGACTTGATTTGCTCGACGAGCCGAGGGAGGATCCAATCTATGGACTTGTTGTTTGGTGACATGGCGGACGGCGGGAGAGAGCTTGAAGTAGTCATTCTTTTAGACCTCTGGAATATACCTCCTGATGATTAGTGAGGTGTGGGTGTGATGTTGACCGATCTTATAGACTAGAGGGTGAACTGGAGACGTATGAAGCATTGTGAACATATAAGACGGATATTGCAGCCTAGGAGCGGGGTTATTGTAACTATATTACGCCAATTACTCCTTATAAAAAAGGTTGTGCTCCCGTTGGCCAAGAGACGATCAACCGACGCCGACGATGTGCATGGTTCAACCACCGAGAGACAGGTTATCCTGAAGCACTTCACTACGTGTGGTACCAGAATATTACGACAGTTCAGCTAAGTAAGCAATAAGACAATCACGGCCAGTCCGACGAATTACTGTAGTACCAATACTCTATCGACTCCTCCGGGTAGAAACATGTTGTCAGCACTACGTGTGAACTTTCCCCCACCTTTCTACTACAAGTCAAAGGTATGGATACTACACAAGCAGTCCCCGCTCCTGTTCAGGAACTCCTCCCACCACGCCTCTTCCCCACGGCCGCATTCTCTTCTATCCACTCCATAAGACCACCCCAACCCCGACACCAATGCTTTACTCCCCACCCCCTTAAAGGACTCTCTCCCGCCTCCGGCTCCTGATCCGGCCCCTCCAGCGTCGTGTCCGCGGCACACATAATCCCTTGCCGGACGTCATTGAAACAGTGCTCTGCATGATGCAGTTTCACAAGAGAGGTCGCTGATCTGTTCGATGCTGTAGCTGTTAAAGCAGCGATAGGTGTAAGTGTGTAGATTCTATGAAGGTGAAGCTTCAGCTAACTAAATCAACAGATACTTCTGACTAACCCGATTAGGATAGGCCCTGAGCATCACGTGCATCAACAGTAGCTAGGTCTATTTACTGTATCTGAAGGTCTCGGAGGCAGTGTAATTGGTGGTTAAAAGATATCATGTAGGCGTTAGAGACTTCAGGGACGACGTTGGTGTTGGGAAGGAGGTCGTAGGCGAGAGGGAGTGGGTATATAGATGAAGCCAGCGTGCTCTTTATCCGAATGAATCAAGTGGGTCAGTTTCAAACCTTTGAAACGGCCGAGAATTTGAATTCTTGGGGCTTCAAACCACGGGGCATCTGTGGGAGAGGAAGGGGGCGACGGGTAAGAGTTGCTTTTGATCAGTCGGTCCCAGGAAGACTCGACGATCTCGAGAGAAAATAGATTTCTGAAGCGTTGATCATCAACGAAAACAGAGTCTTGATTGGGTACTACATTGGCTTTTAGGTCAGCGTTCGTTTTAGCTTACATAGTGGCGGAAGAAGAAGAAGAAGAAGAAGAAGAAGAAGAGAAAGAACAATCAAAGGTAAAAGAAGAAGAAGGAAGGATTCATGAACGATTCTGTAGAATGCTCTGTTGTTGTAAAGTGTTGTTCTTTAACAGAGATTTTTTCCAGCCTTACCAGCAACAGTTGATAATCGAGCTCTGATGTGTGACCCGATGACCGCCTAAGGTACCTTGGAAAGATAACCCGTAGTGACTCTTGATGAAGATAGTCCAATAGGTTGGAATCTATTCTGATGACGGCAATGATAAAGCATACAAAGCGCTTGATGCGTCGATCGAGCTATCATCAGTATCTGCGCAATGTAATTGTCCAACAAAACCATTTCTAACGCCGCTATATTTATGTCAGTATACAACTTTGCTTGACAGCGGGAAAAAAGACTCTAGAAAAAATACACCAAGGGCTCTGCACAGTTTTAACTCCTCACGTAATAGATGAAAAGCCTTTAGCACTCCATGCTTATTTCCCTCCTACCACCTTCTCTTATCCCTGCCCGAGAACAAGATCAGAATCTGTAAAAAATTTCGCCGAAAATATCAACCGGGTTTAGAGCCTTCCCAATGGCGAAAACCCCCAGCGGACCACCACGATATGCCAAGCCTGCCGAGCGATTGGTGATATAAGGTCGGTAGCTATAGACGAAGTGGAAGAGTAAGGAGAAGATGGTCATTTCGACGCAGAATATGATGGCGGGGAGATAGACGGTCAAACCCAGGTAGGAGAGCTTGCTGCTTGGCTGGAATCGGGCACCCGCGATGGAGAAAGCGAGCTTTTGTAGTATGTTAGCTATGCTAAGCAGAGAGACAATGTGGAGTAGCAGGCCTTACTGTTTGTATGAAGTCGAGTCCGACTATAAGCTTGAATGCAACAAGTTTCGACACTATTCTTTGGTGGTGGAGTCGGGGGTGCATTTGCTTCGTAAACTTTATAATAGCAATGATGGCAACGGCGGCTGAGATAGCATGGATGATTGTCAACTACGTGAACGTTAGCTATACCCTATAATAAAATGTCTGGATGATGTCGCGGTTCCTCCTTACCCAGATATGAGCAAAATGAATGCTATTCGAGCTGCGGCAGAAATATCCAGTAGCCTGCGTAATGTCGGTGATAAGGGCGACTAGAGTAGCTACACCAATGTATTGGCAGACGAGGGTGCGATTTCTCTGGTATGAGATTTAGCAATGTCGGTGTTCGTAAAAGTTTTGAAAACATACTCTGATGCCATTGAGATCTACGCCTGAAGCTGCAGCGCCGCCCAACTTGAAATTGTGTTCAATTACTTCGAAGGACTGACCTTCCCCATCCGATCCATTCGGACTCGGGAATAGATAATCGCAAACTAAGAAGAAGAAGCTCGCTAGAGAGATAGCCTCGCATGCTTTGCCTCATGGCACGAGATAGATGGCGAAAACTTCGAGATAAATAGTGATTTGATTTGATTTGATTTGATTTGAATTCATACATCCTTGTGACATCGGTTTAGATTCGACCCATGAGGGAAACTATGCTATGTGTATCGAACGGACAAAACTCTCTGAGGGAGAAAATCGCTCGTCGACTACACAGCGACTTCACGTCGTCGAAACAATGAATTTGAGACATTGTATCAGTAATGAATCTATAGCTTCTATTCAGCGCATGATGCTTGAACTCTTGATGCATGTCTGTGCTGTTTTTTTGCAATGCATCGTTCTTGCTCTGCTCTTCATTGACGATATTCTATACAACGATGTCTCGATCTTCGATCGCGAAGACGATTTCTTTGCATTCGTGATGCTCATGATTGTAATGCTGAAAACTGTTCTTTTGCTCGATGATTGTCATTCATCGAACAAAGAAATATGTGATGAAAGAGAAATGTACACGATGAGAAGATAGAGTGTGATTGTATCAAAGAATTCTATTCTGCTCTTGACTTGTGTCACGTAGACGTTGAATAAGTTGTTGATATAGACGTGCGATCGCAGTCGTTTGATGCTTAGCTCTGATCGATAGTAGAGAATGCAATCTGCTCGAGATCACTACAATTCTGATCGTTCTCATGTGCTTTCGATCGCTCACGTAGATAGATGCACGACTTGTCGTTATAAGTAAAGAAGTTGAGCTCGACGAGCTCTCTCAGTATATCAGCGCAGTCGACGAGTCACTACTTCTTCGATCACTTGTAGTCATGAACTCGAGACATCGTGACTTACACGAAACGATTATTCTATCGATATCTTTTCATCACTTACTGATAACGACACTGTCGATGAGTAGAGAAGTCGAGCTCGACGAGCTTCTTCAGTATATCAGCGCAGTCGACGAGTCACTACTCCTTCGATCACTTGTAGTCACAATCTCGAGGCTCATCATCTGAATCGTCTATTCTACTAGTAGTATCTTTTCATCTCTTACTGACGGCTTGTCATTAGTCTTCTTCGTGGATTGTAGCTGTTAGGAAGGATGTTGTCGCGTGGCGACGTGGATGAAAACTCTGCACGGCAGCTTTCACGATCACGCAACGTCCTAACTTCGTTTGAACTGCGTCGGATTGAGATCTCTTGGCTTTTCTGAATTCTATTCGAGAATAGAATCAAAAGGTTCGTAGCCGGCACCACGTACAGGTGAATCTCGTTGCCGGCCAGAGATAAATAGTGATGAAGTAAGTAAGTGCGAAAGTTGGAATGAGTGCGGTGATGCGGATTATTCTGGCCAAGGGTTAGGATAGGCGTGGCAGGGTAAAGGTCTCAAGACGTACTTTATCTGCTCCGCAGGGCGGCTTAGGTGCGTAGCATGAAGGAAGATGAGAGTGGCGGATATGAGAATAGCGACTCCCATGCTAATACCGGCTATGTACATGCTAAGTCGGTGGAGCGTCAGCGAGCCTGCGATCGGAGAGATATCTGGCAACACTGTTAGTGTCTGGTTCGGTACCCTTTGATTGACATCGGTTACTTGCCGTTGAGTGGGGTAGGTAGTTCCGGGCACACGGGCGCTGGCCCACCATTGAATATGCCCATATCGATATGTGAGAGAGAAACTGTTGGAGTTGGGATGGCACCGCTGGAGATTTGTAGGAAGATCGCAGTAGAAGCCTAGGGAAAGGTAGGCAAAGCACACCAATGGCAAGCACGGAGAGGGACACAGAGCAGTTGTGATAAGGGTATACACAAGTAGTCGAGGAGGGGTAGGGAAAATGGAAAGAAGAATTTGGGCCATGATGGGAGATATATAGTATGATGTGTTATGTAGTACTGAAAGGGGCTGAGGGCCGTAGTACTAAGACTGAAATAACAAATGACATTTCGCTGCAGTAGCAGGCAACGGAAGACAGTCAGCGAAGGCATAGAGTGCCTGATGAAGAGATTGCAGACTCATACAGAGGAAACAGTTTAGCTGCATTGTTGACGGTTGAAAGCTGAAGACGCGATGCGATGCGACACGCCATTGCCCGCAAGGCTGAGAGAGCCAGCCAAAATCCACGTTAAGTTCCGAGGACAAGCAAGCACTCTTGACGAGGGTACTCTAATTTAAAGCTGATCATAGTTCGCTTTTCGAATAGATAAAGATATTACACTGCCCTCATTAGTTGTTCATCATTCATCAATATAAAGTTGAAGTTGGACTGGTTAAAGTAAGCCTGATACGCTAAACTTGATCGGGATTGGTGTGCGATGCGACGCGATGCCGATGCCGATGCGATGCGACGCCAAGGTAAACATTGCATCACTTCCTGATGACTATAGTTCGTCGGGTGAGAAAGAGTTATAAGAATCATTGTTGAATCTCCCCGTGCTACCGTCGTACTCTGGTGATATTCAGATCTTTGTAATCTTTATTCCTTATCAAGGCCTTCTACCGATCTTTTCTCGACCCAAGATTTCCTTCCTTTTCTTTGACACTTCGTTTGAGAGTACACTACTTATTCCCTCGCTTGCCTAAGTCTGTTTCAGTAACCGTACTTCAGTATTCCGTATACATGATATTATCCCATATTTTCATGTATAAAAGATACAAACCATGTTTATATTGATTGTAAGATTGAAAATAAAAGAATTACTATTTTTTGAACTGTTTTGACCATCTTTCTATTAACTACTATTTGTTGAATTGTCTTTACCATCTTACTATTTCGTTATTCTGTTACCTCATTCTCTTCAGCTCTTCGCAGCACCGTTTTTGATAGTGTGCAGCTGTGTCCAAAGAGGAGTGCACATCTTCGTGGAAGTAGACCGAAAGGCTCGTACTGAAGGTATTGATAGCCACTAGAGCTTGTGAAGTATGGAAACCAAGCAGACGGAGCTAGCGCGTGTGCATGTAGGAAATCGAAGACGGTTGAGTTGTGCACGTCGCTTGTAGATGTCTTTGTCCGGTTCATCAGGATACTCTAGTCGATAAAGACCATCAAGGAGTTGAACCTTCGTTAGACCATATAGTTGAGAATCGCAGGGCGGGTGAGATTAACTGACATTTCAGACTTCACATAAGATCTTTTCTTCTTAGAGGCGAGTTTTGCGTCGCGGTGCATGGGGAGTTCAGCACGGTACTGATCTACGAAGGCATCCTCACGAGACCTTTTCTTCTTAGAAGCGAGTTTTGCGTCGTGGTGCATGGGGAGTTCAGCACGGTACTGATCTACGAAGGCATCCCAAGGGTGGGGTTGTTCGGTTGCAGTGTCGTCCGCGTCTTCGGATTCGAGTTGGTAGACTTTCCACCAATCTTTACGTGGGGTTGCCGTGTCTTGGACGTCTTCGGGTATTGAGTCGGAGATTACACATAAGTCGTCCGTTTCGGCTGCGGTATTTCTGCACCTGAGGTTGATGAGGTGGAGGGTACATGTGAGATGTTGATTTTGCTGGCAGCGTCTTGTGCGTGTTCGGCTGGCTGGTGGATCGAAGGTTTCGATGTCCGAGCCGTCAGGGCAATTGGATGATGGCCCGCGAACAAGTGCAGTTGTGATCAAACGACCGTAATGGCCCAGTGTCTGAAGAGTCTCGGGGAACTCGGCAGTCGTGAGGGGACTACGGCGGTCACTGAAACGACATTCTCTGATTCGTGTTTGCAAATGTTCCCTCAAAGGCGTGCTTCGGTACGGTCCAGAGCTGGACGAGGCCTATGAACAACTACAGCGACCGACTCTCGTAATTTGAGAGGTTCGAAGAGGTCGCCCTTCCAGGCTTTGTGTGTATCCGATAGGCGCGCTGTAGGTGTGCCCGATATCTGTGGGGGGCCGAGATAGTGTCGGTCAGTATTTCCCCGAGAATACTTGTATATATATATATATATATATCGACAAAGGAGAGTGTGTATATAGTGTAGAAGAAGCAGCTGCTTGGTTGGTTTGAGCCGAAGTCTAGAGGGTTTATATACTGATTTTCCAGGCGGCATTGTCATATCTTTTCTTTTCTCTACGAGATTGGTAATTAGACAACGCAATTGTTGCCTAATCTAGGAAATGGCATTGTGCGCGTCACCCAGCGTGTAGCAGCCAGGATGTTGCAAACACAGTTCAGCATCGTTGGTTCCATAACAGAATGACGTTGTTTCTCTACTCTTCGTTAAGAAACTGCCGCGGAATGACCCTCCGCGATCGATTCTTGGACATGCCTTCAGTTACTTACTCGAAAGTGCTGCTTCTCAAGACCAATGAAGGACTCGAAAGGGTAGAGATGAAGGTCCAGACGTTGGTAAGTCGCATTTTCAGGTATTGTATCAGATGTGAATCACGGTTTGACTAATTTTTTTTCATGGAGCGCGAAACTTTTTGGAGCTGTGTTATGATTCTTTGTTTTTCGTCCAGATACTTCCAGGTATGTCTCGAGCGTGCTTGCAGAATTGCGGACTCCGAACATCTAGATGAACTTTTCGTTACCACCTGTCCATTGTCGCATGTTCGATGTGCTCGGTGTCAAGATTTCGACACTTCCAGTTACTGTTCATGTTTCAACAGATGCGACAATGCATCCATCTTGTTAAGATATATCAAGGTCTCCTTTTCATTTATTCCTTAAAGCGTTCAGACCTGCGAATTCAGAATTACCGAGCATAACGGCAAATTTGATATCGAATCCATCCAGATACTATTTCTGTGCCGTCAATTCTAAAAATTAGAAAGTGCCGTCGATATGTCGGACTCGGACGTCGATATGCCGGATGCTGATATGCTGGACGCTGACCCAGGTTCAGACTCCGAGTGGACAGATACTTCCGGCTCCGATAAGAGCGACACACCAGGCCCCGATCCGACTGATTTTTCAGACTCACATTTGCACGATATAGTGCCTAAAAAAGTAGGCTCACGTTACGTCGCCCAAAGGCCAACGGTTTCTCTGAGTCTGATTTCCGAAGACTTATTCGATCAGGGATGTATAATATGCTTAACTGCGTTCGACCTACAAGAATCGACCCGGGATGTGATTCAAATGGGATGCGGCTTTGGTCACTGTTTCGATAGGGAATGCATTAATGCGTGGCTGTCCGAAAAGGGCGCTAATCAGAATAGTTGCCCGATTTGCCGTCAAGAGTTTTTTGAGAAGCAAGTAAAGAAAGAGGAAGACGAAGAAGACGGAGAAGAATACGAATCTGTCCTAGAGGGTGAGTGGGAGTGGCCACAAGATGACGACGGCAGCTTGCAATGGCTTGCAAATCTCATCGATCTCAAAGCCATCAGAACAGACCTCCATCTGTATGCAGAGCTCCATCGGGAGGGAATTCTCCGCATAGCACCCGATCCAGAGGCGACGCAACTGGATTGTCACGAAGAGCTCGTTCTTTTGAAGGACATTCGCCGGCGACAGGGACAACGTCCCCGCAGTGCGCATGTTCCAAACGAAGAATATCACAGACATCTCGAATGCATAAGGCGTACTCCAGGGACTTGGGATCAATTTCCTGA
>JAABUS010008430.1_pt1 | contig 11333 bp, 18 predicted proteins | sample 5560161 | NCBI WGS metagenome assembly JAABUS01 (sample SAMN10711885, study PRJNA513376) | rock metagenome | isolation source: Antarctica rocks | place: Antarctica: Victoria Land, Trio Nunatak nord | collected 2016-01-04
GCCTTACCGCTCGCGCCTCACATCGTTGTGCAGAGTAGTCCGGGACGCTGGCACCTCTACTGGAGAGTTGAGGGCGTAGAGCTTGACGACTTCGGAGTTATGCAAGCGGTGTTAGCTGAGCTGTACGGCACCGACCCGACCATCACCGACCTCTGTCGGGTAATGCGCTTACCCGGCTTCGATCACCGCAAGGGGGATTCAGTACGGGTTGAATTGCTCGAGACTAGGGACGCACCGCCTTACAGCGCGGCGCAGATAAACGCGGCATGGCGTGAGATAGCGCAGCGGGTAGCGCAGCAAAAAGCACTTAAGCTCGAGAAAGAGAAAGAACGTGCTGAGGTTCTAAAGCGTGTAGAGGAACGCAAAGCAAACCCGCAAGCCGTGAAGGATGACCGCGAACGCGCTGAGAAGCTTTTACAGGCTCATCACGACACCATAGCGGCATCTTTGAGCGGCGCTCGACACAGCACCCTTCTAAAGGCAGCTAGAGCGTTAGGGGGGTATATCGCAAGCGGCATCTTTGAGCGGCTCGAGGTTGAGGACGTACTTAAAGCTGCTGCTAGTGTTTGCGCCCTATCGGAGCATGAAGCGGCTGACGTTATCAAGTGGGGATTAGATAAAGGTGCTAGTGACCCGCTGTTGTTTGACGAACAAGGACGATTTACTGAAAACACCTATTCATCAAATGATAGCTCGTGGGTGACGCAAAAAAGCGATTTGATGAACAAGAACACCACACAGATAGGGACGACGTGGGGTAGCAGTAAAAGCCCATGGGCTAGTGACAAGTCATGGCGATAAACAAACTTGACCTCCCTCTCGTGCCGCCGAAAGCGTCATGGGCCGTCACAAACATCATTCCGGTAGGGCACACCTCGATGCTCTACGCGCCCGCAGGTGTGGGCAAAACCCGCATCGTCTCCTACCTCGCTGCTCAGATGACCCGCCCCTACCCGAACGGGCTTTTCTTAGGGCATGAGGTGCACGGTGGGCGCGTCGTTATTCTCGACGCCGACGATCCGACCGGCTATGGGTACGCCGTGTGGCTGAACCGCTTTCTCGCTGCTCACGCCGATACCCGCCGAGACCTGATTGACCTGCGAACCATCACCGGAGGGTTAACACAGGATGATGTCAACGGTTTACAGAATGAGCTAAAAGAAAAACCGCCGCGCCTCATCGTCATAGACACCTTCGCATCGGCTTTCGTAGGACTCGACATCTTGAGAGCACATCACGTACAGCTTGCGCTCGTGGCCTTAGCGCAGCTTGCTAAAGAACTGAACTGTGCTGTGCTCATCCTCGACCACGTAGGGAAGCTTCAGCCGGGGCAAACGGTAGCAAGCAAAGGCCCGTATGGTGCTGCAAAGACTTTTAGCCCGCGTGCTGTGTTCGCCCTCTCCCGAGTGCCGCCGAAAGAGGTAGAGGGCCGCGACGTACTCAAGCTCGAGTGCACGAAAATGAGCTACGCGGTTGAACCGTACCCGAAAGGCATAGAGATAACGCTTGAACAAGACGACAAGGTAGCCCGTGCAAAGCTGGCGGACCTACCCGGCAAGAACATGCTCGAGGCTGCGATGGCTGCGATTGAGGAAGCGCTCAAGGCTGCTGAGGGCGAACAGATACCGCGCAAGCTGTTGTTGAACAGCGCGATCGAGGCGGTGAACATCACCGAGCGTTACGCGATACGGGCACTCGAGGAAGTGCTCAAAAAGCTAGGCGACAAGGTGACTATTTTCAACCTGAAAGGCCGTGGTTCACCTAAAGCCTATGCTTACAACATCAGTTCATCAAAAGACGATTTTAGCGTGAGCGACGATGAATCATTTGATGAACAGGAGTTTTCAGTAAAAGATAAAGACAGTACAAAAGAACCCGCGCACGCCTCCGGATGGACAGGTGAGGCATGAACACCGCCGACTTGCTGAACCGACTCGAGGGTGAGGGTGTCAGTGTGTCCCTTAACCTCAAGCTCGAGGCAGACGCGCAGCCCTCAGCCGAGACGCTTAACCTCATCAAAGAAAACCGCGACGACCTTCTCAAAACCCTTGCATTTAGGCAAGGGCTCCACATCCCGGCTCCAATGCTCGAGAGCCTACTCACCTGGACCCGCATGTATCACGAGCTGAGTATTCAGCACCCTGACGGCCTGACCCTGGACGCGACACCCGAGCACGTAAGGGATGCGTTGGCACAGCACACCTGGGGCGTGGTCTACATCACCGACGAGGGCGGGCGCTGGCTCATTCTCTCTTGGGGCGCTGTGCCAACGCACGCGCTTATGGAACTCAACGACCTCGAGACGGAAAAGCCGATCATCGCTGATCAGGTAGCAGCATGAACGCCGTAAACGTCTACAAGGCCTCTCGCTGGCTAGGGCTCAGTGAGCGGGCAGTAACGACCCTCTGCAAAAACGGAAGGCTCGAGGGTGCATACCAGCCGAGCGGTTATCTAGGGAAGTGGCTCATTCCGATCTCGTCGCTGAAGGCGATAACACCGACACCAGCACAGCCAATCCCTGACCTAACCGAGTTTGCCGAAACAGCCTAAAAAACCAGCACAGCCAAAGGGAGAAGCGCTCAGGCGCTTCTCCCTAAGCTTGATACATGGACCAACTCACCAGACTTGAGGAACAACTCAAAACCGCAACAGAGTCACACCAAGCGCTTACGAACGAGCTGCCCCGCTTTCATGGGCTCCTAACTGACAACGAACAGACCGCCGAACGCCTACGCCGGGAGAAAGCCGACCTCGATGAGCAAGCCCAGGCTAGGGGGCGCGTAAACATTGCCAGGGAGATGCTTCAGCAGCACCAGAGCGATATAGCCTCAGCTCAGCAGGAAGTAGCAAGGCTCGAGGCTGATATCGACCGGGAGCGGATCATACTTCAGATGGTAGAGCACTCCAGAGAAGCTAAGGCCGAACGCTCACGTATCGATAAAGCTTTCCTACATCTTGCCAGGGAACTCCAGCGGGCAACCTCAACGATTAGTGAAGCGTGGTGTGCAGAGAACGAAGCGAGGAGTGCTTTCGCTCAAGAGGGCTACAAGCTCATGCCAAACCCTAACTTCATGGATATATCTGCCTGGCGCAACATGAACGACCAAGCCAGGCAGAGGGCGAAAACCCTTGAGCAAGCTCTAGCAGAGCGCGGCGCGGAAATAGAAGCTGTTAAGGACGGTGCTACCGGCAGGTTTTCCTTTATGGACGAGTATCCTGTGCGCGAACTACCTAGGGATGAGATTAGCGTGCTTCTCTGGGAGGCAATCAGGAGGCTAACCGAAGGCAATACGAAGGCGCACAACCTTAAACGCCTGACACCTTCCCGGCCAACACCATCAGCCAAGTTTGAGGCAGTGCTTCAGGGAGGGGGGGTAACGCATGGCTAAGCGACTACGACAGATGAAACCCGGCGATGTAGGACAGTTAGCCTCTGTCCTGTGGCGTGCTGTAAAGCACCTCGAGCGGCACCTCGACGAAGTGGCAACTTCAGAGGCAGAGGACAGCCGCACCGAGCTGTGCAAGCTCGTTCACGCCCTGTCACAGAGCGCAGGGGTGTACCTAAGAGCCTTAGAAGTCGGGCAGCTCGAGGAACGTATCGGAGCACTCGAGGCAGCGCAGAAAGCCCAAACGGAGCAAGGCACAGGCCGGTGGGCCGCATGAGGCTACGGGCTCGACTCGACAAGCTCAAAGGAAAGAGTCAGGAAGCGTGCGCCATTCACATGTACCTGTATGACCTTGAGGAAGATCTCGTGACGGGTCCAGATGGGCAGCGCATGACAGCGGCAGAGGCCGAACTCAGACAGCGAACCTCTGCGCTTGTGATCGATTTGAGGCGTAGGCCATGACTCAGCAGAGAATCCCGACGGCGAACCTCGAGAGGCTATTCAAGCTGCTAGGGCCGGGCAAAAGGTTGGGCAACCAGACGATGCTCAAGAAAGTCACGGCGCTATCCCTCAATGACCGGACAGACGGCGACCCCAAGATAAAGAAGCAAGCCGAGCGTTACCTGGAGCGTCAGGGATGGATCTAGGAAAGTCACGCAAAGTTGGGCAAAAGTCGCGCAAAAATGGACCGTCAAGAATCGGGCAAAAGGCGGAAAACTACGGGCAAAAAACGACATGACGAGGATCAATGGCCGACTAGACAAGCTAGAGGAACTCCAGCATACGGAGGACCACGCCCCGCTATTCATCGCTACCGAGACGACACCCGGACGCTACAGACTCGACGACGGCCGGGAGCAAAACCAGGCTGAACTCGACGCGCTACCCGGTAGCGGTCCCGGCTTGCACGGAATCATCATCTGTCTAGCACCGGACGACAATGAAGCTTAGCGCCCGCCTGAAGCAGCTCGAGGGGATCCAACAAACAGGAGAACCTAGAGCCGGGCTGCCCTCGACGAGAGCACATGAGGCGCTACTCGAGGCGATAGTCAGAGGCTTGAATCTCGAGGCGTCAGGAGCAGCTCGTCAACTTGTAAAGAAGGCCAGACGAGCACCTCACGTCCCTGCGAATGTTGCCCGGTACATCCTGACAGCACCAGACGCCACCGACAGGGGCAGGGCTCTAGCTCGTCATTACCTAGAGGCTCACCACGAGGCTTAGGGGCAGACTGGGGCGGCTTGAAGCCAGAGAGTCGAGCACAAGACCGGCCGTACTGTGCCTCACTCCTGAAGGGCTCAGAGACTTGCACGGGCAGCTCGTGAAGCCTGAGACGCTAGAGGGTGTGAAGATAATCGTAGGGATCGACCTAAAGGAACTATGACCCTAAAGACGCGACTAGGGAAGCTGGAGCAGCCTGCTACTGAGAAATGGCACAGAGCCTGGGAACGCTACGGAATCACGCTAGAGCCGCATCTAAGGCCGCTACTGGATCCGCTACGGGAAGTATGCGAGGAAGGCGCACGGCTAGGGATCCTCGTGACAGTCCCGGAATGTAGAGCTGCACTCGACGCGTTCTGTACCCGTCTGGATATTCCCCTATGGGCTAGCTCCTGGGGTTGGGATGAGCTGCCAGAGATCGACTTCGACGAGCCCGACCTGACCCGCTGGCCTGAGACTGAAGCCGAGGGACCACCACCAGAGCCCGCTGGAATCTGGGAGCGGATAGAGCCGTACTTCGAGAGTCCCGACACGATAGAGCGGTGGTGTGCTGTGATAGTCCGCTTCACGCTGGCAAATGCTCGAGGCCATAGGCAGTACCTCGAGACTCTCCAGCGTGACTAAGTCCTGCTCAGTCTGCACGCACTCAGAAGCCGCTCAGATTAACCGGGAACTTATCAGGCTAGAGCCATTTCGGAGCATAGTGGAGCGTTACGGCCTAAGCCGATCTGCACCTCACGCTGCCGTCCGATATCGACGGGCTCAAGGACAGCTTTGGGCTAGGATAGACACATGAAAAAGCTTTGTGCGGCCCTTATCGCCATGTGCTTTGTGTGTGCGGTGGCGCAAGACGAGCCTATATTCGACTACGACTGGAGCTACCGAGAGGCAACTGAGACCTCGGGTGCGACCAGCTATATCTTCGAGGGAGAGGCCACGCCGCCGCTACTTATGACGGATGGCGGCGCTCTTGCCAACATTACCGACGTGAACAACATCCTAGACGCTATCGGCCTGCCGACCGTGCCCTACGTGGCACCCGAGGGAGAGACGCTTACAGGATCGCGCTTCAATAGGGGGGAGTATGTGTGGAACGACTATCCCGAGGGAGAGCTTGTTATCGAGCGCAAAATCTGCGAGCGAACAGAAAATACCAAAGGCTTTTTTGCTGCTTTCAGAGCTATACGCGAAGATTACGATTGCGTCTGGAAGGTAAGCATCCGTTAACCTCGGTGCGTGCCTAGAGAACCAACCGGCCCTCAGCTAAACACCCTCAACCCATTCCAGAGCGGCAGCGTGCGCTAGTTCAACAGGTATAGCGCCAGGTAAAAACGGCCCTCAGCTGTGTCAGGATCGATCTCAGCGTGGTTGAAAAGCAGCGCCTCGCGCGTCGGACCCGAGAAGAGCAAGGCGTGGTCAAATTCGGGGTTCAACTCAAATTTGGCCTCTATCAACCCTATAGGGTAATCGCCCGAGTCGGTTAGCGGTTGCAAGCGCGCCTTAACGGTCAGCCAATCGCGTCTGATGAGTTCCAAAATCTCATCGGCGTCGCCACCCGCTTCAAGTTTGTAGAGGCTGGTGAGGCACGGCTCGAGCGTCTGCCCCTTAAAGGTTAGGGTTAGGTAGCCGGATGCAACAGGCTCGCCGTTCGGAAATTGCGTGTCGCAGATGGTGTCATGTGTCTCTTGCGCTAGGGCGGATACAGAACCTAAAAGGAGTAGGGCTATCAGCAGATATTTCATGCACTAGTTTACGAGATAGACGGCGACTCAAAAGGTCGCCTCAAAGCGCATCAAGTCGGGCTCGCTGATGGTGCCAAGCAGCACCGCCTCATTTAGAAATGGGCAGCGTACCTTGATGCGGTGCAGTCGCAGCTCCTATGGCCCACGAGAAGCTAGACGCGGCGGTCGCCGCGGCCTACGGGTGGGAGTGACCTACGACCGACGACGCAATCCTGGCGGCGCTGCTGGCGCTCAACCTCGAGCGCGCATAGGACAGGACCTCGAAGACCCGCATAAACCACCCGTATACCCTGTATAAAACCCTCCTATTTTGAAGAACAGGTATTCTCGGCTCTCACCGTGTACATGGGAAAGTTGAAACGAACAGGGATACATAATACTTATTATGGTTACCGTTTGATAGACACACGTAGTTTTTGATAGACATGGGTAGCTCTAGGCGCAAGTGCGTGCGCTAGTCTCTTGCGCCGGGTGGAAGCAAGTGCGAACGCTCGAACGCAAGTGCGGCTGGGTTAAAGTTCGATCATGAGTGAAGCTGACGGTACCGTGTACACTGCTCGCCAAGTCTCCGAGGCGTTGGGCGTCTCGACCGCTATGGTCCGCAAGTACGCTGCGGCCTATGAGGCGATAACCGGCGAACCCGTCAAACAGCACCCTCGAGACGGCAGGCTCTACACCCGGGACCAACTAGACACTCTCGTCAACGCGAAAGGCTTTGTCGATGGCAATGCGGGAATGTCGGTAGATACTGCCCTAAGGATTGCCCTGGGGCGGGCTGAGACGGCCGTTAAGGAACCGCAAGCGCAGACGACGATAAACACAGCTGCTTTCGCTGAGGCGATCCTGGCCGAATTACGCGGGTTGCGGGTAGACAAAGACGAGCTGCAAGCGTTACGCGATGAGGTCGCGGCGCTGCGCTTGGAGCTAACCGAGACGAGGGCGCTACCACCAGGCGCAACCCCTGACCGGATCGACCGGGCGCTGGAAGTGGAGATGCACGCCGAGCCTGAGGACAGCATGATGGTAAAGGCGGTGCGCTGGCTCGAGCGTAGGTTGCGAGGGAAATAAAAAGTTTTGTGATCCCTAGCAAATCGACTTGACAAAACTGACAAAACTCACCAGCCGATAAGGAGAATTGTCGGCGGGTTACGTCACAAGAAAAGCCCGGGGGGATCCCCGGGCGCTAACTTTACAGCCAACTGGCCAAAAGGTTTATTCCTTTTGGATCTCCTTGACTTTGTGCTCTGTGATCTGCCCGATCCAAAGTTGCTCGAGCCGGTCTGAGAACTCGTCTACGTGCTGAGCGTGCGTCTGACCGTCGAACTCAACACGAAGGGTAATAAGGATTTTGCCTACATTGGCTAGGCCGTAGGCTCGAGCGTAGGTCCGCACGAGATCAAACGCAGCCGGAACCAGCGCGGGCTCCTTAAGGTCTAGCGTGACCTCTACCGTATGGTGTGCGTCCTGGTAGCGACTCACGCCGCTACCTTCTCTCGTTTGCCGTATACAGCAGCGTGGTCGCTCCGAGTGATGACCCGGAAGGCTGGCACAACCTGGGGAACTATCGGCTCGAGCATCAGGCGGCCGTAGACGTTGCCATGCTCACGCACGAACTGATAGCCATGCTCGAGGGTGAAACGCTCGACTTCGAGAAAACCCCACCGGCGCACACGCTCAGGGGCGATGAAGCCGGTGAGCAGGTCAGTGAGGCCCATGTGCTCGAGGTTGGCGAGAAGCTCAGGACTAGGGGCTGTATGCTGCATGTAGATCTCCGATCTAGTTAGGGGCTGAACTTTGGACGGTATAGCCTCTAACTGCCTCACTATAACACGATAGCGTGTTATGTGTCTATAGCGTGTTCCAAGATATCGTGCTATATTTTAAGTATGGGACTCGAGTGGAAACTAAGGGATGTACTAGCGCAAAACAAGATCACTGTCTATAAGCTCGCGGAGGTGTCCGGCGTGCCTAGAAACACGCTCTACAAGCTTGCTAACAACAAGCCCAGTCGCATAGACCTAGGGACATTCGAGGCCATACTGACGGGGCTGGACTCTCTCGTAGGCAAGCGTATGAGCATCGATGATTTACTAGAGCGGCGATGACGCAGCGAGTACCAGCAGGGCAGGGTCTCAGTGCGCTGCAACGAAACATTCTCGAACATATAATGACGGCGCTTTCCGATCAGGTTAGGCAAGGCAAAAAGAGCGATAGGGTACGTTGGCAACCTGTACAGATATACGAAACTGGAGCCTCACGCGCTGCTGTATCCAACAGTTTGCGGAGGCTCGAGGAACGTGGGTTAATCGTTCGTAAGGACGCTGACGGCCAGAGGATCGGTAAGGGTAAGCAGCGTACAGCTTACGTGGGGATTACGAACACGGGCTTAGCCCTGGTCATGCAGGGCGCACGTCAGAAGGGTGTCCAGGCGGCTCGCGCACGAGTTGAAACGCTTGACGACACTTTTAGGAAACTTGAGCAGATCCCACAGGGAGAACGCTACGAGATGCTTAAAGAGCTGTTTCTGGCTAGCATGTCGGAACTGAAGCTAGTGCTTAGGGCATTGGAAATAGAGGACTAGCAAGGGCTAATAAAATGCTTGTAAGCAAAGTGTTTAGCGTTGCGTTGCGTTGCTTTGCTTTGCTTTGCAATAGTTTAATGTTTTGTTATCGCTAGTTAACTGTAGCGTTAGAGTTCCGTTGCAGTCTCATTGTAGTTGTATTGGGAATGTCGGTAGTATTAGGGGTAGTAGAGGTATGCCTGTAAACATACCGTTAACCTGTTGCGCATTAGGTGTCTGGACATGACCCTAGAGAGGGTCTATACTATCTCTTATGAACTATTCGACCCCCAATGTAACCAGCAGACCGCCGGGAGTTGGGATAGTTAGAAGGGAGCAGGATAAAATAAGGGAAGCGCGGATGTCCGAGCAAAGACAAAAAACCGCGCTCCAGTCAAGCAAGTATGGCCGCTCACCGTTTCCACCGGTGCAGAGGCTTTTTCGTGGTCCTGCATATAACTTAGGTACTATCTACGATCCTCACTGGCGAGTGGGGATGTATGTAGATTGTAGTGGTTTTTTGGACAAGTTAGCAACCTCCCTTGTACCTTCTACGTACCTATGCGTACCCTGTAGACCCTAGAAAGAGCCTCAACACTGTTGCAGCGGACCCGCCCTATAAGGAGCACCAAGTGTCCGAAATTGCAGCGAAGAAAGACCCCAGGCCACCCCTGGGTTACAGCCCTAAAGATGTAGCCGACTCTCTCGGAGTCCACCGGAAAACCATCCTCGAGGCGATCAAAAGAAAAGACTTGCACGCCGTCCGCTTTGGCCGTCGGATCGTTATCCCGAAAGCGGCACTAGACAAGTTCCTCGAGGCACAGAAATGAAACAAGCCCGGAGGGGACCGGGCAGGACTACAAAAAGTATAGCAAACGGCGACGCTCACAAGGGGCTCGAGGCGTGACCGGGCTACCAGTAGGTAAGCCTGAAGTTATGGAGTACCTCGAGGAAGCCGAGCGCCTCCTGCGAACACTTCAGCGGGATCTTCGACTCGACACGAGGCAGCGGGGCGAAACTCGCCAGATAGAAGCCGAGCTCAGCACCCTCTGGCAGTACTGGAATAGTAACGAGCACGGCCCGCACTCAGGAACGCTCGAGGCGCACCAAGCACAGGACGAGATCGGCCGGGATGCACTCAGGCTGATGCAAAGCCTAACGCGGATCCAGCAGGAAATAGAGGGGCGCGTATGAGTGCTTATGGTACATGGCGCACCCGGGATGATGTCGACGCGCTGGACCACGCGCTTTATGAAATAGTCAAAGCAGATCCACCCATGACGGTTAGACAAGCTTTTTACCAAGCTACAGTGCGCGGCCTGGTGCCGAAAGATGAAAGCCAAGGCTACCGTGTTGTGCAGCGCCGGTTAGTGCTATTGCGGGGTGCTGGCATCATGCCTTACTGGTGGATCACCGACAGCTCGAGAACGGTCTACGGCACCACCCGCTATGACGGCCTTGAAGATCTGCACCGGGAGTCAGCTAGGCTCTACAGGCGCAACTACTGGAGCAACTCGCCGGTGAGGGTTGAGGTATGGATAGAAAAAGATGCTCTCTCTGGCGTGCTGACACCTGTAGTAGATGACCTCTGGGGCTTACAGCTACACGTCACCAAAGGCTTTGCTTCAGTAAGCTACTTGGAGGCAGCAGCAGCACATGCCCGGCATGACGGCCGACCTGTAGAGGTCTACTGCTTGACCGACCTTGACCCTTCAGGTATCGGAATTAACGAGCGTGTTGAGAAAGAGCTGAAAGCTCGTGCCCCTGAAGTTGATGTGAACGTGCATCGTTTGGCGGTAACGCTCGAGCAGGTTAGAGAGCTGAGTCTACCGACTCGACCCACAAAAAAGACCGACAGCCGAGCAAAGAAGTTTGCCGCTGAGTATGGCACTGGTTCCGTAGAGCTTGACGCCATACCACCGCGTGTCCTTCGGACAATGGTCAGCGAGGCAATAGAACAACACGCTGACACGGCAGAGTTTAGGCGGCTGAAGCAGCTCGAACAGTTCGAGCGTGAAAGCCTCATAAACGGAAACGGGTTCGGGGGCGGTGAGGCGTGAGGGCTGATATTGACCAGGCGCAGCGCTTCATTGACCTTCTCGCAGGGACGCAGGCGGTGACTTTTCAGACCTTCGACGACTCGGGCAAAAGACCACTCGCGCACATCTTGCAGGGCACCCTGACGCAGCACCAGGCGTACCTCGAGGCGCTCAACCTAAAAGGTGCGGGCATCTTCGCAACAATGAACGAGCATCCCGGCAAAGGGCGCAGCAACGCGGGCATCACACGCGTTCGCGCTGTCTTTATCGATACCGACGGCGCACCCTACCCGGACGCCTTACCGCTCGCGCCTCACATCGTTGTGCAGAGTAGTCCGGGACGCTGGCACCTCTACTGGAGAGTTGAGGGCGTAGAGCTTGACGACT
>JAABUS010008431.1_pt1 | contig 11333 bp, 7 predicted proteins | sample 5560161 | NCBI WGS metagenome assembly JAABUS01 (sample SAMN10711885, study PRJNA513376) | rock metagenome | isolation source: Antarctica rocks | place: Antarctica: Victoria Land, Trio Nunatak nord | collected 2016-01-04
ACCATCGGCATGGCCGCAACGGAGGGCGGCGTGGCCGTCTGGGCGGTCAACGGCACCGGCGCACCGCTCACCGCGATCCTGCACCGCGCAGGCTGGACCCTGCGCGGGGAGCAGCGCAATGTGGAGGAGCGCGAGATCACGCTGCTGCCCTACCGCGCGACCGAACTCGGCACCTTCACCGTGCCGGACGGCGAGCCGACGATCGTCGCCGGTCGGCTGCTGCTCGACGGCGCGGTGACGAGTCGCGCCAGTTGGTGGCCCGAACCGTACAAATACCTCGACTTCCCCGACCCCGAACTCGCGATCGAGCGTACGTCGCCCGATCTCCTAACCGTGCGCGTACAGCGACCCGCCAAGGGCGTCGTCCTCACCGCCAGCAACGACGCCCGGTTCTCCGACAACGCCCTCGACCTCTTCCCCGACGACGCGCAGCAGATCGTCGTGCGCGACCTCGGCGATGGCGCGGTCAGCGCGACATGGTTGCAGGGATAGCACGGGCCTCCAGCGGCGGGGGACGAACCTCTCCCCGCTGCTGCGGCGGCGACCCTCCCCGACGCGGGGAGGGTAGAGACGAACTCGCTATGCACGAGTGGAACGGCACACGAAGGGTTAACAATGCGGAGGGGGCGTAGGCAATACGCCCCTACAGCGACCACCGCGTTGCCGGTCGGCCTGGGTGGGTAGCGTCCCTGACATTTGGGACACCGCGCCGTTCGCCATGTGCCGCCCACCCGGCAGGATGTAGGGGCGTATAGCCTACGCCCCCTCCGCGCCGTCAGCCTATAGGCGTTCGCAAACACCCGAGCGTGGTGCTGCTCGCAACTGCTGTATCCCCCAGAATTGGGGGGGCTGGGGGACGGTACCCATTCGTCACTCGTCATTTTAGGAGCGGCGCAAGGTAGCCCAACACAATCGACGCAGCCATTGTGGGACAATGACGCGAGGCGCGACGAGTCGCCGCGCCGGGTACAGTGGGGAGGGGACGATGCCAACGATCGGGATCTCGTCATGGAGTGTGCGGCGTTTGCTCGGACCGATGTATCAAGGGCTTGCACCTGACCCACAACCGCGTCCGCGCGACGATCGTTTCGGCCAGGGTGACCTCAATCTACTCGCTCTGCCGGACACGATGCGCGAGCAGGGCTTCGCCAACCTCGATCTTTGCCACTTCCATCTGCCACAAACCGACAATACCTACCTCGATTTGCTGCGCGAACGGCTCGATCGGGCCGGGGTACGGTTGCTGACCTTCCTGGTCGATGACGGCGACATCGCCGCCGCCGATGCAGGGGTACGCGCAGAGGCTGTCTCGGCGACTATGGCCTGGATCAACGTGGCGGCTCGCCTCGGCGCACAGTATGTCCGTGTCGCGGCGGGGCTGGCGACGGCCAAAGCCGCCGATCCGGCGATCGGCTACAGCGCGGCCAGCCTCGTCACGCTCGATACCCACGCCCGCGCCCGCGGCCTGCGCGTCATCACCGAAACCTGGCGCTCACTCGCGTTGCCACCGGAGAATCTGCACGCGATCCTCACCGCGACCGCTGGCACGGTCGGACATTGCGCCGATTTCAACAACTACGCCAGCTACGGCGATCTGCGGAAATACGAAGCCCTACGCGCCGTCCTGCCCGGTGCCGCAACAGTCCACGCCGGGGCGCAATTCGACGCCGTCGGGGCGCTGGACGAGGCCGACTTCCGACGCTGCATGGACCTCGCCCACACGGCCAATTTCTCCGGGCCATATGTGCTGATCTTCTCCGGCCCCGGCGATGAATGGGCGGGACTGGCACAGTTGGCGGGGCTGGTGCGCGCGGCATAGGCTCACGAAGAGGCAGATACAACACAAGATTGTTGAGTCTCACTCAGCAGTATGGGAGATGCGACTGGCGGGCATAGGTCGCCATTATGGCGGGTGGCGGGTGACCGGCGGGCCACGAAGGCCACTGATGGCTATGGCGAACATGATGCTCCGCTGTCAGCCCGCGGAGGCGGGTTTATCCTGTGCAGCGTCACAGGGCTTCGTGGCGGCGCCTTCAGCCGGGACTTCAGTCCAACGGCATCCCACGCCGCTAGAGTCATCAAGTTCGCCACCGCCATCAGTGGACTAGGATTGTTGAAAGACAGTGCTTGTCCCGCAGGCACCGCGCCAGTACCAAACTTAGCCTACTGAAGTAGGCTTTGTGGCCTGCAGGCCACCTAGCGCCGATTTCAATCGGCGACCCACGCTTACGCCCCCCCCCACCGCCGCAACGAGCCGAACGCCGCCCGCCACCTCGCGCAGGCTTGTCCCCTGCCGTGTCAGGGGGCTTCATCCGGCGACCCACACCCGCCAGCCGTCTCCCCTCGACAACTCACTCGCCTCCCTCGAATCATACCTTTCATCATCGTTCGTCCAAACACAAGCGGGCGCGGCGGTATCTCTACCGCCGCGCCCAATCTTCCAAACCTGACTGTACCCGCCGTGCCACGAGACACGGTGCCAACCGGCGAACTCAGATCTTGAAGTACTTCGCGATGTCGTTGAGGATCAGATCGGCGGCGCGGTAGCCAATACCGGCCATCCAGACATCGCCGAGCACGAACATCACCGCACCGCGCTTCACGGCGCCGAGGCTCTGCCAGAGCGGGCTCGCCACGAGCTCCTTGGCGTAAGCGCCGTTCTCACCCTCCGTGAAGCAGACCACGATATGATCGGCATCCCCCGCCGACCCCAACGTTTCCAGGCTCTGGTTCAGCAGGGCGAAGTCATCGACATTCTGCGAGGCGGGGCGCTGGAAACCGAGGTCGGTGAGGATCGTCCCGCTGTAGTTCGTCCGCTGGTAATAGCGCAGATTATTGTTGAGGACGCGGATCACCGAGATGGTCGGGCGCGGCGAGGGCAACGCGGCGTTCATCTTCCGCACGCGCTCTTCGTAACCGCGCACGGCCACATCGGCCTCGACCTCGCGACCGAGCGACGTGGCATAGAGGGCGAAGTTCTGCTTCCAGACGACGCCGGTACTGATCCCGAAGACCGTCGGCGCGATCGCCTTCAAGCTATCGGCGAACCTCTCGTGGCGCACTTTCGTCGTCAGCATCAACTCGGACCGGATTGCGGCGATCGCTTCCAGCTTCGGCTCGGCGAGCGTCCCGACCGTCGGTACGCCCTGCAGGGCGCTCACAAGGTGGGCAGGCATCAGCGCGGCATTGTAGTCGAGGTAGCCCACCGGCTTCAGACCCAACTGCACCACGGCGTCGAGTTCACCGCTGTCCAGCGGCAGGACACGCTCTGGCTTGGTCTTGATCTCCGTGGTGCCGGTCGCGTGCCGGATCGTGCGCGGGAAGACGCCGGGGGCGGCATCGGTGCCGAACGGATCATAGGCCGCGACCGCAGGCTCATACGGCGCGGGGGCCGTCGCCGTCGACTTCGTCGCGGCGGTCACCGCCGGTGCGCCGAGATCGGCGGGCTTCGCCGGAATAAGGCGTAACTCTCGCGTCCCAGGTGTCCCGGCGGCGCTCGCGGCGCTGCTGGCTCGCGCGGGGGGCGTCGCGCCCGTGGCGACGGCGGTTGGTGCCGCGCTCCCCGCAGCGCTCGGCGCGGCAGCGGCAGCCGTGGGGATCAGAGGAAGATACCGATGACGCAGCCGCGGTGGGCGCGGCAGACGGCGCTGTTGATGGTGCGGCGGTCGGTGTCGTTGCGCCGCCGCAAGCCGCCAGACCAAGTGTGAGCGCACCGATGGTCCCAAGGCCGGTCAAGAAGCGGCGGCGTGTGAGGATCACCGTCGAACGCACACCGAGGGCCATGTCCCAGCGTATCGCCATAGAGTTCAACTCAAGCATAGTTATTCTCCTAAGCGAATAATATCTATTCACCCAGGCGCATCCTACGAAGACAGCCCCGATCTGTCAATGCTAGTCGCTGTTCACCCGCTCAAATTTGATCAGCAAGAAGCGGGTCATGGCGCGAAAAAGGCGAGCGCGGCGGGGATCACCCCGCCGCGCTCGCCCTGGTTGTAGTCAATAACCTTGGCATCGTTATGGCAGCAGCAAGACCCCTTCGAGGACCGGCACGGTGCCGCCGCCCACCTCGATCGCCACATCCTCGCCGCTCCCTGGTCGCAGGCGCAGGTGGATAAAGGACTGTCGGCCCATCTTCGTCCCTTGTTCGCTCACCAACCGGATCTCCGGGGCGGTGTTCACCAGGCCATGACGCAGCAGATAAGCACCGAGTGGCCCGCTGGCGCTCCCTGTCGCCGGGTCTTCGGGGACACCGGAGCTATGGGGCGCGAACATCCGCGCATAGACGCGACCAGCAGCCGGGTCAGGATCGGGCGCGAAGACGAAAACGCCCACCGCGCGCTCGTCGGCATACAAGGCGAGCAGTTTCGGCACATCGAGGACCGCGCGATCAACGGTCGCGCAGTCGTGCAGCGGGATGTAGAGGAAGGCCGAACCAGTCGAGCCGACGACGATCGGCACCCCTGGCAGCAGATCGCTTTCGGTCAGCCCGAGCGCCTGTGCATAGCCGGTGCGCTGCGCGAACGGCTCCCCGAAGATCGCCGGGCCATGGGTCATCCAGATGAAGTCGGGCGCGGCGGGATCGCCTTCCAGGCGTACCGGCACCGGGCCGATCCCTTCTTCCAACAAGACCTCACGCGCCCCGGCGGGCAACATCCCTTGCGTGGCGAGGGTCCAGGCGGTGCCGATCGTCGGGTGGCCGACGAAGGCCAACTCGCGCCCTGGGGTGAAGATCCGCAGGCGGGCGGCGCAGTCAGGGCGCGTCGGTGGCAGAAGAAAAACCGTCTCCGACAGATTCATCTCCCGCGCGATCGACGCCATCTCCGCGTCGCTCAACCCTTGCCCATCGAGGAAAACCGCCAGCGGATTACCGCCAAAAATCCGGTCGGTAAAAACATCGACTTGTATGAACCGATATGCACGCCCAGCAGCCATCATGCTCCTCTTTCAGCATTACCCACTTACCACCTATCCCTACGCCCTGGTGACGCGGCGATCCCCGCCCTCGGATTCGGGGATGTGGACCCGCGCCGCGACCAGTGCGGCGATCGATAGCAACGCCAGCGCGGTGACCAGAAAGACCTCGCGCAGGCCGAACGCCGCGCCGATCGCCCCGCCGACCAGTGGCCCGATCGCGAAGCCCGCCAGTTCAGCGGAAGCCATCACCCCGAAGACCGCACCGCGGCGATCCTCCGGTGTGCTCAGGCTCACCAGGGCGCTGACGGCGGGGAGCGCGACGCCGAGACACATCCCAGCCACGGCGCGCAGCAGCAGGAGTTGCCAGACACTCTGCACCAGGGAAACTGGCGCGGAGAAGAGTGCGGCCCCGACCAGAGCACCGATCAGGGCGCGGCGATAACCGAAGCGATTGGTGAACCAGCGGGTGCGCGCGGCGGAGAAGGTGGCACAGAATCCAGCCACCGCCAGGATTGCGCCGATTGTCGTGGTCACCTGCGGCACGCCGCCGAGACGCGGCACCCCGGAGAGATCCGGGACCAACAGCGGCAGGACCGGCGAGGCCACGGCGTTGCCGAAGTTCGCCCCGCAGAGGGTTAACGCCAGCAGCAGTAGCCCCGGGATCCCGGCAATTTGCCGCATCCCCGCGAAAAAGCTGGGGCGGTTGCGATTCATCTCCGCTGTCGGCGGCGTGAATTTTTCATCGATCTGAAACAGGACCAGCAAGGCCGCGGCAAGCAGTATCACCGCCCTGATCGCGAACGTGCCGTGAAAACCGAGCCGATCGCTGAGGAAACCGCCGACGAGCGGCCCAGCAGCATTCCCGGCGAAGATCGACGCCTCCATCAGCCCCATCCCGTAGGCGAGTTGGTCGCGCGGCGTGGTGGAGGCGACAAGGGCACGGGCGGGCGCAACCGTGCCCGACAGCACCACCCAGATATTCGGCGCGAAGATCAGCAGCGCGGTCACCAGCGCCGCCCATCGCCCGCACGAGCATCGGCTTCCGCCCAAACCGATCGGCCAGCGCCCCCCAGATCGGCGAGGCGATGGCGAGGGTGATCGAACCGGTGAAGGTGATCACGCCGGACCAGAGGACCACCGCCGGGCCTTTGATCCCCAAAGTCTGGATATAGAGTGGGAAGAACGGGAAGACGCAACTGAAGCCGATCAGCGTCAACACCCGAGAAAGAAAAATCGTCCGCAACGTCCGTCGCCGTTGACTCATCCGCGCCCCGTCCCTTTTTCCTCGACCCACCCGGCCCACACCCACGCCCGGCCACACACCGCTGCCCGGTCATCGCTCTATCACCAGCGATAGCGTACCGCAGACCGTGCGCCACCGCGCCCACCCGCACGGCAAATGAAAACCGGGGCATTCGAGTGAACGCCCCGGCAGTAAGTGAAGTAATGCGGTTTTCTGGAAAGCCACAATCTTACAACTGCTGTACCCCCCAGAATTGGGGAGCTGGGGGCGTCACCCCGTCGCACTACTCGCCCATTACGCCCACTACGCCCACTCGCCTACCGCAACGGCGTCTGCCCGTGAATCGTGACGCGTGTGCCAACCTTGGCGAAGTTCCAGAAATACTCGGCGTCTTTGAGGTTTTCGCTGAGGCAGCCGTGACTCGATGGCGTGCCGAAGCTCTCCGGGGTCTTCCACCAGGAGTAGTGCAGCGCGTGGCCTTCATCGGTGAAATACTGCGTATAGAGGACATTTTCGAGCCGATAATAATCCTCCGCGCCGATACTCTCGCTGGTCATCGTCTCGTTCTCGACGCGGTACATGATGTGGTAGGTGCCGTTCGGCGTCTCCCAATCTTTCTTACCGCTGGAAATCGTCGCGGTGTAGACGATCTTCTTCCCGACCATCGCGTACATCCGCTGCGTCGTCAGATCGGCGTCGATCCAGCGCTCCGGCTCCATTGCCGCGACATCGGCCTCAGTTACCTGCGGCTTCGCGTCGCTGACCGGCAGCGCGAGGGTCCGATCCGCACGCGTAACCATCAGCGCGGCGAGGGCTGTTTTCAGCGCGGCACCATCATTGAGCGTCCGGCCAACCTTGCTCGGGCTGGTGATCCGATAGACATCGGTGCCGGCATCCATCGTATACCCGGCATCGACCGCCGCGACATCGATCTGGCCCTTCAAGCCGCTGAGATATGCGGCCAAGCCTTGCTCATCGAAGACGAGTCGCGGTCCGGCGGCGGCGGTCTGCCCCGGCAGGATCGTGACCCAGCGCGCCAGTTCCGGCACCGTCAGCATCCAGCGTTGCGTGGTCCAACTGAAGGTCAGCGGCCCCGCGAGATAACCGTTCGCCGCCTGACGGTTTGCCGCCGCGATATCTTCGTTCGTCAGGCCCGGTCGCCAGCGGTCGGCGACCGGCGCGACGACGCGCTCACCGGGAATGGCAAGCGCCGTCGCGACCGCCGTTGTCGTGGCATCGACATTGAGTTGCCGCCCTTCGATCCCCGTGACGGTCGTCACAAAGGCCCGCTCGCGCTCATCGTATTCATACGCGGCGCTCTGCGTATCGCGTCGGACGCTCGGGGCCAGCGGCGCAATCGCCCGCCGCACTGCCGACTGGTTAATCTCGATCGCCAGGGTAGTAGTGCCACCGGAGTCGTCGCGTCGCACGGTCAGCCACGCCCCGATCGTCGCTGCATCGAACGCGAGATCGAGGCCATCACCGCGCACAGACACCGGCGCGGCGAGAAACGCTTCTGCGCGGGCCTGTGCCGCCTCCAAAATTGGTGCATTCAAGCGTGGCTGGATCTGCTCGGAGATTGGCAGAGCCACCTCACCGCCGTCGTGCGCCGAGGTGGTGGCGAGGGCCAGCGGGACCGCCGCCTCGATGTCGAGGCCGCGCCCTTCGACCGGCGGCGTGACGATCACCCGACCGGCCTCGATCCGCAACGCGCCATCCTGGGCCTGAATATCGTTCGTCCCGGCCAATTCGCCGAGATGCGCCCGCAAGGTCGCTTCATCGACGGAATAGGCCGCACTGACCTCGTGTCCACCGACCAGGCCGACGATCGCGCCCAGGCGTGCGAAGGCAGAGCCCTCCCGACCTTGCGCCAGCGCCGCCGCCAGCGTGGCCTCGCCATCGTAGCGGAAGCCGAGATCGTACCGCGAGAGGCTGACCGACCCGGTAGGCCCGGTCAAGGTGATCGGTGTGCCCTCCCACCGTCCAGCCTCGGTCGCGAGTTGTGATGACGCCATCGCACGGTCGGCCCCGCCGAGATCGGCCCCGCCGACCCGCACGCCGGGATAAACGCCCGACCAGTTCAGCGCAACGACCGCGACCGCGACGAAGCCGAGTATCAGCACGGTCGCGGTCGCCGCGAGAGCGATCCCGAGGCGTCGCACCAGCAGACCTACGGCTGGCACACGCGGGCGACCCAGGCTATCGGCCACCACTGGTGGTGATACGGCGGAATTCTCATCGTGTGGCCGAGCGTGGCCGAGCAACATTGTCTCCTGACCGAGATCTGCACAGCGGCAAGCGAGATTCGACAACTATTGCCCCAATTCACCATACATCGCGGGGCATCTTTATGCAAGTACACTTCGTACGGACAGATCTGTCCGGTATGCCTCAGTAGTATCTATCAAGAAGAACGTCCGAACCGACCAAAAGTGTCGCCGACCAGGTGCTAATTTTCGTACAATCAACCAAAGGCGTACCCGCAGATACCTGACCGATAGACGATCGTCAGGCCGGCCACCGGGAGTACGACCGCAAGCGCAGAGCGGATACAGAAAGGTCATGCGATGACTTCAGAGACTCGGCCTCGCAAGCGCGTCCTGCTCCTCCTCTCGCCCCTCACCTATCGCGCTGCCGCTTTCCTCGACGCCGCCGCACGCCTCGATTTGGAGGTGGTCAAGGGTGTCGATATGCCGAAAAGCCTCGCCGAATACTGGAATCAGCCATTCGGCCTCGACTTCAGCCGCCCGGAAGAGGCGACCAAGCAGGTCGTGGCGCAGGCCACCGAGGCACCATTCGGCGCGATCATCTCCGTTGACGATAGCGCCAGCATGTTGGCCGCGCTCGCCTCGGCGGCGCTCGGTTTGGCGCACAACTCGCCCGCCGCCGCCCTCGCCGCCCGCGACAAACACGTTATGCGCGAGGCGCTACGCGCTGGGGGGGTGCCGGTGCCGCACTTCCAGCCGTTCCTGCTCAGCGACAATCCGCAGCGGATCGCGGACGAAGTCGCCTACCCCTGCGTCGTCAAGCCGGTCCTCCTCTCCGGCAGCCGTGGCGTCATCCGCGCCGACAATCCCACCGAGTTCGTCGCGGCATTCAGCCGACTGGCGCGGATGCTCGGCGATGAAGGGGTCAATCCGGCGACGACCACGGTTCTGGTGGAAGAATTCATCCCCGGCTTCGAGGTCGCGCTAGAAGGGTTGCTGACCGATGGCGATCTGCGCGTCCTCGCCCTCTTCGACAAGCCCGACCCGCTCGACGGCCCGTTCTTCGAGGAGACGATTTATGTCACCCCATCGCGCCTTCCCGACGCGGTGCAGGAGTCGATCGCGACGGCGACAGCGGCGGCAGCGCGGGCGCTCGGGTTGCGGAGCGGGCCGGTCCACGCCGAGTTGCGGGTCAACGAGCGCGGCCCCTGGTTGGTGGAAATCGCCGGGCGCTCGATCGGCGGGCAATGCTCGACCGTCCTCGAATTCGGCGCGGGGATGACTCTCGAAGAGCTGATCCTGCGCCACGCTGTCGGCCTGCCGCTCGACTCGCTCGACCGCACGCGCGACGCCGCCGGCGCGATGATGATCCCGATCCCGGCGGCCGGGATCCTCACCGGCGTCACCGGCGAAGAGGCGGCGAAAGAGACGCCGCACGTCACCGGGATCGAGATCAGCGCGGCGGTCGGCGGGCGGATTGTGCCGCTGCCCGAAGGCTCGTCCTATCTCGGCTTCATCTTCGCCCGCGCCGACGACCCCGCCACGGTCGAAGCCGCTCTCCGCACCGCCCACGACCGCCTCCACTTCGCCATCAAGCCGGAAATCCCCGTGCGCGCCGCGAGTGCCCTGCCGATCGTGGCGCGGTAGGCGGGTGGGGGAAAGGCAGAATACCTGACGAGACGAGCCCGCCCCTATCCCTACGCCCCATGTCTCCACCACGCCCCTGCCAAGTCACCCCTCCCCACGTCGTGGGTGCCCCCTGGGCGGCGGGCCGGGGGAACGGTCCAGCCCCCGTTAACATCCCCTGATCACAACCTTTACCCTCCGTTAGGCTCCCCTTAAGTTTGCCTTAACACACGGCAACTACAGTTTGGCCGGGTGTTTGGGCAGCAAGGAATGCCAAGGAGGAATTTGTGACCAGCCCTCGGGAACGACAATACACGCGCCGCGACATGATCTCGCGCACGCTGCTACTCGGTGGTGGCGGTGCGTTGACCGCGCTGTTGGCCGCTTGTGGCAGCGCCGCCACGACCACCACGAACCCGACCGCCACCATCGCGCAGGCCGGTGGTGCGACGGCCCCAACGAGCGCCCCGGGTGGCAGCGGCGGGAATGTCCCGGCCACCGCGACCGCACCAACGGCGGTGCCGCCGAGCGCTAGCACCGGTGGCACCGGCACAGGGAAAACCATCCCCGAACTACGGATCGCGGTCGCCGCACTGCCGGAGGGTATGGACCCGCTGGAACCGAGCAGCAACGTCTTCAACCGCGCCAACTACTCCTGCTTCGACTACCTCATCCGCCTCGACTACGCCAACGGCGGCAAGCTCACGCCGATGCTCGCCACCGCCTGGCAGCGGATCGACGACCGCACCCTAGAAGTGACCTTGCGGCAGGGGGTGAAGTTCCAGGACGGTGCGCCGTTCACCGCCGACGATGTCGTCTATACCTTCAATCGGATCATCACCAATAAAGATTCCAAGCTCGGCCAAGCGAACCCGAACTTCTTCCCCTTCGCCAGCGTCGAGAAGCTCGATGAGTACCGGGTGCGGTTCGTCGGCACCGGCACCGACCCGATCATCGAGCGCCGTCTCGCCACGCCGGGCGCACAGATCATCCACGCCAAATACCACCAGCAAGTCGGCGCGGCGGAGTTTCGGCTGAAGCCGCTCGCCACCGGGCCATACCGCCTGACCGAGTTCGTCATCGGCGAGCGGATGACCTTCGAGGCGCACCGCGACTACTGGGGTGGCGCACCCGCCGCGCAGAAAGTCACCTTCCGCGTCATCCCCGAAGTCGCCACGCGGATCGCCGCCGTGACCAATGGCGAGGTCGAGCTGATCACCAACGTCCCGCCCGACCAGATCGCGGCGCTCCAGGGGCGCAAGAACCTCGTTGTCAAGCGTAAGACGCTGACGAATGTCCACATGCTGTACTACAACGGCAAAACGGCACCGTTCGACAAGCCC
>JAABUS010008432.1_pt1 | contig 11332 bp, 14 predicted proteins | sample 5560161 | NCBI WGS metagenome assembly JAABUS01 (sample SAMN10711885, study PRJNA513376) | rock metagenome | isolation source: Antarctica rocks | place: Antarctica: Victoria Land, Trio Nunatak nord | collected 2016-01-04
ACCTTGGGGTTGGTGGCCACCCGCGACGCGGCCTCGGAGACCTCGGGGGCGCGAATGGCGTCGGTCACGTCCAGCCCGTCGGCCAGGACGCGGTCTCCCATCTCGATCCGAAGCGCCTCGGCCGCCTCCGAGGCGGCGCCCCCGTCCTGGAGCAGCTTGAGCCCCACGGCGCGGTACATCGCCCCGGAGTCCAGGTAGGTGAAGCCGAGCGCGTCCGCGAGGGCTCGCGCCACGGTGCTCTTGCCCGCGCCGGCGGGGCCATCGATCGCCACGACCATGGCCGTGAGGCTACTGGCGCGTCTCGAGGTGCTTGCCGATGCGCTCGCCCAGCTCTTGAACGTCTACATCGCCGGTGGCGACGCCGAGCACCAGCGCCTCGGCCTCATCGGCTGTGAACCGAAGGTCAAGCCCATTCATGAGGCAGAACACGCGGGTGGCGCCCCAGGCCAGCCGTTTGTTGCCGTCAACGAGGGCGTGGTTGCGCGCCAGCGAGTGCATGAGGGCCGCCGCCTTCTCCTCGAACGCCGGATAGGCGTCTTCGCCGAAGACGGTGGTTGCGGGTCGCGCCGCGGCGGATGCCAGCAGCCCCAGGTCCCGTACGGAAAGCTCGTCGAGGAGACCCGCACCTATTTCGAGCAGATCGTCGACTGTGAGAAAGTCGATTGTCTCGCCTGACGTCACTGCGCCAACCGGCGAAGAAGCTCCTTGTCCTCAGTTCGGACGCGTTCGACAGCGGCGCGAAGGCGAGCGGGACGGGCCGCCACATACTCGCCGATCGCCGCCTTGGCGACCTCCTGCATCGACCTACCTTCCTCATCCGCCTTGAGGCGCAGAGCATCCGCTTCGCTGTCAGTGAGCCGCAAGTTCATAGCCATCCCGCAAATGGTACCGGGGCGGTACCACCTCAGCGCCGAGCCCAGGACGGGTTCGAGCCGTCGAAGCTCTCCCCGCCCCCGGAGACGTCCTGCACCACCGTCGCCACCGTCCTGCCGTTGCTGACCTGGGCCACGGTCACCCCCGGGCGGTCGTAGGCGATCAGCTTGCCGTCGGGCGAGAAGACGGGGCTGGTGCAGCGCGAGCAGCGCACGATCCGGTCCGTGCCCTTGCCTGCGGCGCTCGTCGTGTAGATGCCGCCCCGGCGGGCAAAGATGATCGCCCTTCCGCTTCCCGACCAGCCCGGGTCGCGGCCGCCCGAGCGGGTGATCCGCTTCAGGCCCTTGCCGCTCGGGGTGACCGAGTACACGTTGCCGCGGCGCTCGAAGGCGATCCGGTTGCGCGAGGACCAGTCCGGATCGGCGGCGTTGCGCACGATCCGCTTGGCCTTGCGGGTGGGCAGGTCATAGACGTAGAGGTCGGTTCGCCCCCCGCTGCGACCGGCGAAGACGACCTTTCGTCCCGAGGGAGCAAACGCCGGCTGGGAGTCATCGGCGGTCACCGCCCGAAGCGCGCTGTAGCCGCTGCCGGCGGCGCCGATCAGCGCCAGGGACCGGCCGGAGTCAAAGACGAGCTGCCGCGCGTCGGGGCGCCAGGACGGGGTCCGGTACTGGATCGAGCAGTCGCCGTCCAGGGCCTTGCCGCCGCTTTGCTGGCACTCGCGCAGGAAGCGGTCCGCGCGGCCGTCGGGCTGGACGGTGGCCACGGCGCGGTAGGCGGTCTTCGCCCCGTCGTCGCCGATTCCGGTGCTCAGCAGGTCGTAGGCCACCCGGCCGTTGCCGCCCTTGAAGGTGGCCTGAGCAGGCGCCGCCGCGCACAGAGTGGCGGCGAGCGCGAGCAGGGTGGCGATGCGGAGGCTCACAAGACCGGATAACAACGGATCGGGACGATCGGTGCGGTCAGCCTGTGATCTGCAGCGTAAGGGGCACTGTTCTTGCAGCGCTATCTGAACCCGAAAGGCTCCCGTGTCGGCTTCCCCACCGTCTCGTCGTCGATCCGACATCGTCACTCGTCTTCGGGCCGCCGGCTGTGTCTTCGCCGAGGACGAGGCGCGGTTGCTCGTCTCCGCCGCACGGACGCCGGCCGACCTCGCCGCCATGGTGGACCGGCGAGCCACCGGCCTACCCCTCGAACACGTGCTCGGCTGGGCGGAGCTCTGCGGCCTGCGGATAGCCGTCGATCCCGGAGTCTTCGTACCCCGCGGCCGCACCGAGCTCCTCGTCAGCGAGGCCGCCCGCCTCGTCCGCCTGGCCGATGGCCCCGCCGGCCAGACCCCCGCCCGGCCACGGGTCGTCGTCGTCGATCTGTGCTGTGGCTCGGGCGCGGTGGGTGCTGCGCTGGTCGCGGCCCTGGACCGGGTCGAGCTCTACGCCGTCGACATCGACCCCGCCGCGGTGCGGTGCGCTCGCCTAAACCTCGCCGCGGCCGGCGCGCAGGTGCTCGAAGGCGACCTCTACGAGCCGCTGCCCTCCACGCTGCGGGGCCGCGTCGAAGTCCTCGTCGCCAACGCACCCTACGTACCCACCGACGCGATCGGGCTGCTGCCCCGGGAGGCCCGCATGCACGAGCCGCGGGTGGCGCTCGACGGTGGCGCGGACGGGCTCGACGTGCAGCGGCGGGTGGCCGCCGGGGCCCCGCCCTGGCTGGCGCCGGGCGGCCACCTGCTGGTCGAGACGAGCGAGCACCAGGCGCCGCAGACCGTCGAGGCTCTCGCCGCGGCCGCGCTGGTCCCGCGGGTGGCCAGCTCCGACGAGCTGGACGCCACCGTCGCAATCGGGACCAAGGCCCCCCTCCAGGGTGGACCCCGCGCCTAGCGGGTCACCCCACCAACGCGGCAGGCAGGTCACCCCCATCAACGCGGCCAGACAGGTCACCCCACCAACGCGGCCAGATCGTGCTCGAAGGCGGGATAGGACACCCCTGCGGCCTCCATGCCCCTCACCTCCACCCCTTCCCGCGAGGCCAGACCTCCCACCGCGCCCAGCATGGCCAGGCGGTGGTCGCCGTGGGAGTCCATGGCGCCCCCGCGCAGGGGCTCACCGGTGCCGTGCACCACGAAGCCGTCCTCCGCGTCCTCGATGTCGGCGCCCAGGGCACCCAGCGCGCCCACCACCGCGGCGATCCGATCCGACTCCTTGTGGCGCAGCTCCGCGGCCCCCCGGACCACGGTGTCGCCCTCGGCGAAGGCGCCCAGCAAGGCCACCAGCGTCAGCTCGTCGATGGCCAGCGGCACCTCCTCCGGCGCCACGTCGGTGCCCTCCAGCGGGCCGTGGGCCACGTCCAGGTCCCCGACGGGCTCGTCGTCGGCGACGGTGTCCGGGGGCTCGAGATCGCCCACGATCACCGCCCCCATCCGCTGGGCGATCCGGAAGAAGCCCGTCCGGGTCCAGTTGAGCCCCAGGCCGCCGACCAGGAGCCGCGAATGGGGCACGAGGCAGGCGGCGGCGACCATGAAGGCCGCCGATGAGGGATCGCCGGGGACGGTGATCTCCTCCAGCTCGAGCTCGTCGACCTGGCTGACCGTGGCCTTCAGGCCCTCGCGCCGGAAGGGCACGCGCGCCCGGCGCATCAGCCGCTCGGTGTGATCGCGGCTCATGCTCGCCTCGGTGATCGAGGTGCTCCCCGAGGCCAGCATCCCGGCGATCAGCACACAGGACTTGACCTGGGCGCTGGGAACCGGCAGCTCGTAGTCGATTCCGGTCAGCTCCCCGCCCCGGATCACCAGCGGCGTGAATCGCCCGTCGCGGGCGCTCACCGCGCCGCCCATCCGGCGAAGCGGCTCGACCACCCGATCCACGGGGCGCCGGCGGATCGACTCGTCCCCGTCCAGGCTCCAGTCCCCGCCGGTCTGTCCGGCCAGCCACCCGGGCAGCAGCCGCAGCAGCGTGCCGGCGTTGCCCACGTCGATGCGGCCACCGGTGGCCTCCAGCGCGGCCCGCAGCCCGACGCCGCGGATGGTCAGGTCGTCGCCCGACTCGTCAATCCCCGCACCGAGGCTGAGCAGCGCGTCCAGCGTGGACATCGTGTCGGCCGATCGGAGGTAGTTGCGGATGGTGACGGGTTGGTCGGCCATGGCTCCGAACAGGGCGGCGCGGTGTGAGATCGACTTGTCCGCCGGGGCGAGGTACTCGCCGCGCAACGGGCCGCAGGGATCGAACCGGGCCGAGCTCACGGGCTGCTTGCGCTCACGGGAGAACCTCGCTGCGCACCCGGCCAAGCCGGCTGCTTGCGCTCACGAGGCCACCGCGAAGCCGAGGCCGGCGATCAGGCTTCGGGCCTGCTGCGCCTGCTCGTCGCCGGCGATCCACAGGGTGATCGCGCCCGAGCGCATGTCGGGAGCCGGCGCCAGGGCCAGATCGACGATGTTCACCCCGGCCTTGCCGAGCTCGAGCGCCACCTCGGCGACGATACCCGGCCGGTTGGGGACGGTCAGGCGCAGCTCGTGAACGCGCCCCACACGGGACTCGGCGGCCAGCAGCCGCTTGCGGTCGGCGCCCGCCGCGTCCTGCCACGCGGCGAGGGCATCCCCGTCTCCCGCCCTGAGATCGCCGGCCACGGCCCGCAGGCGATCGACGGCCGCGTCGATCTCGTCGGCGATGGCCAGCCGGTTGGCCATGTAGATGTCCGTCCAGACCGAGCGGTTGGCCCCCGCGACCCGGGTGGCGTCGCGAAAGCTCGGGCCGATCCGCGGCGGGTCGCCCTCGGCCGCGACCTGGGCCACCAGCACGTTGGCCAGCACGTGGGGGAGGTGACTCACCGCGGCCAGCAGGCGGTCGTGGGCGCCGGGCTCGATCGCCACGGGGCCGGCGCCCAGGCCCACGATCAGGCGATGCAGGCGCTCGTACAACAAGCCCGACGAGGCCGAGGTCGGCGTCAGGTACCAGACCGCGCCCTGAAACAGGTCGGCGCGGGCGTGCTCCACGCCCGCGGTCTCCGCGCCGGCGATCGGGTGCCCGCCCACGAAGCGCGCGTCGTTCACCGCGCCCACCAGCCGCTCCTTGACCGAGCCGACATCGGTGATCACGCAGTCCGCGGGGGCGGCGGCCAGCGCCGCGGCCACCTGGTCGGGCAGGCCGCCGACCGGGGCGCAGCAGAAGCAGGCCTGGGCTCCTTCCAGGGCCTCCTGCGGCGAGCCGGCGACTCGGTCGACCGCGCCCAGCTCGCGGGCCCGCTCCAGCCGTTCCGGGCTGCGGCCGAAGCCGGTGACCGTGACGTCGCCGAGGTGCTCCTTGGCGGCCAGGCCGATCGAGCCGCCGATCAGGCCGACCCCGAGGATCGCGAGCTTCATTGCCTCAGGCCGCGGTGTCGCGCCGGGCGCGCACGGCCTCGGCCAGGCCGTCGAGCACCCCGACCGTGGTCTCCCAGTCCATGCAGGCGTCGGTGATCGACTGCCCGTAGGTGAGCTGCGCCAGGGGGGACTGGTCCCCCGCGCGCGCCGCCGTTTCCGACCGGGGCATGGATGCCCCGGTCGGCGAGGGCATCGACCGGGGCATGGATGCCCCGGTCGGCGAGGGCATCGACCGGGGCATGGATGCCCCGGTCGGCGAGGGCATCAGATCCTGGCGACCGCCGACCAGGAAAGACTCCAGCATCACGCCCACGATCGCGCGGCTGCCGGCCGATATCTGACCCGCGACGTCGCGGGCCACGGGCGGCTGGCGCCCGGGATCCTTGCCGCTGTTGTCGTGCGAGGCGTCGATCACGACCCGCTCGGGAAGCCCGGCCGCGCCGAGCTGGGCCAGCGCGTCGGCCACCGGGCCCGAGCCGTAGTTATGGACGCCGCGCCCGCCGCGCAGGATGATGTGCCCGTCGGGGTTGCCGGTGGTGCGCAGTATCGCCGGCGTGCCGGTGGGATCGACCCCGGTGAACGCATGCGGCGCCGCCGCCGCCCGCACCGCGTCGACGGCCACCTGGACGTTGCCGTCGGTGCCGTTCTTGAAGCCGATCGGCATCGACAGGCCGGAGCCCAGCTGGCGGTGGATCTGGCTCTCGGTGGTGCGCGCGCCGATCGCCCCCCAGACGACGGTGTCCGAGATGTACTGGGGGATGATCGGGTCCAGGAACTCGCACCCGACCGGGAGGTCCAGCTCGAGCACCTCGAGCAGGAGCTTGCGGGCCATGTGCAGGCCGGTGTTCACGTCGCCGGAGTCGTCCAGGTGGGGGTCGTTGATCATCCCCTTCCACCCCGTGGTGGTCCGGGGCTTCTCGAAGTACACGCGCATGGCCACCAGCAGGTCCGCCTGCAGGTCGCCGGCCTTGGCGGCCAGGCGGGCGGCGTAGTCCCTTGCCGCCTCGACGTCGTGCACGCTGCACGGACCGACGACCACCAGCAGGCGGTCGTCCTCTCCGTCGAGTATCTGCGTGACGCCCTGCCGTCCGCGCAGCACCACCTCCGCCTGGGCGGGGGTCAGCGGCAGCTGCTCCTGCAGGTCGGACGGGCGGTCGAGCGGCTCGATCCGCTCGATCCGCTGATCGCGGATGCCGCCGATGTCTGTCGAGGGGGGGATGGCCATGTCAGGCGCCGCCCCGCAGCATGTGGGCGCCCGCCGCCTTCACGCCCTGGGCGGTCTCCAGCAGCATGTCGCGCGACTCGACGGTGCGCGGTCCGGCGATGGTGGTGAAGCGGCCATCGCCGATGCCAGGGGCAGGGTCGCCGTTTACCAAACCGGCATGGATGCCGGTTTGGTCGAGGCCGCCGTTTACCAAACCGGCATGGATGCCGGTTTGGTCGAGGCCGCCGTTTACCAAACCGGCATGGATGCCGGTTTGGTCGAGGGAATCCTTCATCGTTCTCATTACGTTCCTCAAGCTGGTCGGAGATGTTCGCGTGCGGTGCTGCGCGGGGGTCGGCGCCCGGTCGGGACTCGGATCTCGGTCGGCGGCGGGAAGCTGCCGCTGGCCGGACGCCTAGCTAAATCGCCAATAGGCCGCGAAGGCACGCCAGGAGTCACCGCGGGGGGCGCTCGTGCGAGGGGCGTGCGGGGCGATGCGCGGCATCGGCATTACTTCTACCACGGATCGGCGGCAGAGGCCAGCGCTTGAGCGGGCGCTTGGCGGGTAGTGCCCCGCCCATGATCGCGATGCTCGGTACCGGAACGATGGGCGCGCCTATGGCGCGCAACCTCAAGGCGGCAGGGCTCGAGGTGCGCGCCTTCAACCGCACGAGGGAGAAGGCGGATGCGCTGACCGCCGACGGGATCGAGGTGGCCGACTCGCCCGAGGAGGCCGTGCGCGGCGCCGACATCGTGATCACCATGGTGTCCGACGGCGACGCGGTGACCGCGGCGATGGAGGACGGCGGCGCGTTGGCCGCGATGCCCGACGACGCGCTGTGGCTGCAGATGTCCACGGTCGGGATCGCGGCCACCGAGGCGCTCGCGGCCCTGGCCGAGGAGCGTTCGGTGCCCTTCGTCGACGCCCCCGTGCTGGGCACCAAGGCGCCTGCCGAGCAGGGCAAGCTGCAGGTGCTGGCCTCGGGCCCCGACGACCAGCGCGAACGATGCGCGCCGGTGTTCGACGCGGTGGGCGCCTCCACCCGGTGGCTGGGCGAGGCGGGCGCCGGTACCCGGGCCAAGCTGGTGCTGAACTCCTGGCTGCTGTCCCTGACCGAGAGCGTGGCCGAGACGGTGGCCTTCGCCGAGTCGATCGACGTGGACCCGCGCGTCTTCCTCCAGACGATCGAGGGCGGTCCGCTGGACTGCGCGTACGCCCAGACCAAGGGCGGCGCGATGATCGAGCGCTCCTTTGCCCCCAGCTTCTCCCTTTCGCTGGCCCGCAAGGACGCCGGGCTCGTGCTGGAGGCCGCCGAGCGCCACGACCAGCCCGTGCCGATGGCCGAAGTGGTGGCGCGGCAGATGGAGAAGGCCGAGGACGCCGGCCACGGCGACGAGGACATGGCGGCGACCTACTGGGCCAGCGCCGGCGACGAAGGGACGGCTTTCACGAAAGCGTGATCCCGCCCGGCGGGGGTGCCCGACGAAACGTCCCGTATGGGGACGTTTCGTCGAGGACGTGGCCGAGTCGAGTTACCGGACAGGTCCTACAGCAGCTCGTCCAGCACGGCCAGAAACGCGTCGTTCTCGGCCCGCGTGCCGTAGGTCACCCGCAGGCGCCCCTCCTCGCCGAGAGCCGTTCCCGCCCGCACGATCACCCCCCGGTCGGCCAGGCCCGCCACGATCGCCTCCTCGTCGCGCTCGCCCAGCGACACCCACGAGAAGTTGGCCTGGCTCTCGGTGGACTCCAGGCCGCGCTCGGCCAGCTCGGACTCCATGTGCACCCGCTCGATCACCGTGGCCTCGACGCGCCGGGCGATCTCGTCTGAGTGGCGCAGCGCCTCGGCCGCCGCGGCCTGGGCGAGGGCGTTGACCGAGAAGGGCTGGCGCACGTGGTCGATCGCACGGCGGAAGCGCTCGGGCCCCAGCGCGTAGCCGGCCCGCAGCCCGCACAGGCCGTAGATCTTGGAGAAGGTGCGCAGCACGATCAGGTTGGAGTGGCGCTTGACCAGCTCCAGCGAGTCGTGGGGATCCTGGAGCAGGTTGAAGTCGACGTAGGCCTCGTCGAGGATCACGGCGACGTGGTCGGGAACGCCGGCCACGAACTCCGCGATCTGGTCTGGCGGGAGCGCCGTGGCCGTCGGGTTGTTGGGGTTGCAGACCAGCACCAGGCGGGTGGCGGCGGTGACCTCGCGGGCCATGGCGTCGAGGTCGTGACGCCCCTCGGCGTCGAGCGGCACGCGGATCTCGGTCGCGCCCGACTGCGCGGCCAGCATCGGGTAGACAGAGAACGACGGCCACGCGTAGACCAGCTCCGCGCCGGGCTCGAGCAGGGCGTCGGCGGCGGCGAGCAGGATCTCGCAGGAGCCGTTGCCCACGGTCACCCGGTCGGCCCCGATTCCGGTGCGGTCGGAGATCGCCTTGCGCAGCGCCGACTTGTCGGGGTCGGGGTAGCGGTTGAGCGTCTCCAGCTGCCCGTGGATGGCCGCCACCACCGCGGCCGGCGGGCCGAAGGGGCTCTCGTTGGAGGCCAGCTTGACCAGTTCGCCGCCGTGCTCGTAGGAGCCGGCCCGGGGGTAGGCCGGGATCGCCTCCAGGCGGCGGTTGAACTCGATCCCGGGGCTCACTGCGCCCCCTCCAGGTCGCGCCGCAGAGCCACCGCGTCGCGGAGGTAGACGTGCTGGGGGCGGCTGTCGGGCTCCGCGTAGGCGTGGAGCATCAGGCGGATCACGCGCGGCAGCGAGCCGGGCACCGGCATCTCGCTGGTGCACAACAGGGGAACGCTGCTCATCCCCATGCGCCGAGCCGCCACCGCGGGGAACTCCGCGTCGAGGTCGTCCGTGCAGGTGAAGAGGCAGGAGACCATGTCCTCGACGCGTAGGCCGTTTCGCTCGATCACCTCGCGCACCAGCTCATCGGTGGCCTGAAGGATGGCGTCGGCCTCGTTCGCGGCGACCGTGGTCGCCCCTCTCAGTGCTCGCAGCCTCACGCGGTGGGATTGTTCCAGCCCGCCGTCGCGCGCAGGCGATCGACCTCGGCGGTGGTGAGCCGGCGCGACTCGCCCTCGGGCAGCCGATCCAGGGTCAGCGGGCCGAAGGCCACCCGTTCGAGTGCGATCACGCGGTGGCCCACCGCCTCGATCATGCGCCGCACCTGGCGCTTTCTGCCTTCGGAGATGACCACCTCGAGGAGGCCCGGCTCCACCAGCCGCACCTTCGCGGGGTAGGTCACGCCGTCCTGAAGCGCCACCCCACCGCGGAGGTGGTCCAGCGCGGAGTCCGCCACGCCGGGCGGCGCGACGGTGGCGCGGTAGGTCTTCTCCACGCGGTAGCGGGGGTGGGTCAGGCGCTCGGCCAGCTCGCCGTCGTTGGTGAGCAGGATCAGCCCCGTGCTGTCGGCGTCCAGGCGCCCGACGGGATAGAGCCTGCGCTGAGAGGCCACGTACTCGACCACCGTGCGCCGGCCGTGGGTGTCGGCGGCCGTGGAGAGGACCCCGGCGGGCTTGTGCAGGGCATGGACCTCGCGCGGCTCGGGGGCCAGGAGACGGCCATCCATCCGAACGCCGCTTGACTCGTCCACATCGCGAGCGGGGTCGCGGACCACCTCTTCACCGACTTGGACGCGGCCGTCCGCCACCAGCTGCTCGGAGGCTCGCCGCGAGGCTACTCCGGCGTGGGCCAGGTACTTGGCGAGGCGCATCGCCGAAGGCTGGCACACCTCCGGCCGTCGGCCGTCACTGCGCGGCCCGCCCGCGGATCACCACGATCTCTTCGTGGCGCTGCCCCGGCTCCAGCAGCCCCGCGCCCTCGAGTTGCGTCACCCGCGCGGTGAACAGCGGTCCCAGCGGGCTGGTCTCGCTCCCCACCAGCTCTGCCCGGAGGCCCGCCCGGCTCATGGCCTCCAGGGTCTCGTCCGCACCGCAGATCGAGCTCTGAACGACCATCAGCGATCCTCCCGGGCGCAGGTGGTCAGGGGCGCCGGCCACCACCCTGTCGATCAGCCTCCGGCCGCGCTCTCCCCCCTCCCACGCGCGGCTGGGTCCTCTGGTGGGAAGCTCGTCGTCGCCGGGGACGTACGGGGGGTTGCTCACGACCAGGTCGAACCTACGTCCGTTCACGGGGCCGAAGAGATCTCCGCGGTGTACGCGCACCTTCACACGGTTCAGGGCGGCATTGAGGCGGGCGGCGGCCACGGCCTTGCGTGAGACGTCCACCGCCTCCACGTCCCGCGCCCCCGCGCGTGCGGCGGTCAGGGCCACAGCCCCGCTGCCGGTACACAGATCGAGCACCCGCGCTCCGGATAGCTGCGGCTCGGAATCGACCAGCCGAGCGAGCATGCGGGTGTCGCCATCCGGCCTGTACACACCGGGCGGGACCAAGATCTGCACGACCGTGCACTTCCCGGTTGCCGCGACGGAGAAACGGGGGAGCGCGGCTGAGCCGCACCTGGCGGATCGGCGGGCGCCCGACCGGGCTTAGAAGCAGGCAAATCGGGCAACAGGCAATCGTGCCCGTCTTGCCCGCAGCTCGCGGACCCCTGAGCGAGGCCCTGCTGGAGGAGCTGCGCAGGCCGGCGCACGCTCTGGCCTTGACCGCCCCGCGGACCGACGATGTCCTGGGCGACGAGGATGTTCAGCTTTCGCTCTACCTCTGCTATGAGCTGCACTACCGCGGCCTGGACGGCGTGGACGAGCGCTGGGAGTGGGAGCCCTCGCTCCTCGGGTTGCGAGCCGAGCTGGAGGACGGCTTCGAACGGGCGGTTCGCGAGGCGGTCGGGTCGCCGTTCGCGGCCCCGTCGCCCGAGGAGTCCGATAGGGCGCTGCGGGCCATCGCCGACGCCGACGACGGCCCCTCCCTCTCCCGCCATCTGGCTCGGGAGGGCACCGAGGAGCAGATGCTCGAGTTCAT
>JAABUS010008433.1_pt1 | contig 11331 bp, 9 predicted proteins | sample 5560161 | NCBI WGS metagenome assembly JAABUS01 (sample SAMN10711885, study PRJNA513376) | rock metagenome | isolation source: Antarctica rocks | place: Antarctica: Victoria Land, Trio Nunatak nord | collected 2016-01-04
CACGGGGCACGGACGATCACCCCGATCATCGGGACGACGAGATACAGGATCGCCAGCACCGCCGGCACCAGGATGATCACCGGCAGGGCGCCGGTGTGACGGCGGGTCACCGACGGCTACGGTGTGCCGAAGCCGGCACCGTTGAGCACCTGGCGGCCGGCCGGGGAGAGCACATAGGCCATGAACGCCGTCGCCACGGCAGCGTTGCGCGAGTCCTTCAGGGTGGCGATCGGATAGACGTTGACCGCCTGCTGGGCCTCCGGGAACGCGATGCCCTCCACCTTGCTGCCCGCGGCCTTCACGTCGGTGGTGTAGACCAGCGCAGCGTCGACCTCACCGAGCGTCACCTTGGTCAGCGCGGCCTTCACGTCGGTCTCGTAGGTGTCTGGCTTCGGCGTGATCCCGGCCGCCGCGAAGACCGTGGCCGCCGCGGACCCGCACGGCACCTCCTTCGCGCACAGCGCGATCTTCTGGTCGGCGTCGGCGAAGTCGCCCAGCCCGGTGACCCCGCCCGGGTTCCCGGCCGGCACCGCGATCTGGAGCACGTTGGTGGCGAAATCGGTCCGACCCACCGCCTGACCGGCCTGATCCACGGTGTCCATGGTGGCCGGGTTGGCCGCGGCGAACACGTCGGCCGGCGCACCGTTGGTGATCTGGCTGGCCAGCGTGGACGACGAGCCGAACGAGAAGGCCACCGTGGTGCCCGGGTGCTCGGCCATGAACTGCTGGCCGAGCGAGGTGAACGTGTCGGTCAGCGATGCTGCGGCCAGCACGGTGATCTCCCCGCTCAGGCTCTCACCCGACGACCCGGTCCGGTCGTCGCTCGCCGAGCACCCCCCCATGACCCCCACCACCCCCAGCACCGCCAGGACCACGCCGAGTGCTGCGTAGTTGCGGTTCTGGAGCCCAGAAAACCGCCACAGCGCAGCACTCGGCGAAGAGGGGCGGACGCACGACGCCGACAGCATCAGCGGAGCTCGACCACGACGTTGGTGGACTTGACCGAGGCGACGGCGAGGACGCCGGGCTCCAGACCGAGCTCGGCGACCGCCTCGGCACTGATCAGCGAGACCACCCGGTACGGGCCGCACTGCAGCTCCACCTGCGCCATCACGGTGTCGGTGACGACCTTGGTGACCAGGCCGGTGAACCGGTTCCGAGCACTAGACGTCCCGGGCGCGTTCGGCGGGTGCGCCTGCTGCTGGGCGAACGCGGCCAGATCCGCCCCGTCCACCGTGCGACGCCCGGCGCCCGAGGACCGGAGCCGGCCCGCGTCGACCCAGCGGCGCACGGTGTCGTCGCTCACCCCGAGCAGCGTGGCGGCCTCGGAGATCTTGAACTGCGGCATGTTGACACTCTAGCCGCCGATTCTGCGGGGGCGTACCGTTCTGTTCGGCGCAGATGCCGAGACGCGATCGGTCGCCCAGTTTCCCCGTCGTTTTCCCCCGACCTGCATCATGTGCGGTGTGAGCGATATCGCGTCGGCGACCAACCCCGGGCGGGTCATCGTGATCACCGGGGTGATGGCGGCCGGGAAGTCCACGGTCGCTGCGCTGCTGGCCGAGCAGCTCCCGGCCTCGGTGCACGTGCGCGGCGACGCGTTCCGGCGGATGGTGGTCAACGGCCGCACGGACATGACCCCGCAGGCGTCCGCGCAGGCCGTCGCGCAGCTGAACCTGCGCTACGAGCTGGCCAGCCACACCGCGGACCGGTTCGCCGACCACGGGTTCGACGCGATCGTGCAGGACGTGATCCTCGGGTCGGAGCTCGGCGCGTTCATCGAGCGCATCCGCACCCGGGACCGCTTCTTGGTGGTGCTGTCCCCGACCGTGTCGGCGCTGGAGATCCGCGAGCAGGAGCGGGCCAAGTCCGGCTACACCCACTTCACCCCGGGCGGGCTGGACCATGTGCTGCGGACCGAGACCCCGCGGCTCGGCTACTGGCTCGACTCCAGCGCGCAGGACCCGCCGCAGACCGTGGACGACATCCTGGCCAACCTGGACCGGGCCCGGGTCTGAGGCCGCCGGCCACCGGTGCGTTCGGGACGGCATCTGCACCGGTACCCGCGGGACCGGCCGGGCCGACGCGACGGGTAGCGTTCGACCATGACCATCTTCGGTAGGTCCCTGATCAACGGCGAGCGCGTCGGCGGCAGTGCCGGTGTGCTGCGCGCGACCAACCCGGCGACCGGCGACCCCCTCGAGCCGGAGTTCGCCCTGGTCGGCCCGGCCGAGGTCGACCGCGCGGCGACGGCGGCCAAGGAGGCGTTCGACGCCTACCGGGCGACCACGCCGACCGAGCGGGCCGAGTTCCTCGAGGCGATCGCGGACAACCTCGACGCGATCAAGGACGAGATCGCCGAGCGGGCCGCTCTCGAGTCGGGCCTTCCCGCCGTCCGGGTCGGCTCCGAGCACGGCCGCACCATCGGTCAGCTGCGTCTGTTCGCCACCGAACTGAGGACCGGTGAGCACCAGGGCGTACGCATCGAGCACGGCCAGCCCGACCGCACGCCGTTACCCGCCCCGGACCTGCGGCTGCGGATGATCCCGGTCGGGCCGGTGGCGGTCTTCGGCGCCAGCAACTTCCCGCTCGCCTTCTCCACGGCGGGTGGCGACACCGCCTCGGCGCTGGCCGCCGGTTGTCCGGTCGTGGTGAAGGGGCACAACGCCCATCCCGGCGCCGCCGAGCTCGCCGGGCAGGCCATCGTCCAGGCGGTCGAGCAGTGCGACCTACCGGCCGGGGTGTTCGGGCTGCTGTTCGGCCCCGGCAACGAGGTGGGTCAGCAGCTGGTGTCCCATCCGGCCATCAAGGCGGTCGGGTTCACCGGTTCACGCGCTGGCGGTCTGGCCCTGCTGCGCACCGCCGCGGACCGGGACGAGCCGATCCCGGTGTACGCCGAGATGTCCAGCATCAACCCGGTGGTGCTGCTGCCGGGTGCCCTCGACGCCGACGCGGCCGGCGTGGCGTCGGGGTTCGTCGGGTCGCTGACCCTGGGGGCGGGCCAGTTCTGCACCAACCCCGGGCTGGTGCTCCTGCCCTATGGGCGCACGGACTTCGTCGACGCGGTGGCCGCCGCGGTGGCCGACAGCGCGGGCCAGACCATGCTCACCGAGGACATCGCCGAGGCGTACGCGAGCGGGCGGGAACGGGTCGGCAGCCACGGCGCCGAGCTGGTCACCGCCGGCTCCGACGGCCAGACCGCCAACGCCCCGGCTCCCGCGGTCTACCGGACCACGGCCGCACTGCTGCGCAGCACCCCGGACCTGCAGGACGAGGTCTTCGGCGCCGCGGCTGTGCTGGTCGACTACACCGACGCCGACGACCTGGTCAGCACGCTGGCCCAGATCGGTGGGCAGCTGACCATCAGCGTGCACGCGGCGGAGTCCGACCACGAGCTGGTCCGTCGGTTGGTGCCCGTGCTCGAGCGCAAGGCCGGCCGGCTGATCATGAACGGCTGGCCGACCGGGGTCGAGGTGAGTCACGCGATGGTGCACGGCGGGCCGTTCCCGGCGACCTCGGACAGCCGGTCCACCTCGGTCGGGACGCTGGCCATCCAGCGGTGGCAGCGGCCGGTGAGCTACCAGGACTTCAGCGACGACCTGCTCCCCGAGGCGGTCCGTGACGACAACCCGCTCGGTCTGCCCCGGCGCGTGGACGGCTCGCTCAGCCGGGACTGACCGCTCCCTCGGCCGCGACGGCGAAGCCCGACTCAGCAGTCGTGGTCTCCCCCGCCTCGTCGGTGTAGGTGGCCGCCACCTGGTAGTCACCCGCCGCCAGCCCGGCGAACTCGCGCTCGCGACCGTAGTAGGTGAACGGCTGGAGGAGCAGCGGCTCGTCCGGACTGCCGAAGGTGGCCTCGACCGACGGCGGCAGTCCGACGATGCTGGGGCCCACGAAGCCGTGCCGGAGCACCTGGACCGGCGCGTACGCGTCGTTGAGCAGCAGCGCGCGGAGCCGCGGGCCGGGCAGGATCTCGATCTCCACGCGCATGCTGCTCCTCGGTCCGATCGCACTGGGTGAGTGGGTCTGAGAGCGCGGGGTCAGGGCGCGGGGTTGCCTTCGCTGGGGATCCGCAACCGGTGGGCGAAGGCCGTGCCGGCCACCGTACCGGGGCCGGAGTCGACCACGTAGGTGCCCGACGCCAGATCGACCGTGTCCACCGCCTTCATCGGGAAGTTGTAGAGGTCGTCCCAGGTCTGGAAGTTGGTGATCGCCTCCTGCCAGCCGATGTGCGCCTTGAGCGCGTCGATCGCGCCGCTCTGGCTGTACGCGGTCCTGCGATCGGTCATCTTCGCCTCGACCGGCGCCAGGTAGGCGTTGTAGGCGTTCTGGGTCATGGTGACGTGCAGCTGCTCGTGCTGGTCGAGCTTGGTCACCGCCGCCGGCGTGACCCACCAACCGTTGCCCTGGTCACCGGAGCTGGAGCCCACGAACGACCGCCACGCCATCAGCAACCCGGTGCCCGGCATCACCCACGCCTCGGAGTCGGAGAACAGCCCGTTGGACTGCGACTGGTAGACCGGCGGGATCGACAGCTGGATCGAGCCGACCGCCTCGTTGCCGTGCGGACCGGCACCACCGCCACCGGCCCAGGCGACGCTGCCGGTCCGACCGGTCGGGATGAAGGCCTGGGGTACGTCGCCGTGACGGTGCCCCGAACCCACCGCGCGGGTGCCGCGCCGACCCAGGTCGACGAAGCCGGCACCCGGTGCGGCCGCAGCTGGACCAGCAGGCACCGGCTCCTCGTCGCGGACCTGCTGCACCCCCAGGCCGTCCTCGGTCATCCCGTGTCCCGGCTCGGGCTGGAACTCCTCGGCCACGATCAGCGGAGCGGGCTCCTCCTCCGACTCGCCCTCGGGCGCGTGCGCCTGCTGGGCCAACCGGGACAGCACCGCCGGTGCGGTGGCCTGGGCGCCCACGGCTCCCGCGCCGCCCAGCAACCGGGCCATCGACCGGTTGCTCACCGACCCGACGGAGGTCGTCGGGGCGGGTCCGGTGCCCGCCTCGGCAGCCGCCAACACGCTGGGTTCGGTCGTCCGCGATCGCACATCTCAGGATCGCACCCGGCCGCCGGTCCGGCCATACCCGTTCGGGCAGTCTTCCGAGCGCCCGCCCGGCTGGCCGGCGCTACCCTGAGCCATGCCGCAGCTCCCGCTGTTCCCGCTCGGTACCGTGCTGATGCCGGGCGCCCCGCTCTCGCTGCGGGTGTTCGAGACGCGGTACCTGACCCTGCTGCGCGACCTGATCGCCGATCCCGACGACGTCCGGCCGTTCGGCGTGGTGGCCATCCGGGCCGGGGTGGAGGTCGGGCCCGACCAGGTCCGCGACCTGTACGAGGTCGGCTGCACCGCCGTGCTGGACCAGCTGGCCCCGGTCGACGACCAGCAGTACGCGCTGGTCGCGGTAGGAGAGCGCAGGTTCAGCCTGGACGCGATCGACCACACCGCCGGTACGCCGTACCTGCTCGGTGAGGTGACCTGGCTGGACGAGCCGACCGGTGACCCGAGCGTGGTCGACGCACACGCCACCCAGGTCGGCCGGCGGCTCGAGTCCTACTGGGCGGCGCTCGGGGTGACCGATCTCGAGCTCTCCGACCTCGACGAGGACCCGCAGACGCTGTCCTACCAGGTGGACCAGGTGATGGTCCTCGACGTCGCGGACCGCCAACAGCTGCTCGCCGCGCCCACCACCGAGGCCCGGCTGGCCATGGCGCTGCGGCTGCTGAACCGTGAGCGCGAACTGGTCAGCCGGCTCGGTACGGTGCCGCACCGACCCGAGCGAGGGCCGGCCAGCCTCAACTGAGGGCGGGCCGGGTGGCGAGGAAGTCGGCCAGTGCCGTGGTCATCGCCTCCAGGTCCCACTGGTGGTCGGCCCCGTCCACCCGGACCTCGACCGCCTGCGGCAGCGCGGCGAGGATCGACGCCGCGGCGTCGGCGAACAGCGGCAGGGTCTCGCGGCCGATCAGCACCTGGACCGGGGTCTCGATCGGGGCGAAGAGCTGGTTTCGCGGAGCGGACTGGGTCCAGGCCAGAGCGGCTGCGTCACCGGCCAGCGAGGGACCGACCGCGACCATGGTCGACCAGACCGGGCTCTGCTCGGCCCCCTCCACCCACTCCGGCGGCATGTCCTTCATGAAGTACCGGACCACCGCGTCGCCGTCGCCCGCCTTGATCGTGTCGACCAGCCCGGCGTGGAACTCCGCACCCTCGCTGCTCTCCTCGGGTCCGAGCGGCGGCTCCCACAACGCCAGGTGGGTCACCGGCAGGCCGCGCGCCGCCGCGGCCAGCGAGATCGCGCTGCCCGACGAGCTGCCGTAGAGCGCCGCCTCATCGCCGGCCACCTCGATCAGCGCGGCGAGGTCCGCCAGCTCGCTGTCGAGGGTGTTCGCGTCGCGAAACGCGCTGTCCCCGCGGCCGCGTCGGTCATAGTTGATCACCGTGAACCCTCGGCCGCCCAGGTGGTAGGCCAGATCGCTGGTCTGCGGGTCGATCTCCCGGTGCTGGAAGGCACCGCCCACCATGATCACCGCCGGCCCCGACCCGTACCGGTCGTAGCCGATGCGGGTGCCGTCGTCGGAGCTCACGTAGTCGGTCATGTCCGCAGTCTGCCGCACCCCTGTCGTCGCGAACAGCGCCCGGCCGATCCCTCCCGCACCAGGGTCTGCCCGCAGAACGGCGCAGGGCGAACCGGAGATCCGGCCCGCCCTGCGCGGTACTGCGTGTCCTGCTGTTCGCTCAGCGGTAGTCGCCGAGGTCGAACTCCTCCAGCGGTACGGCCTGACCCGACCCCGACCCGAAGTCGTAGTCGAACGGGTCGTACCCGACCATCGAGTACGCCGCGGCCTTGGCCTCATCGGTCGGCTCCACCCGGATGTTGCGGTATCGGTCGAGACCGGTGCCGGCCGGGATGAGCTTGCCCAGGATGACGTTTTCCTTGAGCCCGCGCAGCGAGTCGGACTTGCCGTTGATCGCGGCGTCGGTGAGCACCTTGGTGGTCTCCTGGAACGATGCCGCGGACAGCCACGACTCGGTGGCCAGAGAGGCCTTGGTGATCCCCATCAGCACCGCACGACCGCTCGCCGGCTGACCACCGGTGGCCACGACCTCACGGTTGTTGCCCTCGTACGTGGTCCGCTCGACCAGCTCGCCGGGCAGCATGGTGGAGTCACCCGACTCGATCACCGTCACCCGGCGCAGCATCTGCCGGATGATGATCTCGATGTGCTTGTCGTGGATCGGGGCACCCTGGGTCCGGTAGACCAGCTGGACCTCGTCCACCAGGTGCTCCTGGACCTTGCGCACACCCTGGACGCGGAGCACGTCCTGCGGATCCGGCGTGCCCGCGGTGAGCTGCTGACCGACGTCGACGTGCTCGCCGTCCTCCACCAGCAACCGGGACCGACGGCCGACCGGGTACTCCACGTCCTCGCTGCCGTCGTCGGGGACGATGACCAGCTTGCGCGACCGGTCGCCGTCCTCGATGGTGATCCGACCGGCGGTCTCGGCGATCGGGGCCTTGCCCTTGGGCGTGCGGGCCTCGAACAGCTCGACCACCCGGGGCAGACCCTGGGTGATGTCGTCACCGGCCACACCACCGGTGTGGAAGGTGCGCATCGTCAGCTGGGTGCCGGGCTCACCGATCGACTGAGCGGCGACGATGCCGACGGCCTCGCCGACGTCGACCAGCTTGCCGCTGGCCAGCGACCGGCCGTAGCACATCGCGCAGGTGCCGGTGACGGCCTCACAGGTGAGCACCGAACGGACCTTGACCTCGCTGATCCCCGAAGCGACCAGCATGGCGATGTTGACGTCGCCCAGGTCGGTACCGGCCGCGACCAGCACCTCACCGTTCGCGTCGGGCACGTCGACGGCCAGCGAGCGCGCGTAGACCGCGGACTCCACGTGCTCGTCGGTGACCAGGACACCGTTCACCTCGTTGGCGATCTGCTTGGTCAGACCGCGCTCGGTCCCGCAGTCCTCCTCGCGGATGATCACGTCCTGGCTGACGTCCACCAGACGACGGGTCAGGTAACCCGAGTCGGCGGTCCGCAGCGCGGTGTCGGCCTGGCCCTTGCGCCCACCGTGGGTGGAGATGAAGTACTCCAGCACCGACAGACCCTCGCGGAAGTTCGACTTGATCGGTCGCGCGATGATCTCGCCCTTGGGGTTCACCACGAGGCCACGCATGGCCGCGATCTGGCGCATCTGCACCATGTTCCCTCGGGCACCGGAGTGCACCATCATGTAGATCGGGTTGGTCTTCTCGAACGACTCCTCCATCGCCCGGCCCAGCCGGGAGGTGGCCTCGTTCCAGATCTCGATCAGCTCCTGACGACGCTCGTCCGGGGTGATGGTGCCGCGGTCGTACTGCCGGTCGATCTTGGCCGCACGGTCCTCGTACTCGGCGAGCAGCTTGGGCTTGTCCGCCGGGGTGGTGACGTCGCCGATGGAGACGGTCACCCCGGACCGGGTGGCCCAGTGGAACCCGACCGCCTTGAGAGCGTCCAGGCAGTTCGCGACCTCGACCTTGGGGTAGCGCTCGGCCAGGTCGTTGACGATCTGACCCAGCTGCTTCTTGCCCACCTCGTAGTTGACGTAGGCGTAGTCGATGGGGAGCGCCTCGTTGAAGAGGGCGCGGCCCAGCGTGGTGTCGAGCAGCACCGCACCGCTCGGGCTCACGTTCGACCCGATCGGCGCGACGATGTCGGTGAGCCGGAGCTTGATCGGCGCCTGCACCGAGAGCTCGTGCCGGTCGAAGGCCATCACGGCCTCGGCCAGCGATCCGAAGGCCCGTCCCTCGCCGAGGGCGCCGGGGCGCTCCATGGTGAGGAAGTAGTGACCGATGATCATGTCCTGGGTGGGCATGGTCACCGGGCGACCGTCGGCCGGCTTGAGGATGTTGTTGGTCGACAGCATCAGGATCCGGGCCTCGGCCTGTGCCTCGGCCGACAGCGGCAGATGCACCGCCATCTGGTCACCGTCGAAGTCGGCGTTGAACGCGGTGCAGACCAGCGGGTGGATCTGGATGGCCTTGCCCTCGATCAGCTGCGGCTCGAACGCCTGGATGCCGAGCCGGTGCAGGGTGGGTGCCCGGTTGAGCAGCACCGGGTGCTCGGTGATGACCTCTTCCAGCACGTCCCACACGACCGGACGCTGGCGCTCCACCATCCGCTTGGCGGACTTGATGTTCTGCGCGTGGTTGAGGTCGTCCAGCCGCTTCATCACGAAGGGCTTGAACAGCTCCAGCGCCATCGCCTTGGGCAGGCCGCACTGGTGCAGCTTGAGCTGCGGGCCGACCACGATGACCGAACGGCCGGAGTAGTCGACGCGCTTGCCGAGCAGGTTCTGGCGGAACCGGCCCTGCTTGCCCTTGAGCATGTCGGAGATCGACTTGAGCGCGCGGTTGCCCGGTCCGGTGACCGGACGGCCACGACGGCCGTTGTCGAACAGCGAGTCGACGGCCTCCTGGAGCATCCGCTTCTCGTTGTTGACGATGATCTCGGGCGCGCCGAGGTCCAACAGACGCTTGAGCCGGTTGTTCCGGTTGATCACGCGGCGGTACAGGTCGTTCAGGTCGGAGGTGGCGAACCGGCCACCGTCGAGCTGCACCATCGGACGCAGGTCCGGCGGGATGACCGGGACGCAGTCCAGCACCATGCCGGTGGGCGAGTTCTGGGTGGTCAGGAACGCCGAGACGACCTTCAGCCGCTTGAGCGCACGCGTCTTGCGCTGGCCCTTGCCGGTCTGGATGGTCTCGCGCAGCGACGCGGCCTCCGCGGTCAGATCGAAGCTCTGCAGCCGCTTCTGGATCGCGTCGGCGCCCATCGACCCGGCGAAGTACTTGCCGAAGCGGGTCTTCATCTCGCGGTAGAGGATCTCGTCACCCTCGAGGTCTTGGACCTTGAGCGACTTGAACCGGTCCCACACCGCGTCCAGGCGGTCGAGCTCGCGCTGCGCACGGTCCCGCATCTGCTTGAGCTCACGCTCGGCACCGTCGCGGGTCTTGCGCTTGACGTCACCCTTGGCCCCCTCGGCCTCCAGCGTGGCCAGGTCCTCCTCGAGCTTCTGCATGCGCGCCCCGACGTCGGCGTCGCGCCGACCCTCCAGCTGCTTGCGCTCGACGTCGATCTTGGCCTGCAGCGAGGACAGGTCGCGGTGACGAGCCTCGTCGTCGACCGACGTGATCATGTACGCGGCGAAGTAGATGACCTTCTCCAGGTCCTTCGGCGCGATGTCCAGCAGGTAGCCCAGCCGACTCGGCACACCCTTGAAGTACCAGATGTGGGTGACCGGCGCGGCCAGCTCGACGTGACCCATGCGCTCGCGTCGCACGTTGGAGCGGGTCACCTCGACGCCACAGCGCTCGCAGATGATGCCCTTGAAGCGGACCCGCTTGTACTTGCCGCAGTAGCACTCCCAGTCCCGGGTGGGACCGAAGATCTTCTCGCAGAAGAGACCGTCACGCTCGGGCTTGAGCGTGCGGTAGTTGATCGTCTCCGGCTTCTTCACCTCGCCGTGGCTCCACGTGCGGATGTCGTCCGCAGTGGCCAGGCCGATCTGAAGCTGGTCGAAGAAGTTCACGTCGAGCAACGGATGCTTCTTTTTTGGTTAGCTGTTTCGCCCTGTATGACCGGGGTGTTGGGTTGCTTGGGTTGACTGGTCATCCGCCACCCACCCCGATCAGGGGTGGGCCGGCGAGATGATCAGACCTCTTCGACGCCGGCGAACGACTCACCCGGGCGACGCGACAGGTCGATCCCGAAGTCGTCGGACACGCGGTGATGGTCCTCGTCGGAGTCCTTGAGCTCCACGGTGCTGCCGTCGGAGGAGAGCACCTCCACGTTCAGGCAGAGGGACTTCATCTCCTTCACCAGCACCTTGAACGACTCGGGGATGCCCGGCTCGGGGATGTTTTCGCCCTTGACGATCGCTTCGTACACCTTGACCCGGCCCGGGACGTCGTCGGACTTGATGGTCAGCAGCTCCTGCAGAGCCCAGGCGGCGCCGTACGCCTCGAGAGCCCAGACCTCCATCTCGCCGAACCGCTGTCCACCGAACTGCGCCTTACCGCCCAGCGGCTGCTGGGTGATCATCGAGTACGGACCGGTGGAGCGGGCGTGCAGCTTGTCGTCGACCATGTGGGTCAGCTTCAGGATGTACATGTACCCGGCACCGACGGGGTCGGGGAAGGGCTCGCCGGAACGACCGTCGAACATCCGCGCCTTGCCCGAGCTGTCCACCATCCGCTCGCCGTCGCGGGTCGGCAGGGTGTGCCCCAGCAGGCCCGTGATCTCGCCCTCGTTGGCACCGTCGAACACCGGGGTGGCCAGCA
>JAABUS010008435.1_pt1 | contig 11330 bp, 14 predicted proteins | sample 5560161 | NCBI WGS metagenome assembly JAABUS01 (sample SAMN10711885, study PRJNA513376) | rock metagenome | isolation source: Antarctica rocks | place: Antarctica: Victoria Land, Trio Nunatak nord | collected 2016-01-04
CCCCGCCACCTCGCGGAGAAAGCGCCTAAGCCGGCTTCACACTCCCCCAGTTAAATATCGAGATCTTGTTCCTATCCACGCACTGCCGATCCCCATCGGCAGGCGGGGCAATGGTTCCCATCTTGCTCCGGCAATTGGCGTCTATGAAGACGTCGAGGGAGCCGAAGCTGAGGGGCCACTGGATTGTTGCGTTAGCAATCACCCTCCCAAAGGGAAAAGGGGAAAGGAAGAAGGAAGAACTTACACTGCCGTGGTAGATGCCTATGTTGTGGCTGACTGGTTTGAAGGTGATACACCCGTTGCCGTCGACCCTGGGGCGGTCGCCGCCCCAGCCGCCTTTGCATTCCTTGTCGTTGGGGGCGTAGGAGGAGAGCCAGCCGTAGTGGGCGCGCTTTTCGAGGGGGGTGGTGTTGTTGAAGAGGGACTCGTCTGCGGTGTAGGTTGTGGGCGCTTCTATGGTGTCTGCGGTTGGGAGGGCGAGAGCGGTGGTGCTGACGCCGAGGAGGGCGGTGAGGAGCGAAGTGAGCTGCATGATGGCTGTTGCCGGCGTGTATATTGTGATGGTAGCGGTTTTTGAATGAAATTGTGTTCGCGTGTATATGGTAAGGTAATGTCTGGGGGGTGGAGAAGTGGATAAGGGGGAGATATGCTGGCAAGTTATACAATCGGTACAGCACCTTTCTTCAAGGCGGTCGTGTAGTCCCGGATAATGGCTCTCCATAAGGTCAACAATGTATGGTTGTGGTGTAGGGCAAGGTGGACTCGGCTCAACAAAGGAGACAATATCAACGCGCACAATAGGCATGTAGACTCGCTGCGCCTAATATTGTTCCTCGTGCCATCCATTGTAATGTCCACGCCTTTGAGATGCAGAGATCATAAGTCATTGGCTGGACACATTGAATCGTAGCTGCTGGAACCGGCTTTTGGTGGGCTCTAGAACAATAACACATAATACATCACAGGCAGGGGAGGACATGGGAGAGGTAGCGACACAGCAACGTTGTTAGACGTTGGAGACTTGTCTCAAAAGACTAGAAATGCTCCGAAGAAAGAATATACCGCAAAAGAAGTAGACATACGTACCTGACCTACCATTCAATCGGACTTTAGTCGTCACCTAACATTTCATTATCTCTGAACTCCTGCTCAACAGGCCATTGTTCACAAGACGCGACGGCTGTTCAGGGCATGTCTGTAGGCATACCACAAACAAGTTTTAGCTGGGTTCAGGTGGCGATGAAGCGATCGAGAGGAAAACTAAACAAGAAGATTGCATATTGTTACTGGAATGGGTACGCTGATCACCTTGAACTGCGTTCCTTGGGCAAGGACAAACGCTCACTGGTGGCTAAACTGCGAGCGTGTGTGCTTGATATCTACCTCGGGCCCAGTATAGGTCAAGGAAGCCCTGCTAGTATATCGTATGTCGTTGCACAACGGGACAACGTGTTGCCCGATGATCGAACCCAATCTAAGCGTTGGAAGCCCTAAACAGAACCTAAGAGCGAACACCTTATGAGAACCTGAGGATCAACCGCCGCGGAAAGAACCCGCGGCGCGAAAGGATGGCACGCGCCAAGAACGTCATCTTGTATACATCACTCCTGCCCTACACATTAGTTTTATACATGCAGTGCACCTTCTACATCCGATACATGTGACGTGCGACTTCATACGGCCCTTGATTGCACGTCCGGGACGCCCTGTATATTAAATCCCAAATCCCTACTTCCTCGAGCTCAATGGCCGGCCATAAACCTTCGCTCTGATCTGGGTTTTGCAAAACTGGGTGGCAGCTGGTACTGACTCCACAGTAAATTCCCAAGCAATGCCCTCCGAAGACTCAAGCCACAGTCCTGCCGACTACGCGCGGGAGCGAGAATTACTCCGATACTGCCAGGGTCTCGATGGAACAGCGGATTTCAACACCGACACCGCGGACTCCCTCGATGATCTGCCTGCGTCCTCCCCCAATGCAGCCCTCACAGCACTCGCTCAGCTATGCGCTCTTCGTCTCGATGCTCCCCGGGCAATGATCAGGTCCGCCTCATTGACCCTGAACGCTGTGGATCTGTACTGATTGGTCGACGCAGTGTAATTGACAAAGAGACACAGTACTTCATTGCCGAGGCTACACGAACATTATCCCTCAGCGATACCGGGCAGTGTGAAAGAGTAGGTGACGAGTTATGGGTCGGTTGCGCGACAGTCCCGAAGGAGGGACGGCTCTGCGAGGTACGGATCTTCTGATTGTTTAATTCCAGCTGCCTCGAACCGATCAGTCACTAACAATCGCAGAGAACGATCGAGCTTCCCCCGACCCCTGGAAAGTATCCCTGTTTCACGGTCACAGACTTGACACAGGATGAGCGGTTCAATCAACTGCCCTTTGTTGCCGGCCCTCCTCACTTCAAATTCTACGCCGGTACGCCATTGACGACTGACAATGGATTCAATATCGGCAGTCTTTTTGTGATGGACTATCAAGCACGACCCGAGCTTACAGACACTCAAATCGACTGCTTGGGTACCATCTCCAAGATTGTTATGCAAACTATGCAGCTGAACAGCGAAGCCGTCGAGGGTAGGAGAGCATTGAGGATGTCTCAAGCCTTGCAGTCATTCCAAGATGGGAAGGACAGCATAGAGTTCGGAGATTCTGATGGATCAAGCATTGATTTCCTCAAGCAGGCGGGGGACGTGACTTCCCCTCGTGCAGACGGTAATGACAAACCTCTCTGCCTTGGTGGCAGTGGCAACTTGTCCTTGGACTCGGCTGCAGGTCCTGAGAACGCGGAGAGGTTCGCAAAAGCTGAGTCGCCTGCTGCCGTAGAACAACCCAATGCAGAAAGCTCAAAGAAACCGTCTCAAGGTAGCGAGCTCACGTCTGAATCTACGTTTGTGCGAGCTGCAAACCTCCTCCGCGAATCCCTCGATCTCCACGCAACAGGAGGAGTTGTGTTTTACAATGCTGGCATTGGCTTGCATCATCGAGACGTACCCACATGGGACCTCGAAAGTTCGGAGGACAGTCTCGCAATGTCTCCGCGGAAGAGGCACAGAAACACCGTATCATCTACGTCACATTCCAGCCATGCATACCCTAAGACCTCAGATGTCATGAGCTTTTCTTTGGCCGAAATTCCCTTGGGTAGTCCCAAAGAATTGTCAAAGGTAAAGTCATTCAGTCCAATACCCGAGGATGTCCTTCTGCATTTGTTGCAGCGCTACCCTCGAGGCAAAATGTGGTCATTCAACCATTTTGGTCATCTCGTGGATCGAGTGGTCTTCGGTACCTCCGAAAGAAGCGAGTCTGACACTAGTGCCCCAAATCGAAGCCAAAGACGGCAGGCAGAGGCAAAGCGTCTTTGTCGATATTTTCCAAATGGTGAGTGCACCTCACATCCGAGCGTTCATTGTATATTCTGCATTTATTTCTTTGCCACTGGGTGCATTGCTTGGCAAAAATTACATAAAATTCCCTTTCCTTGGGCTCTTCGATTATATTTGTGATACTCTTTGACGTCTTGCCGCCCTGGCGGTGGCCTATCACTGGTCTTTCAGCCCATTGCCATATCGTCAACACGTTAGCCATGGGCGCAAAGCACTTAGTTGTTGTTGCAGTCCGCCCGGGATTTAGTACACCGTCAGCGCATGAGATACTCAGACGTGTCAAGGTTTAAATAACGAAGACTAACGGACGACCTAGTTCGTCAATTACTTTTGGCGCCGCTCTGGGACTCAAGTAGCGCCCGGTCGTCTGGCGCTTGTTTCTGCTACTCAACTATCGTTCGGGGGGTTTTCTCCGTGGAAGGTGAGTTGAGCTTCCTGATGACTTTCGGCCACAGCGTCATGGCGGAAGTTAATCGTCTTGCAAACATTGCTGCGGAGCGTCAAAAAGGCGATTTCGTTGGGTCGGTCTCGCATGAGCTCAGGTCGCCGTTGCACGGTATCCTAGCTAGCGCAGAATTTTTAGCGGAAACAGAATTCGATGCCTTTCAGAATAGTTTAGTGGACACTATCTCAAGCTGTGGCCGCACGTTACTGGATACTATCAACCACATCCTCGATTACAGCAAGATCAATAAGTATGAGAGAAATTTTTCTGCAGCTCAGAACACTCGCGCGCAGAAATCAGCGACCTCATTGAGGACCAAGTCTGCAGTAGCGGTGCACCTTAGCAAGGAAGCACCACCCTTGATGAATATCTATGCAACGACGGATGTCGCCGCTATTGCAGAGGAGGTGGTCGAAGGTGTCTACGCAGGTCAGATTTATCAAAATATCAGCTCAACAGGGATTGCATACATGGACCCCGAGACGAAAGGGAAAATATCAGAGCATGCAGTGAGCTCTTCTCAACGCATGCTTCAAGGGGATTCTAAGAGCCTCCAAATGACCAAAGATGTTGAGATTATATTGGATATCGCGGAGGAAGACTACGTTTTTACTACACAGCCAGGTGCACTACGCAGGGTACTTGTTTCCGTAACCCAAGCGTGCCATTGGTTTTCGTGCTAATAGCACGTTAACAGATCCTGATGAACCTATTTGGCAACAGTTTGGTTAGTCATGAGGTATGGAAGGTAGAGTGTCAACATGCTAACATCAAGCCGCAGAAATACACCAACCAGGGCTCTATTGTTGTGAGCATGAGACTTCACGACCTGGACGCAGATGAAGGGGCAGGCGCGGAAGAGAAGCTACTGGAAATCATCGTCCAAGATACCGGGAAAGGCATTTCTAGTAGCTACCTCAAGACCAACCTCTTCACCCGTAAGTATGACTCGTATCAGTTCTACGGCAAGTAATCTAACCCTTTAACGTTATAGCCTTTTCCCAGGAGGATGCGCTAGCAACCGGGGTTGGCCTCGGTTTGAGCATTGTCAAGAGTATTGTCAACATGCTGAATGGCACAATTGAGTTCCAGAGCGAGATCGGCAAAGGTACTAAAGTCACCGTCTGCATGCCATTAATGAGACTCCCGGGCGCAGACACGCCAAAGTCTACACCAAGCACGATAACTTCGAATAGCAGCGTGACAACATCGTTGCAAGGCTTGCAGTCCGAGCATGCTGATAGATTGGTTGTCCTGTACGGATTCCGACATGGACCGGGACCTGCGAGTTTGAGCACGAAAAGCGGAAACGTTCTTCAGTCTTACATTACCCAATGGTTTGGATTAAAAGCAACGCATGACTGGTCTGATTCCGCCGATTCTTTAATCATCGATGAGAAAGACTTGCCAAGTTTCTTTGCCGTCAACGGGAGGAGACCTCCGACTGTCGTACTTTGTGGCACCTCTCGGCCACAAATTGCACCTCAGAATAACAAACCTTCGATAGTGGAGTTCGTCTCCAAACCTTTTGGACCCTACAAACTCGCCAAAGCGTTATTCTCATGTTTGGAAAAGGCGAAAGGCCTTGTTAATGAGGGGACCGAAGTTACCGAGACCTTCCCACCGGAGAGCCCCGTTTGCTCTGAAACGGAGACAATTGTGGCCGGGCTGGGCAAGATTAGTATCGATGGAGAAAGGCGCTCATCTCAGATCTCCTTCCGGGACACAGGCTCGACGGTGTCATCGACCCGACAGCTATCTTCGGAGATGTCTTCGCGAAGCGCTGTTGATGAGAACAATGTAAAGAACCGCCGTGGGGACTTCCCCTTTCCATCACAGGAGATAGAAAATTCGTCTGATGCGGAGTATGCGCCTGACCTCATTAGACGTGATTCACGACGGCCTAAGATGACACATAGAGCGACCGAGCCCCTACTTGGCGCTTACAAGGCTGCCTCTTCTGCGATAACTAGAACTGGAGAATTCGCTACAGCCACACCGGCCCGAATAGCGGAAGAGATTGCAGTACTTGAGATGCCTGTACCAGGCAAAGAGGCGGAAGAATCGATAGAAGCTACCAAACGCATAGTCTCGCTACCTGACCAGTCTGACAGGTCACCACGGTTGTTGTTGGTCGATGATAATAAGATCAATCTGCGTTTGCTGGAAACGTTCATGCGCAAGAGGAAGTACAAATTCGTAGACTCCGCGGAGAATGGCCGCTTGGCCGTCGATGCAGCAATGGTGCATGAAGATGGCTACGACATTATATTCATGGGTAAGTCTGTGTAAATGTCTATATTGTTCATCGAAGGAGACTGATCATGGCCTAGACATTTCGATGCCAATCATGAACGGCTTTGAAGCAACACGTGCGATACGGCAAGTCGAGCATACGCGCAGAACAACCCAAGGCGACGGTGGGAATCCGGCTGGGACGCGACCGAACAAAGCTCTCATTATAGCGTTGACAGGTCTGGCTTCTAGCCGAGACCAGACGGAGGCTTACAATAGTGGTGTTGATTTGTTCATGACTAAGCCGGTCTCATTCAAGGAGGTCGGACGTTTACTAGACAATTGGGAGGCCCACGGCAGTGACACAGCATAGCAGGCGATCGAATGAAGAGAATACAGCAATAGTCTCCCATACCCAAGCGGTAGCTAAAATCATTCCAGATACCCAACGGGCCGACGCAATCATTGCGTCGGCTTGTTGGGTCTTCGAGATGGTTTTAGCTGCCGCCGGGGTATGGGAGACTATTGCCGAAGAGAATAGCAGGTATAAGGATAAGCATAGCGCCGGCGCACAGCGGTCCTATCGTTTGAAATTTTCTTATAGGAGCGCTTCCAGTGGGCACCTAATTACTTTGTGGACGACGACAGCAAGTAGATACAACATTATATTAGTGATCATGCCGTTTGTTGGAAGTTGGAGTCCGAGTAGCCATGCTGTGCACTCCTAGCTTCTGCAACATAAAGTATCGCCTCCCTGGTGAGCAGTGCGGATCCAAGCCTAGCGCCGGAACCCACATAAACGCCCACCCTCGATTTACTTTCAACTCAATCGCATTCTTCGTGGGGTGGGACTCATTGTAACTCCCTACTGATAATCAAAAATAGCGCCTCTCCAAATGCCATCATCGACTATCCATCAGCCTTACTCGAAGCGCGCTGACCGTCATGATGCGCCACCCTTAACCAGCTACCTCCTACAGCTGATTTCCATAAAGAAGTCAAATCTGTGTGTATCAGCGGACGTCCATACTTCTTCCGCTTTGCTACGACTAGCAGAGGACGTCGGTGACTACATTTGTGTGCTCAAGACCCATGCCGATATCATCGACGATTTCTCCCAGACGACCATCAAGAGGCTCAAAGAGGTCTCGCGGCGGAAAAATTTCCTGCTTTTTGAGGATCGCAAATTCGGAGATATAGGCAGTGCGTGCTCCCTCCTGCTCGAGTAGAAGCGTACAAGCTGATCAACCGATTCAAAGGCACAGTCCAATCTCAATACACCCGCGGCCCCCTCGCCATTGCAACATGGGCTCACATAACCAACGCACACATCTTCCCAGGTCCCCTTATTATCACTTCTCTCCACTCCGCTGCCAATGAAACACTTTTTTCTCTCAATCAGTCTGTATCCACGGAGATTTACACCGGTACACCACGGCACAGCCTTGACGGTTCCGTAAACGAGGGAGAGGTAGTTGTTACCCCTCCAACCTCTGATACCATCAGCATGCGCCCACCGGAGGCCTATGAGCGCAAGGGCAGCATCGTCACAGCAACGACAACAATCTCTCAAACCTTCGAGCCTGGCCCTCCCAGCCCAGGTCTATACCGCACCTTATCATCCGCGGACGGGGACGCAGCTGATCGGGAGCTGGCATTACAGGAGCTGGGTCCACCACCACACGCACGAGGCCTGCTGTTGATTGCGCAGATGAGTAGCGAAGGCAACATGATGAACGAGGCTTATACATCGGCTTGCGTCGAAGCTGCGCGAAACCATCGCGATTTCGTGCTGGGGTTCATTGCGCAGCGGTCTTTGAATGAGGATAAGGATAGTTTTCTTACACTGACTCCTGGTGTGAACCTGCCTCCTGAAGGGGTGAGGGGTGATTGGTCGATGACTGATGGGCAGGGACAGCAATGGAGAACGCCAAAGGGAGTCGTCGGCAAGGATGGAGCTGATATCGTGATTGTTGGGAGAGGGATATTGAATAACAAAGATCGAGGGGAAGAGGCAGAGAGGTACAGAAAGGCGGCATGGGCGGCGTATGAAGAGAGGCTTGCGGAAGGTCAGAGTTGAAGACAATGCCCGAGAAGGTCTGCGCGGCAAAGACGGCATCGACGCACGATAAGATCTTCGGCGGCACATAACAGTACGCTGAAGTAACGTTGTGATCATCTCTGGCGGCACTAGGGTCACTCCTGGATCGTAACAACAGACTTCGGAATCTTGCACCTACCAAATGTCCTTAAAGAGCAGGACATCAACAGCCAGCGCGTCATCCCCACACCCCGGGTTTCAAACCACCATCGTCATATCAACCCCTCCCACCTGCCGAACGACAACATCGTCGTAACCACCGACCCCCCGACCGCATCTACCACCCTGTCACTTGTGTGTTTGCATGTTCGTCCCGTTCCCAACGCACTTTACTCTTCCACCAAGAAGCAGATTTGCCGCGACGCTCGCTTACGAAAGCGTTTCAATTTGACACCGTAGCCAACAAGTCTGACACCATAACTTTCTCAGCCGCTCTGACTAAGCTCAAGACTTCCCTGGACGCTGGTGGTCTGAATAAGTGACGATGGACATCGTAAGAGAGATAGATGTCATCGCGGGATTCGCGAGGCCCGGCTCCTATGATCTCGAAGCGTAATTCAAGCGAATAGAGGGTTCGAGAAAGCAAAAAGATCTTCATACCCCTTGGCTGATCGCGGAGAAGACGAAGGTCAAGGTTCGCTGCCTGGGAACATTCATGGGAGAGTACTTTCACAGCCACCGAGCTGGAATCATTGCGTCTTATGGATGCTTGGGAGGGTAACAATGCCTGTTTCTGGGTAGGCCACCTAGGCTTCACGATCGCTTACGAATATTCCATTCCAGAAAGGAGACAAATTCGACGAGATCCTCTAATACATTTGTTGAGGAACAGCTGTTATGGGATATTCATTGGCTGCTTGTTACTGGATCAAGCCTGGCGACCATATGGACTGATGTATGCTGAGCCTCTCGTTGATACTACAGTTCAGCATGTCATATATGAAGCACAAGAAGTTTTAACTATGAGAACCAAGCCATGATGAATAAGTCGCGAGAGTGAAAACCTCAAACTTCGATCAATTAGCTCTTGCGTCCTGGGAACGAGGAAACAAGGGATCCGAGTCATCCGACTCGCCAGGATATGGAAAATACCGTTTGAGGCTGAGGTAAGCGATGGATGCTAAAGTACTGCGTACGTTACAATCTCGTTTCATCATTTCATGTACTAATTCTGGGCTGGCCGCAGCATCAGTGGCTCAGGGCAAAGCGCGGCTTCCTGGCCAATTAGACATCAGCGACAGGGGTCAGGGGCGTGTAATACCTTGCACTTTTTATCCATCTTTGATTCTCTCTGTTTGCAACTATCGCAGGCTTCCCAAGGTCGATGGTCAGGGCCAATGACGGCCAGCTTAACGCTACGAGCGCCAAAATCAGGAAATCTTATGCTATTGAGTATTTAGGGGCCCTTTGCCACTATGTCAAACCCACCGGACTTAAAGGAGTAGACTGTGTTGGACACTGCCTCCTGTGGCAGCTGACAGCATAGGCTCAATTGTGAACTAAGTCAGATCCGCGACATCACTCCCGAAGACCGAATATAGCGCCCGGATTGGGCTCTAAAGGGCTATGTACCATCGAAGGATTCTCGCTACGCCATGCTGAAGATCCGACCACGGTGGTCACCCGTACCAACCTCCAGGATGTCAATATGATCTATTTAGGCCGATGAGGGAATAGAGGCCCTGTTGAGAGAATGGTATATATCTGTCGCTCTGCTTCTCCATTTCGTCCGCATCATCATTTCCAGTCCAGAGCCTTTCTACTTGTGACCCCTCTCCCATCACCACCATCCATCTACTCTATTTCTTCGCTTTCCCATCTCCATCACTCAAGTCTTTTCGAGCCTTGCGCGGCCTTTACATCACTCCTCGACAAATACCCCATCCAAACTCGGACCTCTACCTTCTGCCCATCATGAAGACCACCCTCGTCCTCCCCTTCCTCACCTACCTGTCCTTGACATCCGCCGCCGCAACCCCACAAGCACAACAGGGCCATGTTGCCAAGCGTCAGGCCGGTCCCAAACCAACCACCCTCTCCCCCTCCCAAATGGCCGCCCTGCAATCCTACACCAAACCCGAAGCCACCAACCCCGCCATGTCAGCCGTCAACTCCGCCCTCGCCAACGCAGCCCTCCAACCCAGCCAGCTCGCCTCCCAAGAAGCCGCCTTCCGCGCCGCCGCGCTCGCGACGCCGAAACCCAGCCCGCCGCTGTACGTCAAGTACATGCCCGAGGCGCAGAAGAGCTACCTGACGAGCTTCTACGCCGCGCAGGCGAGCATCATCCAGAAGGCGGGGGCGGCGCCGTCGCCCTCGGCCTCAATATCGGCGAGCAGTGATACGAAGACCAGCACGAAGACACCGGCGCAGATCCTGCCCATCACTACACCATCGGGCTCTTCCGCCACCACCACCACGTCGTCCTCCTCCGTCTCATCAGCACCCAAGCCACCAAACTCCTCCGGCTCCTCCTCCTCATCAGTAACTCAGCCACCAAACTCCTCCGGCTCCTCCTCCTCATCCGTAACTCAGCCACCAAACTCCTCCTCCACAACCCTCCCCTCCGACTCCCAAAGCCCAAGCTCCACCCCCTCCGGCTCCACCAGCCCCTCGAGCACCGCCTCCTCAAGTTCCGTCAGCACGGGAGCCGCAGCGCAGCCGACCGCGATCGCGAAGGCAGCGGGGATCGGCATGGGGCTTGTGGCTGGGGTTGCTGCTTTCCTGTAGGGGGAACAGCGCGTGAGCCAAAGTACGTGAAGTGAAGGGGGCGAGGGGGGGGGGCCGAGGGGGTGCAGGGGTTGTACGGCCCGATTTGGTCATGTTAACTTAGCGAGCGAGCATGCATGCATTTGGGAAAGGGCGTTTTCTGGTTCGTTTCCATGCATTGAGGAACGGAGCTGCATCTCAGGCATGAATCCCCCAACCATCGTTCTCCATCATCCACAGCTTTTTCCGGCGTCTGCTTCATGGTGACACGATTTCTCTCACCCCCCCCCCCCCCCCCCCCCCCCCCCCCCCACCCACAACCCCCCCCCCCCCCCCCCCCCCCCCCCCCCCCCCCCCCCACCCCCACCCCCACCCCCCCCCCCCCCCCCCCCCCCCCCCCCCCCCCCCCCCCCCCCCCCCCCCCCCCCCCCCCCCCCCCCCCCCCCG
>JAABUS010008436.1_pt1 | contig 11329 bp, 9 predicted proteins | sample 5560161 | NCBI WGS metagenome assembly JAABUS01 (sample SAMN10711885, study PRJNA513376) | rock metagenome | isolation source: Antarctica rocks | place: Antarctica: Victoria Land, Trio Nunatak nord | collected 2016-01-04
CACGGTGGTGGTGAGCGGCTCGCTCTTCATCGGCGGGAACAAGAGCGCCTATGTCAAGCACCCGGACGGGAGCCACCGCGCGCTCTACTGCGTCGAGTCGCCGGAGTCGTGGTTCGAGGACTTCGGCAAGGGGACGCTGGTCAACGGCAAAGCCGATGTCCAACTCGACGCCGACTTCGCGTCGCTGGTGCACGCTGACGACTACCACGTCTTCCTCACCGAGATCGACACGCACCACCACCTCAATGTCACGAAGCCGACCCCAACGGGCTTCACCGTCACGGCGGACGGCGAGGGAGCGGCGCTGAAGGGGAAGAAGGCGGGCGACCTGAGCGGGACGTTCTCGTACCGGGTGGTGGCGCGGCGGAAGGATGTCAAGGGGGACCGACTGGCGAAGGTGGAACTGCCGAAGGAAGCGCCGTTCGACGTGGCGAAGGCGACCGCCCCGCCCCCACCGCCCCCGAAGAAGGCGTAGCGCGCGGGTGAGGGCATAAGACGGAAAGGCGCGGCGCCGTGGACCGAACCGCTCGATTTCGGCGCGATGGAACAGCGTCGGGAGGTCGTGCAGCTGCTCGGCGCGACCGCCGTCGCGGCGCAATAATCCGACGCGGAACAGTTTTACCAAACTTTGGTAATCCGTCCTTGCATGAACCAAACGCACGCCGATTGTGCTGCCGCCGCGCCCCTGCGACAATGACCGTCGCCCGACGGGGCGACGAATTTGGATCGTGACGTAAGACAAAACGAGGCCGAGGTGCCGCCGTGTTCAACGCGCTCTCCCTGCCCGCCCTGCTCGCGGTCTTCATCGCCGCCGCCGCCGTCGTCTGGGTCGCGGGGACGCGGTTGGGCGACGCGACGGACGTGCTCGCGTCGCGCTTCGGCCTCGGCGAGGCGCTCGGCGGGCTGATCCTGCTCGCCATCGCCACTAATCTGCCGGAGATCGCGATTACGGTGAGCGCCGCGCTCCGGCACGACCTCGGCATCGCCATTGGCAACATCCTCGGCGGCGTCGCCATCCAGACGGTGGTGCTCGTGATCCTCGACCGGTTTGGCGTGCGCGCGAAACACCCGCTCAGTTACCTGGCGGCGTCCCTGGTTGTCGTACTCGAGGGCGTGCTGGTGATCGCGGTGCTCGTGGTCGCCATCATGGGCACGCAGTTCCCGAAGGGGCTGATCGTCGCGCGCGTCGCGCCCGGCGGCCTGCTGATCGCGGTGATCTGGCTCGTCGGCCTCTGGCTGCTCGGCAAGGCGCGCACCGACCTGCCGTGGCAGGTGAAGGGCGACGCGCCGGGTGGGGAAGAGCGGGACGGCACGGCGACGGCGCGGAAGAAGCAGGAGGCCACGACGAAGGGACGGAGCACAACGCGCGAGGTGGCCGTCTTCATCGCGGCGGCCGTCGCAACGCTCCTCGCGGGGGTGGCGCTGGAGGAGAGCGGCAGCGCCATCGCGGGCAATGTCGGACTCTCCGGCGTGCTCTTCGGCGCGACCTTCCTCGCCGCCTCGACCGCCATCCCGGAGATCTCGACGGGGCTGGCGTCGGTGCGACTCGGCGACTACCGGCTCGCGTACAGTGACATCTTCGGCGGCAACGCCTTTCTGCCTGTGCTCTTCCTGGTGGCGAGCCTCGTCTCCGGGCAGGCGGCCCTGCCGCAGGCGCAGCGGAGCGACATCTACCTCGCCGGGTTGGGCATCCTGCTGACGACGGTCTACCTCTACGGCCTGATCTTCCGGTCCCGGCGACAGGCGCTGCGCATGGGCGTGGACTCGGTCGTCGTCCTCGTGCTCTACGTCCTCGGCATCGCGGGCCTCGTCGCCGTCACCCACGGGTAGCAGCAACGCACGCCACCATCATCACGCATCGACGGCGTGCGCGGCGTGCGTCGCCGGGTCGAGGGTGACGCCGAGGCCGGCGGCGGTCGGGAGGAGATAGAAGCCGTCCGCGATGCGCTCCGCAGGCGCGGTGACCGCCCCGCGCCACGGCACCTCGCCCCAGGCGTATTCGAGCAGCCGCAGGTGTGGGATCGCCGCCGCGACGTGCGCGGAGGCCGCCATCGCCACCGGCCCGCTCGGGTTGTGCGGCGCGACGGCGACGCCCCGCGCGGAGGCGGCCTCTGCGATCGCCACCGCCGCCGCGATGCCGCCGCAGTGTTTCACATCCGGCATGACGCAGTCCCAGACGCCGCCCGCGAGGTAGGGCCAGAATCCTGCAAGGCCGTGGAGCAACTCGCCGCCGATCAGTTCCATGTCCCCGATCTGCGAGCGGAGGTGCAGGAGCGCATGGACGTCCTCGGTCGGCACCGGCTCCTCGAACCAGCGGACGCCACAGGCGCGCAACGCCCGCGCCACCTCCACCGATGTGGGGATGTCGAAGTGACTATGGCAATCGACGAAGAGTTCCACATCGTCCCCGACGGCATCGCGCATCGCAGCGACGCACGCGATGCCCTGGGCGATCCGGTCGCGCTGATCGCGGTCGCGTACGCGGCGGCGGTCCATCCCGTCGAACGGCGCGCACTTGACGGCGCGGAAGCCCTCGGCGGCGGCGCGCGCCGCGTTGGTGGCGAACTCCTCCGGCGCGCGGGAGACGACGGAGCGGTTGATGTTCGCGTAGAGCGGGATGCGCTCGCGCACCGGGCCGCCGAGGAGGCGGTAGACGGGCACGCCCGCCGCCTTGCCCGCGAGGTCCCAGAGTGCCTGTTCGCACGCGGAGACCGCCGTCGCCGCCGCAAGTCCGTCCGCGAGGGGGACGAGCGCGGCGAGGCAAGCCCGCACCGCGCGCGGATCCCGCCCGACGAGCAGCGGGCGGCACTGCCGCTCCAGCACCGCGACGACGACGGCGTCCCGCTCCGGCCCGAACCCGCCGTGCGACGCCTCCCCGATGCCCGTCAGCCCCTCGTCGGTGACGAGGCGGACGTGGAGCCAGTCACCCCGGTGATTCACGCGATGATGGACGATCTCCAGCCGGTCAACCTTCACGCCGCCTCCTCTTCTCCGAAAATCCAACGAAATGCATCAGCCAGATCTGCCCAAAGGGCACCCGACAGAGGGCACAGAGAAAGACGAGAGGGAAAAAGGGAGAGGAAAACCCTTGTATTTCCCCTTGTGCCTTCTCTGTGCCTTCCGCGCCTCTGTGGCTACACGCCTTCCCCCCAGTCATCATACAGGGCGTTTCAATCCCACCCGGCCCGAAGCACGGGGAGGAGGGTTGGGGGTTAGGCCTTCTCCGCTCAGATCAGGTGGAACGCCGTCTGCCGCCCATCGAGCCAGGAGACCGTGCCGCCCGTCAGCGCCACGTCCTCCTCGAGGGCGATGCGGACGTCCTGGCCGCCCCATTCGGGCACGGGGTGGAGCGCGTTCAGCTCGACGGAGTGGCAGGTATCGTCGAACAATTCGTAGTCGCCGTTGCCGGGAACGCCGTCCTGCCGGTCCCAGAGGCCGATGGTCGGGCCGGCAGCGTGGCCGTGGTAGCCGAGCGGGTGGGTGTAGATGCTCGGCGTGAGGCCGGCGTCGCGCGCGTCCGCCAGCGCCGCGCGCAGGATCGCGTTGCCGGTCTGCCCGACGACCATCGCGGCGCGGAGGATCTCCTGCAGCCGGTTCCCCGCCGCCAGCGCGGCCCGCAACCCGGCGGGCGCGTCCGTCTCGCCCGGCCTGAGGACGTAGGCGTTCTGCTGCTGGTCGGTGGCGAGGCCGAGATAGTGGAAGCCGATGTCGCAGTGGAGCACATCGCCGGGCTGAATGAGCGTGCGCACGTCCCCCGTCCGGTCGAACGACTGGCCGGGGGCCTGGATCGAGACGGAGGGCTGGAACCAGGCGCGCAGCCCGGCGTCCTGCATCGTCTGGCGCATCCACCAGACGATATCCTCCGTCGTCGTGCTCCCCGGCGCGATCGTGCGCGGGGAGAAGGCCTCCGCGATGATCGCGTGGCCGAGGGCGACGATGCCGGGGTAGACGCCGAGTTCAGCGGGGATGCGCCGCTCCAGCCAGCCGACGCAGAGCCGCTCCGCGCCCCGCACGCGCGCCATGTACGGCTCGCCGAGGGCGGCGCTCAGGCGCAGGAACTCGTTGTGCGTCAGGCCGTCGCCGAAGGCGAAGGTGTTGGAGATGTTCAGTCCGATCGTCTGCGGGTCGCGCTCGCGGACGACGCGGGCGAGGCAGGCGTCCTGCTCCTCGGCGTCGGGGTCCCAGGCGCGCGTGTAGAAGTCGTCGAAGCCATAGCGGTCGAGCGTCAGCCGCTCGATGCTGCCGTCCGGGTGGCGGCTGAAGACGAGGATCGTGCGGCGTCGGGCGGCCATCGATGGCTCCGGCAGCAGCGTCATGATGACCGGGTCCTCGTTGTACTCCCGCGCCGCGACGATCCACATGTGGCACCCCTCGCGCGCCATCAGCGCGGGGAGGATCGTCTCCAGCCGCTGCCGCAGCCAGTCGTTGCGGACGACGGCCTGCGTGCGCAGTGGCAGCGTCCGCTCGCGCAGGGTCGCGGCGAAGGCGCTGCGGCGGTCGGTAGCGAGCGGGTCGTGCATCGGTGCTCCTTCGTCTCGTGGTGCGTGCGTCGGCGTCCGAGTGTAGCATGAACGGCGCAGAGAATTGCATCACGAAGGCACAGGCACGAAGAAGAGAGGAAGGGAGGTTCTTCTCCCGTTCTTTTTCCCTCTATGATCTCTTCGTACCTTCGTGGTTCAATCGCGTGGGTTCGCGGTTTCATCGTCCATCGCAAAGGAGCGTGGTATGTCCCTCGCGAGTTACCTGCGCGCCGCGCCGAAGGCGGAGGTGCACGTCCATCTGGAGGGGTCGATCCGGCCATCCACGCTGCTGACGCTGGCGGCCCGGAACAACGTCGCCCTGCCCGCGACGACCGAGGCGGGGCTGCGCGATTGGTTCGCGTACCGCGACTTCGATCACTTCATCGAGATGTATGTCCTCTGCACCCGATGTCTCAGGACGACCGAGGACTACGAACTGATCGTGCACGAGTATGGCGCGGAGATGGCGCGGCAACATATTCGCTACGCCGAGGTGACGTTCTCGCCGAGCACGAACTGGATCTTGGGCGTGCCGCAGAGTGTCTGGATGCCCGGCCTGACACGCGGGCGAGAACGGGCACGGGCGGACTTCGACGTAGAGATCACCTGGGTCTTCGACATCGTGCGCCGCTGGGACGACCCATCCCGCATGACCCCTGCGGCGGACTACACGACCGCCGTTGCCATTGAGGGGATGGGGGACGGCGTTGTTGCGCTCGGTCTGGGCGGCGCGGAGGTGGGCGGGCCGCCGGAGCCGTTCGCGCCGTGGTTCGACCGCGCCCGCGCCGCCGGGCTGCACAGCGCCCCACACGCCGGGGAGACGGCCGGGCCGGAGAGCGTCTGGGGCGCGATCAACGCGCTCGGTGCGGAGCGGATCGGGCACGGCGTCCGCGCTGTCGAGGACGACGCGCTCGTCGCGCACCTCGCGGAGCACCGAATTCCGCTCGAAGTGAACCCGACGAGCAATGTCCGCCTCGGCGTCTACCCGAGCATGGCGGCGCACCCGCTCCGGCGGCTGCATGACGCGGGCGTGATCGTCACCATCAACTCCGACGACCCGCCATTGTTCAACACGACGCTCAACGACGAGGTCGCGCTGCTCGCGGACCCGTTCGGCCTCACCGTCGCACAGATCGATCACATTCTCCTCAATGCCGTGGAGCACAGTTTCCTGCCGCTCGACCGCAAACGGGCGATGCGCGCCGCCTTCACTGCCGAACTCGCGGCGGTGAAGACGACGCATCTTGCGGCGGACGACGGGTAGAACTGCAGTTGCCCCCGCCCCTTCTGCTATACTTTCGGGCAGTGGGGAAGTATGGGATCGGCGGGAGGGGAGACCCGTGGTTGAGCAGCGTCTGCGGTACATCGAGGGGCAACTGCGCAGCATCGAGGACTTCCGGCGGCGCGCGCTGGATGAGGGCGACGAGCGGAAGGCGTCGCGGGCGGAGCAGACGATCGTCCAGTTTGAGCAGCAGGCCGCCATGCTGGCAATCGACCTGGAGCGGCCCGAGGCGGGGCGGGAGACTGAGGGGCGCGCGGGGCACGACGCGGACGCGGAGCGCATGAAGATGGAGCGGGCGCACGTCGTGGCGATCAACGGCGACCCGGACTTCCTCAACTTCGTGCGCGGCCTCCTGCAGGACGAGCGCTACAACGTCACCACGACCAACTACGTGCCCCGCACCTTCGACCTGATCGCCGCGCTCGGGCCGTCGCTGCTGCTCGTGGACCTGGTGATGGGCGAGCGGGCGGGCTGGGATCTGCTGGAGCGGCTGCACGCGGGGGCCGCGACGCGGGGCATCCCGGTGATCGCCCTGTCGCCCGATCAGCGCCTGCTCGACCGCGCCGAGGCAGACGAGGCGCGCTACGGGGTGCAGCGATTCCTGCTCAAGCCGCTGGATTACCACGGCCTGCTGGAGGAGATCGACGGCCTGATTGGGCGGGCGGAGAGAAGAACGAGGACTGAGGCTGAGGACTGAGCAGGATACGCCTCTGCCTTTCCTCCCTCTACCCTCCCCCTTCCCCACAGGGGAAGGGGGTTGGGGGGTTAGGGCGCGTCCATATACGGGTAGCGGTAGGCAGTCGGCGGGTCGAAGGTCTCCTTGATGGCGCGGGGGCTGACCCAGCGGATCAGGTTCCATCGCGAGCCGGCCTTGTCGTTCGTGCCGGAGGCGCGCGCTCCGCCGAAGGGCTGCTGGCCGACGACCGCACCGGTCGGCTTGTCATTGATGTAGAAGTTACCCGCCGCGTGGCGCAGGACGCGCTCCGCCTCCGCGATCGGGGCGCGCTCGCGGGAGAAGACGGAGCCGGTCAGGCCGTACGCGCTGGTGCGGTCGATCTGTTCGAGCATCTCTGCGTACTCGTTCTCCGCGTAGACGTACGCCGTGACGATCGGGCCGAAGAGTTCATCGTGCAGGAGCGGGAAGGCGAGGTCCTCCGTCGTGATGACGGTCGGGCGCACGAAGTACCCTTCGCGGTCGTCCGTCTCGCCGCCGACGAGGACCTGGGCGGACGGCGTGGAGCGGGCGAGGGCGATGGCGTCGCGGTGCGTCGTCCAGGCGTTGCGGTCGATCACCGCGCCCATGAAGTTACGGAAGTCGGCCACGTCGCCCATCGTGATCGCGCTCACTTCGTCGCACAACTGGTCGCGCACGGAGGGCCAGAGATTCTCCGGCACGAAGATGCGCGAGGCGGCGGAGCACTTCTGTCCCTGGTACTCGAACGCGCCGCGCAGCACTGCCGTCGCCATCGCCCCGGCGTCGGCGCTCGGGTGGGCGATGATGAAGTTCTTGCCGCCCGTCTCGCCGACGACGCGCGGGTAGTTGCGGTACCGGCGCACGTTCGCGCCGATCGTCTGCCACATCCCCTGGAAGACCGCCGTGGAGCCGGTGAAGTGGACGCCCGCAAGGTCGCGGTGGGCGAGCGCGGCGTCCCCGACATCGCCGCCGCTGCCGTGGACGAGGTTGATGACGCCCTCCGGCAGGCCCGCAGCGCGCAGCAGGTCCATCAGGAAATGCGCGGCGTAGGCGGCGGTGGAGGCGGGCTTCCAGACGACGGTGTTGCCCATCAGCGCGACGGAGGAGGGCAGGTTGCCCGCGATGGAGGTGAAGTTGAACGGCGTGACGGCGAGGACGAACCCCTCCAGCGGGCGGTATTCGAGCCGGTTCCAGACGCCGGGGGAGGAGAGCGGCTGCTCGTCGTAGATGCCGCGCAGGTAGTCCACGTTGAAGCGCCAGAAGTCGATCAACTCGGCGGCGGCGTCGATCTCCGCCTGGTGCACCGTCTTCGACTGGCCGAGCATCGTCGCGGCGTTGAGCGTCTGCCGCCACGGGCCGGCGAGCAGGTCCGCCGCGCGCAGGAAGACCGCCGCGCGCTCCGACCACGGCAGCCGCGACCACGACGGCCACGCCGCCGCCGCCGCCTCGATCGCCGCGTTCGTCTCCGCCGCGCCGCCCTGGTGGACATCCGCGAGGACGTGCGCGTGGCGGTGCGGCATGACGGCGGGCTTCGTCGCGCCGGTGCGGACCTCCTTGCCGCCGATGACGAGCGGGAGGTCGAGCCGCTGCTCGGTGAGATCGACGAGGCGCTTCTTTACCGCTGCGCGCTCCGCCGAGTTGGGGGTGTAGCTCAACAGCGGCTCGTTGGACGCGGCGGGCGGGCGGAAGGTCGCGGGGGCGGCCCCGGATGTATCGTGCATGGCGTGTCATTCCTCCTGGTCGGGCGGATCGGACGGCGGGCCACCGGTGTGGCGTCGATTGTACTGGATAGTGTAGCAGCCTCTCTACTCCCACCGCCCATGCTGCCCATGCCGCACCCGCGCCCACACCCGGGAGGGGCGCCTCAACCCATCCCACTGCCGCCACGGTGCGGTGACGGCTTCGAGGATGGCCTGCACCCGCTCGTGGCCCGGGCTGTTGAGGGAGCGGTGTTCCGGGCGGCGCCAGTCGAGCGCCGTCCGGTTGCGCACGGCGTCCCGGACGGTGGGATCGGCCCCACGCGCGAGGAGATGCCGCACGTCGGCGACCCTGCCATTCCGCGCCGCGACGCGCAGCGCCTGGCGTCCCCATTGCGCGTCGCCGGCGTCAATCAGCGTACCGGCGGATGGCAATGGAGGCAATGGACCGGCGCTTCGCTCTCGACGCGCGACAACGCGCTCCTGCTCCGCTGCCTGATCGCCGCATCGGCGTGACGAACGGTTGCCAGCTCTTCTCCACAAGAATCTTTGCCCTCGATTGCCGTCCCCGCGCGCCGCGACTATCGTTGCCTCCTCGGCGCGAAGAAGGGGCAGGGTAGGGGTGGGGATGGTACGACTGCGGAAAATCGGCCCGGTCGCCACCGTGCTGGCATTGCTGACGATGGCGTTGCCGCTGACCGCGCCGCCCGCCGCCGCGACGGCCGACGACCCGACGCAACTGCACGTCGGCGACAACGGCGACGGGTACGGCTTCAACGTCTGGGGCCTCGATTTCGCCGCCGCCGTCCGCGCCAACGTGAACGCCGAGGTGCGAGGCGCGGGCTTCGGCTGGGTGCACCAGCAGGTGATCTGGGCTTCCATGGAGCCGACCAAGGGCAACTGCGGCACCGACTTCACGGCGCAACTCGACCTCTTCGTCGGTGACGCGAGCGCGCAGGGCCTGCGGGTGTTGCTCAGCGTCGTCCGGTCGCCCGCCTGGGTCGGCGCGAACGGCGGCCTGCCCGCCGCCCGGACGCAGGATTTCACCGACTTCATGACCTTCCTCACCGAGCGGTACCGGGGCAGGGTGCAGGCATACGAGATCTGGAACGAGCCGAACGCCGCTGTCGAGACGGGCGGCCACGTCGCGGCGGCGGACTACCTGCCGGTGCTCCGGGCGGGCTTCCGGGCGGTGAAGCAGGCGGACCCGGCGGCGGTCGTCGTCCTCGCCGGGCTGACGCCGACGGGCGTGAACGACCCGGCGGTCGCGATCAGCGACGTGGAGTATTTGCGGCAACTCTACGCACTAAACAACGGCGAGATCACGCAGTACTACGATGTGCTCGGCGCGCACGCCGGTTCGACGTGCAACCCACCGGACAGCAGCTGGCCCGACGCACCGGCGACGACCCCGTGCGGCACGGACCCGGACGGCGGCCGGAGCTACACGAAGGATGATTCCCTCCACTTCAAGCGCATCCTCGAACTGCGGGCGGTGATGGTCGGCGCGGGCGGAGGGGGCACGAAGATGTGGCTCACCGAGTTCGGCTGGGACAGCGCGCAGACGACGACGCCGGGATATGCGTACGCCCGGTATGTCTCGGAGCAGCAGCAGGCGCAGTACCTCATCCGTGCCTTCGAGCTGGGCCGGTCCTATCCATGGATGGGCGCGATGTTCGTCTGGAACCTCAACTTCTTCCCTCATCACGACGTCAAGCGACGAGAAGTACGGCTGGGCCGTCCTACGCGGCGACGGCTCCGCCCGTCCCGCCGACACCGCGCTGCAAGGGATGCCAAAGGTCGTCGTCCCTCCCCCGCCGTCGCGGGGCGGCACACCGTCGCCGCAGGGAGGGGGCACGCCGCCACCGCCACCGTCACCGAGGGGCTTCACCCCGCCACCGCCAACCGCCGCCACGCCCACGCCGCCATCCCGCGCGGGGGGCGCGTCGGCATCATCCCCGGTGGGCATCCCGACCCCGCCGCCACGCGGGGTGGAGATACCGCCTCCACTGTCACGCGGATGAGACCGCGCGATTAATCGCGAGCGGAACGCGCGCAGCATCGACGGCCTCGCGACGCCGCTCGGCGAGCGCCTCTCAGCAGACTGATCCACCAACGGCCCTCCCGGATATTGGCAATCACGCAGGCGTCTCGGCATACTCCGGCACCCGATCGGATGTTTCGATGACGGATGCTCGCACGCTGTGCCCCGCTTGCTTTATAGTGCGCGTATCCGATGACGGAGCGCGTCGCCCTCACCGACGTGGCAACGAAGGGAGAGTCATGGACATGATGCTGCCAGACACCGCCGCACTGCTTGTGATCGATGTCCAGGAGGCACTGGACGACCCGCGACGACCGCCGCGCAACAACCCCGATGCCGAGGCGAATATTGCCCGGCTCCTCGCCGCATGGCGAACGACCGGGCGGCGGTGTGTCCACATCCGCGATGACTCGCTCGATCCCGCCTCTCCGTTCGCGCCCGGTCAACCCGGCAACGCGATCAAGAAGATCGTCGCGCCGTTGCCCGATGAGTGGTTGATTGCCAAGCACGTCCACAGTGCATTCATCGGCACGGATCTCGAAGCGCGACTACGCGGCGCGGGGATCACGACGCTCGTTGTCACTGGCCTCGTGGCGAATCACTGCGTCGAGTCGACCGCGCGCATGGCCGGCAACCTCGGCTTCGACACGTACGTCGTCGGGGATGCGACCGCCGCCTACGACGGCACTGCCCTGGACGGCACGCAGTATGCCGCTGACGCCGTCCACGCCATGACGCTGATGAACCTGCATAAGGAATTCGCCACGATCACGAACACGGATGCGGTCCTTGCGGCGGTGGCATCCCCGACGGGGATGAGCGAATCGTTGGGCGATGCTTCGTTCGTACGACGGTGAAGGCTGGGAAGACTGCACCGAGGGTCAACAAGAGCCGACATGGAGTACCCACGTCGCGCATCATTCTGACCGAAACGACTCCTTCTCAACAGCCTGAATGTGTGATCTCCCTCCTCTGAGCCTCCCGTGTCAAGCAGCAATCTTGGTCGATAATTCGAGCGTCGCAGGCTTGCTGGTCGGAAGCAGGCGATAGACGACATCGACCAGTCGTCGTTTCAGGCACCGGAGTGCCGAT
>JAABUS010008437.1_pt1 | contig 11328 bp, 9 predicted proteins | sample 5560161 | NCBI WGS metagenome assembly JAABUS01 (sample SAMN10711885, study PRJNA513376) | rock metagenome | isolation source: Antarctica rocks | place: Antarctica: Victoria Land, Trio Nunatak nord | collected 2016-01-04
GGTATCCGCGGGCCAGGCGTAAGGCATCCTGAGAACCTCCATGCGGCGGCGAGGTCCATCGATGAGGCAGTACGGCAAGAGCTTACGGTCAGGACAGACGCGTTTCTAGCCCTCTCGCGGATCGTTGTATTTATTCAAGGGCGTCCCGACACCGACGCGTCGGTCGACCATGCCCTTCGGGCGGCCTCTTGGACCGTTTGCAAGTGGATATCGACCGTGTCCTCGATGTCGCGGGCATAACCCCCGGCCATCGCGACCGCCACGGGAAGCCCGGCGGCGCGGCAGAGACCGAAGACCAGGCGATCCCGCTCGGCAAGTCCTCCCTTGGTGACGGCCAGCCGTCCCAGCCGGTCGCCCTCGAACGGGTCGGCCCCGGCCAGGTAGATTGCCAGGCCCGCCCCGGCCCGTTCGAGCGCCTGCCGCACGCCGCGGTCGAGGGCTTCGAGGTAGACCGCGTCGGTGGTGCCGTCGGTCAGCTCGACGTCGAGGTCGCTCGGCGGCTTGTGCAGGGGATAATTCTTCTCGCCGTGGATCGAGAACGTGAAGACCGTAGGGTCGGCGGCAAAGACCGTGGCGGTGCCGTCCCCCTGATGCACGTCTGCGTCGAGGATGATGACCCTTAGGACCCGGTTTTCGGCCTGCATCGCCCGGGCGGCGACGGCGGCGTCGTTGAAGACGCAGTACCCCGCGCCACGGCCTCGGGAGGCATGGTGCGTGCCCCCGGCCAGGTTGACCGCCACCCCGTCCGCCAGCGCGGCCCGGCACGCCTCGACGGTCGCGCCGCACGAGCGTCGGGATCGTTCGACCAGGGCGACCGACCAGGGGAGGCCGATGGCACGAACCTCCTCGGCGTCCAGCGTGCCCTCGCCGACGCGGCGGAGGTAGTCGGGGGCGTGGACGCGGAGCAGTTCCTCGTCGGTGGCGGCGTGCGGGACGAGGAGGTCCTGGGGCGCGACCAGGGCCGACTCGACGACCCGTTTCCGGAGCCGGGCGTACTTTCCCATCGGGAAGGTATGCCGCTCCGGCAGGGGCACCTCGAATTGGTCGGTGTGATAGACTTTCACGACAACAGCCCATGCCTCCTGCGAATGGATTCGCCGCGATCTCGGAGCCGCCGATCCCGAGCGCAGTCCCGCATGTCCATCATGCCGATTTGCCGCGTCTCCACGGGCGGTCGCTGGCCGCTTCGTTGACGTGCCTGCCATCGTATCGCCGGCCCCGCCGACCAGCCACCCGCCTGGCATCTCTCCCAGCCCAGGCGAACGATCAGGGTCGACCCGCGCATTCGTCTGCGAACGACATGAGTGTTGGCCTGGGGGACGCTCGACACCACGGCCGAGACCGCCTCATTCCATGATGTTGGCCGAGCGGGGCGAGGAATATAGTCCCAATTGGCGCATCGCGTCCCACGCGGCCCCTCCGGCGCCATTATCCTCATAACCGGTATCGTTGGGCCGGCACATGACCTCCTTAGGGCGTTCTGGGCGGAAAACAAGGGTAATCTGGGCATTAGCCCTGGAAAATCCCTGCATTTTCCGTATGTTTCTCGTGTCGGCCGGGCCACGACATCCTTCCTTGAAGGCGTGTCGAGCCCGGGGTGTCTACTCAGATCAACGAATCCTAATTCAGGAAGGACGCCGAGTCATGGCGAAGAAACTCGCCCCGAAGGCCGCCGCCTCCAAGAAGGCCGCCTCGTCTGAGAAGGCCGCCGCGCGAGCCAAGCCGCCCACCAAGACCGAACTTCACACCGCCCTGGCCGAGAAGACGAGGCTGAGCAAGAAGGACGTCGCCGCGGTCCTCGACACCTTGAACGAGATGATCATGAAGGAGCTGGGCAAGCGGGGCTCGGGGCAGTTTATCCTCCCCGGCCTGCTCAGGATGCGGGTCGTCCGCAAGGCGGCGACCAAGGCCCGGCCGGGTCGCAACCCATTCACGGGCGAGGCGATGACGATTAAGGCCAAGCCCGCCCGCAACGTGGTGAGGGCGACCCCGTCGAAGGTCCTGAAAGAGTCGGTCTGAAATGAGACCTTTCCCCCGGTCGGAAATGAGACGTCATGGCGATCGACGCCGACGAGCTCGCTCCCGACCGAAGGAGGATTGACCGTGGTGACGGCCTGACTGGTCCATCGACATGATGGCCGGCCTATCAACTCGACGCAGCGAGCCGGACGGCTCTCATGAAGAGAGTCCCGGGATCATGATCCGAGGAGACTGACTGGGGAAGCCCCTTCTGGACGCGAGCGAGGAGCTTGCTGTAGAAGTGGTATGAGAGGAGGGCAAGCGCAGGGCATCCGCCCTGGTCCTCTTCGATTCCACGAGTCCCGGGGCCGCAGGATCGCTAGACGATCAAGGAGACGTTCATGAGGATGCCGAATACCAAGACGATGGTGGTCCCCTTGTTCGCCATTCTCCTGGTCCATATCCCCGCGAGCCCTTCCCACGCCGGACCCATCCCGGACAAGAATCTGGAGGCCGCCGTTCGGGCCGCCCTCCACCTCGATGACAAGGTCGACCTGGGCGACGACAAGCTCAAGAACCTCTACACCCTTGAGGCCAGCAACAAGGAGATTCGCGACCTGACCGGCCTGGAGAAATGCCCGAACCTGGCTTCGCTGCGACTGGACAAGGGCCAGGTCTCCGACCTCAAGCCGCTCAAGGACCTGGCCAACCTCCAGTCCCTCGACCTCGCCGGCAACAAGATCGAGGACATCACGCCCCTGGCCGGACTGGTGAAGCTCCAGTACCTGAACCTCGCGAACAACCAGGTGGCCAAACTCGAACCGCTCGCGGGGCTGGCGGCGCTCAGCGCCCTCGACCTGTCGGGCAACCAGGTCGCCGAGTTGGGCCCGCTCGGCAACCTCACTCGGCTCGCATCGTTATACCTCGCCCGCAATCAGATCGCCGACATCGGCCCGATCTCGAAAATATCGCGCCTGGTCACGCTCAACCTCTCCGACAACCGGATCGAGCAGGTCGCCCCGCTGGCGAAGCTGAAGGACCTGAACCTCGCCCTGGTTGAACGCAACAAGATCGGCGACCTGACGCCGCTTGTGGAAGCCTGGAAGGTGGGCTCGGACGGGACGAAGCCCGCCTTCCTGCGACTCTACCTGGCGGGCAACCCGCTGTCCGATGCGGCCAAGGGCGAGCAGCTCAAGGCGCTTCGGGCGGCAGGCGTGAGGATCGAATCTTGATCACATGGACCCCTCCAGAATGACCGATAGGCCCGCGACAGCCGTCGATCTCAGTCGAAGAGGATTCATGCCGCCCCCGCGTCCGAATTCATGAGCGAAGAATACACAAGTTGATTGACGCTCTCTGCGAGCGGGACTCGGCGGGGCCATGTACCAACGATCCTCGCTCGATGTTCCCGGCTCCGGGCGATTCGGAGTGGGCGACCGATGTCGAAGAAATTCGATGGGGTGGGCCATCGTAGGCGGATCGGGCTGTCTCGACATCACCGAGAGTCGCCAGGAGTTCCATGAGACGGGGACGGAGCTGATTCGCTTCGTCCAGGGTCAGGTCTGGCGAGGTGAGTTGAGCCATCAGTCCCCGCAGCACCTCGACCAGACAGGCTCTATCTTCAGCAACGTCCATGAGTTTCACTCTCCTTTACCTGGGGAATGACCAGCCCGAAGTCAATGGACAGGACCATCCTGGACACGAACCGGTGGTTCGCCTCCTGGACTCGTCCCTAACTGACCATGGCGGCCTCACGCGGCTCCAGTGGCCGCATCGATTGAGCGATTCGCCGATGGAAGGTGCCGGAGGGTGGGGAGCGACCGGCGATCCGTTCGTGGATTGTCTCGCACGACCCGCGAAGAAAATGCCCCATTCGCCCCTTTTGTTGGACTCGGGATGAGCCTGATAACTCGCCTTGTATCGCCATGCAACCAGCTGATCTTGCTTTGTTAAGCAGTCGACCGGCAGCATAATGATTTCTTGCGCCGAATGCAAACCTTTTGGTTTCGGACTTTGAGCCGCTCTGAGAGGCGGAAGCGGTGGACGAGGCGCTTCCGAGGGATTCCCGGTTGGCGAGGCCGAGGAAGGGTCATTACAATGCGCGGGGATTGAGTGAGGTCCACGTTCAGCTTCAGGACTTGAAGGAGAGACGAAGGTGGCCGAAGCAGGGCCCAAGCTCGTTATCATCGGCATCGGCGACGACGGCGTCAGCGGGCTCACCGAGTCGTCACGCCGGGTCCTGGCCGAGTCCGACCTGATCCTCGGCGCCTCGGCGACGCTCAGGCTGCTCGAGGACCTGCCGGCCCGCAAGGTCACGCTCGAGGCCGACATGCCCGCCGCACTCCGGCAGGTCCGCGAGGCCCTGTCGTCGCGACGGCCCGTCCTTGTCAGCGGCGGCGACCCCCTCTTCTATGGCGTTGCCCGCTACCTGTGCGATCGACTCGGCAAGGACCAGTTCGAGGTCGTCCCGCACGTCAGCAGCATGCAGCTCGCCTTCGCGCGGGTCAAGGAGAGCTGGGAGGACGCGTACCTGACGAGCCTGGTCGGCCGCCCTCTCGAGGCGATCGTCGACCGCATCCGGACGGCCGAGAAGGTCGGACTCTTCTCCAGCGACGAGCACACGCCCGACCGCCTGGCGCGGGCATTGCTTGACCGCGGGATCGACTACTTCCGCGCCTACGTCTGCGAGAATCTCGGGTCTCCCGACGAGCGCGTCACGCAGGCCGAGCTGGCCGAGCTGTCGACCATGCGGTTCGACCCGCTGAACGTCATGATCTTGATCCGCAAGCCCAACCGCCCCGACCAGGCCGGCCGCTCGGGGAGACATCGGCTGTTCGGCAACCCCGACGACGCGTTCGCGCAGTCGCTGCCCAAACGCGGCCTGATCACGCAGTCCGAAGTCCGCGCGATGGCCCTGGCGCAGCTCGACATCCGCCCGACCAGCGTCGTCTGGGATATCGGCGCCGGTTCGGGCTCGGTGGCGATCGAGGCCGCTCAGCTGGCTCACCAAGGGGTCGTCTACGCCATCGAGCCCGAGCAGACCGACCTCGCGCTGATCCAGGCCAACGCCGAGGCATTCGGCGTCCCCAACGTGCGTCCGATCGCCGACCGCGCCCCCGAGGTCCTCGCCACCCTCCCCGAGCCCGACGCCATATTCGTCGGCGGGACCGGCCGTCAGGTCGCACCCGTGTTGTCCTCCGCCTACGCCCGGCTCGCCCCCGGCGGACGGATGGCCGTCAACGTCGCCACGGTGGACGGACTCGCGACCGCACACGAGACCCTCAAGAAACTCGCGGGCACCGTCGCGCTCTGGAATATCGTCATCGCACGAGGGATCGAGCAGATGGACCGCGTGCGCTTCGAGGCGATCAATCCCACCTTCCTGCTCGCCGTGACCAAGACCACCCAGCCGGCCGATTAGACGAAACCCTTCACCCGCCCTTCAAGGCTGAGACCTTTCCGAGCAGCCATCCTTTGCATGGCAGTCGGTGGAGCCGTGCGTCTCGGACCGCGTGCGCACGGGCCGACTTATCCAAATCCCGATCGTTCGGCAGGTGGCGGGGCGAGACCGGTCTCCGGAGCACGTCTTGTCTAAATGGGCGAACTCGGCTATGTTCCGCGGCGCTTCGGCGAGCTCGCGCGGACTGTGGTCCGGCCCGCAGGACAGTTCCGCCCACGACGGGTAGGAGACTGCCTTACAGGCTTCCTGACGAAAGCGAGCGATCGGGAAGGACTGGGCGAGGAGGCGAGCATGGAAGCGCGCACCCGGAAGGTTTCCGCAACGATCGTTCGGTCGTCGGCCTTGCGTCCGCCCGGCCTTCGGGTGGCGATCGTGCACGACTGGCTGACGGGGATGCGGGGGGGAGAGAAGTGCCTGGAAGTCCTTTGTGAGGCGTTCCCCGATGCGACCCTGCACACCTTGATCCACCGCAAAGGGGCGCTCAGCCCGGCGATCGAGGCGATGGCGATCCGGACATCGCCACTGCAGCGGGTGCCGGGGGCCTTGCGGCATTACCGCCGACTGCTGCCGCTGATGCCCCTGGCCGCCCGCACCTGGAGGCCGGGCGAGGTCGACCTGGTCGTCAGCCTGAGCCACTGCGTGGCCAAGGCGGTCCGTCCCCCCGAGGGTGTGCCGCACGTCTGCTATTGCTTCACACCGATGCGCTATGCATGGGAAGGGCGCGACGCCTACCTCGACACCTGGTCGAGGCGCCCGGTCCGTCGCGCCCTGGCCGGCCGATTGCTCGACGGGCTCCGGGCCTGGGACCGCGCGACCTCCACACGCGTCACGCATTTCGTGGCGATCTCCGAGACGGTCCGAGAGCGGATCGCGCGGTGCTACGGCCGCGAGAGCCGGGTGATCGAGCCTCCGGTCGACGCCGGGTTCTACACGCCCGGTGCCGGGCCTCGCGACGGCCCGTATCTGTGCGTGTCGGCACTGGTGGCGTACAAGCGGGTCGAACACGCGGTGCTGGCCTGCTCGCGCTCGGGACGCCCGCTGGTCGTCATCGGCGCGGGGCCCGAGCGGGCGCGGATCGAGGCGATGGCCGGGCCGAGCGTCCGGTTCCTGGGCTGGCAGCCCGACGAGGTGATCCGCGACCACTATCGACGCTGCCGGGCCTTGCTCTTCCCCGGCGAGGAGGACTTCGGGATCGTCCCGGTCGAAGCCCTGGCGTGCGGGGCACCCGTCATCGCCCTGGGTCGAGGCGGCGTGGCCGAGACGGTCGACGACGTGGTCGGCCGCACGTACGACACGCCGACGCCCGAGGATCTCCTCCGCGCGATCGACGCCTGGGAAGCGGAGGGCAGGCCCCACGATGCCGATGTGGCCAGGCGCCGCTCCGAGAATCTGGCGCGGCCGGTCTTCCGTCGGCGGCTGCTCGGCTATCTTGCCGAGGTCGTCGCCAGCGGACAGGCGGGAGCCGTCCCCCCCGCCCCCCACCTGGGCCCGCCCGCGGGATCGGAGAATCCCCCGGCCGGGTCGCCACGGCACGAACGCTAGTAGAACCGCCTCGGCGAGACTTTCGAGGGCGGCGGGTACGCCGGTCCTCGCGATGGTCGTGCCCTCGCCGGGGTTTACTCCGCGCGCCCTTTGAAACCGGCCGAAATGCCTCGTAGGATGGCGGGCCGCAAGATCCGCATTGAGGACGATCTTTCTCCCGGATGGCGCCACGCATGAACGACCCGACCGCACCCCCGTCCGAACAGGACGCGATGCCTCCCGATGCGATTCGAGAGCCGCCGCGCACATTCTTCACGGCGCTCCGGCAGATCGGGCCGGGGCTGATCCTGGCCGGGTCGATCGTCGGCACCGGGGAATTAATTGCGACGACGGGGCTGGGGGCCAAGCAGGGGTACGTCCTGCTCTGGCTGATCCTGCTCAGTTGCGTGATCAAGGTGTTCGTGCAGACCGAGTTGGGCCGCTATGCGATCACGCACGGCAAGACCACGCTGGTGGCCTTCGACTCGCTGCCGGGGCCGCGGCTGGGGACGTCGTGGATGGGATGGCTCTGGCTGTTCATGATGCTGGCGACGCAGGCCCAGATCGCGGCGATGGAGGGGCTGGTCGGCCAGGCCGCGCACATGGCGTTCCCGGGGGGTTCGGCCGCGGTGGCTCGGCTCGCCGCGCGGATGAATCCCGCGTGGGGGACATTCCTCGGCGGCCATCCCGAGCATTTCTGGGCCACGATGACCGCCCTGGCGGCGATCGCCTTGCTGCTGTCCGGAGGCTACAAGCGGCTTGAGCACGTGACGACCTTCCTGGTCGCGACGGTGACGCTCATCACCGTGGCCTGCGTGGCGGGCCTCCCCTGGACGGAGTACCCCATCCGCCTCCCCGAGCTGTCGCAAGGCTTCAAATTCCTCCTCCCGGCGACGGGCGTGGCCCTGGCATTCTCGACGTTCGGGATCACCGGCGTCGGGGCCAGCGAGCTGTTCGCGTATCCCTACTGGTGCATCGAGAAGGGTTACGCCCGCTACGCGGGCGCCCGCTCCCCCGACGAGGCGTGGGCCCGACGCGCCCAGGGTTGGCTGGCCGTCATGAGGCTCGACGCCTGGTTCAGCATGGTCGTCTTCACCGTGGCGACGGTCGCCTTCTACCTGCTGGGCGCGGCCGTACTGCACCCACAGGGGCTTAACCCGCAGGGGTCGGACATGATCCGGACCCTCTCCGCGATGTACGTGCGCCCCCTGGGCGCGTGGACCCGCGAGGTCTTCCTGGTCGGGGCATGGGCCGTCCTGTTCAAGACCCTCTACGTCGCCACCGCGGCCAACAGCCGCCTGACGGCCGACTTCCTCGACCTCACGGGCCTCTGGAAGGTGCATCGCGCGGTGGGCCGCGAACGCACGATCCGATTCTTCTGCGTCGTGTATCCGCTCTTGTCGCTCGGCTTGTACTTCCTCGTCCGCGAGCCGAAGGGGCTGGTCACCGTCGGCGGCTACGCCCAGGGGCTGATGCTCCCCTTGATCGCCGGGGCGACGCTCTACCTGCGCCTCCGCGACACCGACCGCCGCGTCGGGCCGATCTTCCTGACCGATGTCCTCGCCTGGCTCGCCTTCTTCGCGATCTCGGCGGTGGCCATCTACAGCGTCTACGACTTGGTCAAGGGGATTAGCCCGGGAGATCCGTCACGGTGGTTACGTTTCGGCCGGTCGGCATGACCTTTGCCTTTGATCATGCGGTCTGCTGAACGATGCACCCCGAGTCGTTTCCGCGAGGAACTTAGCGGATAACGCGAGAAGTCTGGTGGCTGGGTCGGGAATGCCGAACGCAGCGTGCCTGGTATTCGTAGCCCCCGCCCTGCAAGTGCACGCTGTTCCATACTCTGGTTCGATTTGCTCCTTCCTTGATGGAAACGGCGTCTACTACAGCGTCGCGACCATCTGTGCCGATGATAGCGAAGACAGCAGGCGTGCGGATCCGAGCGAGTTTCCCGGTTGACGTCTTCGATTCAATCGCATGCCTCGCCTTGTAATTCTTGCAGGAAGGGTTCCGTGAGACACCCAAGCCTTGACCGGTCCGGGCGAGCCGGAACCATCAACCGCGGATGGTTGATCTAAGTCTGCCGGGGCCCGACGTCCCGGCCTAGGAGGAGACACTGATGCGGGTATTGCGAACTTTAATGACCACGGCGTGGCTCGTGGGGCTCGCCCAGGCCGCGGTCGCCGCGGCGGGGCCCTCCCCGGAGGATTTGCTCAAGTTTCGGCCCACCCAGACCGGCGTCGAGCACGAAACGCCCGCCGACGCGGCGGCGATCGCCGCGTGCAAAATCGAGACGGTGGCCAACGCACAGGGGCGGAGCATCGGCTATTCCCTCCGCGACGGGCAGGGCAAGCTGTTGCGTCGCTTCGTCGATTCCAACTCCAACGGCGTCATGGATCAATGGAGCTATTACCAGGACGGTTTCGAGGTGTATCGCGAGACCGACCTCAACGACGACAAGAGCCTGGACGAGTGCCGTTGGTTGAATGCCGCCGGCACCCGGATCGGGACGGTCACGCGCGGCAAGATCACGGGCTGGAAGCGGATCTCGGCCGAGGAGGCCTCCAAGGTCCTGGTCCAGGCGATCGTGAATTCCGACCTCCCGCTGCTCGCGACGGTGCTCGCCACCCCCGAGGAACTCGAGGCGCTGGGCGTGCCGAAGGGGGAGATCGAACAGGTCGCGGCTGCCGCGTCGAAGCGCGATGAACTGGTCCGGGCGCTGGTGAAAGAGCTGAGCGGCTCGGGCTGGACGAGACAGACGACCTGGAACCGTCTCGACGGGATGATGCCCCACCTGATCCCCGCCGACGCCGTGACCGGCCCGGCGCAGGACCTCGTCCTGTACGAGAACGCGGTGGTCTTCGCCGGCCCCCCCGGGGGTCAGCCCGCCCCGGACAAGATGGCGTTCCTCCAGGTCCCCGAGATGATCAAGATCGGCGATACCTGGAAGTTCGTCGAACTCCCCCGCGCCGCACCCCCTGACAAGCCGATCGTTGCCGCCGAGGGAGGCATTCGCTCCTGGCTCTTCCGCGACGGGAATGCCGCCGGAGCCGCCCAGGACCCGGAACTGAACGCCGCGTTGAAGGTGCTGGCCGATTTCGACCAGAAGAATGCCTCGCTCCAGGTCGCGGAAGTCAAGAATGACGTCGCGCGGTTCCACGTCGGGCGTGTCCCCCTCCTTCGCGCCGTGGTCCGGACCGCGGGGAACAATGCCGAGACCCAGCTGATCTACAACAAGCAGATCGTCGAGAGCCTGGCCGCGGCGTATCAGACCGGCGTCTATCCGGAAGGGCTGAAACTGCTCAACGGACTGATCGCGGAGGGGGGCAAGATCGGTTCTTATGCGGCCTTCCGCAAGATCGGCGCCGACTTCGCGACCAAGAACGACGAGCCGGGGGCCAACCTGATGGTCAGCCAGAAGACCTGGATGAGCGACCTCCAGGGCTTCCTCAAGGAATTTCCCAAGTCCGACGAAGCCCCGGATGCGCTGCTGCAACTCGCCAGCGCCAATGAATTCAACGCCGAGGAGGACGCGGCGAGGACATACTATACCGAGCTGGCCCGCAACTTCCCCGCCACGGAGCCGGGCAAGAAAGCCGCCGGGGCCTTGAGGCGACTCGACCTCGCGGGCAAGCCCCTGGTGCTCAAGGGTGCCGGGCTCAATAACGAGGCGATTGACGCCTCGAAGTACCGCGGTAAGACGTTGCTCGTCGCCTTCTGGGCCACCTGGGCCGAGCCGGTCAAGCGTGACCTCCCCGAGCTGACCAAGCTGTACCAGAAATATCGGAGCCAGGGCCTGGAAGTCGTCGGGGTCAGTCTCGACAACGACCGCAAGGACCTCGACCAGTTCCTCAAGGAGAATCCGCTCCCCTGGTCGCAGATATTCGAGCCGGGGGGTATGGAGGGCCGGCTCGCCGCCGAGTTCGGGATCATCTCGCTCCCGACAATGTTCCTGGTCGACGCCGAAGGCAAGGTCGTCAACCGCAACATCCGAACCGCCGCCGAGCTCCAGCGGGAGCTCGAGAAGGTGTTCACGGCCAGCAAGCCGGGGGTCGCCCTCGGAGAAAAGTAGCCTTCGACGGTCCGCCATAAAGAGCGGGGCGCCTTGGGGATCCCTTTCCATCCCCGACACCGTCTGTCTTGCCGAGGCCGGCTTTCCCTGCGGGGAGAGCCGGCCTCCTGCCATTCAGCAGCCCGGCCGAAAGCGGTGCGGGCGGTGACTCCGCAAGGATGACCAGGGGCCATGCAGCCGGTGCGGTTCGGCTCCACGCCAGTTCGGTTTCCTTGCCGAGGCGGGAGCCCCTCACCCGCCCTCCGGGCACCCTCTCCCGACGGGAGAGGGTCGGGGAGTCTCACCCTCTCCCGGGGGGAGAGGGTGGCCGAAGGCC
>JAABUS010008439.1_pt1 | contig 11324 bp, 19 predicted proteins | sample 5560161 | NCBI WGS metagenome assembly JAABUS01 (sample SAMN10711885, study PRJNA513376) | rock metagenome | isolation source: Antarctica rocks | place: Antarctica: Victoria Land, Trio Nunatak nord | collected 2016-01-04
GAGATCGAGCCTCCATCCTCCGCCCACATCCGGATCCTTCCCCCTCCCCACAACAGAATCTCAGGCCCCCCACAGAGCCACCCCCTAGCCCCTCCACCACACACCCCCACATCAGGATTCATCATCGACGTCGACGCGCTCATCCCAGACGAGCCGCGCACGTTTGCAAGGGACGAGGCGGCGGGGAAGATGGTGCTTGTGCTGCAGCGCCGCGATGGGCGGGGTGTGCGGCTGGGGTTGGAATGGCTGTGAGGGTGAGCTGCGGGGGGATGGATGGGCGAGATGTACAGGTTATGGAGCGGGCAGGGTGGGTCTGGTGCTTCCTGGATTGTGGGGACACGCGTTGGGGTATGACCCAGTGTGGATGCAGAGGAAGGAGGGGGCCAGTCGGACGAGCATCTCACGGCTATGATATCCAGCTTACGGCATTCGGTTTCCACACGGAGATGCCACAGGACGGAAGAGGGAAACCTGAATGGGGACTAGTGCGGATATGGCGATTGCAGCAACGTTTCAAAAAGCTTCCATTTTCACACATTTGCTTGAGCTTCGTCGCGCTGCCGCTTTCCCTCTTCTGCTTGCTCTGCAATACACTTGCTTCTCTCCCAGCAGCTTCACTTCACCCCTCGACACGCAACGCACTTCGTCCAAACGCACAAGCCCAGTGATCCCGCTTCCAGACATGGAGAACCGGTCCCGCTCCTTTAATCACGAAGACGGCTTTTAATCTCGCACACAACACTAGATTTCATGATGGTATCCGACAGCCAAAGTAGCCCAAGCGCGCACACACATGCCCAAGCAACAAAAGGGGGTTTTTTTCCAAGAAAAGCGGCCAAGCCCCCAGCCAAGAGATCCGGAACGCCGTACGGTGCAGAATTGAGGAACATGAGCAAGCGCCGAATGGGGCGAAAGAAGAGCAGGTAGGGCGCGATATGTACAGGTTTTCGTTTTTTTCCGTCACCGGTTTCTTTGGTGGTGGGATGGGGTAGTCATGGCTTGGGTTTTTTGGTTTATAAAATGCCGGAGTCGGCGAGGGCGTTGTGCAGGATGGTGTCTTTGACGGCGGCGAAGACGAGGCGGATGTTGGACGTGTCGGTCGCTTGGGTGAGGCTGGATGGAGTTAGCCTTTCTGTTGCGAGGTGTTTCGCGAAAAGGATTTGGGCTTTGGGAGCCACACTCACTGAGGGTATAGATTCAAATGCGCGCGATTAACTTGGTTGAAGCGCCATAGTAGATATTTGGCCGCCCGGTTGACGTCGTTGCCGCCAGAGTAGTCCGGGAAGTAACTCCCGAGCGGTGATCGCCCGAGCTTGATTTTGAAGAGATCGACTTTGTTGAGGAAGAGGATGATGCTCGTTCGCATGAACCAGCGCGAGTTGACTACCGAGTCGAAGAGCACGAGGGACTCCATCATTCGATTCTGCGGCACGTGTTAGCGGGTTTGCACGGCGGCAGGGCCCCGACAAAAGGGTTTCCATGGTTGCTGCCGTGAGTAGAGACTTGATGCGCACCTGGTTGCTCTCTTCAAGCAGTACCTGATCATACTCGCTGAGCGCGACACAGAAGATGATCGATGTGACATTTTCAAAGCAGTGGATCCATTTCTTCCGTTCGCTTCGCTGGCCTCCAACGTCAAACATGCTGTTCGTTGATTCATCAGCACCGCTCAATATTGGGACTGGGGCTCCGCGTGAAGGCTTACTGTATGCTCAACTGGCCCATTGTAAACCTCGTTTCGTAGATACCGGTCGTCTTCGTTCGCGCTCGCAGGACGTCTGCTTCTATCGGGATGTAGTCGGGACCCGCTATCCGCAGCACCTCATCAAAGAAACTGCTCGCCATCAGCTTTCCAGTCTCCTATACGGTATACTTTAATAGCCACGCTCAGCTGAAACACGCACTATGGTGCCGAGTCCATCATATAGAATTCACTCTGATGTTCCATCACATCGTTAATCGCCCGATCCTTCCATATCGATACCACCGCCTGTCCTACTCTTGCGTCCAAAGGTGTATGGGGGTCCGGGTCAACCTGATATTCCAGCAGATAGTCGCTGTTCACTATGTTCTCCGGATCTGCAGGCTCGATCTCGAATTGGCGCATCGCCCCTATGAGAGCCTTCGAGCAGTCCAGTACGTTCTTGTAGATCGTTAGGCGGTACAGCGCCAGCTCGTCTCGTGTGTAGCCGTTCTGGTGGATAATCTTCATCTGCTTGACGATAGTTGATTTACCGCTCTCACCAGAGCCTAGAAAAGGTTAGTATGACATCCAGTCTTGATCAAAGGTCGCCAGCAACAGTGACGTACCCAGTAGCAGTATCTTGCATTCTTTCCGCAGCCGCCGCGAGTCTTCTTCCAGCTTTGCATCTATGGCTCGACTCCGTTTCTTCTTCTCCTCCTCATCGCTATCCGATTTGCTCTGACAGGCGCCCATGTTGGCAAGCGCTGTCTCGTCAGAGCAGACGACGCTGCTGTCGGACGCGTATCAACCAAGGCGAACAGCACGTCTTCGCCACCACAACCTCCACACTGCAAGTCAATGCAGGCTAGTGATCCCTCAAGGATTGGATTGTTGTTATATAGGACCCAGGCTAGCAGCAGCTCCCGCTATCTTAGATTAGCAGCACAAGGTGTATGCTGCCGACGGTATACGATTGGAGGGCACGGCGACCGCCAGGCGTCTAGTATAGCTATTCAAGTGGCAGGCGCCAAGCTGCTATAGCTTTCTTCTGGACTAGATGCTGCGTCTGAGCAGGCTGGATGAATAGGATTAAACGGTAATCGCTGACTGAGTGCCGTACTGCTCGCTAGCAACTGGCCCCAATGTTGTCCGGATTCGTTCTCCCAATCCCAGAAAAGGGAGACGAAACGCTTCCAGCTGAGAAACAAGGTGATGCTGTGGGGCAGTGAACGACCATAAACCCACAGTATGAGGCTGGAGCTCGGCGTTGTCGACTTCAAATCGAGGCTGCAGGGGTCCGAGCTACCACCGAGCAGTTGTCAATGCGAATCCTCAATGTCTTCGGTTCCTCGATCCTCCAGATCAAGTCATGGTTGTGGAGAGGAAGCGGTCAAGCCGAAGTCGTACAAGGCGGCGGAGTGGGACTATGGGAGTCGGTGCTGAGGTTGGTTCGTGCTGACCTCGTGGGAGTGGATCGCCCCGGATAGCGCGCTGCAGAGTCAACGCACGGTGCCAGCCAGCACAATCGACGGCGCTTCGGACGGACGCAAAGCTACAGATGCGAGCTGCAGCTGCGTCTATGAGATGAAAATAGATGGCGAATGGAGTGGGTGAATTGGGGTGGACTGAGCGGTTGGGTGGAAGCTGGGGTAAGGTCAGGGCTCGAACAGAGTACGCCGAGCAACAAAGCGCCGTCCGCCAAAGGTTGGATCCAATCTGGGAGTGGGGAAATTGCCCGCATCGATATCACCAGTCACCGGCAGCGTCATCCCTAATCCTCATCCTCGTTGCGACGGTATACTTTCTACATCACAGAGCCCGCTACCAGTCTGTCGTCGTTCGCAGAGATCAATGTTGCGCGCCGACAGCGCTGCATATATCGCTCAAATCTCCATGTCCCCTCTCCATGTCCCCTTTGCCGCACGTTTCCAAGAACCAATCGCTGCCGCATGAGTGAACCTTCGCATGCAGCATCTCTTACCTACTCCATACCGACGCCATGGCCCGGTACGAAGCCAGGCCTTGTCTCTATCACCCTTACCCAGCTTCTCCTTTCTCGTAAACCTACTACAGGGCTGCCAAACCGGGACATTATTTCGCTGCGAGACATCTAATGAGCGCCAGTGATAATGTTCTTCGAGAAGAACGCTTGGTCTGAGTCCCTGATGGGAGCAGATCAACCACATGTTTTACTACCATTGAGAACATATTCTGCGATGCGAGTACAGCGATGGCACCCTCGAAAAGGAAACCTCGCAACATCGCACTCGTAGGCTCTGCAATATGTCGGAGACGCATCATTGGAGGCATGTCAAGCGGGCACATTCGACGCTTGAAGGAAGGGATACGATTCCAAGACAACGTCCATACGCTACATTAGGCATATCTCTGCTCAATGCGCAGATGGCCCATGCAACGGAAGACAGCCCAGTACAGGAGATCGAGGATGGAGATAGCCTTGGAAATTGTGTTGATGATTGACGTAGAAAGCAAACAGGGTCTCATAGGAGACATCTCCGCATCCGAGCCTGAAACGGGGCCCGAGATAGGATGAGGGAAGGACGGGATGACGTTGCAGCGATCTGCAGAGTCGGAAAAGGATGTCGTACCTGGACAACAGGACTGTGGCTGGTAAGCGTGGGCAGATAGAATCAATCGAAATCGAATACCATCTTGATGATCTGTACCTGAAAGCATACTGTAAATAACCATCCGAAAGCAAGCTGGCAAACAGGCATGGCAAAGTGAGGAAAACGACGGCGCTCTCAGTGGGTCGCACGGGAGATCAGCTGCAGCTTCCGAAAGCATCAAGCGACAAACACCAAGCGAGTCCGATCCCAGATTTGGGTCCTTCCTGAACACTGCTCTCCGTGCGCTCTCACACCTTCGTTCACCTGCTTCACCTTACCTCTCCTGCTTTGCTATCTTCCCTTCAACCACGACTCGGCTCTAGCCTGCAGTCAGGATGGCCGAGTTCGTTCGTGCCCAGATCTTCGGGACCACCTTCGAGATCACCAGCAGGTATGCCTTATTCCGCGCACGGCGCACATTACGTAACTTTAACAATCATATAGGTATACCGACCTGCAACCAGTCGGCATGGGAGCTTTCGGTCTTGTCTGGTGAGCCATTGCAGCGGAAGCCTTCAGAGCCTTGCGCGCTGATGTTTGCTCTACAGCTCAGCCAAAGACCAACTTACTGGGCAAGCGGTGGCAGTGAAGAAGATCATGAAGCCTTTCAGCACCCCAGTCCTTTCCAAGCGCACCTATCGAGAATTGAAGCTTCTCAAGCATCTCCGTCACGAAAATGTACAGAAACACACAATTACCCCGCAGGACAGAGGCTGACTGCATCAAGGTTATAAGCCTGAGCGACATCTTCATCTCTCCACTAGAGGACATGTATGGCCAGCACACCCCATTCTATCATTCAATTGCTAACTATCTTGTAGCTACTTTGTGACTGAACTCCTTGGTACCGACCTGCACCGCCTCCTCACCTCCAGACCTCTCGAGAAACAATTCATCCAATACTTCCTATACCAGATCCTAGTATTCCTTCCACGCCTGAAGAAGAGGACAGGGCTGACACTGGTAGCGCGGTCTGAAATACGTACACTCGGCCGGGGTTGTCCATCGCGACTTGAAGCCCAGTAACATCCTCGTCAACGAGAATTGCGACCTGAAAATCTGCGACTTTGGCCTTGCGCGCATCCAGGACCCACAAATGACGGGATATGTGTCGACGAGATACTACCGCGCGCCGGAGATTATGCTCACATGGCAGAAGTATGATGTGGAGGTTGACATATGGAGCGCAGGGTGTATCTTTGCGGAGATGCTGGAAGGGAAACCATTGTTTCCAGGCAAGGACCACGTCAACCAATTCTCCATCATTACAGAGTTGCTGGGCACCCCACCCGACGAGGTCATTCAGACGATAGGCAGCGAGAACGTAAGCGATAGGCATCCAGATGGGGGTTTCTGATGATTGATCTGGCGCAGACGCTCCGATTCGTCCAGTCTCTACCCAAGCGAGAGCGCCAATCTCTATCCAACAAATTCAAGAACGCAGACCCTCTCGGTAACATGATCCTTCCCTCGCCATCACTCTGACTAATCAAGCCAGCCATCTCCCTCCTCGAAGACATGCTCGTGTTCGACCCTCGAAGGCGCGTCCGGGCCGGTGAGGCGCTCGCCCACGAATATCTCGCCCCTTACCACGACCCGAGCGACGAGCCTGTAGCGGAGGAGAAGTTCGACTGGTCATTCAACGATGCAGACCTACCGGTGGACACATGGAAGATCATGATGTACGAGCAGCTCTACGATTTCGCCTCGCAAGAATAAAAGGTTGAGGGAAGCAGCGTCACTGATAGTCTTTCTTGGCGCAGGTACTCGGAGATCCTAGACTACCACAATGTCAAGCCTGACGATGAAGGAGGGCAGGAAAACGGCCACTAGAACGAAAAACAGAACACATGCATGGGATTGGGATTGATTGTGAGCTCTTTCAAACAAGTGTCATTCTAGATCACTTTCTGGCCTTGGAGTATTTTCTGATGGCTTCAGTTTCTTTGTTGTTGGTGGGGCTACTACTATACCAGCAGAGCGACGAGATGACCCATTTCTCATAGATGTGGTTGAGAGGTGTGTTTGCTGTTCTTGCCATTATACATAGGGCCAAGCATTGAGACAGCAAATGCATACGCATGCTTCCGTATCCGCTGATTCGGAATTAGGAAAGAAAACAGGAATTCTATAGCATTACGCTGTTGAATTCCATGCCGTTAGCTTGAAGGGTTCTCCCACAGAAATACGCCGTCAAAGTTCAGCTCTTTGGCTTCGAGTGTTCAGGAGTAAATAGTCCTACAGAGTCACGTTGTCAAATTCCATGCCTGAATTCGCTGAGAAGGAGTCCTTTAGAGTCACATTAGCAAAGTCCATCCTACTCGCTTGACGTATTCTTTCAGTAGAGTACCATAGAATTATATCGTCGAAATCCATCTCTTAGCCTCGAGTATTCCCGGCGAAAGAGTCTCACAGAATTACATCGTCATGCTCCATTCCTTTGACAGCAAGAGGTCAAGTAGCATACTAACACATTCAGAAGGATTGGAGGCGACCCTGGGGCCTGAAAGCTTGAGGTTGGGAATGGAAGGATGACGATTGTGCTGCTCAGGGTTATTTCACCATCTCTTAGGGTTGATACTCGAGCATCAACGTCAGCTGGATTTCAATGTCAACTGCTAGAAAGTCGAGGCGCTCAAGGTGCGAAGCTCTGTCATGGACCATGTGATCTGTGAGCCACGATGACCTCCGCTAGCACACCAGTAATATGCGTTGTGGGTTTCCATCATGCCAGGTAAAGCCCCCCAGCATATGTTCAAGAATGGCTCTCACTGCTTGTTAGAGGACCCGAAATCGAGAGCTGGTTTGGTGTCGAAGATGGAGAAGACCCGGCGATTGCCAATGACTGGTCATATCTCCCTTTCATGGCCCTCTCTGATGGCGCCCACGCGTAAGGAGACCAACTCCCGAGGAAAGCGGCCCTCGCTCAGCGGCAGACAGATCCATTGAGGACTTCTCCTACTTCACCCTTCGCCGAAGCGCAAGCTCCAAGGGTCCTGCGACATCAGTCTTTGGAATATCTTGTACTCGGCAGATTGATTCGAACGACCTCTTGAATCGCCCTGCAGATGTCACAAGAAGTACCGTACAAAAGGCGGTGGTGGTCATTGCCGATGGACCACAATCTTTTGGGCATGTGCGGGAGAAGCTATCGATGGTTACAGGAGCCTGGTTCGCACAGAGGTATGGACGGTATGATCGGGTCGAGTTTTGTAGGCTGATCGACGTTAGAGACTTTACGGATGTGGACATATTGAAGGTTGGTGAGTGACCAATGGCACCGTTGACAAGATCTGGCTGAGGAGAGAAGTAGGAGTTTCAAGAAAGTCTGGTCGTAAGCCTACAGGATAGCGACGATGACCGGGATCAGTACCTGGGTAGGAGATATGAGATGGTGCTTTCCGACGCAGAGCTGAATATGATAGGGCTGTCTCTTCGGGAGCTCATCCATGAGTTCAAGCACCAAACTCTTGTGCTCTTCAAGTGCTGTCTGCTGCAGCCCAAGGTGATTCCTCCGACATACCCCTTTTCGTTAGCGCTAGCTGACTTTGTCAGATGCTCTTCTTCGGATCACGGTGTGAACGGCTGTGCATGATGCAATTTTCCTTGGTTTCATTGATACCTGGTTTGCTACGAAGATTAGAAGACTGCGCAGATCCAGAATTCGACAGCTATGAAAGAAACATCATAATGCCGGCGTCATTAAGGACGAGTGAACGAAGTTCTCGTACGAAAACACTTCTAAAGGGGCGTTAACTTGGCTGATTTGACATAGTGTTATCTTACATGGGATTGCCATTGCAGCTCTTCGGCAAAGGTGCGCTCTTTGGTCCCTACACTCCGTTGCAACAGCTGGACGTTCTTGCGGACTTCGGCACGAAGTCTTATATCGTCGGTTCTACCAATTCTCTTCTCCTGCAGCAGAAAGATCGCTACAGCGACATTCTTATCAATGTAAGCCTACGAATCTTATGGGAAACAGAACTCATACTTCCAGCTTGACGATACCACTATCAGCATCACCTCGCCATCTCTCCGCAACGCTCTCAATCTCTCAGCCGCTGATCGTCGCTGGATCGACTTCCTATCGCAGACCGTGGCCGACACCTGGGATGAAAATAACCCTTCCCGGCCCAAGACGATGGGATACATGGGCTCAGAGGATTTCATTCGGCTCCAGTTCGAGGAATATCTTCTTGCGCTCCTTTCCTCGATCAAGTACCACATCTACCTTACCAACTCTTCGAACCCCCTGCCTCTCGCCACTGTCGAGGGTGACCCAGTACAGGACTTCAACCCTGAGTGGATTCATACTTGGTGCCAGACCTCTTCATTTGCCCTCTTCCACAGCCATACCGACTCTCATCTTTTCGACATCGTGGAGCCGCGACATCCGACGGCCGGCAACCTTTCCTTTGAGGATATCCAGAGGCGCCTGACCCAGCAGATCCAGATGATGCATCTTGACGACCGCTTCGCCACGAGCAAAGAGACCCTCAATCGCCACCTCGTCACAGGGCAAGAAAAGGTCTCGGAAACGCTTACGCATTGGTGGGCCAAGATCGAAGCCGCACGAGAAGCTCAGCAGCGTAAGCGTGCCGAGATCGCCAGTCGCCCCACGACTCCACAGCCTTCAGAAGCTGGGGAGAATGCTCGTCCCAAGGTTGGATTAGATACCGCTGCTGCACAGGCTAGTGTTGCAGCCGCGGGACAGAAAGCCGGTGCGTATCTGAGTAGCTGGGGTAGTTGGGCGGCCGACAAGCGCAAAGGATGGGGGAGGATGCCGAGTATGTCTAATATGAGGGGTTCGACGACTTCACCGGTCAAGGCGAGGGAGAAGTCCTGGGATGGCGGTAGCGGTAAGAGTCCGACTAAGAAAGAGGAGAAGGGTGGAGATGGGATTGGGAGGATAGATGCTTGATGAATGGATAGTACAAATTTGTTGTGACGTAGGTGAATTACCTGAATCATGCTGTACGCCAAGGTTTGTGTTAAGTGAATCTCGTTCTTGTCCGGGATACAACTCAACTTTGACAACGTGCATTCTCCCGATGACTATTCCGATAGCACACCGTTTAATGGAAAGGCCTGGAGCAGAGAATGGGGTGGCCTACAGACCTTCGAACATATTTTCGATCATACGTCTGGCATGGCTGCGGTGGGGTCGGTATCTGTCGTTTAAGGAAGGGTCGGTGAGTTTCCAGCTGTTCAGCTCATCGACGGTCGATTGTGCCGTACCTCCCGACTCCAAGATAAGCAGTCATTGCACGGGAGTGCGAATTCAAGTCTGCGCAGCCGAAACACCTGCGTTCATGTACCTGGTTGCTATCGAGCAGGTAAAGACAAGATGATTGGGGAAAGGTGCGGAATCACGGTGCTCCCTTCGTTTCAAAACAGCACAAACGCCGAAGGCAGCGTGGAAAGGGGCGAGACTTTACCATCTACTGAAATTCCTGTCCTTGCGTCTTGAATAGGTCTTATAAAGTATCCCATCTTCAAGGGAGCCTCCATCCATACCCTACATCTACCACCCGGACCATGGCAAATCTTCTCCATCCTGTGTCTCGGCATGCTGCACCTTTCCGGGGTCAGGAGTCAATCCCATAAATACTCAATACTCATATTGATTTATTCGCTGCTTCTCGGTCCCTTGCCCAGGCAAGTGGATTGCTTTGACGTTTTGCCTCTTTATCTATCGGTGTTCACTGGTTAATCTGCCCATCGCTATCTCGTTAAATCGTTTTATTGAGAAATGGTGCACATATTCTTGCCGAGGCATGGGATAGAGAAAACTTGTTATGGTCCGCATAGTGATCGAATGGTCTGGTCAGTAGGTGTACCTTAGGGTACGAGTAAAGGGTTCCTGCTCCCACATGTCTTAAATAGGACACTAAGAGGTGTAAGTGAATTGATTCCGGAGCTCAATTCATTGGCCGAGGTTAGGCCCAAGATCTCGCTTAGCGCGTTGGCTGCCACAACGGAGTTTTGGTACAAGTTCAACCTCGTATGCTGTCCTGTCCCTCCACGACCACGCGCACACACCAATCTATACCCTTATACCGTGGCCATTCTTGTCTTTAACCCCGTCGTTGGAGCATCTGACACTTGTGCAGGCGCTCCGTTCTCCTGAGCTTGTCTCAGTGAGAGCACATTCGGTGTTGAGATTTATCTCTTCGCCTCTTATCACTAGGGTCTTGAACCCGGTGAGTTTAAAAACCCAGCATACTCTCAAGTATGTCTCTTTCGCAGAGTATCCCTGTGTTGGAACAGGAGATCAAGTATCTGCGACGCGATCTGGAGCGAGCGCGAGACGACAAGCAGCAAGCGGAAGATGACCTCAAAGCCTACCTCTTGAAGAGCGAGGTAGTGAGTGCTGCGAGGGAAGTAGCTCCCTCAGAGCAATCGCAAAGCTTTCGAGCGAGCGAGATCAAGCATTACGCGAGAGGGATCAAGCTAATCGTGATAAACAGAAGGTGATAGCCGAGAAGGAGCAGGCTGCCGAAGGCTGCACAACAATGTGCACGCAGGTCGAGAAACTCCTCGCACGCATCTCCGAGATAAAAGCAGAGCGAGACGACGCTCAGAGTACGGTCAAGAACCTGGAACAGCTTTTCCCTGATGATGTAAAATATCAAAGCGAGCTTGTCACGCAGACTACCTCGTCGGCTCTCACCACGAAACAGAGAGAAACTACGGTTGAAGATATCATGAATCCATCACCGGAGCTCCAGGCCAGGTTGGAGCTGCAAATGCAAAGGATCAAACAGGAGCAGTCGTCTGACAAGATCTTCAAGAACCCCCAGCAAGTCATGTGGTTTCCTAAGCCGACGGCAGAGGAAACAGAACGTAAGCAAAAGAAGCGCGCTGCGGCATCCAAGGCTCTTGTTCTTGCCACACTTCAGCGGTACAAAGATCAGGACGAAGAGAATGCGCGCAAGCTCAAGGTAACAGCGCATGAGAATGCCGAGGGCACTGCACGCGAGACCCCAAATGTTGTTCAGAAGAAGTCG
>JAABUS010008441.1_pt1 | contig 11322 bp, 8 predicted proteins | sample 5560161 | NCBI WGS metagenome assembly JAABUS01 (sample SAMN10711885, study PRJNA513376) | rock metagenome | isolation source: Antarctica rocks | place: Antarctica: Victoria Land, Trio Nunatak nord | collected 2016-01-04
CAAGAGGGCAGGTCGAAATCCGGGCTTGTAGCTCAGGTGGTTAGAGCGCTACACTGATAATGTAGAGGTCCCTGGTTCGAGTCCAGGCAGGCCCACTGGCAGCAGCGGGTTTCTGCTTGAATGCCAACTTCTGGGGGATTAGCTCAGCTGGCTAGAGCACCTGCCTTGCACGCAGGGGGTCAACGGTTCGACTCCGTTATCCTCCACTGAATATCATCTCTAAACGAGATAGTGAATAAGAATACTGTTGCGGTTGAAAGTGATTTCACTGTACCACATTTACTACTAGATGAGTGGTAGACGTTCTTTGACGTAAGGGAAAATAAGAGAGAGAAGAACAGAGCGGGCTCGTTTTCACGAAGAACGAGCACTTTATTCCTACCCCGTGTAGGATAGAGCGCAAGCGAGAAGTAAGTAAGAGCACACGGGGGATGCCTAGGGTCTCAGAGGCGAAGAAGGACGCGATAAGCTGCGATAAGCCGGGGGGAGGGGCACATACCCGTTATATCCCCGGATGTCCGAATGGGGCAACCCCACTGGTTGAAGACCAGTGACCTGTTTTTTAGTAGACAGGGGCAAACGCAGGGAACTGAAACATCTCAGTACCTGCAGGAAAAGAAAATAACCATGATTCCCCAAGTAGTGGCGAGCGAACGGGGAGGAGCCCAAACCAGGGCGGTTACGGCCGCTGTGGGGTTGTAGGGTCGCAACAGCTGATTGAATCGAGATAACTGAAGCAGGTGGGAAACTGCGCCAGAGACGGTGAGAGCCCGGTAAGTGACATTTCTGATTCACGGTAGCGATACCCTGAGTAGGGCGGGGCCGGAGAAACCCCGTCTGAAGCGAGCGGCACCATCCGCTAAGGCTACATACTCCTGAGACACCGATAGTGAACCAGTACCGTGAGGGAAAGGTGAAAAGAACCGCGGATAGCGGAGTGAAAAGAACCTGAAACCGTGTGCTTACAAGCAGTTAGAGGGGTGTTAATACCCTGATAGCGTGCCTTTTGCATAATGAGCCTACGAGTTACTCCTCCCTGGCAAGGTTAAGCGCTTGAAGGCGCGCAGCCGCAGCGAAAGCGAGTCTGAACAGGGCGCGTAGTCAGGGGGGGTAGACGCGAAACCTAGTGAGCTACCCTTGAGCAGGATGAAGGAGCGGTAACACGCTGTGGAGGTCCGAACCAGTTTCCGTTGAAAAGGATTTGGATGACTTGAGGGTAGGGGTGAAAGGCCAATCAAACTAGGAAATAGCTCGTACTCCCCGAAATGTATTGAGGTACAGCGTCGTGGTTAGGTTTGCTGGAGGTAGAGCTACCAATAGGACTAGGGGGTGTCAGAGCCTACCGAATCCTGATGAACTCCGAATGCCAGCAAATGCATACACGGCAGTGAGGCCTGGGGTGCTAAGGTCCCCGGCCGAGAGGGAAAGAACCCAGACCCGCCGCTAAGGTCCCCAAGTTCTAGCTAAGTTGAACAAAGGAGGTCCAGTTGCTTTGACAGCCAGGAGGTTGGCTTGGAAGCAGCCATTCCTTTAAAGAGTGCGTAACAGCTCACTGGTCGAGCGACCGGGCATCGATAATACGCGGGCATCAAGCTAGGCACCGAAGCGCGGGATTTGACCTTTAGTGGTCAAGTGGTAGGGGAGCATTCTCATTGCGGGGAAGCCGTCCTGTCAGGGCACGGTGGAGCGTTGAGAAAAGCACATGTAGGCATGAGTAACGATAAAATAGGTGCGAAACCTATTCGCCGATAGACTAAGGTTTCCAATTCAACGCTAATCGGAATTGGGTTAGGCGGGACCTAAGGGATAACCGAGCGGTGTACCCGATGGCAAGCCAGTTGATATTCTGGCCCCCGGTGTAGAAAGTGATGCAGGGACGCAGGAATGAACGTACCGCGAGCGGACGGAAGTGCTCGTTAAAGCCCGTACCTAGTACCTGAGTAGTTAAGTACGCTCGGGTAGGGGAAAGGTGATAGTACTGCACGGGCTTCGGCCCACGCAGATAGTGTACCTAAGGACTGCCAAGAAAAGCTGCTAAACGTTGTATTCTACTTCGGCCCGTACCGCAAACCGACACAGGTAGTCAAGGAGAGTATCCTGAGGCGCTCGAGTGAATCACGGCCAAGGAACTCGGCAAAATGGTCCTGTAACTTCGGGAGAAGGGACGCTTCCTCTGTCAGCAATGATAGAGAAGCCGCAGTGAAAAGACCCAAGCGACTGTTTAACAAAAACACATGGCTTTGCTAACGCGTAAGCGGACGTATAAGGCCTGACACCTGCCCGGTGCTGGAAGGTTAAGAGGGGATGTTAGTCGCAAGGCGAAGCGTTGAATCGAAGCCCCAGTAAACGGCGGCCGTAACTATAACGGTCCTAAGGTAGCGAAATTCCTTGTCGGGTAAGTTCCGACCTGCACGAATGGTGTAACGATTTGGGTGCTGTCTCAGCCGTGAGCTCGGTGAAATTGTAGTCTCGGTGAAGATGCCGAGTACCCGCCACGGGACGGAAAGACCCCGTGCACCTTTACTATAGGTTGCCATTGGTGGTGGGTTCAGTATGTGTAGCATAGGCGGGAGGCGTCGAAGCAGGGCCGCCAGGTTTTGTGGAGCCAACGTTGAAATACCGCCCTTACTGTGCCTGCTGCCTAACTCCACTTTGGGTGGAGCACAGTGGCTGCTGGGTAGTTTGACTGGGGTGGTCGCCTCCAAAAGCGTATCGGAGGCTTTCAAAGGTCCACTCAGTACGCTTGGTAACCGTACGCAGAGCGCAATAGTAGAAGTGGGCTTGACTGTGAGACTGACTAGTCGAGCAGGGTCGAAAGACGGATATAGTGATCCGGTGGTTCCGCATGGAAGGGCCATCGCTCAAAGGATAAAAGGTACGCCGGGGATAACAGGCTGATCTCCCCCAAGAGCTCATATCGACGGGGAGGTTTGGCACCTCGATGTCGGCTCGTCACGTCCTGGGGCTGGAGAAGGTCCCAAGGGTTCGGCTGTTCGCCGATTAAAGTGGCACGCGAGCTGGGTTCAGAACGTCGTGAGACAGTTCGGTCCCTATCTGTGGTGGGCGTTGGAGGCTTGAGAGGACCTGACTTTAGTACGAGAGGACCGAGTTGGACCAGCCGCTGGTGCGCCGGTTGTCCCGCCAGGGGCAGCGCCGGGTAGCTACGCTGGGAGCAGATAAGCGCTGAAAGCATCTAAGTGCGAAACTCACCTCCAGATGAGGCCTCCCAAGGAAAGGTTCGTGGTAGACGACCACGTGAATAGGCCGCAGGTGTACAGCTGGAAACAGCAGAGCTGAGCGGTACTAAGGAACCGAGGGCTTCCCTTGTCCCAGAGTTGTTTTTCTTTCTCTTTTTCCCTTATGTCAACGGTATTGCGGCTGGTCACTTGAACCCGACCAGCCACGCCAGCAATGGTGGCTTTAGCCCGGGTGTTCACCTCTTCCCATTCCGAACAGAGTCGTTAAGCCCCGGTGCGCCTATGGTACTGCCTTCACCGGTGGGAGAGTCGGTCGCCGCCAACTTTTTGCTCAGCAGCCCCCGGCCAAACGCTTTTACCAGCGCCTCGCCGGGGGCTCTTCGCGTTTATATACCCAATATGTTGCCCCGCAGAATTACGTTGGCCCACACCATACTTGGCTCCGCAAAGCTCCTAACTAACCTAAATCCAGAATAAAAAAGGTAGGTTTGCGGTTGTCCTTTTGAGGTCTTTCTTGAATGTGATTGTTCACTAATGCAACTACTGTATCCAGGGTTTTTGTGGAGTTTGCTTGCTGTCGTAATACCGATTGTCATTCATTTTTTGCAACTGAGGAGGCCGCAACGCATATTATTTACTAACACTGGATTTATTCGTGAGGTAGAACTCACCACCATGCGCCGACGACGGCTGCAAGAGTTACTTGTGTTGTTGGCCAGGGTGCTCGGCGTACTATTTTTGGTCCTGGTTTTTTGCCAGCCTTTCATTCCTAATGCTGAGCAATCATCACGTACTACTAGCGGGGTAGTTGAGGTAGCTTTGGATAATTCGGGTAGTATGCAGGCGGCGGGCAATACTCAGCCACAACTTGTACAAGAAGCCGTTGCCGGAGCAACTGCTCTGAGCCAGAGCTACGGGCCGACGACGCATTTTCATGTAGTGGGGCAATCTGGTACTAATGTTAGCCAAAAGGCTTTTCTGGCAATACTGAATGGCCAAGTGGAAGTAGGGCGTCATATTGGCTGGGGTAGTACGAGCGTGCGCGATGCCTGGCAGAAGGAGCAGCAAGGGTCGCTTTATGTGTTTAGCGATTTTCAAAAAAATGAAATGCCACCGCAGATGTTGCAACATCTGCGTACCAGTGGCAGTATTTTCCTCGTTCCCCTTGCAGCGAAGCCATCGGGGAATTTGTACGTTGATAGTGTGTGGCTGAACGATGCGTTTGTGCGGACGCAGGTTACGATAGCGTTGCACATCAGGCTACGTAATGGGGGTAGGGAGGATGCGGCGGATGCCCCAGTAAAAGTGCTGTTGGGTAAGCAGCAGGTAGCAACTTTTCGGGTATCGGTGGCAGCTGGACAAGTATCCGAGATAACGGTGCAGATACAATTGCCAGATACTAACCTGGCTTTAGGACAGGTTGTGATTGAAGATTCGCCAGTTACGTTTGATAATACGTATTGCTTCACCTTGCAGCCTGCGCCAACCGTACACGTGGTAGAAATTGGCGAAGAACCCGCAACTAAGGCGGCTTATGTGAACGAGCCTCTATTCAATTATAAGTTCAGCCAGCCGCAGCGGGTCGATTATGGTATATTGCGTCAAGCCAATCTAGTAATAGTGCGCGAAGTTGTCAGAATTGAGCCGGGGTTGCGTGATGCGCTCGTGGCCGTGGCTCGGCGCGGGGGTAGTGTGGTGGTGGTGCCGGCAGGTAACCCCGCCGGGCGAGCCAATTACCATGAGCTATTCCGCGCTTTAGGGATTGGCGGAGAGCAGTGGGTTACGGGTAGCGAAATTCCGGTTAAGCAGGAGTTAGCGTTACCGAATGCACACGACCCTTTTTTCAAGGACGTGTTGGGGGCGCAGCCGCAACGGGTAGCTATGCCGCAAGTGGCGCCAATCGTGCAAATGCGGCAGGCTGGCCGGGATATTCTGCGGCTTCGGGATGGGGGTAGCTACCTGACTGAGTTTACTAGCGGTGCGGGGCGGGCCTATGTTTTTGCCGCGCCATTCGCAAAAGAATACGCTGACTTTACCGCGCACTCCCTGTTTGTGCCCGTGTTGTATCGGCTGGCAATGTTAAGCTACCATGCCGACCAGCAGCCGGCTTATCGTCTGGATACTAACGCCTTAACCTTAGCATTGCCCTCTCAAGCTGGTCAAACTGCTCCTGGCGAGGCCAACTACCGGCTGGAGCACGATAGCCTTACCTATATTCCGGCGCAGCGCGTGCAGGGTGGGCAGCTGCATCTGGAAATACCAGTTGGCTTGGATAAACCTGGCTTCTACACCTTGACGCAACGGGGCAAGCCCGTAACGACGCTGGCCTTCAACGCGCCCAAGCGCGAATCGGAGTTGGCAGCGTATTCAGTCGCGGAGCTGCGGCAGCTCATCGGGCCTAATCAGCCAAATGTGCGCGTATTGGATTTGGGTGCCCAGCCCGAGGCGCTGGCTCGCTATGGCAGTCAGCAAACGGGCCGGCCGCTGTGGCGCTACTGCCTGTTGCTGGTGCTGGCTAGCTTGCTGGCCGAAGCGCTGCTGTTGCGGTTTGGGGGGCCATAGTGGGCTAAGCCCAGGGGCAAGGCCAGCCGGCGTATCTTGCCAGTCGATTCGTAGTGTATGCAATCAGTAGATTCATTAAATGAGCCGGCGTCAGTTACCGCCCCAGCTTCGGGGCTGGTTTTACGGACGGCTTTGCGCTTTGGGGTGGGGGTAGGAATGTTGTGCAGCCTCTGGATGTTGGGTTTACAACTGACTGGTAATAACGCGTTTGGGCCTAAGCAAATGCTCGCGCAGCTACTGGTGCCCCTGGCAGTAATCGGTAGCCAGTGGCTGTTGCGGCGGCAATCGGCCCCCGGTAAGCCCGGACTAGGCCGGGCAATGGCCGTGGGCGGGCTGACGGCGCTGTTCGCGGCACTTATCTCGGCGGCGAGTGTGGTGGGGCTGGCTAAAGGTGTGGGCGAGACTGCCCTGGCCCGGCACCGGGCCGAAGCGTTGGAGATAGTGCAAATGCAACACGCCGAAATACCCAAAGCGAAGCGCAATGCCCCGCTGGAAAAGCAGCAGCTACAGAAGGTGGCTAATTTGACCGTCAGCGATATGGCCGTTGGAAATTTCTCGCTTGTGCTGTTATTTGGCTTTCTGCTCGCTTTTCCGGGAGGAATTTACTTTCGAGAATAAGATGCCTTTTACCCTCTTTCTGCCCCATTTCTTATGGAAACGACTAACAACCTAGTAGTTACACCGTCTTCCGTAGGCTTGCGCTACGGATTGTTTTTGGGACTAAGCTGGTTGATTATTGATTTCCTATTGAGGCAATTGAATTTAACCTTTATCAGCTACGGAATTGTGACGTTTGCAGCTTCACTGATAGTAACAGTCTTGCTGATTGTGTTTGCCCATCGAGCTTTTAAGCAGAACAACGCCGGCTTAATGACATATAAACAGGGGTTAATTATAACCTTATTCATTGGCCTGATTTGGGGGTTTTTTTCTGCATTATTCAACTACCTCTACGTTCATTATATAGACCCGGAATTTGTCGATAGAATGCGTGATGGCATGGTCGATTTCATGGAACGAAACAGAGTACCACAAGTGCAAATTGAAAAGAGTACAGCTCAATTTGAAGAGATGAAGTCGAGCTTTGGAAAAGCACTTTTTTCTGGCCTAAAAAGCGGTTTAGTAGCTGGAGTTATTTTTGGATTGATTGTGCCAATTTTCACTAAACGCAGCCAGCCTGAGTTTGAATAAACTAACTGCCAGCTTTCTAGTGGAGCTATCCATCGTTATTCCGCTGCTCAACGAGGCGGAATCTTTACCCGAGCTAACACGCTGGATTCAGCGGGTACTCACGGCGCGGGGGCTTTCATACGAAGTAATTTTGATTGACGACGGCTCGACCGACGACTCGTGGCTGGTGATTGAGGCGCTGGCGGGCCAGGATATGGCCTTGCGCGGCATTCGCTTCAATCGCAATTATGGCAAGTCGGCGGCGCTCAACGTGGGCTTTGAGGCGGCGCGGGGCCGGGTAGTGTGCACGATGGATGCCGACCTGCAAGACTCGCCCGAGGAGCTGCCGGAGCTGTACCGCATGATAATCGAGGACGATTACGACCTGGTAAGCGGCTGGAAACAAAAGCGTTACGACCCGTTGTCGAAGACTATCCCGACCAAGCTGTTTAATGGGGCAACGCGGGCGATTTCGGGCATTCAGCTGCACGATTTCAACTGTGGGCTCAAGGCCTACGACCAGCGCGTGGTGAAGGCCATTGAGGTGTATGGCGAGATGCACCGCTACATTCCGGTTATTGCTAAGTGGAACGGCTTCAAGAAGATAGGCGAGAAAGTGGTGCGGCACCAGGAGCGTAAGTACGGCGTTACCAAGTTTGGGCTGGAGCGCTTTATCTACGGCTTTCTGGACCTGGCCAGCATCACGTTCGTGGGCAAGTTCCGGCGGCGGCCCATGCACTTCTTCGGCACGCTGGGCACCCTGTCGTTCTTTATCGGCACCATCCTGACGCTGTGGCTGATGGGCGAAAAATGGTGGCTGGCCATTCATAATCTCAAGGCGCGCAACGTAACTGACCAGCCGCTGTTTTTCCTGGCCCTGGTGGCTGTGATTGTGGGGATGCAGCTGTTCCTGGCCGGCTTCCTGGGCGAGCTGGTGCAGCTTAACGGGCCGAAGCGCAACGACTATTTGGTGCGGGAGACGCTGCGATGAACGTCGTTATCGTTGGCCCCGCCTACCCCCTGCGCGGCGGGCTGGCTACCTACAACGAGCGGTTGGCGCGGGCCTTTCGGGCGGCGGGCGATGAGGTGCGGATTGTCACTTTCTCGCTGCAATACCCCGGCTTTCTGTTTCCGGGGCAGACGCAATTCAGCACCGAAGCCGGGCCGGCCGACCTGGCTATTGAGGTGAGTATCAATTCGGTGAATCCGCTCTCGTGGGTGGGGGTAGGGCGCCGGCTGCGGCGCGCGCGGCCCGATTTGGTGGTGTTTCGGTTCTGGCTGCCGTTTATGGGGCCGGCGCTGGGCACGGTGGCGCGGCTGGCGCGCGGCAACGGCCACACGCGCATCGTGGCCATTACCGACAACGTGATTCCGCACGAGAAGCGGCCCGGCGATGGGCCGTTCACGCGCTATTTCTTAAATGCCTGCGATGGCTTCGTGACCATGAGCCGCGCCGTGCTGGCCGATTTGCAGCGGCTGGGCTTTGGCGGCAAGCCGGCGCTGTACCGGCCGCACCCGCTCTACGATAACTTCGGGCCGGCCAAACCTAAAGCCGACGCGCTGGTGGCGCTGGAGTTAGCGCCGCAGTTTCGCTACGTGCTGTTCTTTGGCTTCATCCGGGCGTATAAAGGGCTGGATATCTTGCTCGAAGCAATGGCCGACGCGCGGGTAGCTGCCCTGCCGGTGAAGCTGCTCATCGCCGGCGAGTTTTACGAAGATGCTGCGCCCTACGAAGCGCTAATTAAAAAATACAACCTTGAAAGCCGACTGGTGCGCGCCACCGATTTCATCCCGAATGAAAAAGTAGCTGCTTATTTTAGCGCTGCCGACCTGGTTATTCAACCTTACAAAAACGCCACCCAAAGCGGCGTGTCGCAGGTGGCCTACCACTTCGGCCGGCCCATGCTCGTGACCGACGTGGGCGGCCTGGCCGAATTAATTCCGTCCGGCGTGGTGGGCTACGTGGTGCCGCCTACCCCCTCCGCCATTGCCGACGCGCTGGTCGATTTCTACGCAAATGGCCGGGAAGCGGTATTCGCGGCCGGCGTGCGGCAGGAAGCCAAGAAGTTTTCGTGGGAGGTGATGGTGAGCGCGCTCAAGGAAGTAGCTCGCGCGTAGGTAAGCTTTAGCTTGCCGTTTTTGGAAACCTGGACTGGCGGCAAAAAGCTAGCGGCAAAAACGGCAAGCTGAAGCTTATCCTACGCGGGCAGCGGCACACTCTCCTGCACGGCCTCGAAGACCTTTTCGGCGGGCAGGTCTTCCATGCAGCTGGTGCCGAGGCGGCAGGTGCCCCGGTAGAAGCACACGCACTGCCGGTCGGGCTGCACAATCTGGCCCCGGCCGTAGAGGTCAAATTCGTACGGATTGAAGATGTTGTTCATCAAAATAGTGGGCTTGCGCAGCGCGATGCTGATGTGCATCCCCATCGTTACCTGCGTCACGATGCCCTGCATCTGGTTCATCAGGTTGATGAACTGGGGTAGGGGGAAGGTGCCGGGGTAGGCCGCGCCGGTGGCGGCTCGCAGCTCCAGGTTGCGCGGGTGTTCGGCTTCGCCGCCCAATAGCACGGGCGCGTAGCCGGCAGCTTGCAGCTTGGTAATCAGCTCAATCCACTTCCCGGTGCTCCAGAGGCGGGTGGTCCAACGGTCGCCACAGCCGGTGTTGAGGCCGATGCGCGGGCCGGCGCCGGCGGGGGGTAGGGCGCGCCAGTCGTAGCCCTTATCGTCGTGATTATCAAATACGTACTCTTCGCCCTGGAAATCGAAGCCGCAGAGCTCGAAAATTTCCTGCACGTAGGGCTTGGTATTGCCCAGGCTGAGCTGGTCGAACACGCCGGTGAGGTACTTGTGGTCGGCGAGGTCGTTGACGGGCCAGGGCACGCCGTCGTACTCGCGCAGGGTGTAGCCGAATTTCTGCTCGGCCCGCACGTTGAGTAGCAGCGCGGCGGCCTCTTTCTCCTTGTCGAGGTTGATGGCGATGTCGAAGTGCCGGGCCTGCAAGTGCAGGGCGCTGGCGTAATCAAACTTCAGAATCTCCTCAATCTGCCTCTGCGGCAAAATGGCTGGCGTGAGCGTAAGCCAGGTAATGTAGCAGCCCGGATACTCCTGCCGCAGCCGCCGCAACAGCGGCGTGGTGCGAATAACGTCGCCAATGGCCCCGAGCTTAATGAGCAGAATGCGCTTCGTAACTGGCTCGTACACCGGGCAATCGCCGCACAAGTAGCCCTGTTCCTTGTTGGGCCGGCAGGGTAGGTCGCCGCGAAAAAAACGGCAGTCGGGGCAAACGGGGATATCGTGCAGGAACTGGGACACTAGGCAGGTAATAAGGACAAGCCGCAAAAATAGCCGGCCCCGGCCATCTCCCTCTTTTTAAGCTGGGAAATAACCAGGGCCGGCAAGCAACTAGCAGTTTGTTTTCAGAATGGGGTAGCTACCCAAAGGAGTAGAGTGAGAATTGATAGGCAGCGGGGAAATGATGAGAGCTAAAGAAAAACCTGCGCTACGCAAGTGGCAGGCTGAACCAAAAACTACGGTAAGTAGAGCCAGTTACTAGTTGAAGTTGATGCTAGCAAAGGTCACCCAGATGGTGCCGGTTGGCAATACCTAAAAGCAGGTATTTTTTTGTTATTTAATTGGATTGTCGCAGAGAAAACAACGTGGTACGACACGCCAGCTTGAGCGGGCGAGTGGGGGTAGGGATAGCCTCAAATTAAATCGAAAACCCGGGCATATTGGCTCAGTTCGAATGCCGATTCGGCCTGGAGCTTGCGGCGCAGGTTTCGGCGGTGGGTTTCGGCGGTTTTGGGCGAAATGAACAGCTCAATTGCGATTTCGGGCGCCGATTGGCCCAGAACCGAGCGGCGCAATATCTCGCGCTCGCGGCTGGTGAGGGTGGCGAAGCGGCCGTGGTTGGCGCGTAGAAAATGACTCTCATCAAGTAGCCGCTGCAAATTTACCTTAACGGCCAAATGCTCTCGCGGCGCGACCGGGCAGGCCATGCAAATAAGCAGTAGCGGCAGCCCGTTGGTGCCGCGCAACAACAGGCGCATAGTGCTGAAATACCAGCTCCAATCGGGGCTTTGGGTGGTACGCACCTGCTGAAAAAACGATACGACCAGGTCGGGGTCATTACGGTTGAGCAGCTCCCAGATGCGGGGCACATAATGCACGGACTCCTCGGGGTTGAAAAAGCGCGCATAGTAGCCCGCGCCCATAGCGTACAGTTCTTCCAGGGTGGTTTGCAGCAGGCTCAGGCCACGGGCCGACATGTACTCCACGCCTTGCGTGCGGCTATTGAGCACGATTACTACCCCCGGATACAGGTCGGCCGTGGCGGCTACTTCGCGGATTTTAGCCGCTATTAGGTTCGTATCAGTCATACACACCAAGCCGCG
>JAABUS010008442.1_pt1 | contig 11322 bp, 10 predicted proteins | sample 5560161 | NCBI WGS metagenome assembly JAABUS01 (sample SAMN10711885, study PRJNA513376) | rock metagenome | isolation source: Antarctica rocks | place: Antarctica: Victoria Land, Trio Nunatak nord | collected 2016-01-04
AACCTTCGCCAAAAGAGTAAAAAGCAACTGTGGTTACTGAAGGATATGGCTTTACCAGTTCAACAATTTTACTGATAGGTATCCCGCCCCATTCTGCAATACCCGACCATCCCTGTATGCAATGATGCATGGTGATATTTTGCTCTTTCGCCATATTCTTAAGTTCCTTCAGCGACAATTCAACCGGGTTCTCCACTAACCCGCTGATTTTGAGTTTGTAGTCTGTAAAGTTATTTTCTGCCAGTTTTTTCCATATTTCCGACTCGGGCATCTTCCCGTTTGGCCAAAAGAAAGGAGAAATATCTTTTTTCTGATAATACGCCTGTGGGTTAAAACGATTTACAGTAATACGCCAGAGTGTTCCATTAATAGCGGCTTGTAAATATTGAAGCAACCGTTGTTTGTTCCACGAAAGCCAATGCGCAAAAAAGCAGAAAGCAATAATTGCAAGAACAATTCCGGTCCCAATTAAAAGTCCGGTACGACTTGTAGCATCATCGGTGCCAATAGTAATATGGTTCATATTACGGACAAGACCGGTTGCTGCAACCAAACTAACATGAATGATGATAAAAATTACGTAGGCTATCATTACCAGGAAATGTATAGAACGTGCGCTTTGCCGGTTACCAAACAACTTAGGGTACCAGTGAAAACGATTTTCAATAGCAGGTGACATAGCCATACCCGTAAGCATAGCCAATGGAGCTAAAATAAATACTACACCAAAATAAGAAAGTTGCTGAATGGCATTGTAGTGATAAAATCCATTAGGCTCAACAGGCATATTGAAAGTGGCATAATGAACAAGAACGTTCCATGCGTTAGGAAGGATTTTCCAGGAAACAGGTACCAAACGTTTCCATTGATTGGTACAAAACAAAAGGACAATAAAAACAGCCCCATTTAAAAGAAAAAAAGGAACAGTAAGAAAATGCCATACCCGTGCTATGCCTATTGTATGCTTGTAACCCGGTAAGCCTAATGCGGGACTGATATAACGGGCATCTTCTTTTGCTGTCCATACTTTGTCATCAGGCACCTTTATAGGGGTAAAACGTATCCATTCTGATCTTGGTGTGCAGCCATTATTCCAATACAAACGCGGATGGTCAACCAGTACAGAAAGTCCGCTTCTGATAATTAAAACTAAAAAAAAGAAGTTGACCCAATGGCTAAGGCTTAACCAAAACGGAAAGCCGACCGGGTTTGTAGACGTTGTGGGCGCTATAGAAAGAGAAGGATCTGGAGGCAGACCGAATAAAAGATATTGAAGCCATGCAGCGCCAATTAATCCAAAGACCAGCAAGCCTGCAATTACAAGAATGTACGGTTTAACATTTACGTACATTCTTCTGTCGGCTGGATAATGTACAGACTTTTCTGCCGTGTTGAAATGGGTGAACATAGGCTTACAATGTTAGCAACAATGTTGAAATATAGAGGAAATTAGTACAAACAATGTAAAGCAGACCATTTCAAAAAATAGTTAAACCAAAGCCATTGTAAGTAAAAAGAACGTTTCTTTTAACGCAAGTACGCTGTGCGGTATTTGTTTTTGAAGTGCCAGCATTTGCCCTTTTGCAAGTTCTGCTACCTGTTGCTCTGTTGTAAATTTAATATGCCCTTCTAATACCTGCACACTAATAATGCCGTTTGCCGTATGTGTTTTTAGTTCTGCATTTTCATGTAAACCAAGCAGCACTATACGCATGTTTTCCGATTTGTAAATGGTGATAGAATTACGGTCACTATCTTTCCAGGAGGGTTCGCGGCGTACCTGTTGTATTAAATGATTCAGGTCCATCGTAACTAAGGGAGCAGCTAATAAACGGTCTCCTTCAGGACGTTGCGGTGTTGCTTCGTTCGATTTATTTTCCATAATTTATTTTTTAAGATTATTAAATATTTGTTTTCCGTTTTATTGAAAAGAATAGTTGGTTACAAGCATTTGTTATTAATGATTCGTTGTGGCGTCGCACTCTTGTACGGCAAACCATTTAGCAAAGAATTTATTGAAACAATGTTTTTATTGTTCTTTTTCCAAATTGTCCATTTTTTATAAGCGCTATCAACTTATTCTTTATGCTTTTGTAATTTCTTAACCAATGCTGCCGAAACCTCCGTCAATGAAATGCCATAGCCATTTACCAATAATCCCTTTTCACCGTTTATTTTGGAAGATATGGCATACAGTATGGACTCATCGTCGGGATTTGATTCACCTTCAAAACGATAAACTTTGTCAATCTCAAAATCATCAGGCGATAAAATGGTATCGCTTTTATGACAGATGATGCATTCGTTTCCCAGGTTAAAATCTAGCGTATATCCTTCTTTTTTCAACCCGTTTATTGTTTGTGATAATGTTCCAAAACTTTCTTCCATAATTTATATTTTATGTGCTCATTCTTGGTTAACTGTACAAGTGTACGACGCAACATAAGCTTAATAGCAGCACCCGGCCCGGTACAATAAATAAATATAGGCGCAATTTACCAGCCGTATTTGTGATAACTTTTTTAACGAAATTTTAAACTAAATCCTTTTTTTGGTCTTTCAGTGTTAATATCCTGTTCTTGCCATGAATCAACACTTTAAGTGCCTGTCTTTTGATTGATATGTGCGTGTTTCTACTTTCATGTTCATCGAAACGAAATCTGTAAGCAGCTAAAATGTCTTTGTAAGAAAGGATGCCAATTAGTTTACTTGTCTCCGTTGATACGACGGGCAACACATCCACATTTTCTTTGGCCATTTTATCAACAGCGTTTCTGAGACTATCGTTATCAGATACTGAAACAGGCAAACGTTTTATTAAAGTTTCAACAGTTTTATTTGCATCATGATGCATGCTAAACAGATTTGATGAACTTAATACGCCTTTAAAATTTCCACTGGTATCAGCAATAACATAATAATTATGAGAGAGTTCTTTTTCTGCTTCCAGCCATTCACGAACCTCCTGGATCGTATTGTCACTGCTTATGATAAAACCGTTTTCGCTGGCTACTTGTTTCACAATAAGTTTGTCCAGCAAATCGGGTTCGTACGAATTAGGAGTTTTTACACCTCGCCTTGCTATTTTCTCTGTCATTATTGTGTTTTCCATAAGCAGGTAGCTGATGAAATAAGAAGCAAGGCAGGCAGCTAACAACGGAAGCAAGGCATTTGACTGACCGGTTGTTTCGATAGCAAAAATAATGGAAGTTAACACAGCTCTTGATGCGCCTGCGAACATAGCTGACATACCTATGAGGGCTGCCATTGGTATAGAAACCCCGGCAAAAGGAAAAATATGAGTTAATGCTATTCCTAATAATGTACCGGTTGCAGCACCAATCGTTAACAACGGTGCAAGCGTACCGCCAGATGTACCACTACCTAAGGCAATAGCCCACGAAACAAATTTTAATATGCAAAGCGATAACACAACATTCATAGCCATCGTTCCGGAAAGGATATCAGTAATGTTGCTATAGCCAACGCCCAGAGTACGTGGCGCAAAATAACCAACCACGCCAACAGCAAGGCCGCCTATGGCAGGCCACCACATCCAATGGATGGGAAGCTTTTCAAAATAGTCTTCGACCAGGTAAACAATTTTTGTTACTGCTGCAGCTATAAACCCTATAACTATACCTATTGCACTGTATCCCGCTAAGGCACTATTAGTAGGGGTAGCGAGTGAATTCATTGGAAAAACAGGTCCCGCTTCAAAAAATAAATGATGACCTGCCGCACCCGTAATGCATGCCAGCGCAACAGGAATGATTGACTTTGGAGAAAACTCAAATAACAACAACTCAATAGCAAGAAAAATGGAGGCAATCGGACTACCAAAAATCGAGGCCATACCGGCGGTAGCACCTGCAGCCAGCAATATTTTTCGTTCGTAATGGCTTATTTTTAATAATTGACCAAGTGTAGAACCTAACGCACCTCCGGTTGCAATGATGGGTCCTTCAGCGCCAAACGGACCGCCCGTGCCTATAGAAACAGCCGACGATAAGGGCTTTAAATAAGTGATTGACGGACGAATTTTACTTTGATTTGTAAGGATCTGTTCCATCGCTTCGGGTATGCCATGACCACGAATGGCTTTTGAGCCATAAAGCGCCATCAAGCCAACAATAACACCACCAATAGCCGGAACCACAATCACCCAAAGACCGAGCGTATTAGTTGCAGGGCTTTGAAATGCGACAGAAAAATCTTGATGAAAAGAGATGTTACTGAACAGGTTGATAAGGTTAACCAAAAGCTTTGCTATCACACTTATTAAACCTGCGGTAAACACAGCGAGCAGAGAAATATAAATGATCCTCTTTTTATCCTTTGTAACTTTTAAACTGATGTTCTGATTTTCTAATGTCTGATCGAGAGATACAGAAACAGGGATGCCTTTTCTTAAAATAAATTCCTTCATCTTTTGTAAAACTTTTTATTTAAAGAATTAAAGGGTAGAGTTGTGGGAATGCAAAAGTACGCAATCCTTACTGCGTATAACTGCTTTTAACAGGGTAAACCAGGGCAAACGCATTAAAATTAGTTAGCTCCTTTTAAGATAGTTAGAAGATAGTCATTGTCCCATCCGCATTTTTTCCTTTTTGTTTTTATACTTATTTTCTTTGCCCCTCTTTTGTCGTCATGTTTTTGCAACAGGTTTAGAGCTATTTTACTGATAAAGGAGAAGTCTTCTGCAGCATTGCCTGCTCTCTTAGTGCTTTTATCTTCTCCAAAAGCAACATCTAATATCCAGTGAAGTTTATTTTCTATGCCCCGGTGTTCTCTTACTGCATGATTGAAGAATGCAGCTTCAATTTTTAGGTTTTTTTAGACCTTAATATAGGTGTAAAAAAAAACCTAAATTCCCTAATTTAAATGAAACTGTTTTGTAATTTTTTTAATTAAATAGGTTCGGGACATTATAATCGCTGTTTACCTTTAAGATTTAATTTAGATTAAAATAGGTGTATATTTACACCTATAAAAAGGTTAATTTTTAACCTCAATATTAGCCTTTAAAACTTTTTAAAAAGTTTATTATTTATAGACTACGTAACGATAAGGTATCGTATCTTACTATAAAATACTCTTACAAAACTAATAAGTAGATTATACCTTGCCTTTTTAGGTTTAAATAAAGTAATAATGACGACAGGAAGTAAGCTGCAATCTTTTAAAACGATGAAAAAAATATCAAAAATGGAATTAACTTTTAAATGACAGTGTCTGTAAAATTCAAAAGTATAAACTCATAAGAATGGAATTAAGCAAACTTTTTAGCTCAAATAATTTTAAATTTTATAAGCATGACGGACAAAAACCGAACAATTATAAAGAAAACTAAAAAGACTGGAACTGAGATTATTTTACCTGGTACTAACACAACAATATATCAGTCAAATCGCATTACAAATGGCCGATATAAGGGCTTTACTCTTATTCAAAGTAAATTATTCATTGCTTTAATTAAGCAGTTACAAGCAGCAATTAAATTGGATATGGAAGGAAAAAGTTGGAATCAACTTGATCTCTTTGATAGTGCTGATAAAAGATTATTTAGGATAGGAATTCCGTTAAGTGAAATTGGTAAACCAAATCAATATAAAGAGATTGCTGATTCTGCTACAGCATTTACAACTTTAAGCATAAGAATAAAACCACCGGAAGGATATGATAGTATTGCAACCTTGGCGGCCCGAATTGATTTACCAACAAAAGAAAGCGGAAGAGCGGTGTTGTATATTTATCTGTTAAAAGAAGTAGGGGAGCAATTGATAATAATGGATAAAAATCTTCGGGGCGGACCAGAAAAATACACTAATTATTTATACGAGGTGGCCATGGGTTCTAAGAATAAGTATACACCTAAAATTTATTGGATTATTTCTTCCTGGAAGGTCAAAGGTGGTTTTAAAATGCTCTATGAGACACTTAGAGAGCAATTGGGAATTGAGCCAGGTGAGTACCCTGAATACAGTGATTTTAAAAAAAGAGTACTAATACCAGTTCAACAGGAGCTTGAAAAAAAAGCAAACTGTTGGTTCAATTGTTTAGACAAAGAATTTGAAGAAAGGGTTGGCAAGAAAGTAGTAACTCTTAATTTTAAAGTTATAACTCCTGACCTTGTCCAAGAACAAGGTATAAAGGTTGATAATATTAAACATTTATTAAGATTGCATGCAGGCTTTACTGACAAGCATATAGAACGAATAGCTCCCATCTTTAAGAATTCAGTCGACTATCAAGCAGTACAACTTAAACTTTTAGAGTTAAGAGCTTATTTAAAAGATTCACAAGGTAAAGATTCAAAAGGTAATACTATCAATGATATACCGGGATGGATATGTATAAGTTTGCTTAATGAATTTGAAAAAGAGTAACAGTATTCAGTTTTTGTCGGGGATATTATAGTGAAGTTCGGTTTTTGTCGGGTCTGAAATTCGGTTTTTGTCAGGGTAAAGTTCGGTTTTTGTCGGGGTAAAGTTCGGTTTTTGTCTGAGGAGATTGCTTGAAACCCTTTATGCTATTGGGTTTGAAGGATCTTACAATCTTCTACAAATAATAACAATTAATGATTCAAAAAAGAAGTTTATAAAAAAAGTATTAAAATTTGAATAATTAGTACCAGTTAAGATGAAATAGTTAATTCATAAATTGAAAATTTGAAAAAAAATCATCTAAAAGCAAGAGATAAACCGCCCGGCAACGAAAAGTGTTCGGTTTTTGTCGGGGATTGAATAAAATACTAATATGTATAGTATTCGGTTTTTGTCGGGGATTACTGTTAATATTTGATTATCAATTACTTACTTAAAATGTTTTTTAGCTATAGTTTCTTCCTTTTATAGGATCTCGCTGTTCATTTGTTAATAAACATAGTTTAAAAATTTTCTTTAAAAAAATTCAAAGCGAAGAAGTTTTACTTTATTTAAGTCTAAAAGTCAATAGAGCAACACTATTAATATTAAATTTAGTTGTACGTGAAACAAAAGTAGGTGTATATTTACACCTACTTAAAGGTGTATTTAAACACTTTTTATCTGGAAATGATCTATACAATTGGAGGCATAAAGGGGGGTACTGGTAAAACAACAATAGCTACAAATTTTGTTGTTTGGCTTGCAAAAACAGGTAAAGATATTCTTCTTGTTGATGCGGACGAACAAGAATCTGCTACCGATTTTACTTCATTTAGGGAACAAACACTTAAAGGTGAAACGGGATACACTGCAGTAAAGCTTACAGGTGAGCGTTTACGAAGCGAAGTCCTTAAAATGAAAGTAAAGTATGATCATATCGTAATTGACTCGGGAGGTCGAGATACTAACAGCCAGAGGGCTGCGTTGGTAGCTTCAGATGTTGTTCTTTTGCCTTTCCAACCACGTAGCTATGACTTTTGGACAGTTAGTAAGGTTCAAAACTTATTAAGCGAAATAAGATCAGTGAAACATGACCTAAAGGCTTTCGTCTTTCTTAACCGTGCCGATGTTCGAAGCACTGATAATCGAGAAGCAGCGGAAGCACTAAGCCAGACTAAAGGGATAGAGTTTATAGATGTTCCACTTGGTAATCGAAAAGCTTTTGCTAATGCAGCAAGTCAAGGTCTATCTGTTATAGAACTCATTCCCCAAGATGAGAAAGCTTGCCTTGAATTAAACACCCTTTTTAGCGTTATTATAAAGAAATAATGTTATGTCAAAGTTTACATTGCCACCAAAAAAACAAGATATAGAAAATACAATAAAAAAAACATCATCTATAATTGATGAAAAGAAAATTAGCGACGTAATTAACAAAGGTGGAAGCATTACAAAAAAGAATAGTTCAAAAGAAGCTGTTTTTAAAAATTTCAATATTAAAATATTAGAAAGCGAGCTTAATTCTATAAATGAGTTACGTGAAAAATTTCCTAAACCTCGTGGGAAACGGATAGGAATATCTCTACACGACTGGATTATTGCTGCTATTACTGAAAAGATTAATCGTGATAATAGAAAATAAAATTAAAAGCAATGGAACTTAAAAATAAAAGGTGTTGATTTACACCTAATAAAGGGTGTAAATTTAGGTTCTACACTTATAAACCTTTTGATGATTTAAAGGAATAAATTTAAAGACTGGTAATTAAATTTTATCTTTGATTATAATCATCTGGACTACAAAAGCAACTTTATACTTTCTTAGATATGTCTGCACTTCTAATGCATAAATGAATATTTAATAACTATTTTTTTAGCAAGCATATCAATAATTAAAGGAGCTGTGCAGCCATTTCAATTACTAAAGAGATATATCTGGTGCTTACTTCTGCAATGATAAGAACAATGCTTTTTTTGTAACGTACTATGGCAAAAAGATTAAGGCGGACAGAAAATGTTATTGGGGTTAAATACATTGATAGAGTTAATCAATGCAGCGCTTATATAAAAGATATACACCTGCAAACCTTAAGACACACGGCATTGCCCACGCTTTTTTGCAGAACGGGATAAAGCTGGAAAGAATAGAAAAGTTCTTAGATCATACCTGACTAAAAAACACACAGATATAACAAGTTACATCCATTGTAAGCCTTAGTTTTGTAATCGGGTACAATTGGATACAAAATGGATATATCTAAAAAAATGGAGTTTAGCAGTGCTGTGTATCAGCAGATAATGCAACAGCTAAGCATTATTGACAGCTTTAAAGGCAACTGGAAAGCTATTGAACTACAGCACAGCAAGCACCTCAAAGAACTTAAAAAAATAGCTACTATTGAAAGCATTGGTTCATCCACGAGAATAGAAGGAGCCACATTAACCAATCCGGAAGTAGAAAAATTATTAAAGTCTGTAAAAATAACCAGGCTCAAAACAAGGGATGAAGAAGAAGTAGTAGGGTATTATGAAACCCTGCAAATTATTTTGCATAATTACGAAAACATAAATCTCACTGAAAGTTATTTGCACCAACTGCATGGCATCTTACTAAAGCATAGCGGCAAAGATCAACGGCATAAAGGCAGCTATAAAAATTTATCGAATAAAGTTGTAGCTAATTATCCTGATGGCACAGAGCGCACTATTTTTTAAACTACCGAACCGCACCTTACAGCTGTAGAAATGCAAATGCTTATCACATGGACAAAAGAAAGGTTTACAAAAAGCGATACACATCCATTAATAACGATAGCAGTTTTTGTATATGAGTTTTTATCTGTACATCCTTACCAGGACGGCAACGGGAGATTATCAAGGCTGTTAACTACCTTACTGATGATGCAACAGGATTATAAATTTATCCAGTATGTATCATTCGAAAATATTATAGAAACAAGAAAAGAAGATTATTACAGGGCCCTGATGGATGGGCAAAAGAACAGAGGTAAAGCGGAAGAAAGAATAGACAAATGGATACTGTTTTTTATAGAATGCATGGTAATACTTACCCAGCGGTTAAAAGCAAAATACGCCACATATAACCAGTTAGAAAAGGGGTTGAATGAAAGACAGCAGAAAATAATACAGATGCTTAAAAAGAATAAGAAAGCGCAAATAAAAGATATAGATAAAGCCTTCCCTGATTACTCAAGAAACACACTAAAGAAAGATATTGCATACCTGGTAAATGAAGGGTTGTTAATTAAAACAGGCCAAGGCAGAGGCGTAATGTATTATGCCAAATAATAGACTAAAGCCAAGCGACAGAAATATAAACTTTAGGGAAGGAATAAATTTATAGCTTAACACATAGAATCTTTGCTATTGCTTACTAGCTGCCGTTCATATAATTCCTTTTGAAGCGACATTAAAAAAAGTAAAAAATAAAAAAGTATGATAACCCTTTTATTAAAAAAATAACCATCAAATACTTTTATAGATTAGAAATTATTTCTGAGACAACTGTTTTACTTTTTCAGTCTGATCCTTAATGCTTTTTTCATACTTAGCGACAGATTTTTTAAACTTTTCATCTAATTTTTTCAATTGATCCTTATGCCGAAAATTTAGCGCGTTGAGAATATTTTTCATTTCTGCTAATTTTTCTTTTGCTTCAGATAATTCCTTATTAGTTTCTACCATTTTAATAATTTTATTTAACAAATATATTAATAAATACAACTTGAGTTAGTATATTTGTAGGAGGGTGTCAGAATGTAATTGGCAAGGTGTCGCTTAAGCTGCTACGCATCTAAAGCCCCTTGTAAGGGGTTGCACCCCTTAACCCCGCTAAAAAATCTTTATGGTAGCAAAAGTAATCATGGCCAGCAGCTTCAAAGCTACGCTTGAATATCTCACCCAGGAAGCAAAGGGTTTCGATATTATTTTAAGCAATGGGGTGAGGGATTATGATATCAATAAAACCATTGCCGATTTTGTCGGGCAATCAAAAGAAAACAGCCGTATAAAGACAAAGGTATTTCATACCTCGTTTTCCTTTCATGTCAATGATAAAAACGCAGTGGAAAACAAAGGGAAGGAGATCATGCAGGACTATCTTTGCAGGCTTCAGCAGAAGGGTGTAAGTATTGATGATACCCAATACATTTTAATAGAGCATAAAGACAAAGAGCATCCGCATTATCACCTTGTTGCCAACATGGTTAAAGATGATGGCAAGCGACTTGAAATAGGCAACGTGGGCTACAAGATGACATCCGTCAGCAGGGCCATTGAAAAAGCATACACGCTTACGCCTGGCATCCGCAAAGAGTACCAGCAGGAAGTTCTTGATAAAGGCTATAATATTAAAGAAGCCATAGCGGCTGTGGGCGCTGTAAAACAACAAAAAGAAAATACAAATGAGCGAGGACAAAACAGAGAAATTAGTACAGACAGGCAACAAAGAAAACAAGGTAAAAGACCCTCTTTATAACCGTGTAAAAAGGGTCTCGGTATCTTATACCCTGGAGGAGTATGAGACACTATTTCAAAAGGCACATAAAACCCGTAAGCCGGTAGCTATCCTGGTGAGGGAGTTTTCCTTAGGGGCAGAAGTAAAAGTTCCTATAAGCCTCCATGACAGGGCAGCGGTAAGATCCCTGCAAGGAATAGCCAACAATGTCAACCAGATAGCGCGGGAATTAAACAGGCAGGGAAGCATAAGGACGGCCATGGCTGCTGAAAAGATTATTGGTCAGATTGACAAAATTTTAAGTAATGAGTGAGGTTTTGGAGAATGCCATGCTTTCTTTAGTAGTAGTGCCTCAATAGGTGCGCCGATGTTTCGCTAAAAACAACTGTAAATATTAGCTTTGTAATGTAATCAAAAAGCTCTTTGCAGTAAGACCATTGTTTTCATTGGAAGTAATTTCAATTAGTAGTCTGGTTC
>JAABUS010008444.1_pt1 | contig 11321 bp, 9 predicted proteins | sample 5560161 | NCBI WGS metagenome assembly JAABUS01 (sample SAMN10711885, study PRJNA513376) | rock metagenome | isolation source: Antarctica rocks | place: Antarctica: Victoria Land, Trio Nunatak nord | collected 2016-01-04
CGAGCAGCGTCACCGAGTTCTCGATCCCGCGCAGCCCCATGAAGGAGTTGCGGTGCTCGACCGTGACCCCCTCGGTCTCGGTCGGCAGGATGAACGCGCTGATCCCCCCGCGCGAGCCCGAGCCGTCGTGATTCTTCGGGACCTTGGCCATCACGACCACCACGTCGGCGATCGCGCCGTTGGTCGCCCAGAGCTTGCGGCCGTCGAGCCGGTAGCCCGTACCGTCCTCGGTCGGCGTCGCCGTCGTGCCGAGGCGCGCCGGATCGGAGCCGACGTCGGGCTCGGTCAGCAGGAACGCGGAGACGTCCGTGCGCGAGACGCGCGGCAGCCACTCCTGCTTCTGCTCATCCGAGCCGAACAGCAGCAGCGGCTGCGCGAGCCCGATCGACTGGTGGGCGGAGAGCAGGGTCGAGATCGACGCGTGCCAGACGCCCGTGATCGAGAGGGCGCGGTTGTAGTAGACCTGCGAGAGGCCGAGCCCGCCGTACTTCTCGGGCACCTTCATCCCGAGGGCGCCCATCTCCTTGAGGCCCTCCATCACCGACTCCGGGATGCGCGCCTCGCGCTCGATCTCGAGCGGATCGACCTCGCGGCGGAGAAAGTCCTTCAGCGTCTCGAGGAACGCCTCGCCCTTCTGCACCGCCTCGGCGTCGAGCTTCGGCTGCGGGTGAATCAGGTCGAGGCGGAAGCTGCCCATGAAGAGCTCCTTGCCGAAGCTCGGCAGCTTCCAGTCACTCTCCCGCGCATCCTCGGCGACCTGGCGGGCCTCGCGTTCGGTGACTTGCGGCATGGAGATCTCCTTCGTCGGGGGTGGCTGGGGGGGTACCCGCCCACAGGGGTCTAAAGGTTCGGCCCCGGATGATCCCACGCCACCCCCACCGCCTCTGCCCCGGGGCCCCCTCGCCCGCTCCGCGCAGCGCATTAGATTGGGCGCATGCGGCTCACGGTGCTCGGCAAGTCGCCCTCCTGGCCCGACGCCGGCGGCGCCTGCAGCGGCTACCTGCTCGAGCACGGCGACCGCGCCGCCTTGATGGACTGCGGCAACGGGGTCTTCGCCAAGCTCCGGGAGCGCCGCGGCTACCGCGATGTCGAGGCGGTGCTGATCTCTCACCTCCACGGCGACCACGTGCTCGACCTCGTCCCCTTCGCCTACGCATTGACGCTGGGGCCGGGCGCCGGGGGCGGGGGGCCGAAGCCGCGTTTGATCGCCCCGGCGGGCGCCGGCGACTTCTTCCGCCGCCTGGCCGGGACCTGGGGCGGTGAGGAGCTGATAGCCGACGCGTTCGAGATCGAGGAGTACGAGCCGGGCGACGGCGTCGAGGCCGCGGGGATCACCGCCCGGATGCATCCCGTCCCGCACATCGGGCCCACCCACGCGATCGAACTCCTCGCGCCGGGAGGCGGGCGGATCGTCTTCGGCGCGGACGGCAGGTACTCCGAGGAGCTGATCGCAGCCGCCGAGGGAGCGGAGGTGCTGATCGCCGAGGCGACGCTGCCCGAGCCGGAGCTCAAGCCGCTGGAGGAGCGCGTGCACATGAGCGCCGAGGAGGCGGGGGAGCTCGCCGCCCGGGCGGGGGCGGGGCGTCTCGTGCTCACCCACATCACCGACGAGCTCGACGCGGACCGGTCACTGGCCGCGGCTCGGGCCGCCTTCGACGGCGCGGTCGAGATCGCCAGGGAGGGCGCGAGCTTCGAGGTGTAGCGCTCCGGTAGCGGGGTAGTCTCACGCCCGATGGCCCGGCAGCGCAACCTCCTGGTGAACATCGAGCGGATGCGCCGCGAGATGGATGAGCTGCTCGGCGAGGCGTGGCCGCCGGATCGCGCGCTCAGCCGCACCTCCGGCGGGTTCTCGCCGCGCGTCGACGTCTACTACTGCAAGGGTTCCGGGGACGAGGAGTCGGAGTCCGTCCCCAAGGCCATCGTCATCGCCGACCTCGCCGGCGTCGCGCCCGACGCAGTCAACCTCGAGGTCTCCGGGCGGGTGCTCGTGATCGCCGGCCACCGCCCGGTGCGGGAGACCGAGGGCCGGGCCTACCAGCAGGTCGAGATTCCCACCGGCGCCTTTCGCCGCGCGATCCAGCTCGGCGTGGAGGTCGAGCCGGAGCGCGCCCGGGCCACCTTCGAGGAGGGGCTGCTGCGGGTGGAGCTGCCGATCAAGCTCCCGAGCACGACCTCGCGCCGGGTCCCGGTCGAGCGCTCCGGAGAGGGGTAGTGGCCGGCGGGTTCGAGCTCGAGGAGGGTCCGGGAGGCCCCTCCTCGATTCAGATCGTCTCGACCGACGACGTCGACGACGCCGTCCTGCAGCAGGCCGGCGTGGTGCCCGAGGCGCTGCCCGTGCTGCCACTGCGCGACACCGTCACCTACCCGGGCACGCTGACCCCCCTGGCGGTCGGCCAGGAGCGCTCGATGCGCCTGATCGACGAGGTGCTCTCGGGCGACCGCGCGCTCGTCATGGTCGCCTCGACCGACCCCGAGCTCGAGGAGCCCGGGCCCGGGCAGCTCGAGCGGGTCGGCGTCGCCGGCGTCGTCGCGCGAATGCTCAAGATCCCCGACGGGACGATCCGCGTCCTGGTCCAGGGCACGCAGCGGGTCGAGCTGGGCGAGTTTCTCGCCACCGAGCCGTTCCTGCGCGCCAAGGTGAGCGTCCTGCCCGACGTAATCGAGGACGGGCCGGAGCTGCAGGCGCTGACGCGCAACGTGCAGCGGACCTTCAGCGAGATCATCGAGCAGATTCCCTACCTGCCGGAGGAGCTCCAGATGGCGGTCACGAACGTCGAGGATCCCTCGGCGCTCGCCCACCTGATCGCGGGGGCGCTACGGATCCCCACCGCCGAGAAGCAGGAGATCCTCGAGCAGGTCGACGTCGGGGCCCGTCTGCGGCGGCTCTCGGAGATCCTCGCCCGCGAGCTCGAGGTGATCTCGCTCGGCACCCGGATCCAGTCGCAGGTGCAGGAGGGCATCGAGAAGGGACAGCGCGAGTACTACCTGCGCGAGCAGCTGCGCGCGATCCAGGCAGAGCTCGGTGAGGGTGACGAGCAGCAGGCCGAGGCGGCCGAGCTGCGCGAGCGGATCGAGGCGGCGGGCCTGCCGGAGCAGGCGGCGAAGGCCGCCGAGCGGGAGCTCGCCCGGCTCGAGCGCCTGCCTCCGGCCGCGGCGGAGTACGGCGTCATCCGCACCTACCTCGACTGGATGGTCGACCTGCCGTGGAACGAGCGCACCGATGACGACCTCGACGTCAAGCACGCCCGCGCCGTGCTCGACGAGGACCATTACGACCTCGAGAAGATCAAGGACCGGATCCTCGAGTACCTCGCCGTGCGCCGGCTCAAGCCCGACTCGAGCGGACCGATCCTCTGCTTCGCGGGCCCTCCTGGCGTCGGCAAGACGAGCCTCGGGCGCTCGATCGCCCGCGCCCTCGGGCGCAACTTCGAGCGGATCTCAGTCGGCGGCGTCCGCGACGAGGCCGAGATCCGCGGCCATCGCCGCACCTACGTGGGCGCCATGCCGGGGACCATCATCCGCGCCCTCCGCGACGCGGGCTCGCGCAACCCGGTCTTCATGATCGACGAGATCGACAAGATGGGCGCCGACTTCCGCGGCGATCCAGCGAGCGCGATGCTCGAGGTGCTCGACCCCTCCCAGAACGACTCCTTCCGCGACCACTACCTCGACCTCGACTTCGACCTCTCCGAGGTGATCTTCATCGCCACGGCGAACATGCTCGAGCCGATCCCGCCCGCGCTGCGCGACCGGATGGAGGTGATCCAGCTCTCCGGCTACACGGTGGACGAGAAGCTCCACATCGCCAAGCGCTACCTCGTTCCCAGGCAGGTCCGGGACAACGGCCTGAAGGCGAGCCAGGCGACGTTCACGGACGCTGCCCTGCGGGCGGTGATCGAGGAGTACACCCGCGAGGCCGGGGTGCGAGGCCTCGAGCGCCAGCTCGGAACCGTGTGCCGCAAGCTCGCCCGCGCGGTGGCCGAGGGTGGCTCGAAGGGCCGCACCTCGATCTCGGCGACCCGCGCCCGCGAGCTGCTCGGGCGCCGGCTGGTGTTTTCGGAGGCGCGGCGGCGGACGAAGCGAGCGGGGGTCGCCACCGGCCTCGCCTGGACCCCGGTCGGCGGCGAGGTGCTCTTCATCGAGGCGACCTCGATGCCGGGCTCGGGCCGGCTGACGATCACGGGGCAGCTCGGCGACGTCATGCGCGAGTCCGCCCAGGCCGCGCTCTCGCTGCTGCGCGGCGGGTCCGCGGAGTTCCTGCCCGACCTCGACTCGACCTTCTTCGCCACCCACGACATCCACCTGCACGTCCCCGCCGGTGCGGTGCCCAAGGACGGGCCCTCGGCGGGGGTGGCGATGGCGACCGCCCTGACCTCGCTGCTGAGCGGCAGACCGGTGCGCAACGACGTCGCGATGACGGGCGAGATCACGCTGACGGGCCAGGTGCTCCCGGTCGGCGGGCTGAAGGAGAAGTCGCTCGCCGCGCAGCGGGCCGGGATCAAGCGGGTGATCGCCCCAGACCGCAACGAGGGCGAGATCCTCGAGATCCCGGAGCACGAGCGCAAGGAGCTCGAGTTCGTCTACGTCAGCGAGGTGGGCGAGGCCCTTGCCGTCGCCCTCGAGCCGGGCCGACGCCGCTCCCCCGGAGGGCCCCCCGGTTCTTGAGCGTTTGAAGGTTATGCTGGGCGGGAAGACCCTGAGGACCCGATCGAGCGGAGGAAGAGCTATGGCAGTAAAGACGAAGGTGGCCGGTGCGGCCGCGGTGAAGAAGGCCAGTGACGCACGCCCGTACGTGCAGCGTCTGGTCGAGGACGACGAGTTGCGCGACAACCTGCGCGACGCTTACGAGTCCGGCCGCAGCGCCTATGCGAGGGCGTCGGGCGCCAAGCGTCCCTCCGACGTGCTCGAGGACAAGAAGCTTCAGAAGGAACTGCGCAACGCCAGCGAGTCGCTGCGCGCCGCGACGGACGCCCTCCGCGAGCCGGAGAAGAAGGGCGGCAGCACCTTGGGCCGCCTGCTCATGCTCGCGATCGTCGGTGCCGTCCTGGCGCTGGCCCTGAGCGAGGAGCTACGCAAGACGGTCCTCGACAAGCTCTTCGGCGCGGAGGAGGAGTTCGAGTACACCTCGACGACCTCCTCCACGAGCGAGACCAGCCCGGCAGCCTGACGGCCGCCTCTGCGCGCATCGGTGCTTCCTCAGGGGGACGTCGCGTCGCGGCGTCCCCTCGTCGTTGAGGGGGGCGGGTGAACACGACGAGCCGGCGCGAGCTGAGCGGGGAGCGGGCGCAGCGGATCATCGACGCGATGCGCAAGGGGGTGGCCGAGCGCGGCATCGCCGGCGCCACCTTCGAGTACGTCGCGCGCGAGGCGGGGGTCAGCCGCGGCCTCCTGCACTACTACTTCGCGACGAAGGAGCGGCTGCTGGTGGAGGTCGTCCGGCGCGACAGCGAGATCCGCGTCGCCCGCCTCGACGCGCCGCTCGCCGCGGCATCGACGGCTGACGGCGTCCTCGACGTGCTCGTCTCGAGCCTGCTCGACCTGATCGAGAACGAGCCCGGCTTCTTCGTCCTGCTCTTCGAGCTGTTCACGGCCGGGAGGCGCAACCCCGAGCTGCAGCGCGAGGTCGCGGCGCTGTTCAGCAAGACGCGCGAGCGGGTCGCCGCCTCGCTCGAGCGCAAGGACGCCGACGGGGCGATCTCGCTGCGCTTCGCGGCCGAGCCGACGGTCTCCTACCTGTTCGCGATCGCCGACGGGATCGCGGTCCAGGCCCTCTCCGACGCCGATCGCGATCAACAGGACGTGATCGAGGTCGGCCGAGAGGCCGCCCGGCACCTGCTCGTCGCGGACTGAGGCCCCTGGCCCCCGGCTAGCAGCGGCTGGCGAAGGTCCATGGGCCTTTGCGCTGAGCCGTGCGCGCCCGCTCCTCGGGCTCGAGGTCGCGGCCGAAGGCGGGGTGCTCGGGACCGAGCTCGTAGGCGAACGCCGAGCCGCGGCGGCGCAGGAGCTGGGAGCGGCCGAGCTCGAAGTCGCTGACGTCGCGACCGCTCGCGAGGGCGGCGAGCGTCTGCCCGAGGGAGACCTTGCCGCGGTCGCGACCTCCCGCCGCCAGGGAGGGACAGGCGGCGATCGCAGCCTCGACCCGGGGACGGTCGCCCAGGGCCAGCACCTTGTCCCCGAGCTCGCTCGTCGTCTCGCGCTCGGTCACCATCGATCGCACGTCGCGCGCGTCGGCCGGCACCATCGCCGCGGTGCCCGCGACGGCCACGATCAGCGCCACCCACGCCGCCCGGGAGCGGTGGCGGCGGCGTGTCGCGCTTGCGGCCACGGCGACGAGCGCGAGCGCCCCGAGCAGCAGGAAGCGGGCGGGCAGCGCGAGCCCCGCGACCACGGCCAGGATCGAGACTGCGATCGCGGCGGCCGCGATCGCGAGCGGGATCACGAGCGGCCCCAGCGAGTACAGAGGGCGCCCGCGGACGCGCGCCGCCGCGATGGCGAGGGTGATCAGCGCCCCGGCGACCACGCCCCAGCCGACGGCGCCGGGAATGCCAGCATCCAGGCCGTTCGCGAGCCGCTCCAGCGCCGGGCCGCTCCGGGAGGCCGAGGGAGCCGCCCCGCCGCCGAGGTGAAGCTGCGCGAGCTCCTCCGCCCTGCCCTGGCCGTGGTGGAGGGTCTGGATCGGATCGCCCGTGAGCGCCAGGTCGAGGCCGGCCCAGATCAACGGGGCACCCAGGGCGAGGCAGATCGTCGTCGGAGAGAGCACGGAGGCGGGGGCCTCGCGGTGGCGCCAGAGCCAGTAGGCGATGGCCAGCAGCCACGCCTCGGGGCGGAGCAACCCGGCGAGGAGCAGGAGGACGAGCACGCGGTTGGGGCTGACGTTGCGATCGGCGACGACGAGCGCTGCCGCCAGCAGGACGAGCGCGGCGAACGGAAGGTCCTTGCCCGCGGTCAGGAGTTGCTCGAGCACCGCGGGGCGGGTCAGGGCAATCGCCGCCGCGATCCCGCCCGCGGTCGCTCCGCCGAGCGCCTCGCCGAGGCGGAAGATCGCGTAGCCGGTGAGCGCGAAGCTCGCGATCGAGATCGCCCCGTAGGCGACGATCGCCGCGCCTGCTCCCAGCGGCGCCAGCAGCAGTCCGACGAGCAGGGTCAGCGGATGCTTGGCGGGGACCGGTCCGTCGAAGTCGGGAACGTGGAGCCGGCCGAGCTCGTCACCCCAGGCGAGCGCGAAGCGGGCGTCCTCGCCGGGGTAGATCCATGGGATCAGGGCCGCCAGGAGCACGCACGCCGCGAGGGCGGCGAGCGCCGCGGCGAGCAGCTTGAGGGCCGTCGCGCGGGCGCTCGGGTCAGGCAGCGGAGCCAAGCTCGGCGAGCTCGACATCGAGGTTGCCCGCCCGCTCGAGGTACTCGCCCTTCGTGTTGACCGACCAGACGTCGTGGGTCGAGCCGGTGGCGAGGTTCCGGGCCGCGATCACCGCCGTCCACATCGAGTGGTCCTGGTTGTTGTAGCGGTGCAGGCCGTTGCGCCCGCAGGTGCGGAGGTTCTCGAAGTGCTCGAGGTAGCCGCGGATCTCGGCGACCGCCTCGCGGTAGGCGGAGTCGTACATCGGGTAGGCCTTCGGCACGTTGACCTTGACGCCGTCGAAGACCCGCTCGGGGTCGACGAGCCCGATCCGCGCGAGCTCCGCCGTGGCGAGCTCGACCGCCTCGGAGTCGGTCATCGTCCAGATCTCGTCGTCGTCGAAGCAGAAGTACTCGACGCCAAGGCAGGTGGTCCCGTCGCGGACCATGTCCGGGCTCCAGGCCCCGAAGTTCTGCACGCGGCCGGCTCGGGTGCCCGGGTCGTGCAGGTAGATCCAGTTGTCCGGGAACGGCTCCGGCTCGTCGGTCATCAGGGCGACGAGGCAGAGGTTGCGGTAGCGCAGCTTGCGAGCGGCGGCCCTGACCTCGGCAGGCGCGGCCGGGTCCAGGGCGAAGATCAGGTCGGCGAGGGGGATGCTCGAGAGGACGGAATCGACGTCCTGGACCTCCTCCTCGCCGTCGGTGCGCAGGACGATGCTCTCGACCCTCCCCGCGTCGTGGTTGATCCGCACGCAGCGGCGGTTGGTCTCCACCTCGGTGCCGCCCTCGGCGAGCTGCGCCGTGAGCCGCTCCCAGAGCTGGCCGGGCCCGAGGCGCGGGTAGTGGAACTCCTCGATCAGCGTAGTGGCGTGGCCCTTGCGCAACCCGAGGATCCCCAGCGCGGCCTGGATGAAGGTGAAGTTCTGGATCCGCTGGGCGGCCCACTCGGACTGGATCTCGGACCCGGGGATTCCCCACACCTTCTCCGTGTAGGACTCGAAGAACGTTCCGTAGATGCGCCGGCCGAAGCGGCTGACGACCCACTCCTCGAAGTTCTGCGGCTCGTGATGTCGCATCAGGCGACGCCAGCGCATCCACGAGACGGCGCAGCGAGCCGATTCGAGCACGCCGAGGCCTCCGAACACGTCGGAGGCCTGGAGCGGATAGTTGAAGAAGCGACCCTGGTAGTAGATCCGCGAAAGCCGCTGGCGCAGTAGCCACTGATCCCCCATCACGTCCTCCCAGAAGCGCTGGACCGGCTCGAGCTTCGTGTAGAAGCGGTGCCCTCCGAGGTCGAAGCGGAAGTCGCCGAACTCGACGGTCTTGGCGATCCCGCCGACCGTGCCGTCGGCCTCGTAAACGGTGCAGTCGAGCCCGTGGTGGGCGAGGGCATGGGCGCCCGTCAAGCCGGCCGGGCCGGCGCCGAGCACGGCCGCGCCGGGCGTGTCCGCTCCGCTCCTCTTCTCGCCTTCAGTCATGCCGGGCTGCCGTCCTCAGAAGGCGGGCAGTCTATGGGCCGATCCGGATGGGGGAGAAGGGCGGCGGGGGACGGGAGCGTTCGTTCCTATGATCCGCCGGCCATCGAACAGCAACTCGATCGATCCTCCGTTGCTCGCGGCGCCGCCCCGATCGCCGCCCCGGCGCGATCCTCGAGCCGGCTCGCGCGGGCCGGCGACCTCCTGGTCAGCCTCTCGCTCGCCGACATGCGCGCACGCTATGGGCGCGACCCGCTGCGCTTCCTGAAGTGGATGCTCGACTCGCTCGCCCTCGTCGGCGTCTACCTGATCCTGCGCACGATCCTGCTCGACCGCGGCGGACCCGCGCCGGGGCTGAGCCTCGCGTGCGCGGTGATCCCCTTCCACCTGCTGATGATGACCGTCTTCAACTCGATGACGACCGTCCGCGACCGCGGCTCGATCGTCCTCAACGTCGGCTTCGACCGGACGCTGCTGCCGGCCTCGAGCGCGATGACCGAGGCGATCGCGTTCGCCGGCAGCATCGTGGTCCTCTTCGGCCTGATGGCCATCTACGGGGTCGGCGTCACGACTGCGATCCTCTGGCTGGTCCCGACGGTCGCCGTCACGGTCCTCTTCACGGTCGCCTGCGCCTATCCCTCGTCGCTCTTCGGCCTCTGGTTCCCGGAGTGGCAGAACATCGCCCGCAGCCTCGTGCGGATGCTGTTCTTCCTCGCGCCGGGGCTGGTGGCGCTCGACGAGATCCCGGAGCGCGCCCGGGGCTGGGTCGAGCTGAACCCGCTGACCGGCATCTTCGAGTCCTTCCGCGACGCGCTCCTCTACGGGCACGCGCCGGCGGCGTGGGAGCTCCTCTACCCGCTCGGCTTCGCCCTCGCCCTGTTCGCGATCTTCCTGCCGATCTACCGCCGCGAGCAGGCCCACCTGGCGAAGGTCATCTGATGCCGGCGGCGGCCATCAGCGCCAGCGGGCTGGGCGTCGGCTTCTGGTTCGACGGCCACCGGCGGGTGATGACCCCGGGACGGGCGCGGCTGGCGCGCGGCCCGCGCTCGACCTGGGGCCTGCGCGGAGTCGACTTCGAGATCGGCGGGGGGGAGGGGGTGGCGCTGATCGGCCCGAGCGGATCGGGCAAGACCACCCTGCTGCGCGCCCTCGGCGGCGTCGTCGCCACCGACGAGGGCGAGCTCGCGGTGGAGGGCCCGGTCGGCTCGCTGCTCTCGATCGACGCCGGATTGACCCCCACCCTGACCGGGCGCGAGAACGCCGTCCTGCTCGCCGTCCTCGCCGGGCTCAGCCGCTCCGAGGCGAAGCGGGCCCTGCCCGAGATCGAGGCCGAGAGCGCGCTCGGCGACGCCTTCGAGCGACCCGCCTCGAGCTACTCGCAGGGAATGCGGGCGCGGCTCGCGCTGGCCGCGGCGGAGCAGGGGCGCCCGGCGATCCTGCTGCTCGACGAGGTCCACGAGGCGCTCGACCACGAGTTCCGCCTGCGACTCGCCCTCCACGCCGAGCGCCTGCTCGCGCGGGGAGGGATCGTCGTCGCCGCCGGCCACGACCACGAGATGCTGGCGCGGCTCTGCGGCCGGGCGATCTGGCTCGAGGATGGCTCGCTGCGCCGCGACGGCGAGCTCGGCGCGGTTCGCGACGCCTACCTGGCGGCGCACGCGGAGGCGGCCCCCGGCTAGCTCGCCGGGTCCTCGTCGAGCCAGGCGGCGATCCGGGTGCCGATCTGCCCGCCCGCGTCCTCCTGCAGGAAGTGGGAGGCATTTTCGATCACCTCGGGCTCGCTCAGGTTGAGGCGCTTGGCCACCGCGCGACCGGCCTCGAGCGGGATGACCGGGTCCGAGTCGGCCCAGAGGCAGAGCGACGGCCGGTCGTGGGAGGCGATCGCCTCCGCCGTGCGCTCGCCCGCCTCCGCCCCGGGGGCGTCGGGGCTGGTCGGCAGGATCAGGGGGAAGGCGCGGGCGCCGGCCTTCGACTCCGGGTTGGGGAAGGGCGCGTCATAGGCGGCGGCGACCTCCTCGCCGGGGTCGACCGCGCAGGCGTTGCGGACCAGCATCGAGACGGGAAGGTCCTCGGTCCGCTCGACGAAGTCGCGGAACGCCTTCCACGCGTCGGTCATCCGCTGGTGGCCGCTGAAGGTGCCGGTGTCCATGACGACGAGGCGCGCGCAGAGCTCGGGATGCTCGGCGGCGATGCGCATGCCGATCGGCCCGCCCCAGTCGTGGACGACGAAGGTGGCGTCGCGGACGCCGAGCTCGACGAGGACGTGGCTCATCGCCTCGAAGTGGCGGTCGTAGGTGTACCAGCCGATCTCGGTCGGCTTGTCGGAGCGGCCGAAGCCGGGCAGGTCGGGAGCGATGCAGCGGTGGCCGGCCTCGAGCAGGGGTGGCATCACCTTGCGCCAGAGCAACGACCACGTCGGCTCGCCGTGGAAGAGGACTACGGAATGGCCGGTGCCCTCGTCGATGCGGGCGAGGCGCAGGCCCTCCCAGTCGAGGTAGCGCGGCTCCCAGG
>JAABUS010008446.1_pt1 | contig 11319 bp, 12 predicted proteins | sample 5560161 | NCBI WGS metagenome assembly JAABUS01 (sample SAMN10711885, study PRJNA513376) | rock metagenome | isolation source: Antarctica rocks | place: Antarctica: Victoria Land, Trio Nunatak nord | collected 2016-01-04
AGGTGGGTGCCGGCCATGATTTGAGCCTGCGAGGGACAAACTCGGCACAGTATTGCTCATACTTATATTCGTAGCTTCGATGCGGCGTTGGTGTGTTCGTGCTGTTGTGGGTTTGTGTGTTGTCGCGCTTTGTTGTTTCGGCCTTTCGGTTCTTTCTGGCATCGTTTCCGCGCTAAACTCGATTTTGTCTTTCAGCCTCGTCCCGCTTTTGTTGTGCCAATACATGGCGCAAAAATGGCCTTCGAATGAACGGGAGTTTCTTCGTAGATTCCCTGTTCACGAGAGCAGCACTATTCATAATCTACCCCGCGAGCTGAAATCTGCAAGCGGGAGTGCCTGGTCTGCAAAACATCTTCAAGCATGCCGTGTCCTGGTACAAGATTATAGTGGTAATACATACAGTATTCCAATTCTCAATGACTACAAGACTACGGCTACGGCTCGTGTAGCTGCAGACCGATCCCTGCTCACTTCCCTTACATCATTCTCCTATGAGGAACTGCGAAGCTTGTCCCATCGTGCCCTACGCTCTGTCCCCAGTTTCGGTTCGTTTTTCGTCTCTCTCGCCGACGTTACTCGTGTGCGAAGTCAGAGCCTCCCTAGCCGCCGCCTTCGAGAAAATATTCAAGCCCCGGAACGACCCAAATTCAGATCTGGTGAAGGCGAAGGCTTCTCTTCGTCTCCGCCAATAGGCTCCTCGCCTTTTACTACAGTCTCCTCCACATACTCACCACGCCACCTGAACGAGAGGCCTGATTTCGAGGAGCAGATCGACCGCAAAAAACACGAAGTCGTATCAGCGAATATGGCTGCACAGTTCATTTCTATAGTTATCGATCTTTACTCGAGTCAGCCAGATGAAAGTATCACAACCGAGTTCTTCAACGCTCCAAATACGTTTTATTTGATCTCACCTCATCTCAACTGTATTTGTCAAGATGACGGCGCTGCTTGGCGCAGAGAGTTTAACCCTATCACTAAAACATGGATGAACCCTCAGAGCGAGCTTCTCTACAGCCTAGAAGTTAAATCATCTTACTTCCAAGTCGATAGCTCGGGAATTGGAGCGACATCCGATTCGACTCTCGCACAACAATTCTGTGAGCTGCTTGGGTCTGAGTTGTCACAGGTGGTAGACGGAGACTACGAAGCACTTGATGATGAACGACGGTGGTAAGATTTATCACTTAAACTTTATAAGTAAGCTTATTAACTTCTTTTCCTTAGCCGCTTTCTTATCTCGGTCCATCAGTCTGATATTATGATTGTATCTTGTTACTTTTCCTCAGAGTATCTCAACTACATTTATTCGGATCAACCACCACCACACCTACCGTATATTACGTTACACCGATCGCGCAAGTATGACCTCGGCGACCCCGTGAACAGAAGGGAGGCTACTGAAGCTATTGTCGCTCTTGACGAATATTTCAACCATACAATCTAAGCATTCATTTTGCCGCAGCTGCTTTTATGTACTGCGTCCGGGGTTTGTTTGTTGAGTGTACACTGCAGGCAGCCACAATTTTGAACAAAATACTTAGTTATGGCAAGACAATGGCTTGGGTTCGGTCCGAAACGAAACGGTCAGATGGTCAAAGATGTGCATCACCTCAGGCCATCTAGTCGACTATCCGTACCACGCACTTTCGCTCCAGTATTCGCTTAGTACTAACCAGCCATGTAACCAAATCGGCCACCTCACCAAAATTCCACCATATTACTTCTGCAAAGGCTGCTTTACACGCAATTCCTTCAAAACAGCCTTATATAAAACCTTCCAGGCCTTCTTTTCCTTCTGCCATACCTTAATATGGGCCTTACAACGCTTGTAAACCTTTATTAGCTCGTTAAGATACTGCTTTTCGGAACGGTCATCGCGGGTCTTCTGCCTCAATTTCTCTAAATCTAGCCTATCACTGGTCATAGATCGAGCATCTTTGACGTATAGAATGCCTCCCGTTGATAAGATCTTAGCAGATTGATCTTTACGTATATTTCGAGCGTTGATAGCGGCTTCCGTGGCTGCTATTTTGACTTCCAATAGGTCAACTCTACGAGTCATCGCATTGGCTTCTTTGGTATATTTGAATAACTTCTGATGAAGCTCGAGTTCATAGCCGGAACAAATTAAACTGACTTGTTGTCTTCTCAGCTGTAATCTAGTAGTAGGGGTAGTCTTTCAGAATCAAACGTCAGTTGAGTCAATATACCTACGCATACAATCGTCGATGTAAATCAGAAGAACATCAAGTTTCGTATCAGCATTGATTCCTAGGATCGTCTTGAGAAAGACTCTCCCGCTAGTAAAGATGATCTTTTCATCGCTGTAGTGTAGAGGTTGAAAGGAGACATCGTCCCGACGTGTAACTATAGCAACAAGATTGTCTGAAGTTTGTAGCAGCATATTCTTGGCCCCCGTCTGCTTGCAGGAACTCTCATGCTTGCAGGAACTCTTGATATCTTGCAACCGATTGTTGAACCTTACTACTAGAGGCAGTTGAAACCTTCATCGCACGCCCTGATTCAACTTCATGGAGAAACAGGGTCAAAGAGGTGCATTACAAGCACTGTTCGAACATTTCCCCTTGAATACTGTCGCCCCTCCCGCCTGTACCAACTACGAAACGTAAACGTAAACGGAACAACGACATCGACATACGCTTTGCGTTGAAGAAGCAGCGCACTCAGCACGATCAATTATATATATCTCCGCCACCCCCTCCCCCTTCGCACGATTCAAAGACGTTCAGGTAACATCAGTGGAGTGTCGCACCTAGACCAGCCTAGGACGGGTGGACCGATAGCTTTAGAGGGAGAAATTCGCCACAGCGGCCCGGGTTACGATATTTGCGCCGGAACATCCTGTTTCCTGTCCCGTGATCGCTCTTGGATTCTGGTGATACTGCGAGTACGAAGGTGACAGTAAGGTAGTAAGGTAGTAGTAGACAGTATAACCCACTATTTTGAGCGTTTCAAAGTTTCATGTTTCACGTTTCACGTTTCAATAGCGTCGCACGCTGACTGGGCCGAGGCACTGCGAATACGGTAACCTAACCTAAGGTAGAATAAGCTACGGAACAATGTTTGCCGACTTCGCCTCGCTGACCGACAACACCGATCGCTCCTTCCAATTATTTATTATTATCATTCACCAACCCATCCCCATCCGTTGGATTCACCGCTCCGCAGTAGCGGCGGGGCTCAGGGGGTGGCATCATGATGTTTTACTCCTACTTGGAGATGAAGTCGCCAACCTGCGAACTCTTCACTTCTCCTCTTTATTTTCTTTCCTCTTCAGCTTCACCATGCAGCCATCGTGGGTGCGATCCGCCGTTTCTGCCACCATAGTGGCCAGTGCGACCGTGAATGCCATTAACCTCGATGTCACTGATGCTGGTATGTTACCACGGCGTTAATCCGAACGGTTCACTGCTGACCTTGTGTGTGTCTGTAGCATCCATCAAGAGCGCGGCGAGCACCGTTGCCTACAAGATGATGACATACTATACGGGCAACCAAACTGGCAATGAGGCCAACGTGGGTCTGCTCCCAAAGCCATATTACTGGTGGGAGGCTGGAGCCATGTGGGGAGGCATGGTGGACTACTGGCATTATACGGGCGACACCACCTACAACGACGTGGTCGCTCAGGCAATCCTTTCCCAAGCGTCACCCACGAATGATTTCATGATGCTGTCACAAATCAAAGACTTGGTAAGCGGACCTTTTCACTAACGTGCTGTTCGAACATTAGTCCTGACCCTTATTTCTAGGGCAACGATGATCAGGTATTCTGGGGTCTCACTGCCATGTCCGCCGCTGAACGTCAATTTCCCAACCCTTCTGCCTCGTCTACGCCCTGGATTGGGCTCGCTGAAGGGGTGTTTAACGATCTTGCTTCACGATGGAACACCACACAGTGTGGCGGAGGTTTGAAGTGGCAGTGGGTCACCACCAACGCTGGCTATGACTACAAGAGCTCAATCACCAACGGCGGATTCTTCCAACTCTCTGCCCGCCTGGCTCGATATACCGGCAACAGCACCTACTCAGACTGGGCACAGAAAGAGTGGGATTGGATGACCGCCATCGGGCTCATTGATTCCGCCTTTCATGTCTACGACGGCAGCAACGATCTTATCAATTGCACCCAAGTTGACGGCAGCCAATGGTCCTACAACATGGGTGTGTTCCTATACGGGAGCGCGGTAATGTCCAACATCACAGGACCCAACCCCGTCTGGCGAGACCGGACCAAGGGTCTGCTTACCACCGCTACCTCGACATTCTTCTCGCCGTTTACCAACTCGACAAACGTCATGTACGAGTATCAGTGCGAGAAGTTTGACAAGTGCAACAATGACCAATTCAGCTTTAAGGCATACCTCGGAAGATGGATGATAGCTTCTGCACAAATGGTTCCGGAACTCTATACTACCATAATGAACCTCGCTGCTCCGTCCGCCAAATCAGCCGCCGCCGCTTGCTCCGGTGACCAAAGTGCGTGTGGCACGAAGTGGTACGTCGGCGGATTCGATGGCATCACCGGAGTTGGCCAGCAGCTTTCGGCCTTGGAGAACATTCAGGGGCTGCTGGTCAACTCGGCACCGCCACCAGTGATTGTCCATGGTACTTAGTATGTTTTCAAAAAGCTTTAGCGATATGCATCTATTGGCGTCATTTCTCGGAAAAGCAAACTTTGTACAACATAGCTTTACATATTTACTCGCTTCGCTATTGTCGACCAAGTCATGTGCTGTAAATCACTCAGCTGCGGTGGCTTTTTGCCTCTGGATGATCATCACTGGCAGGTTAATCAACTTTTAACAGCACTACCTTTGTTACTGCCAATGTCTTATTCTCTGCCATTGTTCCGAGTGCAGACTAAAGATGTAAACCCAGCGCTTGCGGTGCCGGTTATCTTCTGCATATCAAGTGGAATGTGTACTTGATCCAAGGCCAAGTCGTTGGCCAAATCTAAGAGGTGACAAAATCACCCTATTTGACATGGGCTCTAACAAGGTTTTGCAGAAACCCAACCTACCACTTGTTCTCCTTTAGACTGTGATGTTTCTGTTCTTTATTTTACTTACCTCATGGTTGCTATCGCGAGCCGTTGCACAGCCACATAACAACAATGAGATGTTAGTAGCGCATTAGGGTAAGATGTCTATCTTGTGGGGGGCGTATCGTTTCACCATGAGCGTGTAACTGCATTCTAGAGAAATGCGGCTCGCATGTAAATTCGAATGCCTTGGGCTTCCCTCTAGCCAGGAGATGTACTTCAGATCGTCGAACGGGACACGACTCTAAGTACGCGTGTATCTCCGAAGTATGTTTGTTTTGTTTATTCGAGGTCATGCGGTTACTTGGCATAGAGGAACGCATGGAATATCTGAAACACGATCTGGAACATGCCCTACAACCCACGCTGGTGGACCACTCTCACCGTCACGGCAGTGGCCGTGAACGTCTTCGGCACTAGAGACAAGGACATTCAAGACTTCATGTACATCTACAACACTCAAAAACGATACTTGCCACGAAGATGCGATAGGGCAGAATACCACTCTGATCAGCTTGCAGCCCTCGACGTCGACAAACCATCCGAATATTACACTTTTCGATTATGGGCCTTCGGGGTCGGATTTCAGCTGTACGAGTCAGTTGGATTTGTCATTTGTGCCAACGTGGCATGATGTTGCTAACGGGTTGTACTACTAAACGTTGGTTGTGGTTTTTTGGCTAGTTTGGGCGTCATTGGGAAGTTGTTTTATTATGGCCTGGGCTTTTGCTCTTGATGGGGAGTGGGATATTGAAATTTCATTTGCATGCATGAACATGAAGCTACGGAATATCTCTCATGTATACACTATACCACAAGTAGCATATGCTGATCTTGACAGTGTAGCCCATATGCACATCCACGAATCCATGTGGGCGGCGTCCCATAGTGATACACCACCCAACTCACAAATGCCCCCAACATGCCTGGGCGGATACAGAACACTGGCACTCCTTCAAGATCCGAGATCATGAGAAGGTCTTGGATCGGCTCTCCGAGGCCAAAGCAGAGCAGTGACCATTCGCTCCGAAACGGAGTATAAGCTGAATCTCCGACCCAAGCCAAAAACCAGCTCACAAACCACTCACCAAAGATTTCGTCCAGGTGCACATGAACACTCCTCTTCCTGCTGTCGAGCCACCTTGACTGTTGTTCGGAATATTGGTATATGAGGATCAGAGCGAATATGTGCATGTAGATATATTGACTATCTAGTAGGTAGAGCATATTTGGTAGAGCATACAGATGAAGGAAGAAGTGAGAGGAAGGATAAATACCCCTAGCGTCAAGCCGCTTCGGCCGAAGCGGAAATAACTAACCGTCGAGATATTCCTTTGACTGCTGTTAGGATTCGATTAATTTTTAAGGTTAACCCTAACCAGATGTGATAAGATTTCGTCAAAAAGATTATTTTTTGTAAATAGAAACAATGTCAACAAAGCTCTCTATTGTTCTTGATAATGCCTTTCTGCAATGTAGTACCTGATTCAACTGATTTAAAAACTGATCGTTCTAATCTGCGTTCTATCACTGATGTAAATGATTGATTTGAGTCTATTCAGATGTCTTCAAACGTCAGTTGAATCAATATATCTACACATACAATCGTTGATGTAGATCAGAAAAATACAAAGTCTTGTATGAGTTTCTCATTGAAATCAGTATTATCAATGTTTACAAACTCTCTTTGCATTCAGATGTTTCAAAGAAGATTAAATACATTGTTCATAATGAGTTCAGAATGATTCTGACTACAAATTTTAATCAAATCTCTCAAAGACAGTTTCTGAAGTGAAAAAGAACATCAATTGAGTCTGTAATTGAATATTCAATGATATGTTTAAATAATCATTATCATGATGTCAGATTATTAATTCAATTTAGAACATAAATTGTTGATGTTTTAAATAATCTCAATTCATTGAATCTATTTTGCAGTTTAATGAATCAAGTCATCAATCTAATCATCATCATTTTAATCTAGTTTCAGCAATTTTGTTTTGATCATTTCAGTCATGTGCGCAAATCTTTGCAATCTTAAGTCATAAAACTACTGTCTAGTCTTGATTCTGCTCAATTCATGTATATAGAAGTTGAGCTTTCATTTTTTTCTTTTGCTCTTTGTCTTTCATCTTATACATTATCTGATGTATTGTTTTGTATCTAGTTCAAGTAATATAATAATCAATTCTTTATATTAATAGAATCTTTAATTCAGTTTAGTCTTTGACATTATGAAAGATTTACACTTTCTGCAACATTTTCATACATTGAAATCTCATTTAGTTACTCTTTCGCTTAAATAAAGTCACTTCACAATTTCTTAATCAATGATGAGCATGCTGTTGAACAGTTTACTTAAAGTGTGATTGAAAATTCAGTTGAAATTTTTTGTGCAATGCAAAAGCTTTAAAATCAAGTTTAACAACATGATGTTATCATCTCATTTTCATTCATCATTCTCAATTTTTCAATTTATATAAAATTGAATTCTCAGTTTCTTGCAATGATAGTTCAGATTGTTGCACAAATCTTGAACAATTAATCTTTTTTCATCATTCATCTCTCTGCAAATTCTGTTGCTGTCATCATCACTTTTAAATTCAAGAAGCTTCTCAACATATTTAAGTATGAAAGAAACAAAGATTGATTGAATGCATGAAAGCAGAGTCTGATACAGCGCATGAACATGAATAATGATCATTACTTCTTTTATTGAGCTAAAATCATTTATATCGAGTCATGATTCATCATAAATAAGAAGATTCACAATTTAATAAGTTAATATTGAATCAATGATTTTTGTATTATTTTCATCTTTGCAAATTAATAACATAAATTGCATCATTGCTGTGACAATTTTTTCAAGACAGAAAATGCTCATTTATATCTTCATGAAACTTTGAAGCAAAACATGAATAACTTTGTTAACTATTACAATCTTTTTGATCAAAAGAAAGAATGTTTTTTGATAAAAGATTTCTTGTTGATTGACTGTCTGAAGCACAATGTCAATTATTTCACTTAAGTCATCACTTTCTTCTGACAAAACTTTAATGAAACTTAATCATTCATTTTTCATCAATGAATTTAAGCATTCTTTGATATCAATGAAAAGTTTTAACAGTTTAAGCATTATTAATCTTGCTTTGTCTTCATCATCATCTTGTTCATCAAAGTCAAAAACATCTTTGCATCAACTAGTAATTTTTTAAGTTTAAAAATCATCATTTTTGTGACTGTTGTTTTAACAGTATCTTCATCTTTTTCTCTCTTGTTTCTTGATGAATTAATGAATTTAAGTTTTATTATTATCATCATTCAAGATAAGATTTTGATCATTTCTGAAATTAAGAAAATTTGCAACAAGTGAAAGCTATGTTACTACTGCAAATTGCAGCATTTAAGCAAAATCATTAAAGAATGCTCAAATAAAAAGTTTTTCACTTTGCATATCATGAACATTTATGACAGTGATATCATTAATATAGATGAAGAAGTCTTGCTGTTTGCAAAAAATTTTTAGTTTCTGAACTAAGTTGCGCTCAGAAATCTGTATACATATCATCTTGTTTACTAGTTTCAATCTTCTCATTCTCACTTCAATCATATAAAAAGTTTTTTGTTAAATTTGTTTTGAAACTCTTTAAATTCAATTTGACATTTAAAGATAATCATATGATAGTATTCTGTATTTTACATCAAGCTTAATCTAAAGTTCTCACTCTTGCTCTGATTAATAGTGAAATCTTTGCTTATATTTTTATGAATAAATTTTTCGCGTAACAACATCATTTTTTCTTGCATTAATTAACTCACTTTTGCAGACTTCAAGAGTTTGATGATCAAGTCGCTTTAATTGATGACATTACTTATGTTATTGAAATCACAATAATTTTCAATGAATACATCAAGAAACTATTCTTTTATATCATTGAATTAAGTCAATATCTCATTATCATGAGTTTATCATGACTTCATCATCACGTCATTGATGTCAATTTTGAGCATAATATTCTCATTTTATCTTTTTTTTTCTATCTTAATTATTATTACTCATTTCTCATCAAGATTTATGATTTTAATCAACAAGTGTTACGAGCGTATCAAGATTGAATAAAGCTAGTCAGTGTCTCTAGCTCAGATCTGACTCAGATCTGACTCAGTCTTTATTTTCTTTTTTCAACATCTCTTTGTTCAACATCATTTTTCTTTCTATATCACATTCTACTCATGTCACAAACACATTCTCTTCAAGCTTAACGCAGTCTTTGAATATTACTTAAATAGAAGTTTTTATACTCATCTTCTTCTGTATTCTTAATATTCAGTTATAGTTATCTTTAAAGATCAAGCACTATTTAACTCTGACTTTCGCTGATTGACTCATCTAAACATGATTCTGACATTATATTAAGAATTCATTAATCATATGATACTAATCTCATTATTCATTCAACATACTCGTACAGACAGAACGAGTTTAAAGAAATTCATTTATCTGATGATCAACGCAATCAAAAGACTGAACAACACTAGAAAGTTTGATAGAATCAATGACAAGACTGTTTGAATTACTAAACAACTTATTGCTCACTAAGTATGCAAAGTTCACTCGATCAAGAGAATCAACTCATTCTCATGAAACAGACGAGTGAAAATAAGCTGTTCAACTCAATTAAGAGAATCAATGATAAAGAATCTTCGTGAATTGCTTGAGAATCACTCAAAAAACTCACAAATCAAAAATATTTCTCTAATCAACAACATTCTTTTCTGAAGATTAAACACTTGATCATACATCTTCATTAATACTGTCAAGCATCATCATTCGCTTGATCTCGTTCTTTCTTCAAATTTCATCATGTCAAAACATTCATTTATCAAAGAATGTTTCAAAGAATTTCAAAGTCACTTTTCTTAAATCTCTGAGACTGATTCATCAAAATTCTTTAGTGCTGAATCATTCATCAATGAAGATGACGAGTCATTCACTGAAACAGTAATACTCTCTGTTTCTATCGAAAACTGAAAGACTCAATGCATGATTCTGTCAGAATCATGTTTAGATGAGTCAATCAGCAAAAGTCAGAGTTGAATAGTGCTTGATCTTTAAAGATAGCTATAACTGAATATTAAGAATATAGAAGAAGATGAGTACAAAAGCTTTTATTTAAGTAATATTCAGAGACTGCGCTAAGCTTGAAGAAAATGTGTTTGTGACACAAGTAGAATGTGATGTAGAAAGAAAGATGATGTTGAACAAAAAGATGTTGAGAAAAGAAAATAGAGACTGAGTCAGATCTGAGTCAAATCTGAGCTAGAGACACTGACTAGTTCTATTCAGTCTTGATACACTCGTAACATTATCTCTTTCTTTGAAAATTCATGTTTGCATGAATGTTGCTCGTTTGCTTGCTTTCTTATTGAGTTATTTCGATACTAGCGTGACTTTCTTGAGTATAGCATATGAAATTCATTCAAAACTTTCTTGAAGTCATCGAATTCATCTTTATCAACATAGTATCATTCATCGTCTCTATCTAGATCTTTTCATTTGACCTTGTACTGTATTTGATCTCGATAGCGTCTGAAGTTCAGAATGTCATCTATCTCTCAATGTTCATCATCATCGTCATCAATAATAATGAGTCTGAAAGATTCTGCATGCTGTTCTGATAAAGAGTCTTCTGAATACAATTGCAGTAGCTTCAAGCTGAACATCGAATGCAAATGCTTCATGCTGACTGATAGACGAAGATGATAAAAGACTCTCGCTTTGACAGTGATCTGATACAATTCTAGTTGTTTGTCTTTCAAATCTTTGCATGATCTCATGATTTTGACGTTTCTGAAGAATAGTCAAACTCAGTCATCTATCTCATAGATGACGTCTCGTCTATGTTTATTGATCTGTGCTTCGATGATCAGCTTCGTCTTTTTCAATTGTTGACGATCGAAGCTCAGTAGCTCTTTCATTTGAATGACAATATCATTTGCTTTTCTAGCTTTCAATCATTCACGAGTGATTTCGTAGTCAGTTGTATCTGAATCGAAACTCATTCGAGGGTGAAAATCTTTATTGAAGTAGAAATAAATCATTAAGATGATCGAGAAGATATTGAAATTGTCGCTGAATTTCATCATAGATATTCATTTGACTCAGTCGTTCTGCATGTAATTGCAATAAATTCTAAGTTCACATTCAATGTTTTAATTGACTCATTTCGTCTGATTGTTGATCTTTGAAT
>JAABUS010008449.1_pt1 | contig 11313 bp, 6 predicted proteins | sample 5560161 | NCBI WGS metagenome assembly JAABUS01 (sample SAMN10711885, study PRJNA513376) | rock metagenome | isolation source: Antarctica rocks | place: Antarctica: Victoria Land, Trio Nunatak nord | collected 2016-01-04
GTGGCGTGCGGCGGCTTCTTGCGGGTGAAGCCCAGGGGCTCCTTGAGGCTTCGCCAATGATCCTTGGCCCATCGTTGCAGGCCGGCCATGTCGGTCTGGCGGCAGAGCAGGCCCAGGAACGCCAGCGTCAGCATGGAGGAGTAGGGATGGCGCACGCCCCGGGCCTTGCGGGGGTCGTCGATCAGGCGGAAGGCGTCGAGCAAAGAAGGGAGGGGAGCGGCCATCCGTGACAAAGCCTCAAAATGGGTGTCTAACTCGGTGACGGATCGAGAGGATAAATCAGATCGATGGGACTTTGCAATCCTCCTGGCCTTCACCCAGACAATTGGAGATAAGGATGAGGGTGCCGCGCTCGTAAGTTTTTGTTCACTAGGTGCATACGGAGCTGGGACGAATGGGTTAGCCAGGCAATCTCCCTATCCTACACACCTACTGAACATAGACTATCAACCTAGTGGATGGCTGCACACAGTTGCGGGCCCTTGAAGCCTTATCTCTAATTGTCTGGCCTTCACCCGTCGCGTCGCGAGTTGTGGGCCAGCCGAACGGCCTACGCAAGAAACGCGATACACGGGCAAGACCGTGCGGACGGGCCGATTCCCGTGCTTCGGACGTCCCTACGTCAGGGGGGCTATCCAGCGCCACTCCCCGAAATGCCGCCCCGCCATGCGCGATCGCTTCGGAAGCCCTTCTCGTTCGCGCGGCAATCCCCATCACGATCATTGCGGATATCGAGACGGCGGCGTCCGACCTCGACACGGCCCGACTTCTTGCCGCCCGGCAAGAAGTCTGCCCTCGGCCCGCACTCCCGAAGTATTCGGGCGGGTCCCGTCGTGGTCCGGCTCTCCCGGATCGGACCCGAGACTCTGTGTCACGCATGATGTCATGGCGAACACGGCCTCAATCACCACGATCCGGCGGGGCATGGTCCGATGCTCCCGGCCAGGTTGGCACTCGACCCGTCCTGACGTCCGGCCGGTTGACCTTCGGCCGGAAGTCCAACCAAAGGTCAACCGCACTTAACACACTTAAACGAAATAACTTAAGTCGCGTAATTACCCCAAGGTTGACCTTTGCCTCAGCGAAGACACGCACATGGTGAGATATCATCCGGCATCGTGTCGACCGGGCACCGTCTTCTCCTTCGCGCCACACGTAGGCTAACTCACAGTTCTGGGTCAACGGTCAACCGGCGCAACGAAAACACTGACTCTGTCGCGACTTAACCCGGTTGACCTTTGGTTGACCTTGGCCACAAAGGTCAACCAAGGTGGTCCGCCGGCCTCCCCAATCCCCATCCAGGTTCTCCCGCGGGAGGTGTGCGAGGAGTGCCGGCGTCCGTGGCTCGGCGAATCCGACCCTCCGACTAGCGCAGCACGGCCAACCGTCCGACGCCCAACTGCATTGAGTTAGGAAAGTTGGGTCGCGATGACAGGTGTCGTCGGACGGTTCGGACGGTCGGTTTCCCCTACTTTGGGGGGTTGGCAACGGTTGAGGGCCCGACGGGAGGCATCGGTCCTGGTCCCCCCGATCAAGACCGCGGCCCCCCGAGTATACGCGTTCAACCGTCCGAACCGTCCGATGACAAGCGTCCTACCGCCCCAAAACCTAGCAAGTCCATGGGCTTACGGGTCGGACGGTTGCCGACAACGGCACGGTACTTATCGCGCCGTGTGTGCGTCCCCGCTCCCCACCGTCCGAATCTCGGGGCGCCGGAAGGGCCTGGATGCGTCCGAGGTTCTCCCCGCCCGCGCTTCTGTGCCCGGACGAGTTGCGCCCGAGCTGGGCCCATGCGTCTGCCGCCGGGCGTGAGGACCGCGCGGCGGCCGACACCCATATCAGCGCAAGAACAGGGCCTGCCCTCGACCGAGGTGCACACCAACTTCTTGCCGGCCGGCAAAAAGTCACCCGACTGCCCCGCGGCCGGGGTGACGCGTCGAGCGTTCGCGTAGGGTCGCCCCGGGCGGAGGACCGAAAAGGCCCGACAGCAGTAAACCGGTGTTCGTCGTGAGCTTCTCGGGCGGTTCGGATTTGCCACAGAGCCTCCATCAGGCCCACGTCGTTTCGATCGGCCGCTTATGCCCTGGGCGGATGAATCGTGGATGACCGCGGATAGGTCGAGCGGCCTGATTCTCCCCAAGAATGGCACTCCGGCTTGCGTGTTTCGCTGCCGCCATGACTCCATACCCAGACGTCCCTTTCTTTTCTTTCGTCCCCCCTTAAACTGGTAGGCCGACGGCTGTTCCGCCGGGGATGAGGAGCGATAGCGTACGCGTAGGAGTGTCGTGGGGGGGGCCGCGTCTTCTGCGTGCCTCAGGACGTTCTCGCGGCTCGACGGCCGCCAGGTCGGCAACAAGGTGGGCGTCGTGAATGATCCCTCCGGCAATGCGGTCACGGCGGGATTGTCCGCACGGGCGGCGCTGGAACCAACCACGTCTTTGCCGACCCTCGACTTCACCGCCGATCCCGAGGTGGTCCGGGTCGTCGCCGAGGGGGAGCGGCTCGCCTACGGGCATCATTTCAACCCGGCGTTCGCCACCGAAATCTCCATGATCGACCCGCTGCCCCACCAGCGGATCGCCGTCTACGACCACATGCTGGCCCAGCCCCGCTTGCGATTCCTCCTGGGGGACGAGCCGGGTGCCGGCAAGACGATCATGGCCGGGCTCTACATCCGCGAGATGCTCGCCCGACGCCTCCTGCGCCGAATCCTGATCGTGCCCCCGGCCGGGCTCGTCGGCAACTGGGAGCGGGAGCTGCGGACCCTGTTCGGCCTCGACTTCCGGATCGTGGTCGGGGCGGACGCCCGCGCGGGGAATCCCTTCACGGGGTCGAACTCCGACCTGGTCATCGTCAGCGTCGATACGGTCGCGGGCGACCGCCCCTTCGCCCGGCTCCAGGAGCCCGGCGTCGAGCCCTACGAACTGGTGATCTTCGACGAGGCGCACAAGCTCGGCGCCGACCGCCAGCCCGACTTCACCATCCGCAAGACCGAACGCTACCGGGTCGCCGAGGCGCTGGCGGGCATCCAGCTCGGCGAAGCTCGCTGGTCCCTCGACTGGTCGTGCAGCCACCTTCTGCTGATGACCGCGACGCCGCACATGGGCAAGGACTTCCCCTACTACGCCCTCTGGCGGCTGCTGGAGCCCGACGTCCTCGCGACGGTCGACGCCTTCAACGCCTACCCGGCCGATGCCAGACGTCGCCATTTCCTCCGGCGCACGAAGGAGGAGATGGTCAACTTCGAGGGCAAGCGCATCTACCCGAGCCGCGTCAGCGACACCCTGAGCTACGACCTGTCGCAGGGCGAGGTCAGCGAGCAGGCGCTCTACGACAAGACGACCGCCTACATCGAGACGTACTACAACCGCGCCCGCATCCTCAACCGCTCGGCCGCCCGGCTGGCGATGTCGGTCTTCCAGCGCCGGCTCGCCAGCTCGACCTACGCCCTGTTGAGGTCGTTCGAGCGCCGGATGGAGAAGCTCGACAAGTGGGTCGACGCCATCCAGTCGGGCAAGATCAGTGCCGACGAACTCCGGGCCATGCAACGGAAGCTGGACGACACCAAGGACGTCTTCGAGGCGGAGACCGGTGACGAGGAGTCGGCCAAGGGGGGCAAGGAGGAGAACGAGATCGCCGAGGATCAGGCGCTGCTGGGCGTGGTGGCCGTCTCGCTCGCGGAGCTGATGGTCGAGCGGGACCAGGTCCGCTCGCTCCTGGAGCTGGCGAAGCAGGTGGACGCCAAGGGGGACGAGTCGAAGTTCGACACGCTCCGCGAGGTCCTGGGCGACCCCGAGACCCGCGACGAGAAGCTGATCATCTTCACCGAGCACCGCGACACGCTTTATTACCTCGTCCGGCGGCTCGAAGGGCTGGGCTTCACCGGGCAGATCGCCCACATCCACGGTGGTCTGGGCTTCCGCGAGCGCGAGGCGCAGATCGAGTTCTTCCGCAAGTCGGGACGCGACGCCGGGGCCCAGTTCATGGTCTGCACCGACGCGGCCGGCGAGGGGCTGAACATGCAGTTCGCCTGGCGGCTCGTGAACTGGGACCTGCCCTGGAACCCGGCGCGGCTGGAGCAGCGCATGGGCCGCATCCACCGCTACAAGCAGATGCACGACCCGGTCATCATCATCAACCTCGTCTCGGGGAAGACCCGCGAGGGGCGGGTCATGAAGACTCTGCTGGACAAGCTCGAACGCATCCGCAAGGAGCTGGGCAACGACAAGGTCTTCGACGTGATCGGGCGGCTGTTCGAGGGCCTGAGCATCAAGGAGTACATGGAGCGGGCCGTCACGCCCGCCGGGGCGGACGACGCGATCCGCGCCCTGGAGGGGACGCTCACCAAGGAGCAGGTCGTGGCGCTGGAGGAGAAGGAGCGGCGGCTCTACGGCGACGGCGGCGACGTCAAGGCGAGCCTCGTGGCCGAGCGGGCGAAGCTGGACCGCGAGGGCTGGCGGAGGCTCCTGCCCGGGTATGTGCGCCGGTTCGTCGAGAAGTCAGCCCCGCTGCTGGGCCTGGGGATCGCGGGGGACCTCGACGAGAAGTTCGCCTTCACCATGCTCAAGCCCGGCGCGCTCGACTTCCTCTGGAACCTGCTGGAAACCTACCCGCCGTCGCGGCGGGAGCGGCTGACGGTCCGCAAGCCGAAGGACGTCGCCGACGACCTGTTCCTCCACCCCGGCGAGCCGGTCTTCGATCGGCTGCGGGTCCACGTCTGCGAGCGGTTCGCCGACGACGCACGCCGGGGCGGGGTCTTCGTGGACCCTCTGGCGCAGGGGCCCTACCTCTTCCACCTGGCGGCCATCTCGGTTTCGAGGAAGGCGGACCCGACGCACATGACGCTGGCCCGGGTCGAGGTCCTGGAGCGTCGGCTTGTGGGGCTGCGCCAGCACGAGGACGGGACCATCGAACAGTGCCCGGTGGAGCAACTGCTCCTCTTGAGGGGGGGGAACGGACTCCCCGCGTCGGTCGCCCCGTTCGCGTCGAGGGCGGGCGAGATGGCGACGGAAGCCCGGGGTCATGCGTGGGAGAAGGTCGCCCTCCCGCTGGCCGAGGAACGCCGCCGCGAGCGGCTGGAGAGCCTCCCCGAGCGCCTGGAGTTCGTCTCGCGGGGGTTCGAGTACCAGGACGCGGAACTCGCCCAGTCGCGGGGGAAGCTGCGGGACAAGGCGCAGGCGGGAGACCCAAGGGCGAAGGGGGAGCTGACCCGGATCAAGGATCGCCAGAAGGCGCTGGCCGCCCGCCGCGAGGCCGCGCTGGCGGTCCTGGGGCGCGAGCCGGAGCTGATCGTCGCCGACGAGGTCATGTTCCTGGCCCAGGCCCTGGTGGTGCCGACCGACGACCCGGAGGACCGGAAGCGGTATGACGCCGAGGTCGAGGCGATCGCCGTCCGGGTCGCCCGGGCCTTCGAGGAAGACGCCGGTGCCGTGGTCAAGGACGTATCCAAGCCCTTGCTGGCTCGGGCGGCGGGCCTGGATGACAACCCCGGCTTCGACCTGCTGTCGCATCGGCCTGGCGAGGGGGATCGGGGCATCGAGGTCAAGGGACGGGCCGGCGTCGGCGACGTCGAGCTGACCGAGAACGAGTGGGTCAAGGCGTGCAACGCACGCGACCGTTACTGGCTCTACGCCGTCTTCGACTGCGGCGGTCCGCACCCCCGGCTGCTGCGGGTCCAGGACCCGTTTGGTAAACTGGTCGTCACGGCGAAGGGGAGCGTGCGGATCGCCGTTCATGCGATCTTCGAGGCGGCCGAGGGGAGTGAGCGATGAGTACCGCCGAAGCGAATGAGATGGCCCACGTCCTGGACCGCGTCAAGACCTGGTCCCCGCCGCTACGGATCACCCTGGCGCGGCGCATCCTGGAGACGCTGGAGCACCCCGGGGTGGTCGAAGAGCCACCGAGGCGGATTCCCCTGGAGCAGGTCCTCGGGATGCTGAAGACCGATGCCCCGCCGCCGACCGATGAGCCGACGCGCGGCTGGCCCGTCGAGAAGGTGCTGGGCCTGCTCAAGACCGACCGCGAGCCGCCGGACGACGAGGAATGCCGCAGGATCATTGAGGAGGAGCGGTGGAAGAAGTACGGCTCCTGAACGTCCTGTGCGACGTCAACGTGCTCCTCGACGTCCTCCTTGCGCGCGAGCCGTGGGTCGCGGACGCGCGGGCGATCTGGACCGCGCACCATCGCAAGGGGCTCGTCGGGCACATCGCCGCCCACGGCCTCACGAACCTGTTCTACGTCGCCCGCAAGGTCATCGGGACCGAGAAGGCACGCGAGGCCGTCCGCCTCTGCCTGCAAACCTTCGAGGTCATCGCCGTCGGTCGTCCCGAGCTGGAACTGGCGGACTCCCTGGCCGGGAACGACATCGAGGACAACCTGGTCCTGGCGTGCGCGATGCGCACTGGCCTCGACGCCGTCGTCACCCGCGACCCGAAGGGCTTCGCCGGCTCGGCCATCCCCGTCCTGACCCCGGCCGAACTCCTCGGCCCACTCCCGAAAGCCCCCGATGCCTGACCCCGACCGCCCCCGCCTCATCGAGGTCGCATTCCCGCTCAAGCAGGCATCCCTGGACTCGGTCCACGAGAAGAACGTCCGGCACGGGCACATCTCGACGCTGCACATCTGGCCCGCGAGGCGTCCGCTGGCGGCGTGCCGGGCGGCGCTGATCGCCACGCTTTTGCCCGACCCGGGGACGCCCGAGGCGAGGGAGGCGCTGCTGGAGAAGATCGGCGGCAAGGTCGTCACGAGGGTCGAGAGGAAGAGGAACAAGAACGGCAAGGTCGTCGAGACGGTCCGGGAGTACACCGAGGGGGGCGTCCTCCGCTGGGGCAACGAGAACAGCCCCGACATGGACTGGTTCCGTGAGGAGATCAAGAGGGCGTATGGCGGCCGGGCTCCCCGCGTGCTGGACCCGTTCGCGGGGGGCGGCGCGATCCCGCTGGAGGCGATGCGGCTGGGGTGCGAGGCGACGGCCATCGACATCAACCCGGTCGCCTGGTTCATCCTGAAATGCACCCTTGAGTACCCCCAGAAGCTCGCCGGGCAGGTCCGGCCGCTGCCGAAGTTCGCGCTAGAATCGGGCGAGTTCATGCAGGCGTTCCTAAAGGGAACGGGCAAGCTCACCAATCCGCAGGCCGAGAAGGAACTCGCCAAATACCAGCGCGGACTCTTCCCGCCCCCCGAGGCCGACCTCGCTTGGCACGTCCGCGCCTGGGGTTGGTGGGTCTTGCAGAAGGCAAAGGCCGACCTCGAGCGGTTCTACCCCATCTTCGACGGCAGGCCGACAGTCGCCTACCTCTGGGCGCGGACAGCGAGGTGCAAGAACTGCCGGGCAAAGGTCCCCCTGCTGAAGACGCGATGGCTGTGCAAGAAGGAGAACAAGCGGGTCGTCCTGACGATGGAGCCGAATGCCGAGAGGACGGGCGTGGTCTTCGGCGTTCAGAACGACGTTCCGATAGCCGGGGGCAACGCTGCGCAGCGCCGAGAATACGACAAGCGCGTGGGGACCGGCACGATGTCTCGCTCAGGCGTAGCATGTCCCTGCTGTAATGTGCCAAGCCTGACGATGGAGGACATTCGTCTAGAAGGACGCCAGGGGCGGCTCGGTCTTGTGATGACGGCAGTGATCGAGGAAGGCGGCACAGAGCGAGTCTATCGCTCCCCAAGCGAAGCAGATGACCAATCGCACCGTCTTGCCGACGAGGAACTGCCAACGATATTTGAGACGATACCCTGGGGACCAATCAGCGAGCCATTCTTCCCTGAGAGCACTCGATCTATATCATGTCACATTTATGGAATTGATAATTTCTCAAAATTCTTCACTCCGAGGCAACAACTTGCAATCGGGGTGTTCGTGAGGGCCATAAGGTCTTGCTGGGTGACGGAAGATGGCCAGTCGTATGATGAAGATTGGAAACGGGCATTACATGCAAGCCTTTGCATGGGTGTTGGACGAATGGTCGATCGCGCGACCATCTTTTGCACTCCTGATCCGTCCCCTACTCAAAGCGGCATCCTTCATACTTTCGCTCGCTTCTCTCTGTCGATGACCTGGGATTTCATCGAAGGTGTCACAACCGCAAACGCGAGTGGAGGTTTCGGCAACGGAATGGAGTGGGTCGCGCGGGTGGTCGAACATTGCCTTGTAGCGACGAACGGCACTTCCGCACCGAAGGTCGTATGTAAATCTTCGACTGAGTTTCAGCAGGATCAGCAGGACCCGGCATTCGATCTCCTCATGACTGATCCTCCCTACTATAAGGCCATTTCCTACGCCGACATTTCGGACATCTTTTATGTGTGGTTAAAGAGACTTAACGAGTCGCCCGAATTCTCGTCGGAGCTTTCTCCGAAGCGGCTTGAGGCGGTCCAGCACGTTAGAGCTGACAAAGATGCAATAGCGGAGAAACAGAAGTATGAAGATCGAATGACTGAGAGCTTCTCTCGCGCTTTCGCTTCTTTACATCAGTCCGGTCGATTCGTTGTCGTCTTCGCGCATAAAGAACCGGACGCTTGGGAAACACTCGTCTCGGCTATGATCCATGCAGGGTTCCAGGTCACCGCTTCATGGCCCATCCAGACCGAAAGAGAAGCAAGGACTCGGGCGCTCTCGACTGCGTCACTCGCGTCATCGGTCTGGCTCGTCTGCAAGAAACGCCCCGAAGCCGCCCGCCCCGGCTGGGATAACCGCGTCCTCGACGAGATGCGGCATAACATCCACACCCGACTCCGCGACTACTGGGACGCGGGAATACGGGGGCCCGACTTCGTGTGGGCGGCGACCGGACCGGCGATGGAGGCGTATAGCAAGCACCCGGTCGTCAAGAAGGCGAACGACCCCGGCAAGCTCATGGAGGTCGCGGAGTTCCTCCGGCACGTCCGCCGCCTCGTCGTCGACTTTGTCGTCGGCCGAGTCCTGACCCTTGATGGCGACGAGACCGCCGTCAGCGGCCTGGACGACGTGACCACCTACTACATCCTCCATCGGCACGACTTCCGCATGGACGACGCCCCCATCGGGGCCTGCATCCTCTACGCGGTCTCGTGCAACCTCTCCGACAACGACCTCACCAACCGCCACGAACTCCTGCTCCGCACCGGCGGGCTGGCCGCTGCCGCCGCCGAGGACGACGAGGACGATCCCAGCGAGGACGACGAGGTCATCGACGCCGACGCCGATCCCGTGGAGGGGACCGGCAGCACGGTCAAGCTCCGCCCCTGGCACCAACGCAAGCGGAAGCAGATGGGCTACGACGCCGACGGCCGCCCCGCGCCCCTGATCGACCAGGTCCACCGCCTGATGCACCTCTGGAAGGCCGGCGACGTCGTCAAGGTCGACGACTACCTCGACGCCCGGGGGCTCCGCAAGAACGCCCTGTTCCTCCAACTGCTCCAGGCCCTGATCGAGCTGGCCGGCGAGGCGACCGACGAGCGGGTCATCCTGGAGAACCTCAGCAACCACCTGGCGGCGCGGGGCGTGGCCCCCATGCGCTCGCGAACGCTCCCTGGCCTCGGGGATGAGCCCGAGGAACAATAGATGATCCGAGAAAGGACCGAACGATTCCCCCGCCGCAATCGAAGGTGACTCCCATGACTCGCGACGACGTGCTGGATCGCATCCAGATCGACCCGAATGTCTGCTTCGGCAAGCCGTGCATCCGGGGCCACCGCATCTGGGTCTCCTTGATCCTCGACTTCCTGGCGAGCGGCTGGTCGATCCCGGAAATCCTCGAAAACTACCCCGGACTCGTCGAGGCCGACATCCGCGCGTGCATCGCCTACGGCGCGGAGATGTCGCGCGAGCGGTACGTCGAGATCGGAGGCTGACGGGTGCTCCTCAAGCTCGACGAGAACCTGGGCGAACGCGGCAGGAAGCTCTTCACAGACGCCGGCCACGACGTCGCGACGGTGGCCGAACAGGGTCTTTCCGGCGCGGTCGATCGCCGCGTGATCGAGGTCTGCGGCTCCGAGCGGCGGTGCCTGGTGACGCTCGACCTCGACTTCTCGAACCCGTTCATTTTCCCGCCCGATCAGTACGCCGGGATCGCCGTCCTCCGGCCGCGCCCGCTGACCCCGGACCGACTCGACGCGACCGTGACCACCCTGATCGCCGCCCTGGCGCGTTCCCCGATCGAAGGGAAGCTCTGGACCGTCGAGATGAACCGAATCCGAGAATACCTCCCCCAGGAAGGGTCGACCGATGAGTAAGCTCGCCTGGAAGCCCTGGCATCAGGTCGTCCAGCTCCGCCCCGACGTCCGCTCGGGCGAGTTGTCCCTCTCGCAGTTCGCCGCCGACCTCTACGACGTGATGATGGACCGGGGCACGCCGGTCTACCGGACGCCCGCCGAGTTCTTCGCGCTGACCTTCCCGACCTACAACCTCCGCGAGCTGGCCAAGGACGTCGTCCACCGCCTCGCGGGGAAGAACGACAAGACGATCCGCCAGTTGGAGCTGACCTACGGCGGCGGCAAGACACACACGCTGATCACCCTGCTGCACCTGGTTCGGGACCCGAAGGGATTGCCCGACCTGCCGGCCGTCCGCGAGTTCGTCGAGCACATCGGCATGGTACCGCCCCGGACGACCGTCGCCGCCCTGGCGTTCGACAAGCTCGACGCCGAGAAGGGGATGGAGGTCCGGGGGCCGTCGGGCGAGAAGCGCTGGCTGCGGAACCCCTGGAGCGTGCTGGCGTTCCAGATCGCCGGGGCCGACGGACTTCGGCTCCTGCACGCCGACGGGCTCGACGCCGAGCGCGAGAGCGCCCCGGCCGAGAACCTGCTCGTCGAGTTGCTGGCCATCCCCGCCCAGCAGGGCCGCGCGACGCTGATCCTGATCGACGAGGTCCTGATGTACGCCCGCGAGAAGGTCGGGCTCGACCCGGGCTGGCGGAGCCGCCTGGTCAACTTCTTCCAGTACCTCACCCAGGCGGCGACCAAGACGGCCCACTGCGCCGTGGTGGTGTCCCTGCTGGCGAGCGAGCCGTCCAAGAGCGACACGCTGGGCAAGGAGATCGCCCAGGAGCTGTTCACCATCTTCCGCCGCGAGCGGGAGGAGGGCATCCAGCCCGTGCTCAAGGAGGACGTCGCCGAAATCCTCCGCCGCCGGTTCTTCGTGCCCGACTCGATCCGGGATTCTGCGGCGTTCCGGCCACACGTCGTCGCCGCGCTCAAGGGCGTGACCGACTATGACGAACCGACCGCGAAGGACGGCAAGGCCGCCGAGGAGCGATATCTCAAGAGCTACCCCTTCCACCCCGACCTGACCGAGGTCCTCTACACCAAGTGGACCCAGCTCGAAGGCTTCCAGCGGAC
>JAABUS010008450.1_pt1 | contig 11313 bp, 8 predicted proteins | sample 5560161 | NCBI WGS metagenome assembly JAABUS01 (sample SAMN10711885, study PRJNA513376) | rock metagenome | isolation source: Antarctica rocks | place: Antarctica: Victoria Land, Trio Nunatak nord | collected 2016-01-04
CACAAACACAAGAGCTTACCAAAGCTGATTCTGTCTCCATTCTTGTCAGATCAATTGAGACCTGATGTTCAGCACCGTGCCGCGGTGCGGATGTCATCGCCAGGTGCTGCTTGAGCTCTGTAGATCAGTGATCAAGCGAGCTGTAGAAAACGATGAAGCGCAAGGTATTTCGTCGAAAGCGGCGTCCCAGTCAAGTCCATTGTGAGCATGTGTACATGCTGCCTATCACTCCTGGACCAGCTGCCGGCTGCCGCATGTTACAAGCAGCTTGTGTGGCCTCTGTCAGGGCCATCTGGTTCAAGTTAATGCCTTTAGTAAGGCCCTCTGCATCTGCAACACGCCCTTTCTGTAGGGCGCCATCCAGCTCAGAGCCCTAAGTACGGCTCAAAGAACTACAGCGGAGTATCGCAGCGTTGCAGAGCTATCGTTCAGAGTGGCTCGTCTTTCTCGTCGTCTTCGCACACGGCTTCAAGGTTCTGCTCGGAAGATCGTCAATAACCCAGTTGCCCTGCTACTGCTACCATGACGCAGCCTATTAAGTATCAAGGAGTCGACAAGCAGTCCTCAGGCTATAAGCTGCTGGCGGCGATGGGCTGGCAGGAAGGAAGCGGCCTGGTAAGCTGCTTGTGCGTGTCCTAGCACATCTGACTTGAGGCAACGGCCAACTTCACCATCTCAAGATTATCAATATATGCAGGGAGCCAGGCAGCAGGGTATCAAAGAACATGTCAAAGTCAAGAAAAAGCATGACTTGACAGGTGTTGGAGCGGTAAGTCCCACCAGCAGTGTCTGCATCCTTTGATACATGGCAGCAGCAGGCGCTTTGTTGTTTGCGCAAGCACCTCATACGACAAGGTAGGTACTAGTAAGCGCTTCATACACCTGCAGGTAGAGGCCATTGCAAAGGCAAGGGACTGGACAGCTGGCATGGCAGCTTACGACTTGGTGCTAGCCAAGATGAAGTCAGTTGGAGCAGCGTCCTTGCCTGCAAAAGTATCAGCCAAAGCCAGTAAGAAGAAGCGCAAAAAACCCGAGCCAGACACTGCACCTGCCTCTGCAGCAGCTCAGCAGCTAGCCACAGAGCTCGTTACAGACCAGCCAGTCAGCAAGAAAGACAAGAAAAGCAAGAAGGCAAAGGCATCTGCAGCTGCAAGCACTGAGACATCCACTGAGCCGCCTGTGCAAGGAGGTGTACCGCCCAAAGTTATGGTCCAAGTCACTACTGTACTGGAGCCAGCTTCAGCGCAGCAACCACGCAACAGGCATGTAGGCAGGTATCACAAGACCGCAGCTGCAAAGAAGGCAGGCTCGTACAGCAAGTCAGATCTTGCTGCCATACTAGGGGTCGACAGCTTCCCCACAGCTGCACCTATGTCAGTTGCTGCAGCTGCACAATCATCAGAGGAGCAGGTGTGCACCAGACTGCTGACTGTCAAACACTGTGCCTTGTCTGCTATGCTTTGCACCCTTATTGCATTCACTACTTCTACATTGCACAGCTGTACTCATATCCCTTCTTGTGCAAACAGAGACTGGTGCTGCAACTGTAGACATGCACAGCATGCTCAGCCACGCGCAGTATGCGTAGCCGTACACACTATACTGCATGCTATCAGTGCTTTGCTTTTCATCTCGTGTCAAGAAGGCCAACTTGTGATTCCACCAGTCGGGCCATTTGCAGTGTTGCCAATATATCGTTTTGCATCTTGCAGGAGTCGAGTGAGGACACCACATTTGAGACACAGGATGCTGCTGCTAGTCCCTCAGGTACAACCTCTTTTGCACAGAGCTGATCAAGCAGACAAAGCCCCAATGTGATAAAGTGGCTCTGCCCATTATATACGTGTGCGTGAGTGTGGCTATACTTTTCTGCTGTCCGTGACTCTGTGAACAGTAGCGCATCATGAAGCAGTCACCAATTCTGTCTGTCTGTCCAAAGTGGACTCGGCACGCTACATGCCAATTGCTTCTACCAGCACTGTGTTAGAAACAGTCATACAAGCAGGCATGCCACAGGCCATTCATCAGCAGTTCCTGCGTGCTGGTCTTGTGTATAGAACAGCCACAGGCACAACTCAAGCCCATGCAAAGGCACATCCATGCATGCTTTCACGCATTGCTGTGTATGCATCAAGATGAGTTCTGCTCTTGCATTGTTATAGTCAACCGCAGTGAGGCCCAGAGTGCACAGCCAGTTGAAGCAGAAGAGGAAGCACCAGAGCCCCAGGATGGGTCCCTCTGGTGGCATGGCATGTTCACCAGAGCTGGCAGGATGGGCAACATGGCTTCAGACGTGCGCTCAGATGGCCAGGAACAGGGCAAAAAGGTGCTGCACGACCCTGTGTCTGTTCGCTCAGTCAATCAATTCATCATCATTTTGTTCTTTGAGACTCAGAGACTCATGAAAGGAGTCAGAAGGCAGTTGCTGGGAAAGCAAGATACATCAAGCATGACACGTTTGCAGATCATGACGTCTGCAGTCAATCTTTCATTCAATCCATTTCTAACTTACTATACTAACTAAAGTATATCCCTTAGGGTCCGATACCCACAGTCCTGAGTATCTCCCTGCACGATCTCAGCAGACTCATGCCAGTGTGCTGCAGGATATCCCCATTCAGTTGATGTGTCTGCTTGGTATCTCGGCAGGTGTCTGTCACAGTCTTCCATCTCACGCTGAGCCCCCTATTCCTGTCTTTCTACATGGCTTGCTTCTTGCTGATGTCCATGTTGATTTAGTTCCTTTTCTGATGGAAACCTGGCCATTTTGTCTGACCTGTGTTGCCCCTGGCAAGCACAGCATGCTCCAGTGTATGTTGGCATGTGATAGACAATGCCAACCAGCTCTGTTGTGGTGACTGGGGTGCAAGTGTGACTTGAAAGTCCTATTCCATACTGAAATGATGTTGATATTCATATGCAAGGTCAAGTCAACTTGACGCCAGTCAGTCCTCTATCCACATACAAAGCATACTGCCTGACTCTGACTGGCCAGTGACTCATCCCGCCAGATGCTTTGACCAGAGGACGCAATGTCTGACCAGGGTGTACAAGAAAGTATCAACAGCTTTACAGCACAGCAAGCTGTCAGCTCTGCCTGACAGCCCTCTACCTTTGCCTACCAGCCCTCTCCGTTTGCCTGACAGCCCTCTCCCTTTGCCTGAACAGCCCTCTCCCATTGCCAGACAGCCCTGTCCCTTTGCCTGACTGCCCTCTCCCTTTGCCTAACAGCCCTCTCCCATTGCCTGACAGCCCTCTCCCTTTGCCTGACAGCCCTCTCCCTTTGCTTCCAGGTCCAGATCAATGGCTTTTCAGAGCAGGACCAGGAGAACCTGTATATGGCCACCCAGGCTGGTAAGAGTGCAGGCAAGAAGGGCCTGGGCAAGTCCACCCAGGGTAAGCCCATTGGGGGGGCCAAGTGGGAGGGCACCAAAACAGCCTTTGATGGTGATGAGGACACGACAGGCGCTGCAGCAGCTGCAACAGCAGCCGAGCCAGCAGCTGAGCCAGCAGCAGCACCATTAGCAGGTGTTGCTGACGCAGGTATTGCTTGTTTTGCAACAATATGTTGCAGATGCTGTTGGCATGCCTGTATCCTAGGTTTCATTCTGTTTCTGATGTAACATTTGTGTAGCAGCATCTGCAGTTGCACATGCACATGCCCATGTTTCGTGTGGCTGGTTGCATACCCTGGTGTTCAGCTGTAAACCGTGCCTCACTTGCTGCTGCACGATGTAGATGTAAGTGAGGCTGCTGAAGCTCCATCTGGCGCAAAGTTGAGATGGAAAAAGAAAGCTAAGCGAGCGATTTTGGCAGCTGGGGGCACTATGAAGCTCAAGAAACTGCAGAAGCAGCTGTTGCAGGATTGCGGTCTTCCCAAAGTTGAGCAGACACAGGCGCTGAGTGACATGACAGCGCAGCTCACAGATAGCAAGCAGTTCAGGGTGGCAGGCAGCAGTATAGCTGTAGTTGAGTAGGCAGTATCACCTTTGAATGAATTGATACCACTCATGAAACCTGCATGTAGCTCCAAGTGATCTCACATTGCACGTTTTATGGGCATAGCACCTTGCCATTGTCAGTCAATGCCAATATTGGTATCCGTTGTGTTGCTGCCACGCTTCCTGCTGACACATCAAATGATGGTCCTGGACACAAGGAGAGCAAGCATTGCATGCAATCTTTTCTATAGCTGCTCTCCAGTGTGGTGAACAGTACTGGTTTTGACTCAGGATCATTTCTGACCTACTTGACACAGAATTGTGTGTTGCATTGAAATTTGAACCGACAGCCACTGTGAGTCTGACAATGTTTATGATGCGCTGCCTGCTCAGCGGTGATCAAAGAGGGTGTGCGACCATGCCGAACTAAAGCTAAGGCTCAGATTATGGTAAGGTCTAGTAAGCTCTGATCAGTTGTCACAGTCCTCCGCATAGCTGATCCTGCACGTGCTACAGGTTTCTTCCGACACATACTCCTTCACCGCATCCGAGGTGCAAGCAAAGCAATCGGAGATCCAAGCGCAACATCGTATCAAGCGACTCGTCCAAGTTCGTTGGCAAGAGAAGCAGCACGCGCAGCTCAAAAGGCAGCAGTATAAGGAGAACTGTCAAGAACTTACTTGTCTTGAACAAACATCTTTGGGTCAGGCACGGCAAAACGAGTCACGGCAGTCTCTACACGAGCTTCAGCAGCAGCTCAGTACCAGCCTGGCAAAGGCAGGGCATGGTCAGAAGGCAGCACAAGCTGCCAGTCACACAGCATCACTGCTGGCAGCTCAACGTACAGCAGATCGAGCAGCTCAACTACAGCTGGCAAAACAGCGCTTTGCTCACGCATTACAGCTCAGACATGCAGAGCAGACTGCTGCAGTGAATGCAGACGTCACCCGGCTGCAGCGCCTGAGTGACACCATGGCTGCAGAGAGTGCTCGAGCGCATGCTCTTGCTCAGCAGCATAGAGCTGTCCAAGCAGAGGCAGAGGCCAACACCAGTGCTCCGGCTGTACCAACGTGGAACGAAGCAGCTTTGCGCAACATCGACTACAAGAGTACAAGGTTGCATGAGCTTGGCGGCGCTGTACTGGTTGAGAGGAACAGTGACAAAGACCAAAACACCTGCAATGAAGCTGCAGAGACAGCTGCAGAGCTTCAGATACGGTAGCGTCTAACGCCCATGCACCTGTATAGAACAAGAACACACACCAACACAATGTAGTTGCTACCGCCATTGACACAGTTCACACAAGGCAAGCATGCATGGTTAACCCTGGCTCAACACTCAGCAATGGTGCTGTATTCTTTGTTGTTTTGCTTGCATACAGACAACATAAGTCAAGCATCCATCAGCAATGCTACTGCTGTCCTGCAGCATGGCACAAGCAGCAGAGCACCGCCGGCGCATTGCTGTGGATCAGCACGCAGCCTCACAGGCAAGAGGACAAGCTGCTGCCAACCAAGACAGGCTGCAGTTCAAAGCGCAGCAGACTCAGGTTCAACTGGAGGCTGCTCAGCAGGCCCAGCGTGCACAGCAGATCAGGGCTTTGAATGCCAAGCCGCCACCATCCCTGGGCATGAGGTGAGCTTTGCTGTTTGACTAAAACCATGCATGTGACTGCACAACATTTTAGTCATCATCTGTGCGTGATCCTCGTGAGATTGTCATAAGTTTTGGCACGTCATGCTTGTGCTTGCTGATCAGGAGCATTTGCTCAATCAATCTGCACCTTGATACGGTATGAGGATGCAAGAGGACATATTGACCACCGAGCAATTGTTGCACAGTGATCATGACCACCTTGTCACATGTCACAAACTGTGCAGCATGGTGAATGGGGACACCCCCACGGTTGAGCACGCTCTCCAGCAGAACGTCTGTTGGAGAGCGTGTGCTCAACACCCAAGACCAAGTCTACATCAGCACCTCAAAACCCTCATGCATAGCGAATGCTGCAGCGGCGTACTGCATGCACAAACCAGAGAACCGCAGCCAAGCTCAGACCACCAATGTTGCTCTTATGGTACATTCATGACGTAGTGAATATTATCTGCAGCTGAAGTCAAGACTGACCTCACTTGTGGGACTGTGTTTATAGATGTGATGGTCTGCATGCACAGCAGCAGCTGCAGCGTCATTTTGAGGCCCAATTCCTGCACAAGCCAAAGGACCTCAAGGCCAAGTTGCTAAGCCAACGGCAGCAGCAGCAGCAGCAACAGCAGACAGGCAGCTCCACTGCAGGACTGCGCTGGACGGCTTGCATGCCAGCTGCTAGGATGCAGAAGGAGCCTGTGACTCGTCCTTCAGGTGCTGTCTGCAGTCACAGCTCTCCTTGGCATGGTTTTACTACAACCGTTGTAGCATGCACTTGAAAGCGTCTGCCTGCAGCATGCTGTTGCTTAGTGCTTTGTCAGCCTGCGAGGCAGATACAAGCTACAGATCACAAATATCTGAGTCATGTTTTCAGCTGCCAAAGCCCTCTGTAGGGCAATCTTGGGAAGCCAGACAGCATTTCAAGCATACGCTGTTACTGTTCTGCTTGATATTTATCTGCCGTGTCTGTTATATAGGTTGATCATTATTACTTATTGCCAGTGTTATCATTATCATCAGTGTTACTAAACTCAATGCACTCACTGTACAATCTGAACATGGTATGTCTGCATGCAGGAAAGGGCAAGCCACAGGCCCAAAGGGAGACTGAGCTGGAACACAGAAGGCAGGTTCCTTTGCCTACTGAAAGGCAGCCTGCCCTTGTAGCTGGAGGAGTCAAAGGCAAAGCTGCCCAGTCACGATACCAACTGGCAGAGTCACAGGCTTGCTCGCAACAGGTCAGTCCTCAGTGCTCTCTCATGCTGGGTTCACAATGATCGCCTTTGGCCTTTCAGCATCTGCAGCTGCAGCTGATGCACCAGCAGTGCATAGTATGAGCATCATCAAGGGATTTGGATTTTGAACATACCCTGATATGTGCTGTGGTGTCGTCTGGCTACTGAGAGTGAAAACAAACAGAGATGCAAAGCAGTGAATCTGACTGAGGATTTGCAGCAGCCTGATTGTATGACACTAGCGTGTCACAAAGGAACTTTGAACACGTCTTGCTGTGTGCTGTGGTGTCCTCTGGCTGCTGAGAGCGGAACAAACAGAGACACAAAGCAGGGTTGCATCTGACTGAGAGCTGCATGCCAGTAGATTTAGGCCCGCTGATATAACACTCACATCTTCACAGCGTTTTGCTGAAGCACATCATTCACCACATTTCTGGCACAATTACTGGCTGCAGTGCATAGCAATGATGCAAGGATGATACAGGGACCTCAATTCATACAGCATTTGATTAGCACCTTTGCTCCTGCTTTGCTGCCACTCACACATGTTGTACTCAGCAATGTTGCAGTGATGCTCAGACATACACTAGCTGACAAAACACCAGCTCAGCACCTTGGCCAGTGCTCTCACCAGGACATGCAGCAAGCCCTGATCAATCAATCTACATGTTCTGATCTTCACACGTTATCATAGCACTTGACAGACAATGATTAACAACCCTGAAAAGTACGAAACAAGTGATTTGAGAGGACCATAGAGAGGTCCAGAATGGCCACTCTCCATTTTATTGCGTCACATGTGACCAGCATGTTGCTGATGCACTGCAGGATACTTCAGCTGAAGACGCACTTGCTCAGGAGTTGCAGGAAGCCATTGCAGAAGCTCGTAGTCACCAGAGCATGGCTGCACAGCAGAGGGGACCCCAGCCAGTCTACCAGGTACTGCCACACTGCTGTCACAAGTATGGGTTTTGTATAGGTTACCACAGGGTTTAGGGTTTAGGCAAGCACCTCACGGCAGCTGAACAACTTTCTTGCTGACCCTGTTGATCAGACAATTCACTGCATGTTGTCTTCACAATGATGGGTTTTCCACAATGAGAGCCTGGTGAGCTGCAATTTCTGCATGGAAATTGTTCATGCTCCCTGTCAGGCAAGTTTTACTTGCATGTCTTGAGACCAGTGACGTAGTGGAAAGTACAATAGATGTTGCATGCAAGAATGCTTATACCAGATTGACAAAGCTGCTCCATGAGACAACACAAGAGTAGTGCAGAGAGGCTCAGCAGGTGTAGCCAAGGAAGGATGCCATATATCCAGGAAGCATACATAAATAGGAAAACATGTGTCAAAAGGAGAAAACGTTTAGCTTACGCAAGTATAAGAGAAAAGAATGACTGTGCAGGCACCACGAGACGCTGTTCAGTATGACCCTCTGAGCAGGAAGATGTTAAGAGAAGAGCCAAGCACAGCGCCTGCCACCAGTCACACAGCTGTGCTGCTGCGGCACATTCCTCCTGGACATCCTGACTTGATACCAGACAGCCTCAGCATGCACAGCATGACAGCACGCGATGACAAATCCATGTCACATGGGCAGTCTTATGCTGAGCCGTCAGAAGAGGAGCTTCTGCAATGGCAACCGGTTTTCCCCGCCAAAACGGCCCAGGCAGCTGCTGACAGTGTCAGAACCGCAATGAGTATGCCAGATGGGATTGCAAGTTTCCCCACCAAAACCGCCTTGACAGCTGCAGTCAAATCTCCCACGACCAGCCTCCACGCAGCTGCTGCTGATGCATTCCTTGGAAAAACAGGCAGACCTGTGCTGACTGCAGATGTGAGTGCTGCAGTCAGCAAAGGACGATTTTCTACTAGCAGCAAGCCAGCAGGACCCCAAGCTGTTCGCGCCAGCACATCAGTCAGACCAGGATTCAAATCTGATCAGGTTGAGACTGCTGCCCTCAGCATGCGCGCTGTGCAGCAGCCTACATCGCATTGCAGCACAGCGTCAGCTTCCCTGTCAGCCTCAGCAGCCAAGCCTACCCTGGCTTCTTCTTCTTTAGTGAGCAGCCTACCTCACGCTTTGCATGCTGAGCCTCTGCGGCCACAGTCAAGCCTCCCATTGCCCCCTTGCTCTTCTTCTGTGTCATGTGACGCTGCTGCACCAGCAGCTGTACCAGCACCCTCACTGTCAGCTTCCGTGGATTCTGACTGGCTGGCAGCAGATGCACAGACGCACAGACACAGCGGGTCCTCCTGGTCCTCATCCGCTTCAGATGCACACCTGCTCAGACGCAGCACAGCTTCAACAGCCACTAGATCCCTCACAGCAGGCGCAGCAGATGCCGTAATACCTCCAGAGTGCGCAGTAACAGGCCACTCTGACGCAGTAACTGCTGACGAGGCCTCAGACTTGCCATTGGCCCCTGTGGACTGGAAGCTCTTAGATACAGCTGAGCTGCACAGTCAGACTGCTGCACTGCTGTCATCCTTGACCACTTCTCTAGACTGGGATCTGAGCGATGCAGACGCACAGCTGCACAGTCAACTGGATGCTGCTGACCTGTCTGCCACAGGTCTGGCTTCAGCTGCCGTGCCAGCTTCTGACCTGACTGGTATGATGTCACTGTCAGAGTTCCATACTTTGCCAGGCGCAAACAGCATGGAAGCTGTAGCAGCCGCTGACAGGGTGAGACAAGGGCAGGGCCAGGCTGCCAGGGCTGGTGGTCGGCATAGCCCTTCCTCCTCTGCCAGCTCAGGGCTGCTGTCATCTCACAGTCGGCGTTCAGGTATGTGCCCTCATGCTGGTTGTCCTGCAAAGGATTTCAGCATGTGCTGAGTTTCATCCTGAATCACAAATCCAAAAGAACATTGGTAACCGTATTGCACGATGAGATCAAGACAGTTGGTTGCTCCCCGTGACCTAAACAAGACACATACAACCAGGAGCATCTTTCCTTGCGTGCAAGTGATGATGAAACCCTGATCATGCATGCGCATCATTGCCAAAGCTCCCACCCAAGCCCATGCACTGATCCAACGCTCTGCCTTGCTCTGTTACACAGACAACACCCTTGCAAAGCATACTGACAAAACTAGGCAATGTCAGCTTGAACTCGTCAGCAAGGTCCGTATGAAACATCCCATCACTACCCCAACTTCAAAGCACGTGCAACCTCTTGGCGTCATACCGGGCATAACTTTGCACTTCTCAAACTTCTGACTCGTCATCTCCCTTGCATCTCTCTTTTGCAAGGCACAGGCACTCCCAAGCAGTCCAAGGGCCATGGCCTGTCATCAACTGACAAACCATCAAGGTCTGCATCTCTGCCTGAGCGTGCTGTTTGGACTCTCAGCTCAACAAGTCTTGGTCTCAGTTACAGCGATGCCAGAGAGGCAGTTGATGGAGAGCTGAGGTTCAGTGAGGCAGCCGACCATCTCACTTCAACAACTGTGATGATAGGAGAGGCAGTCGCAAAGGCAATCACCATGCAGGTGAAGTTCCTGTCAGGCCAGCCTCTGTCTGCTTGTTTGTCTGGCAGTCAGTCAGTCAGTCAGTCGGCAGCTTTGTCTCCATGCTGGTGGTTGTTTTGCCAGCCTAACCTGTGTTTGCCTGTGTCTCTGGTAGACAGCCAGTTTGCAGCTTTGCCTCATACCTGTGCATTTGCAGTGAAAGCCCTGTCTGCGTGTACAGCTCTCATTCACATGCGGTATGAAGTGTCATCTTGCATGGTCATGAGATGCAGCCAAAGTCTGCCGGTGTCATCTCGTTCTGTACTAAACCTTTTTCAAGCATAAGCTCTTCTGCAATTACTAGGACACATCTGCCGCCTGAAGAGCTTGCTAGCTCCTTGCCAGCCTCAGTCACTTTATCAGTTGCTGCATGGCCACCCTCTTTGCAATCAGAGCCTTGAGTTCCTGCCCTGCCCTACCCAAAACTGTATCTGCTTTTGTCCTAGGCCTTTTTTGAGCACATGCTCTTCTGCATTTTGGAAGACACATCTGCTGCCTGAAGAGCTTGCTAGCTCCTTGCCAGCCTCAGACACTTTAGCAATCACTGCATGGCTGCCCTTCCAGCGGCAATCATGGTCTTTTCCTGCCCTGCCCTGCCCAACCCGGGCCTGTCAAGCCACAACTCTGCCAACTTGTGAGACCCAGCTTCTCATTAGTTTCTCTGTACAGGTCATGCCGCCATCAGGAGTTGGTTTGACCACTCACTCAGCCCTCAGCTCACCATCAACTTCCCTGCCAGCTTCCTACCCACCTTCATCTTCCCCATCTTCTTCATCGCTGCCCGCCGAGGACAGCGTCGGCTATCAAGGGCTGGCAGCCATAGCTGGGAATCTGTCAGCTAGCCTGTCTGACATGCTGAGTCCAGACTCTGACAGCCTCTCCGCTTCAAACTTGGACCTGGCAGACATGCAGGATACACAGCACGAGTCACAGCATGCACAGCGTGAGCCTGCTGCACAGCGTGCTGCAAGCATTGG
>JAABUS010008451.1_pt1 | contig 11311 bp, 15 predicted proteins | sample 5560161 | NCBI WGS metagenome assembly JAABUS01 (sample SAMN10711885, study PRJNA513376) | rock metagenome | isolation source: Antarctica rocks | place: Antarctica: Victoria Land, Trio Nunatak nord | collected 2016-01-04
CGAGGGTTGAAACACCATGTATTAAGACATAGCATGTTGGGTTGACAGGTAAGCATAGACAGATGATACTGTGCATACATACCATCTTGACGGAGGCTCGCCGCTGCATGCCAGATCTGCTTGCAAAAGTGCTGTTGGCTCTAAGTGGAGGTCTCCTACTTCTGTGGCGAGCCACAGATCCCACAATGGGCATTGCACTTGCACTGTCTGTGCTGAGCCGCGCTGAATCTGTGCTTCTTCTTGCCGAGGCAGATGCCGCATAGTCATCTTCAAGAGGGGCGTCATCATCTGCTGATGGGGAATCTGGCTTGGGAGCCTGGTGTGGTTGAGATTCCCCATGAAAGGCTTTGATGTCTGGAGAAGGGGGTTCTGGGTCTTGTTCAGATTCACTGCTGGTGTCTAGCCCTAGGGCTGGGGCTGAAGTTGATGCTAGGACTGCATCTGGCTCTGCAATGACCCACGCCCCACAAGTTCAGGAGAGTTAGATAGATGCTTGCAAGTGATGTGACACATATGGCAGACAAATGCAGCGACTGCACAAGGGGGGTTGGTATCATCACATTGCGCAGCTGAGGAGCACATTGGGGCCTCTGCAAACATGCTCAGGAAACAAAGAGGCTTCATTGTGTCACTCCTGCTGTTGAGCTGAGTGATGGGACGGACACAGCAGATGATGCTTACTTTTGCATATGTGATGCAAGCTCATGCATTTGGTGACAACATCACACATTATTGGGGCCAAAGAGCAATGATGCGGGTCAGGAAAGGTCACCAGCATCGTCTTCCCACAAGTCGCGCTCAGAAAGCTCCAGCTCATCTTCTGCTAGTGTGGCCAGCTTCCTAGATGGGCCAGCTGGGGCACTGGCACGGGCCAAGGAAAAATGAGCAGCAGCAGCAGTGCCCCCTGGCACCTGCATTGCTGTGTTTTATGTGGTCCTTGAGTCTTGCTGTGGCAGGAGCTGATGACGAGTCTACTTGACTTGGTGAATGACACAGCAGATCAGGGAGGCACCAGCCCTGCAGTCAAGGGGACCACGTTATGGTGTGGGGAAGGGTGAGTTGGAGCTTAGTACGGTTACCGTGACAGAGAAGAGGGAGGGTCAGACACAAAAGAAATTTACAGTGGCAGATCCATTCTAACAGGAGTTGTGCTTGACTGAACAAGGTAGCATACACAGCCAAAAGGCGCGAGTGAAACTATTGCGGACGCATTCACCCCCACGTCATCCCGTTCAAGAGATAACTGATGAAGCGCAACACGGGTATAGGGCATAACACGATGATGAGATCTACCGTCAAGGATCTACGATCTTGTGAATCCCGACACTCGTAAACGACTTGTTTAGCGCGTCATCTTTGTTGTCGAAAAGCAAGCCAAAGCACGCGGGTGAAACAGATAGTCTGTGCGAATCAAGTCTTTGCGTCCGTCAATCGCGATCTACACAGATCTTGGATCGGAAAACACAGTCGCTGTACTGGGCATTCAGCGAAACGCGCAAGCAAGCTGATCACCGCAGCCAAATCAACTCAACTGCCTTTGCCGTAGTTACGGGGTCAACCTGGAATTAGTAATCACTCTGCAACAGTCCCAAAATCTGGCTCTAGTGTTCCCTGCAAAATCTGGCTCTGGGTTGGATATTCAGGGCTCAGGACTGCGCAAAAGATTTCTTTCATCTGGGCTACCAGCAGAGGAGAACCAGATGTAGGCGTTGCGCAGGATCTCACCTGCAGCAGGAAAAGGAACTTCTAGTCCTAAGACCAATCATTGAACACATGACTAAGTGAGCTAGTGTACATAGTGAAAATTGCAGCTTGTTGTTCATGACACATCGCAAAGCAAAGGAACTTGATACAGGGGGGTTGCAAGCATGCAAGATTTGATATTTCAGGGAAGTATCTGCAGAGTTTATAAACAGACAGATTCTATACATGCATGATGCCATCCAGGCAGCAGTCCCAGAAGTACATTGGCCTGAGTCACCCAGCGGTACCAGCATGCTTTGATACATGACAAGGTAGGGCATGCAGGCCAGCTAACATTGACGATCTCCCACTATGCAAGCGACTCCTGCTGTATGTCCTATAGGTAGCTACCAACCACAGCCATGTCAGAGGAACACAAAGGTTCAAGATGACATCTAAAGTCAGTCCCAGCTGTTATACAGAACCAGGCCTGGATTTGCTCTGGCACAAGCATAGCTGCTGAACCAGGCCTGACTTCGACTGGTGCCTCATTCCTGAACCTTGCAGCTTCTTCTTCCTCAAACTCAAGCTCCTTGAGAGCAGTTTGTGCTGTTTCTGCCCTGCCCTCAGCCTGTCTGATCTGCTGCTCAGCTTCTTCTGCCTGCTGCTGTAAGCGCCCTGAGGCTGTTTTGGCGTTCTCTGCCCTGCCCTTCCTGATATGAAGCTGCTTAAGCACTCCTACCAGCTGTTCTAAGAGGGCCTTGATGACTCCATTGGCGGACGTTGATATCAGGTGTTGTTTGGCTTCTTCTAGCTCGGCTGCCAGTGCTGTGATGCACATGCTGTGGAGCAAGAATACGCTGTGCAGTGTTGAAAGCCTTTATGTATTGTTGGTTCATGTATGTGCTGCTTCTATTGTAGTGAGCAGATGCAGAGCAGTACTAGTGTCATGGTGCCAATCACCTTTGGCAAATGTGCACACGTGTGACCTGCACTCAGGCCGCCATGCAATTGCGTTTGTATGTAAAGCAATGCAGGGAGCAGACGCAGATACAGTAGGACCAGGGCAGAATAGGTGAGAAGCAACAAGGTACCAGAGGTATGCCTGTCCAAGTTCTGAGCTAACTGTGCGTAGGCACAGTGCTCATTGGTTCAAGGTGCTCAGCTATGGTCACTGTACTGTCTGTGTTCATCTCTTTTCAGATCTGAGATGATCCAGTCTCAGCTGCAATTACTTGCAAAGGCTTGCTCATCTTTTTGGCGGATTTCGTGAGGTGCTGTTCTAGAGTATTGGGTGATGCCTGCTTGCAATGACCTGCTGTTCATATGCTTGCAGCTTCTCAGGTGCTCCTACAGCAGACATCCCTTTCAAAGCTAACTTAAGGTTGCCTTTGCAATGACGTGCGCTATTGTCGGACAAGAAAAGGAAAGACTACACCTTTTGACATTGATTTAATGAGAAGCCACGCATTATACCGGGCTTCCCATAGCTGTATTGTTGCTGGTATGCTTGTCATGGCGTGCTCTCTTGAACCAGCCTTTGGGTCGTGCAAAAGCAGAACTTCCTGAAAAGCTGATTGCGTAATTTTGATTCAACTGGTGATAATTGCGCCCTCTCATCATCAGCCTGTGTCCTTTGTTTTTGAGACATGACAGGATAATCTGCTAGTAAATGACATCACAAATTTTGCCCACTGCAAACTCAGCCCAAGTAGTGTGTTGTGTAAGATGTGTGGCAAATCATGTTAGTACCAACCTTGGTGGATATAGACACCAATGACTGCACCCTCTCGTTATCCTTTGTTTGATGCATGACAGGACAATCTGCTCGTAAATGACATGACAAGTTTTGCCCACTTCAACCTCAGCCCCAGTAGACAGTGTGTGACAAGTCATGTCATGTCATGGTGTCACATTACAAATGACTGCACCCTCTCACTAGCCTTTGTTTGATGCAGGACAGGATAATCTGCTTGTAAACGACGCGCCAAATTTTGCCCACTTCAAACTCAGCCCAAGTAGTGTGTTGTGTACAGTGTGTGAGAACTCATGTCAGTACCAACACTGGCCCAACGATGATCTTGCTTCAGGCACAGCTCTTGGGCCAGACTAGCCTTTCAATTGCCTCTCCGTGTTCACGCGATGCCATACCACTGTTTACTTAAAGCATGTTCTGCTCACTAGGGCAGTCACTAGGGTTTGAATTTAGGGTGGCAAATTTGGCGTAACGCCTGTAGCGCCTTGGTTGTTGCCAACAACTTGTTGTACTCAGCATTGGAGGGTGACTTACTTCTGCGCAGCAATACTTGTCTTTGAAGCACAAAGTGAACAATGGATCTCGTGCGCTGCCACGAACCGCGTTGTGAGTGACAACAGCGGTCACATGTCACTCTCAACCATCGAAGACCCTGTTTTCAGGGTTGAGTATGACACTGAGGTACGGGGCGTTTCGCGGCTAAGTGTCGTGTAGTATTTGGAGCATAACTTGCGCATGTTTTGAACAAGACCGGGAACATTGTTCATGGTGCAGTTTCGACTGAAATACCCTGACCCTCGTGATGACCAAAACACGGGACCAGGGTCCCAATTTGACCACGGCGTGCAGCATGCGCTGTCACTGCAGCGAGGAGAGTGCAGGTCGGGACAAATGTCGTTTTGACACATGTTCGACCGGAACTGCTGCTGTTGACCAGCTCCGATGCACTCCGTCAGCATACTGAGTATGCATAGCCAAATCCACAGGCTCAAAACAATTGTTTGATTGCCTGCAGGGGCGCTTGTGCACATGAGGAGGTTGTCAAACAGAAGGTAATTGTTTTGAGTCTTGCTGGGCCCTGTAGAGCGCCTGCGGAGAAGATAGACGTGTGCTTCTTGCAGGATGACCAGCTCTGGGCCCTGCAGTCTCATGTGGACAGAGCTCGTAATGACGCAGCAAGATACAAAAGTCGCTGCCAAGAGCATATCAATGAACTACAAGTGTCAAAGAGAAAAGTGCTTGAGTTGCAGCAAGATGTCGAGCTCGCCAGGAGCCAAATGAGCAGCTTGCAGTCAAGTAGGGTGGCAGCTGAAAATGAGGCTAGGCAGCTGAAGCTCAGCAACTACAGAGTAGAGAAGGAATTGCAGGAATCCAAGGTACCCTCCACCAGAAGCAGCTATTGTGCATATCTGTACTGCTGTAATGTATCCCGATGTCCAGCACAGCTAGCACACACAGCTCATGATAGGATGGTGTTTGACTCGGATGTCTTGATATAGCATTCAGCCTGCAGGATAACCTTCAGTATTTGTGTACGCTGCCAACACATGAATGCTCAATGATGTCATTTGCAGATTGCTGAGTGACATCACTGAGGGCAGCGTCAGCAGTCTCAGATGTTGGCAGCATAGCACAGCTTGAAAGTGATTAGTTTGGCACATCATCTCTGGTTGTCAACTCGGAGTTGTTGCTGCTGACTGATGCGCAGCTCATCAACATCTCTACTTTTCAGTGTATACCTCAGGAGATCTGTCTGGTGTATGCTACCTTACTAACTTCATGGCTTGTGTGCAGGATCTATGCGCTAGTCTGCAATATGAGCTGAGCCAACACACCGCTAGCCACAGCCAGCACGTTGATGAGCTCACCCTGCAGCTGAAGAATGCCAACCAGGAGCTGAGCCAACGCAATGCTAGCCACAGCCAGCACATTGACGAGCTCCACATCCAGCTTGAGAATGTCAACAAGGAGCTGTCATTGCTGCAAGTGAGCCAGTGCTACCAAAGTCATCTCCCCAGCGTGGAAACTTGTTCCTACTGCTAGAGGCCAAAGACCAGCAGCTGTCAGACTTGAAGGGCCAGCTGAGCAAGCAGCAGGACCAAGTTGAGCTGTTGCAAGCGCAGCTTCACAGTCTAAGCAGTAACGTCAAGGTGGGCTCAGCCTTTGTGACTCAAAGTTTGTGACTTGATCTTATGCTGTCATCAGCTTACAATAACTTATCCTTATTCAGTCATCCTTTCAAGACACTGTCAAGCTGGTGTTCTTGACAGGGCTGCTGCAATGAGATCACTCAGCAGGTGTATCAACAGCTTCTGTTGCAGTTGTGGCACAGGCCTAGTTGCACCTAAACTGCTACAGCATGCTCAGAGCGTTGTAAATCCAGCAAACATGGCTGTCAGTATCATACTTTGAAAGGTTGCCCCAAGCATTGTTCATTGAGCCTCATCTCCCTCCTGTTCAGGGTTCATCAGAGGACAAAGCAGGCGACAGAAACAGGAGGGGCCATGTGTTCCACATTGCTGCCACTGCTGGTCCCCTGCCCCATCACCAACCCAGCATGTCTGGGACTCCTCCACAAGAAGGTTCTTCTTCTTCTAGTACACTGGAGCCTGACGTCTTAGGTAAGTGTGTATCTTCTAGTGGATTTGTGGGGACGCTGCATAGCATGCCAGCAAGAGAGTGACTAAAGGATGTTGTGCGGACTCTCCTGGAAACATGCTCACATGCCACCTCATGTAGCTGACACTAGTTTTGGCAAATGCATATCTTCTGCAATTCCATCTTGAACGAGCTAGCAACATGTGGAGCTGGCATCAAAATTAGCATCAGCTGTGTGATCAATCAAGCGTGTCACAAGTTGATGTAAAACACTCATGGTTTGCTGCCTGGAAGCTGGTGCATGGCTCGTTATGCATTTGCATCATCAAGCACCTCTTACGACCTGATATGCATCAGCTCCGTCGGGACAGTGTTCCCAGTGTTGTTTTGTGTTTTGCACATGTGACATGTTGATTTGTGCTATTGATCTTGCAGGGAGGGACAGCAGGCCTGAGGGTGGTTTGTCTGAGGTGGTCACTGGTGTCACTATGTCAGAGTCAGCCATTCCTGCTACTGACCCTGCCACCACCCCCAACTCCATCCCTGCCACCTCTTCGTCTCCCATCACTGCCCTTGTGCCCATCACCACGGGTGGCTCTCCTGTTGCCATGCCTGAAGAGGGCCCCACACCCCCCTTGACTGCATCTGGCCCTGCCCCTGTGTTTGGGTCTGGACCAACAGATGCAGACAGGCACGCCAGCCAACCTGCCTCTGATGAAGCCCCAGAGGCCCAGGATGCAGGCATGCTTCTCAGCTAACTCTGTGTCTTTGCTGGTGGACATGCTGCTTGCCTCCACCATGGCCCAGCTGAGCAAGTTGTCTTGCATATGGATCTTTGACATGTGATTCTTGAAACGTGTCTGAAAGAGGTTGTCTAGGGGTGTGCAAGTGACCTTTCATGAGTCATGACTGGATGGTGACATTACTGCAATCACTGCTAATGTACTGTTGGGGTCATGAAACAAGGTAATTCAGGCATTTCACAGAAAATGGTCTAAACAAGCCCAGATAAGCCAAAATTAGGGAGAATTGGTGGCAATAATAGTTATCTCGAGGGTTTTAGGAGAATGTGAGAAAATTTCGACCTGCAAAACCTGTTGAAACGGGTAAATCCCTGACTTGAGGTAGGAGTGTTGCTCAAGGTTTTGTTCAACTTGGCAGATGCTTCTCCCTGAGAGCTTTGCCGCTTTCAAAATTGAAAACGGCCATGTATAGCAGTTGGACAGCAAAAGTTCTAAATTTCCTGCGTTGATTACCAATTGGTACCATTACTGGGTAATTACATACATTGGTCCAGTGAAATGAGTCGTTTGCACATCCCTAGGCTTGTCTGATCACCTGTTATCAGCGTATGCATTAACATCTGCCATATGTGTTCTTCTGCCATTTTGTGGCTGTGCATGCTCACCAGAGCTGCTGCTGTGCAGGCAATGGTGGTGCACCACAAGCCGCTGCCCAGAGCCCTGTGCCCAGCACCAGGGCTGCTTCTCCTGTGCCCATGCGTGAAGAGGGCCCTGCACCCCCCTTTGCTGCATCTGGCCCTTCCCCGGTCTTCGGGTCTGGATCAACAGATACAGACAGGCATGCTGGCCAGGCTGCCTCTGATGAAGCCCCAGAGGCCCAGCATGCAGGTGTGCTTCTAAGCCAACCCTGTGATTGACTGTTCTTTTTTTTGCATACAACCAGACTGTTTCAGCTATTGAGTGTGCCTCTGTGCGGTTCATGCATCACACACGAAAGCAACTTTGCCCACAGAATGCCCAGTTGCTTTGTGTCATTGGCACATGCTATGGGTTCTGCCACATGTACTTTTCTGCCCTGTTGTGGCTGTGCTTGTTCACCAGAGCTGCTGGTGTGCAGGTAATGGTGGTGCACCACAAGCTGCCCCTGCACCACACCCTAACCCACCCGGGCATGCGGCAGACCCACATGCAGTTGGGGGCTTCACCTTTGCTGCTCCTGGTGCCAACTTTGGGTTCCTTTCCTTTGCTGGTGCCGCTGGAGCTGACCTGCCCACCAATGCATTCAGCTTCAGTGGTGTAGACCCCTTTGCGGGTAAGTGGTTGCAAGTTGCTCTGCCACCAGTAACAGTAGACTGTGCTTGCATTGTGAGGCAGTGCAGTCTCATTGTATGCGTACTGCCTGTAGAGCTGCCTGGAAGCTGGCGCAGGGCTCATCATCATCAAGCATCTCTTACAGCCTGATATGCATCAGCTTTGATGAGACTCATGCGCAGCCTGGTATAACACTTGGGTTCTCATTAAAGCGACGCTGAAAGGCAAAGACTTTCCCCTCCCCTCCCCTCCCCTCCCCTTCCCTTCCCTTCCCTTCCCTTCCCTTCCCCACACGCAGTGTCCCTATATATATGTACATGTTGATTTGTGCTATTGATCTTGCAGGAAGGGACAGCAGGCCTCATGGTGGTTTGTCTGAGGTGGAGGTCACCGGTGTCACTATGTCAGAGTCAGGCGCTCCTGCTGCCAACCCTGCCACCACCCCCAACTCCACCCCTGCTGTTGCCCATGCTGCCCAGGGCCCTGCACCCCTCTTTGCTGCATCTGGCCCTTCCCCTGTCTTTGGGTCTGGACCAGCAGATGCAGACAGGCACGCCAGCCAACCTGCCTCTGATGAAGCCCCAGAGGCCCAGCATGCAGACAGGCATGCTGGCCCTTCTGCCTCTGATGAAGCCCCAGAGGCCCAGGACACAGGTATGCTAAGCTGACTCTTTGTTTGCCTGTCCTGTTTTTCGCATACAACTGAGAGTGTTTTAGCTAAAATTGTCAATGCTTATTTGAGAGCTTCAAGCACCAGCCACATGAAGTGACTTTGCCCACCAGAATCCTGAGACGACTTTCTTGTGTCATTGGCACATGCTAAAGGATCCACCACATGTGCACGTCTGCCCTTTTGTGGCTGTGCATGTTCACCGGAGCTGCTGGTGTGCAGGCAATGGTGGTGCACCACAAGCTGCCCCTGCACCACACCCCGACCTATCCAGGGACGCGGTAGACCCACCTGCATTTGGGTCCTTCTCCTTTGGACCCTCTTCTGGTGGTTTCTCTGCTTCTGCTGGCACTGCTGCCTTCACAACCACATTTGGTGGAGCAACGTCTACCACAGATGAGGGCAAGGGCAAGGGCAGGGCCACTGCTGGTGTCAGGAGCGCCGCTAAGAGCAAGACAGGGAAGGGCAGGGTTAAGACCAAGGCTGCCACTGCTGCTGTGCCCATTGCCACTGCTGCCACCGCTGGAGCTGAGCTGCCCACCACTGTGTTTAGCTTCAGTGGTGTAAACCTGGGTAAGTGTTTCAACTGTTGCAGTTTGCTCTGCCACCTGTACTGACATGCGTCATGGGGCATGGCACAATCACAGTATGTATTCTGCCTATTGCTCTGCAGCATGTACTCACCTCAACAGCACCTCCCTACTGCAATGACAAACTTCTCCCTCAGCACATTGCTCTGAGGCTCTGACTTGCTGTGGCGCCTGTAACATTCCTGTCACACTGCAGTGCCAATGGAAACATGTCAAGCATGTGGCACAGTGTCTTGTATACGTGCTGCTGCAGGGCCAAGCACATCAAGCGCTGGCAGTGCTGATGCCTTTGACCAGTGCATGAGCGGCCTCCACTCACTGGCCAACAGCATTGCTGGGCCGAGTTTTGTGCCACCGCAGCAGCACGACTTTCAGGGGCTCAACAGCCCAAGCACTGACAACACAGCTGTGGCAGACCCCATGGGACAGCAGCACCAGCAGTTGCTGCAAGTTGTGGACCAGGCGACAGCAGAGGGCAAGCATGCCACAGCTGTGCAGCTGCTCACCCAGGTCGGCATTGCCACTGTCTGTATGTCCTGATGAGTCAGTGAGTGCTGCAGCACTTCCTGCTGCTGAAACTTTGGACTTTGTACAACGCATGGCAGGCTGGGATCTGATGTGCTGTACTTGGTTGACCTCTTGATGGTGTTATGGTGCTTGTGCGCTCTGCAGCTTTTCTCATCAGCCCACGACAAATTTGTGGCTACCTAAGTCTGCTGCTTATGCGACGAGTATGCAAATGTGACTTGTATTTGTGCTGTGGCTTGTAAATGGCGGCCAACATTGAACTACGTGTCAGCAAATTTGCCTGTGCACTAAATGGTATTGATGGTATTGAACAGATGGTGAACAGTCTTATCTGAAATGTTCATGTGGAGTGCACACGACCGCTACACAACAAAGAGAAAGGGCAAACACAGCGAAGAATGCCAAGAAGAAATATGTAGCTTGCGAAACATATGACTTGGTGGTGATGCAGGTGCTCAGTGCAGCTTACGCCTCTGGCACCTGCACACATGCTGAGCTGGCGGGCTTGCATGGGCAGAGGGCCATCAGCCTTGCAGCGGCGGGGCGGCCTCTGGCTGCCTTCTTTGACAACTTGACTTCCGTCAAGGTGTGCACTGCATGTCTGTCTGTTTGTCTGTCTCTCTATCTGCCTGCCCGCATATCTGCCTCTGTGTCTCTACCTCTGACTGCCTTAATGGATATTTTGACCTCTGTCAAGGTATGCACTGCAATCTGCTTGTCTGTGTTTATTTGTCTGTTTGTCTGTCTGCCTGCATGTCTGTCTGTCTGTCTGTCACACGCAGATACAGACACAACCAATCAAGGTGGTCACCCAGACATTGCCTGTTTCTACATCTGCCTTTCAGCCTCTTATCAAGTTTCAGCCTCTTATCAAAAGTGCTGCCAGGAAATTGTTGTATATGTATGTGCTTTTGCCTGCAGCTTGACATGAGCAGCCCAATTGGTGCGTACGTGGCTGACCAGCTAGCAAGATGGGGCTTCACTGCTGAGATGGAGTCCTTTGTCAGCCGGCTCGAGGCAGCTTGCTGGCCTGTCACCCACAAGCTTGCCAACCTCAAGCTGACATCATGCAGTAGCACCTGGCGTCAGAACATTAGTCAGCTTGGTCAGGTAATTCTTAGTGTGTGCTATTGGCTGTACTCAACAGCTGGCAACAGCTGTGACCGCAATTTGCATCTGCACTTGTGCCCTTGGGACTGTGCAACAACTTCTGGCTACAAATATCAAGCATTGAGTGCAAGAGATACAGTCAACATCAGCATGAATGCATTGAACCTACTGATCAACATATCCTTGTTTTCAGATCTGCATCTCTGCTTCCCCTTGCCCCTCCTGCTACCCTTACCTCTGCCACTACCCCTACCCCTACCCCTGCCTCTACCCCTCCCCCTACCCTTACTTCTACCCCTGCTCCTACCCCTAAACCCCTCTG
>JAABUS010008452.1_pt1 | contig 11310 bp, 11 predicted proteins | sample 5560161 | NCBI WGS metagenome assembly JAABUS01 (sample SAMN10711885, study PRJNA513376) | rock metagenome | isolation source: Antarctica rocks | place: Antarctica: Victoria Land, Trio Nunatak nord | collected 2016-01-04
GCTTGAGGAAACCACCTTCGACCATCAATCGCCGATTGCCTGATCCCGACCCGAAAGCCGTAGCCCGTCAGGTAAACTGGGGAATTTTCAATCGGCACATTTGGGGAGTGTTCACCCGGTAGCTACACCTGTTTCCCGTTGTCCATTTGTCCGGTGATCTCGTGCACCATCTGCCGCCAGGTCACGGTGCGGTCGACCGTCATATTCAATGGCACGTTGGAGGCGATGTAGAGCCGCTTCGGCTCGATGTTGTGGATCAGCCGAAGCCGGTCTCCCCCCTGCTCGCTTTCGCGTTCACGGTGCAGCTCCAGCACGCGTTGAACACGGGGGTCAGGGTGGACGTCGACCTTCACTGGCACGGCGGTGCCATCGCGCATTCGGATGCCGCGTACAGCCTGCTGGTAAGCACCGGGCATGGTAAGCGGCACCGGGTCAGTGGCCCATAGCGCCCGTGCGACATCCTCCATGGCCCGGGCTGGCGGTTGCTCACGGCCGAGCACCAGGCCGGCGGGACAATGTTGAAAGTCGTTCCTGCCGCGCAGGGCGCCGAAGTGGCCGGTGGTCACGGTGTCGTTCAACTCCGGGGTCAGCAGCGCCTCGACCTGCTTGTTGGTGGCGAGCATGATGCCGCCGTGCTTGTCGGCGAGGGCATTGGCGACGGTGGCCACTTCGCGGCGCAGCCGGGCCGCCTTGGCGACGCTGGTTTTGGATAGCGGATCGCCATGTCGGTTGGTGCCGGTGACGGTGGAGCGTGCAAGGGTCAGATCCGAAACCTGCACCACCTCGGCGTTGCGTTCACAGCGGACGTCTGTCGCCACCTCCAGGCGGTCGCTGAACAGTCGGCGGTAGATCTCGACATCGCCGCTGGCGTCCAGTACCAGCACCGGCACGTCGGCACCGAAGGCCAGCCGCTTGCGGTAGTGCACGCCGATGCGGTTTTGCCGTTCCTGGCGTCCGTCAATCGTCACCGGCTTGTCGGGATGGAAGACGACGCCGTGTGCCTGATCGCGGGGTTGGCCGATCTCAGCTTGCAGCGCGGTCAGCATCTTCAGGATGGCGCCGATCTCGCTGCGCCGATGTTGCTCCAGGAGGTCGAGCACAGCGCCGTCGTCCATGTCGGGGGCGATGGCGCTGGTGAAGTCGTGCTCCTCGACCTTGCGTAGGTAGGCGATGGCCGGGGCAAGATGGGCGGCTTCGGTGATACCGTGTGCCCGCAGGCCGGTGAGGATGCCTGCGGGATCGCGCAGGCCATCGCGCACCTTGGCCATGATGGTGCGGAAGGCTACGGCGGCGGCAAGCCCGACGACCTGCCAATCTGGCATGGCGGTTTCGAGCAGCCGATCGGCGCCGAACTCGATGTGGCCGATCAGGGAGCCGACACAGTTTTCATCGATTACGATCAGATCGGGCGTCGGTATCGAGGCACGCAGGGTCAGGTATTCATGTGATCCGGCAATGACCGACAGGTCGCCGGACTGCAGCTTGGCTGCCTGCTTCTGATACCCGCAACTGGCGAAGAACGGGCAGATCTTGCCGTTGCCATCGCGGCAAAGGGTCGGGCCGACTGGCAGGCCGGCACGAGCCACGGCCTCGGCTGCTTTCGGCCGCCAGCACATGGACCGGCCTTCAGTGTTCCTCGGGTCGATGGCGCTACGACCGCGCATCACGCTGGAGCCCGGAATCTGTGCCGACACAGCTTCGGCATTCACCAGCCGATCGCTCGCATAGAAGACAGTGCCGAGGGTGCGGCGACGTTCGGTGATCAGCCGCGCGATCAAGGCGGTTTTGCCGCTGCCGGCCGCCGCTGGCATCAGCAGCCGTCGACCAGGTGCACGCCAGGCTTTGCCGTGCGTCGCAATCATGTGCCGGCTTGCCGATCGCAGCGCGGCACGACGCCCGGGTGAGCCGATCGGATGGGCAAGACCGATATCAGCATGCACAGCCTGCCATTCCCGGCGGATCGCGATGCTTCGGCCGGCATCGTCCAGGAAGCCGGTTGTCGCCTGCTGGAGGGCTGCGAGGGCTTCGGGCCGGGTGTTCGTGGGCGCCGGGAAGTGTGGCTTCAGCGTTAGCGCTGGTGGCGCTGGTGGCGCTGGTGGCGCTGGTGGCGCTGGTGGCGCTGGTAGCGCGGCTTCGATGGCAACACGCACCGCATCGAGGCCGTGCAGTGTTGCGTAATCGTTCCAGTCGCTGGCAGTTTGATGATCTTCGAAAGCCGGCAGGATAGCTACGCCGCCAACATCGCGTGCAGCGGCTTCGGCGGCCTCGCGACCAACGTTGGGCAGCGGCGGATCGCGATGCGGAAGGTGGTGATCGTTGTCGCCGCAGAAGGCGGCACGCAGGCCCGGATGACGCTCTGCATAGGTGCGGGCGATGGCGGCGAAGTTGCTCTTGATGAACGCGACGGCGGCGGGGTGGCCGGTCCCAGCGTGCAGGGTGGCGGTGCTGGCGTAGCCCTCCGCGGTCAACAACACGCAGCCGGGCGCCAGATCACCGAGCACCAGGTGCAGGCCGGCCACCCGGCTGTCCTTGGCGAACCGCTTGGTTCCGTCTGGCGCAATGCGCTGCAGACCCCAAAGCTTGCCGTCGAAGTCGCGCATCGGCACCAGCAGTGCACCGTTTGCCCCGACCCGCAGCCCGTATGGCTCCACGCCCTTGCGGCGCAGGTATGGATGAGCGGCCGAGGCTGGTGATGCCGAGGACCACTCTACCTCTGCACGTGCTGCTACTTCTGCCTGTGCCGCCGTCCGTTCGGCTATCCGGCGAGCATCGGCTTCTGCAGCTGCACGCAGCATTGCGGCGTGGTCCGCTGGCGACATGGCGGGTGCCATCGCCCGGAATTTCCACCGCCCGGATCGGCTTCCGTCTTTGAAGTTCTGGATGAAACCGGCGGGGCGGATCCCTGTCAGATAGCCACGATACCGACCGCTTTGCTTTTTGGCGCGATCACCATCAACGGCCGCGCGGTGCCACTGGCCGTCCATGATGGGCAGAGCCTTGAGCTGCAGCCCGGCGGCAGCCAGTGCAATGGCGAACTCGGCCTGCACGTTAGCTTCGTTGAAGCGGGTCATCGAGCGCCACCGACGCAGACGCGTTCGTGCACTCGGATCAGGACCGACATCTGCTTCGGCGACAAACGCTTGAAGCCCGGCATGCACCAGTTCCCGTCAGCCAGGCTGGCTACGCTGCTTGATGGGAGCTTTCTTTATGTGGCTGCGACAGGGCGGGCTTGGACTGGCGCCTGGCGTGGCTTGGGCATGGTCATGCCCATGGCGGCGGCGATAATATCGAGATCATTCTCGTCCACCGTCCATCGGTTGCCGATAAATTCGGCCGGGAATTTGCCGGCTATGGTTGCGTCCCACAGACGACGGTACGACGGTGCTGGCTGGCCGGTGTGCGTGGCGAGCCTGACGGGAGTTCGTGTAAGTCCGATGCGGGCCATTTCAAAAATCTCCTCTCGATGGTGAAAGAAACACCCGCGAGGGGATCGGGATCGGAACCGGAGGACGATGGTTGTCCTGTTCCTTCCTTTTCCGTAAACTGCACCTCGTTGACGAGTGCGGTCTTCTCGCGGATGCGAAAAGGCTGGTGAAGTCGAAGGCCGTTGTGGATGCCAGTCCCGGCGGCCTTCTGCTTTTCTGGGTCGGCGGCTCCCTTATCGCCCCTGCCAGAGGGCGACTTGGGAGTCGGTTGCGTTGCCTGCTTGGCCCAGGAATCTGCTAGTAGCTCGGCAGCAACGGCAAGAGCGTACTCGGTTATCTCCAGAACCCGCCGCGCTTGGTGCATGTCAGCTGGAAACAGCTTCGGGTCCGGTCCAAACATCACCATCGATTGACCAACACCTGGCACCAGTTCGCTAACAAATGCTTCAGATGTCGCCGGGCTCATCCTGATACGAAGAAGCGGAGGATGAGACGCCAAGCTATCGAAGATTGCCTGCCTCTCTTCGGTGTGGGTCGCCAGCCTTTCGATCCGGCCTTTAACCCATTCTCCAAATAACGTTCCGGGAGGAACGGCCGTCGATAATGGGTTGTCAGGGATGGATAGCAGTGCGTTCGGCGGCTTCGCGTGTAGCTGATTGAGCGCAAAGACTGTCTCAGGCGCCTGAATCGGCTGAAGTGCCGATGCTGCCAGCAACACGTTCTTTATGTGCTCGGCTGTGTAGTGTTCGGCCCGTTGACCGCGGCCGACCTGGGACACAAGGCCGTGCGGAGCCAAGCGGCGATCGATCCCATCCAAGGTCACGAGGTTCAACCCCACGACGGGCGCTAGGGCTTCAACGATCTGGTTCCTCTTTGCCATGGAAGCACCCTATCTCACCATGAAGCTTCCTGCAAGATGAGTTTCGGCCAAGACTAAACTTAAACCCTGTGAGCTAGATTGATCTGCGCCGCCTCTGATTAGTCTGGCGACTTGGCTACCTCGGTCGAGTTGCGCCGATGGTTCCCCCGTCGGAGCGATAACATGCAGGCACGAGAGTGGGCCCGAACCATCGCCGGATGGAAGCCGGTTGCCACCGGCCAAGAGCGTCAGGAAAGCCCGTGGAGGGGCCAAGCCTGAACGCGAGACCACCAAGGCGCCTTGGTGGGTTAGCTCTCCAACGAGTTGGCAGTTCGTCAACTCGCCAGCGTTATATCGCTCTAGCTAAGCAACGATGTCGTCCCGTCGCACGGCTCCAATTTTGGCGCCACGACGTTATGACGTCAAAAAGTAATAACGTCATGACGCCACTGGGCCATACATTGCTGACGTATTGGCGTTATGCAAACATGGCGTCATGAAGATTATTGCATTTCTTAGCCAAAAAGGTGGATCGGGAAAAACAACGCTGGCGGTCCATACTGCCGTAGCAGCCCATGAAGCCGGCCGGCGCGTAGTGGTGATCGACACAGACCCGCAGCGCTCGGCAACGGTCTGGAGCGAAGCCCGACAGGCATTTGAACCCGTTGTGGCTACTGCGGCGCCCTCTGAGTTGGCGCGGGTGCTGAAGGCCGCACGCGATGAAAAGATGAACTTGGCAATCATCGACACGGCCCCGCACGCCGCGCCCGAAGCCGCCAGCATCGCCAGAGCAGCCGACTTCGTGGTTATCCCGTGCCGCCCTACGGCCTTCGACTTGGCAGCCGCAGGCAGCGCCGCTGCCATCGTTAATGCGGCCAAGGCGAGGGGTGCCTTCGTCCTATCGGCCTGCCCATTCCGTGCCCCCGAGATATCGGAGACCCGCGCGGCGTTGGCCGACTATGGCTTACCCGTCGCGCCTACCGAGATCACTGACCGGCGCGCGTTCTCGCGCGCAGTCGCCTCTGGCCGGGCAGTCACCGAGTTTGAAGCGGACGGCAAGGCGGCGGAAGAAATACGAGCGTTTTGGACATGGCTTGAAGGACAAACAGCATGAGCACCAAGCCGACTGGTCTAGCGGCATTCACAGGCAAGAAAGCGACGCCAGCAGCTCCATTACAAGCTGAGACACCAATAATCGCCGAGGCGTTCAGCGGCACCAGGAAGCGCGCCCAAGGCGAGACGGTGGCGCTTACCGTCAGGGTAGGCCGGACAGATTGGGCAAGGCTGCACCAGCTTGCCGTCGCTGAGGGTGTGAGTCTCCAGGCGTTGGCACTTCTCGGCCTTTCCAAGGTGTTCGCAGAACATGGGTTGCCACCAATACGTCATGACGTCAAAGCGTCTTGACGCCGTGAGCTAACTGGACGCCGTTCTACCTTGTCAGCAATCTTCTTTTTTACTGATTTACCCCGCCCAAGATCGCGAGTTGCCGGTCACGGTTCCACCGCGCCCATTCATCCGAACCTTCGCTTGGGCCAGTAGGAACAATCTTCCTTTTGGTTTGTCGGCCCAGCTGTCCGCCGCAACGTGGCACGGGCTGATTGGCGTTCGGCACCAGCTCATAGGCGTTGCTGGTCTGCTCTGTCCGCCATCCGGCGCGCACTAGCCGCGTCTGCCAGCGTAGGAGGCCAAGGGCGGCCATGGTGGCCGTGGCACGGCGGACGGTGCGGCTGCTGCACCCTGCATCTGTGGCAAGCGTGTCGTGGCTAGGATCGCACTGCCCCCCATCAGCACCTAGACGCTTCAACAGGGCGTTGCCGACCCATTCGCTTTTGGGAGACAGCCGGCCAGCTCGGGCATGGGCGCGCAGAAGGTACTTGAACCTGGCGCGTTGGTCGCGGTCGAGATGCCGGCGCCGGCCGGTGCCGAACAGGCTGCCGCTGCGCCATGGGCGCGGGTGTGATGTGGGCATAGCTCAGGCGTCCTTGGATTAGACCAAGGCCGACCTGCGGCACCCACAAGCAAGCCGCTCCCGTGGCAAGTTGGGGCTTGCAAAAAGTGCGGAGAGTTGGGAGGATCGGTTTGCACACACGATCACTCCCGGCTCTGCCGGATGCGGGGGCCGCCTTACAGGGCGGCCTTTTGCGTTTCAGGGTTCTGGGTTCAGCCAGTCTCCAGATGCGCCGCGGAATGCGCGCATTCATGCAACGTAGGCGGCAGACTCCTCGTTCGTCCAGCGCACAAGTCGAGTTCGCTCATTTCCAAGATGAGAACGCCTGCCGTTTCCGGTGTGCGGACGCCTGCGCTATGTTCTTGCTTTGTTCGTTTGCGTCGCCTTAGGGTGCTGCCGTCCGACACAAGAGGCGCACCATGGCTGACGACGTGAAGCTGACCCCGGCCGAACCCGCCGACGTGGCTGATGCCTTGGCATTTGCATTGAGGTTCGATGGGCGCAAGCGGGTTCACTATGCTGACGACATGATGGCGCAGATCGCCGCGAAACGTCTGGTCGAACACTTGGCGCTGAGCGGCTTTGTGATCCTGAAGAAGCCTCCAGCGCCAGCGCACAGCACATCCGGTGCGCCTGTCTCGCCCCGCACGTGACGCGCCATGGAACATCCGGCCGTGCTGGACGCCGTTTGTCACCTAGAGGCGATGGCCGAAGCCGGACAGCACCCGCAGGAGGTCGCCGCCGCGGCTGCGGAAATTGCCGCAGGCTGGTGGCTGAGTGCGGCAGGTGACGTTGATCCAAGCCGCCTCGTGGTGCTGGTGCAGGACCTTCGGATGTGGTGCCTGGTGACGCGCAACGACTATGTTTCGCGCTGGGACCATCAGCATCGTTCCGGCCGTCCCGACTTGGCCAATGAAGCGCGGCGTTGGGCAGAGGCAATGGACGAAGCGCAAAGGGCGTTGCGCATGTATGATTGAGGTTGGAACGCCGGAGGATTTTACCGGCTGTTGCAGTGCGTACGTTTTCGCAGAGATGGGCTTTCCAACCCAGTATGGCTGTCGTCCCCGAGGGTTTCACGTTGTCGTATAAACGCTATACGAAGAATACGAGGCGTCGCAGGTGCGCGAGCCCAACCACTTCCGTGGCTACTGGGGCGCCGGCCGTGCCGCCGAAGCCTTGAGCAACCGCGATGGCGCCGCGGTGCAGTACCGCAAGCTGGTGGCGATGGCCAAGGATGCCGACAGCCCGCGCCCTGAATTGGCGCATGCCAAGGCGTTCATCGGGCAATAGCCCTAGGGACGGCTGCTTCGGCAAAATCGTGCCGCAGGACTGGTGCTTGGGTCCATCCAGGCGCTAGCCTCGCGCGTCCACCCGCCGCAGAGCAGGCGCCACCACCCGGCCCAAGCCCCTGTCCTAAAGGAGCCTTGCCGATGCGACTGACCCGACGCCAGCTTCTCGCCGCCCCGGCCATTGCCGGGACGATGGCGCGCCCCGCACTTGCCCGTGGTAGCGACAAGGTGCTGAAGTTCGTGCCCGCTGCTGCCTATTCCTCGCCCGACCCGATCTGGACCACGGCGATCGTGGTGGGCATCCACGCCCTGATGGTGTGGGACACGCCGTATGGCACGGACATCAACCTGTCGCCCAGCCCGCAGATGTGCGCCGGGCACGAGGTGACGGAAGGTGGCTTGAACTGGATTTTCACGCTGCGTGACGGGCTGCTGTTCCACGATGGCGCGCCGGTGCTGTCGCGCGACGTGGTGCCGTCGATCAATCGCTGGGGCCAGCGCAACACCTATGGCCAGCGGCTGCTTGCCATTGCCCACGAGATCAGTGTCGTTGACGACAAGCGCTTCCGTATTCGGCTGAAGGAAGCCTTCCCGCAGATGCTCTTTGCCCTGTCACAGGGCTGCTACATCATGCCGGAACGCATGGCGTTGGTGCCGGCCAACCAGCCGGTGAAGGAGTTTGTCGGCAGCGGGCCGTTCGTGTTCCATGCATCCGAATGGGTGTCGGGCGTGCGCTCGGTTTACACGAAGTTCAACAAATACGAGCCTCGGCAGGAGGCGCCAAGCAATTCCGCGGGCGCCAAGGTGGTGAATTTCGAGCAGGTGGAATGGGTGATCCAGCCCGATCCAGCCACCGGCGCCAACGCGCTGATGGCCGGCGAGGTGGACTGGGTGGACCAGCCGCTGTTCGACCACCTGCCGATGCTGGGACGCAATGCCGGGGTGACGCTGGACGAGGGCGATCCATTCGGATTGATCGGCGGGCTGTTCATGAACCACATGCAGCCGCCGTTCAACAGCAAGAAGCTGCGCCAGGCGTTGTTGCATGCGGTGGACCAGCGGGAGTTTATTGCCGCCGTGCTGGGCGACCAGGCGCGCTATGCCAAGATCCCGGTGGGGTATTTCACTGTGGGTTCACCGTTTGCGTCCGATGTCGCGATGGGCGTGCTGGCTGGGCCGCGCGACCTCGACCGCGCGCGGCAGATGGTGAAGGAGAGCGGCTACAACGGCGAGCCGGTGGTGCTGATGTCGCCGTCCGACCAGCCGCAGATGTTCGCCATGGCGGCGTTGTGCGAAAACCTGTTCAAGAAGCTGGGCCTGAACGTGCAGCTGGCGACCACGGACTGGGGCACCTTGCTGACGCGCCGGTCGGTGACCAAGCCGGCCAGCGAGGGCGGCTGGAATGCCTTCAACACCCGCATCACCGGCACCGGCGGCATCGACCCCACCAGCGTGCAGTTACGGGCCAACGGGCCGAAGGCGTGGTTCGGCTGGCCTGACATTCCCGACCTGGAACGCCTGCGCGAGGAGTGGTTTCGCGCGCCCACGCTGGCCGGGCAGCAGCGCATCTGCCGGGAGATGCAGTTGGCGGCCTTCGAGGACGTGCCGTACATCCCGCTGGGCCAGTGGAGCCAGCCGACTGCGTACCGGTCGGACCTGTCCGGGTTCGTGAAGTCGTCCACCCACGTGTTCTGGGGTGTGCGACGAGCCTGATCCGGGCCGCGTATTTGGTGCGTGGCAGCGCTGGTGTCGGTGCTCGCGACGCCCGCGATGGCGCAGCTTCCTGGTGCCGGCGACAGCACGCGGCGCACGCCGGTCGATGCCGGAGTGGTGCCGTGGTCGTCGCTGGTGCGGGTGCAGGCGCCGGGGCTGACGCGTTGCACCGGCGTGTCGCTGGGGTCATTTCACCGTTTGCTCGAAATGGGGTGGGATGAGGATACGTGTAAAACTTGGTCACTGATGAGTTTTACACGTATCCCGAACCTACCCCTTTCACCCCCCCCATTCGTAAGCGTGCTAAAGGTTGTTTACACAGCCCGCCTGGGTGTGCAACAAGTAGTCGCACGGTTACAAGCTTACATGAGGGCGCAATGGCAGTTTATGGCTACGTAAGGGTTTCAACCGTGAAACAGGCATCTGAAGGCGAGAGCCTGGACGTGCAGGAACGCACCATCGCCGGCTACGCCATGATGCGCGGTCTCACGATCGATCAGACGTTTATTGAGGCCGGTGTGTCGGGGTCGGTGCCCTTGGCTGATCGTCCCAAAGGTGCTGCCCTGCTGGCAACGCTTCGCTCCGGCGATGTGGTGATCACCGCCAAGCTAGATCGTATGTTTCGCTCAGCCTTGGACGCCCTGGGCGTGCTGGCCAGTCTGAAGGACCGCCATGTCAGCCTGCACATGATCGATTTGGGCGGCGATGTAACCGGCAACGGCATTTCCAAGCTGGTGTTCACCATCCTATCCGCCGTGGCTGAGGCGGAGCGGGACCGGACCCGGGAGCGCATCGCCGAGGTCAAACGCGACCAGCGCACCCGCAACCGCTATCTCGGCGGCATCCCGCCCTTCGGCTGGAAGGTTGGCGACGACGGCCAGTTGGTGCCGGTGCCCGCCCAGCAGGACGCGCTTACGACGATGCGGGCGCTGCGAGATGAAGGTCTCAGCCTGCGTTCGGTGGCTGATCGCATGGCGGCAGCCGGCGTGGGGATCTCTCACGTCGGAGTGAAAAAGGCTCTCGCAGCGGCATGTGGCACCCTATGACGGTAAAGAACCTGCTGGCACGTGGGGTCGGGCAGCGGACGTTCTGATCTTGGTAGCCGGAGGGAAGCGGTATCACCCGGAGGTGTTCATCGCCTCCCAGGCTGAGAGTGGGATCCTCCCCAACATGTCGGGCCGTGGCGGATGTGGGAGTATGGCGATGTACTCGAGCGAGTGACCGTCTGGATCGTCGAAATAGACGCTCGCTGCAGGCATCCACGGGATCACGGCAGGCTCGTCGAGTTCGGGACCGCCACCGCCTGAACGAGGGACAATGCCCCTCGACCGGAGGACAACCACTGAATTCCTGACCTGCTCTAAATCAGTGGCGAAAGCGATGTGCAGCCGAAGGCGTACGGGCGAACTGTGGATGCACCATAAGCCCAGCATGGACCGCTCGCGTCCGCCGACCCAGAAGAACGCAGCGTGCCGCGTTGGCACCGTATGAGCTAGCTCCAGCCCGACAACATCGCGGTAGAAGGTAATAGACCGATCCAGGTTAGCTACCGTTAAATGGCTTTCATAAAGTCCCGAAACGGCGATCATTGCGTTACTCCGTGAGCGTCGACCGCAGCATAGCCGACGATGATGATGGTCCGCTCAAGGGTTGAAAGCTGCCCCCGCAGCGGTGCAAATTCTTGCACTTCCTTACTGTCAGGGTTTTGATGGAGAGCGGACTTTCAGCAGCGGCGCCGACTGAGCTGCTGCTGGTTCGGTGGATACGCAGCTTAAGCTGACGCTTTGATCCGCTCGAACTCCATAGGGCTGAGATACCCGATGGTCGAGTGGCGTCGGCGCGGGTTGTAGAAGCGTTCGATGTAATCGAACACGTCGGCCCGGGCCTGGTCCCGGGTGCGATACACCTTGCGGGCGGTCCGCTCGGTTTTCAGCGATGAGAAGAAGCTCTCCATCGTCGCGTTGTCCCAGACATTGCCCGACCGGCTCATGCTGCAGGTGACGCCATGATCCGCCAGCAGCTTCTGAAACTGCTCACTGCTGTATTGGCTTCCCTGATCCGAGTGGTGGAGCAGCG
>JAABUS010008453.1_pt1 | contig 11308 bp, 14 predicted proteins | sample 5560161 | NCBI WGS metagenome assembly JAABUS01 (sample SAMN10711885, study PRJNA513376) | rock metagenome | isolation source: Antarctica rocks | place: Antarctica: Victoria Land, Trio Nunatak nord | collected 2016-01-04
GCATGTGCTTCTATTCTGGTTGGCAAGCGTGACAGACCCTAGTGTTGGTATTGGGATTCAGTGCATTGAGATCCTGGGCAGCATTTCTGCCGTGAATCCATTTATTGCTCAGGAATTTAGAATGCCTGCACTTCCATCTGCTGATGAGCTTTTGCGCCTGGCACGGTGTCTGACAGCTTCATTGACTTGCATGACAAGATTGACTACTTGACCAATGCTCTTCTCCTGACCCAGCAGACAGCAGCCACTAAGCAGCCTGCTTTGGCTTTTGACACAGCTCCGTCAAGACAAAGCACCTATCATCACACAGCACCTCCAATGGTCAAGCATGGATAGGCATGCATATAACTCGACTCACTGCTCAACCTGAGTTGTTCCTCACAGAGCTTAGCTCACAACGCAACTTTCTGTGCTGACAATGTCCTGTGCACAGCACCTCTTATGATCTGGTGCTGATTACAATCACAGCTGCCAGGTGCTGCTTGTGTATGCAGGCATTCAAGCAAAGAATGGATACCCGCATCAGCACCCAGACTCATGGCTCAAGGCCAAGTCATCCTGCTTCTCACAGACAGACACCAGCTGCACGCCTTAACACATGAACCATGTCTGAAGTGGTTGCTGTGCACACAGGCACTGAAGCAGAGCACTGGGTTGCAGCGTCAGCAGTATGAGTCATGGCGCAGAACACTCTTGCAGTGTTTGGCCAATGTGGAGGCAGTCATTGACTTTGGCGAAGATGAAGGGATCGCTGAGGAGGTGGCAGAACAGGTTTTGCCCAGGGTTCAGCGCCTAGGGCAGCAGCTGCGGCAACATCTCGTAAGCGGTGAGCTCTGTTTGACTTGTAGCTTGCTGTTCAAGCTTGCCAGCAGCTGCGTCATCACACCAGTGATTCATGCACTGTTGTTGAATCATCGACATCATTTCTGTTGAAGGTGTTAGGACTGAGGGCTAGAGTCAAAGCGTGTCCACATACTTAAGCTGCAATGTCAAACTCTATCACCTTGGGCCACATCCTGGTACTCAAGCTCGAGTCTGCAAGAGATCAGGTATATTAACATTGGGTAATGAGTTCGTGATCTGAGTAAACAGGCACTGCATTGGCATAGTCCTGTATGGCACTGATAGAAGGCGTCAAAACAGCAAGGTGCAATGACAGTTTACAATGATAGTCTACAATGATAGTCTACTAAGGATAGTCTACCAATAATAGTGTAACAAAGATGTGCTGTGCAATCACCATTCCACAAGGTAGGCGACTCCAGTGGGCGTTCATACACTTCGATTACATTGTGGGGGGTGGGGGGTTAGAGTCAGAGCAACCCCAATAGTACCCCCAAGGCAAAAGCAGACGCCTGTCAGCTTGAACTACAGGAAGGACCAAAACAAGGAGCTTCTCTGATGAGCAATTCTTGCTTGGGAGTTGATATCAATCCTCAAACCAGCAAGTATTGCCTTTCCAGCTGCTTCAACTGTGCTGCTGGCATTGTTTGAGTCTGTCCATGTGTGAGTGCAGACAGGAGGGGTGAGCTAGTGAGGTCCGGGGTCAGAGCAGCGATAGTTGGGCCCCCCAATGTTGGCAAGAGCAGCATTCTGAACTACTTGGCAGGTCGGAAGGCTGCCATAGTCTCTGAAATCCCAGGGACCACCAGAGATGCCATTGAGGTCATTCTGGACATTGCAGGCTACAAGGTATTCACCTGATCACATAACTTGCACAAATATGTAAATAGTTACCCAAATACATAAATAGTTACGTAAGTACATAAACCTCAGGTGCCTGTTGACATCAGGGCTGAATGAGCACAAATGGACGTGACATATGTGCTTCGCAGCAGTGCATCATGTGCCGCAACAAATATCAACTTGGAGCTGAAGTGACACATGTGCTTTGCAGCACTGCACCATGTGCTGCGACAGATATCAAATTGGAGCTGACTGCTGCAACAGCTGAACCCTTAGATTGTTTTGCTTGGCTTAGCACAGGCGCCGACAGATGATGTGCTCATTGACAGCCCCTTGAGTTCATGTCTAGCATTGCACACACTCATGGACACCTACTGACATTGTTTCTTGCTGCGTGGCATGATGGACCACTATGTCGCATCGTAGTCTGTGTGGCATGCAACAATGCCAGCTTGCCTCGAACTACACAGCTGCGATAGGCATATGTGACAACATGGTCCACACAATGCACAAGACAGATTGCAAATCAACAACAATCGTAACGGCAGTCTTGATCATGATGATGATGGTCATAGACGTATTCATCATGAAATCCATAATCGCAATCACAGTCATTAGCACGGTCATGATCACAATCATAATCGTGATGATAATCATCACAGTCGTAATGATACCAATAGTAGTGGTCATAGTAACAACAATAACAGAAACGCTTTCTCAGCCAGCAGGCATCAGGTGCGTACCCAGCTGAAAAGCCTCTTATTGTGATAGTAGGGGCTGAGCTGGTGAGATTACGGCTGGCAATGACACTAAACGTGCGCTTCACTAAATGTGCGCTTCAAATCCACAAAGCTGATCAGCTCATGCCGAGTGACAAGCAGCTCCACAGTTCAGGCACTATTGCACTGGCTCAGCCACACTATCTTGAAAAAGTCAAGACATAGGGCTTAATGCTGTGCACTATTGAATGAGTTGTTGCATGCAAGCTTCTCACAAGTCTTGTTTATTGTCTGTTGACTCCTCTGATGAGTCCTAAAAAACAGAAAATTTACTATGTTACATAGAAAAACAATGATAAATCTGATTTAAAAACAGAAAGTTTACAATGATTGATGGCTTGTAGGTCATTGTGACAGACACAGCAGGAATGCGAGAAACCCTAGACCCCGTGGAGGCAGAAGGTGTGGCAGTTGCTCACCAGACTGCACAGCAGGCAGATCTGGTCCTGTCAGTTGTAGACTGCAGCAACTACCTACCCACTCTATCAAACCATCCACCTGAAACCACCAGCTCCCATGCAATCACAGTCTTCAACAAGATTGATGCTTTGTCGCATCAGCAAAGGCAGCAGCTGGAAGAGCAGCTGCAGGTGTCAGATCAGGAAGATGCTTTGTCGCATCAGCAGCTGGAAGAGCAGCTACAGGATCAGTTGCCCCAGCAGCTGTCAGAGCAGCTGCAGGTGTCAGGTCACATCGAAGCCTCTGGACAGACACTCAGCGGCTCTAGTAGGAGAAAAGCACCACCAGCTGATGGGCAATCATCACAGGCAACACCACAACCACCTGGTAAACAGTCACTACATCTCACTGCATTGCAAGCTTCAGCTATCAGTGATTTGCCCCTGTTAGTTAGCGCGCAAGCCTCAAGAGCCAAGTGGGATTCACTGCTCCACCCACAACGGTCTCAGGCAGTCCTCTGCAGTTGCAAAACTGGCTGGAATGTGGATGTGGTGGTGAAGGCCCTTGAGAAGGGGGTCCGGAACATCATGGAATCTGGCGAGGACTCACAGGAAGGGCTAGTCATCACCAGGTGCAGTGCTCAGAGTCAATCCGAAACTGCTTTGCGCTGTGCTGTCTGTGCCATGCTATGCCTGATCTCCATGCTGTGCAATGCTGTGTCACACTGTGTCATGCTGTCCATCCTGTGTCATGCTGTGCATGCCGTCCATGCTGTGCCATGCTGTGCCAGGCCTGGCTCCCCCATGCTGAGCCATGCTGTGCTGTGCTTCTGCTCTGCTGTGCATCTACGCATTGACACATTGAAGTAGCACAGGCAGGATCGGCATGGCACTGCATGTGTCCTGGCAAGCTGCATGTGCCGACCATGTGTTGAGCTGTGCTGTCCTTGGAACTGGCAGATAGTTGGCTGAAGTTTTGTATCAGGACTCCTCTCACCATTACTGTTGCTTGTTACATTCTGTGTTGCCGTATGCTGGTGCTGAGCTGCAACACAGCATGTAACACGCAACAGTCATGGTGAGAGGAGTCCTGATACAAAAATTCAGCCATCACAGCGTTTACAGCCAGCTGTGAGAGGCATTGTTGTCAAACTGTTTGGATTGGTGTTGGTGCCCACGGCGTTTCAATGCAGAGTTTCAGCAAGTGATGCTGTGCATGCAGCCAGCAGCATGGCACATGCGCCATTGAAGTAAAACTGCTGCATTTGACATCATAGTTGATGCCGTATAAAAATGATGCAAATAGCACTATGTACGCTGTGCACAGCTGTTTGTTCCTGCTGATCAACTCCATAGCAGCTGTGGGCTTCAGCAAAAGAAGAAGAACCGAGCCACTGCAGCTATTGTGCATTCAGCTTGCACCCTCCTCATATAGTCTCTGTTCTCATGTTGCCTTTGTCCTCATGTAGTATCTGGCTATGCAGGGCCAGGCATAGGCAGCATGTACAGGAATGCACAGACGCATTGCAAAGGTATGAAGAAGTTCATTTACAGCTGGAATTGGCAGCAGAAGAGTTAAGGGGGGCTGCAAGGGCTCTGGGACGGGTCACAGGGGTGATTGACACTGAGGACTTGCTGGATGCAATCTTCAATGAATTCTGCATTGGGAAATGAGTGGTGACACTAGCTTGCACTGAGGAGCTCTGTTTGACTTCGCAATGATTACTGCTTTTGTAGCGTGAAGTCACTGTGGCTGTTAATCTTGGCAAAGATGCTGACTTGCAGATGGGGTTTGGTGGGAAGGCATTCAGCAGTGTGCATGATGCATCCCACACAACGATATTCATCTCTGAAGATACATCAGTCAAGCAGGCTCTTGCGCGACGGTTCTCAATGCACAGAGTTGTTGAAAGCTTGTCTCTGGGACATACTATGACTTGATGTAATTTGCATTGTCATAAATGTGTCAACTCCGCTTTCAAATAATGACACCTGCATTGTCAGGTGCGCACTTGAGGTCAGACAGCGCTGGGATTAACGTGAAAAGCTATCAAGACGACTGATGCGCTTGCAGCTTGCGGTTTTGCCCTGAGTTGTGAGACCTCCACTTTCGGCTGAGGCCGAACTGTGCTGACAGTGCGCGAGTGATTGCGCGCTTTCGTAAGGCATGCACAGTAGCACTTTGTGCAGAACCTTGCCACCTCTGCTCAGGCCTCGTCAACCGGTACATCGTGAACGCCAGCCCTTGGACAGAAGTGTGCGCGCCCAGAAAGCTTCCAGCTCGGGGAGCTACGACTCTGAGGGGGACGACCTTTTGAGGGAGTTTCAACAGTACGCAGACCCGAACAGACTTCAGAACGTCACAAAGAGGCTCGAGCTCACCTGGAGCGTGGACAGGGTGAGTTTAGCACCGTGTTGCAAGAAGCATAGCAGAACATATTTCAAGGTGTTGCTGATAGTGCTGAACATATGTTGTAGAGAAGACGCCCAGCCCCTTGCGACTGCTGTGATGGCACAGGCCAGAAGGAATGCACATGGTGCAGAGGCACAGGTAAGTTTCCTCGCTTCTTGAGCTTCAGGCTGTGTTCACTTGCTGTACATGTTGATTGTGGCCACAGGAGCTATGATGGTGGGAGAAGAGCGCTTCTGCTCACTCGCACATGGTTGCAAGCAGTGCCCAATATGCAAAAGCAAGGTCAGACTATATCTGTGTTGGCATGGTGCATTTGCATGTGAATGGCGCATGATGCACAGTTGTGCCCTCAAGCAAATGGTGCAGTGTGTTGCTTAATATATTGCCTTTGTCAGTGTGTCTTATGTTTAGGTTCAAGGGAGACTGTTGGTGTGGTTTCGAATGAGCCTGCTGCATGCTATGAGCCCAAAGTCTGCTCACAGCATGAAACACATGCAGCACGGCATCATGAGGCAACAAGGCAGTGACGTGCATGCTCACAGCATGTAGCAATAACACACCACATGCTAAGTCAACACCAGATGCTGCAGATTGAACAATCACAAGCCCTGCAGTCATCTCTATCTGAGATTGCAGTCAGTGTTCACACTTTTATAGTGCTCTTTGCAAGTGATGTGCTTTGACCCGCACAAGCAATCACGCCAAGTCTTTGATATTGCACAAGTTCACAAACATGTGGCTCTGCAGGGCCATGTGGGCTGTGATCACTGCAAAGGGACAGGCTTTAGGGCTGGCTGGATGGAGCCTGGCTGCCCAGCCTAGTGCAGCACTTCAGCAGGCAGACCACCTGCAGCAGCATGAGCAGAGTGGCTGACAGAGATGCAGCATACCTTTGCCTGCTGATAGCAATGGCTCAGCCTTTGCTGCACCATTTATTTGTCTTGACTGTATATTTGTGTATATCGAGTGTTTGGCTGAAGCTTCCTTGTGTTGACGGCTTGTACGCAGCATTGTATAACAAATGACAATAGCACACAATGTAAGTGCTGATAAGGATTCACAATGGTGTCTCAGCTTGACCTAATGTCAAGGAAACATTATTTTTTGTGAAGATACATTTGATGAGTGTAAACACTGCTATGATGTAACAGAGTCAAGAATGCAACAGCAGTTACAACAGCATCCTTTCATGCCCAAGCGCTTGGCCACACCTGGACTCTGCCACACACATTTGTCCAATTGCATGTGCACTACAGTGCTGATACCATTGCACTGCTGCAAGTTGGCAATTTATTTCAACTTTTTTTACAGCAGTCAACAAGCTCAGACCCAAATGGTGTGCTACACAAAGGTGCAAGCTGTGGGTTGAGGTACGCAAGACCAGCACAGCAGCAGATTGGGCCTATGTAACCAGCACTTGAATTACCACGCTCAAGAGGCAAATCACAAAGTGCTTTTGGAGTTTGGCAATCTGCCAATGCCTTGCATCAACTTTGTGCTCTGCAATGCGATGTCAGTGCCATCATATTTTGGCATAAGACCTTTGCTGGTGAGCCACAAGAGGCAGCGCAGTTGCAACACCAACAGAGGCAACTGCATAGCAACCCAAGGGATCACAACACCCACACAATACACATGCACAGCTGACAGCAGTGACTCACCTGACTGCATTGTCCACAACAGGACACTGAAGGGGCAATCTTCCCCACACAAGGCTAGCTTCCCCACCAAGCAGCATCTTTGATTAGAGCACCTGGGAGTACGTGTCCACAACTCAATCTGAACAGTGCAAAGTGAGCGCATGACATGTTTTGCCCACCCAGCAATATGGGCGCATGTGGTTGTGTGAGGTATGAGCGCTGATGCTTGTGACACAGTTGGCATGTTACAGCACACCTGCTGCACATACACTGCACAACTGATGATCATCAACCTGTGTAAACAAAGCTCATCACAGTGAATGCAATACCATAGCACCTGTAACAGACATTCATTATGGCATGTGCACACCGCACAGGATGACCCACATTACTGCAGAGCTCACAGCAGCAACGCACTTTAGGGACAAAGCCCACACAAGCAAACACACAGCTCACGCCGGCCCAAAAATTGGGGCAATCCGTGAATTGAACACGGGACCTCCACTACCCTAAAGTGGAATCATACCACTAGACCAAATGCCCAGAGTGTTGCATGTTGGGTTGCCCAGATAATGTGCACGCCAGCTATTTTTGGTAAGCAGTGACACCTTTGTCATCCTTCCAGTGACTTTACGACTGAGTCAGTTGTGCACAACCTGTCAACTTGACTCTCAACACACACAAGCCTGCGCAAAGCTGTCGTGTACTGCTTGCAGACCGCTCTGAAGCTTTGGGCTTGACCGGTGCCGCCTCTGCTAGCCCCGAGTGGCAAGATCACTCCCAGCTCTTCTGCGACTTCAGCGTCGCCAGCAGAAAGGTAGACAGAACTCGGGCTGATGAGGACAAGTCGACAGCTGAAGACTCTCGCTGTGCGACCATCGGTCCTACTCTGTGAAGCAGGCTCAAAGCATGATAGCTTTTCATAATTTTATTTTTTCGAAATCGTCGAACCAAAATCTGCAACGCTCATCATTGCAAAGCTCTGTCGAGATGGACTTTGCGGCAATGACGCGAGAGCAAGCAGCTATGAGTGTTCATGTGGAACACACGGACGCTTTGCAACTTGATGATCTCAGACTGCTTGGGGGTCTGGATATTCAATGGCTTGATGACTCCCAAGGCATTGCAGCGCTGGTGGTGCTATCGTGGCCCTCGCTGTCGCTCGTGCACAAGCACACTATAGCAGTGACAACACAAGTGCCATAGCAGTCAGGCTTCCTGGGCTTTAGAGAGTGTCCTTGTTATGCTAGGCTGTTACAAGCAGTGAAAGGGACACTTGTTGAACCCCAGATATGCCTTGTGGACGGCTTTGGAGTCCTGCATCCTCGTGCCTGTGGCTCAGCAAGCCACCTTGGGGTACATACAGGCATGCCAACCATTGGCGTGGCCAAGAGCCTGCTCAGACAGTGCTGCAAACTGACAGAGACGGATGTGAAGGACCAGCTCAGCTACTCAGGCCAACTCAAGCTCAACCTCACTTCACTTGATGGCGCTGTTATTGGCTGTGCTGTCAGGCGCAACCTGCAAGCCAGGCAGCCAGCGTATGTCTCTGTGGGGCACAGAGTCAGCCTTGCAACAGCCTGTGACATTGTGCATGGGTGCTGCTTGCACCGCAGTCCAGAGCCAATCAGGCAAGCTGACATTCTGGCAAGGGCTGCAGTCAGATTGAGAGCACAGGCTGCAACATGTGAGTAGCATAAGTAGGCATCGCTTCTCTTCAAGCACCTTGTGGACACCGCTTATCATGGCAATTGGATGGGTAAACATGATACCTCGCAGATGTGTTTGGCATAGATGTGGATGTTAGCATTACCGGTGATAATAGTTAGGTATTTGATACACGACCTGAACTGGGGTCGCTTTGAAAATGAACGTTACCATAAAACCCTTGTTGACATTCACTTTGTTCCTCAGGGTCAGGATCTTGACATGCCTGTTTCCTTGGCAGATGGAATTTCAGACACATGTTCCCAAGGACATGCTAATTTGCAGAGCTTGATAAAGTGCCTGGATCGTAGAGACTCTACATCAGATGCAGTACGCAGTCCAGCAAGGTTGTATTAGGCTGAATGCGGATCTTGACATGCCTGTTGAATAAGCGAAAACAAGCAGTGCCTTTCTGCTTACAGCGTGCACAGTACTTATTGTTGGACAGGACGTGGTTTTTGACCAAGTGTGTGCTTATGGAACATGTCTGAAATCACTCGCCCAAATGTCGGGCAGGGTCGGGCTCAGATACTTTGATGCATGTATAGGCAAGTATATATAGCTGCACTGCCTCTGTTGACACCTCTTTACAGAAGCGGAGCTTCAGAGATACTTTTATGCACATTACAGTTGTGCGCAGATGGTTCACACGTAGCATTGCAATTTTGAAGGCGCTGCTTGCAAGCTTGCCTTGATTACGCCTAATAAGGCTCAACACACGTGTGAATATGGCATGCATTGCTGCTAGACAGTGCAATTCCTGTCACCGATATATTCTGACCTGCTCTGGTGCCGGCGTTCGGTTAGTGTGATCACGGGCATATGCATGTTGGCATTGTGCCACGATGTTAAAACATGTCAAACTTTGCCAAAACTTCGACCTTCAGAATTTTTTCTCAACACGCTAAGCTGAGGTATGTTAGTCGTGGTCCTGATTGTCAACAAAATCATGCACAAAACCCCACTGCAACAACTGTCAAAAACCTGTGACATCCTTTCATGCAGATCCTACATTGGTCCCAGCAGGGGATCTAGATCTACTACAGATCTGTGCGTAAATAGACATCTGGTCTGCAATACCTCAGCTTGGAAATGAGCGCTCTTATCCTACTAGTTGATACCGCAACGTTTGTACCACACTTTCGCAAAGCTACAGACCTCAAGCTTTTGACGTGCACCAAGTCTGACAAATCAGTGATGAGCATCAAATTGCCATCAAATAAAGACAGATGCTGCAGTGCTAGCATTTCCTTCCAGGGCACGCCCACAATCAAGGTCGAGGCACCGTTCAACAGACCACATACTGTCAATGTGCGCAAACTTCTCAGCATAGTGAGCTGTTCTGTGAGAAGAATGTGAGTAAATTGAGCATATATGCACTGAAGGTTGGTCAACTGGTAAGCACAATCCAAGTCATACAATGTCATGCTGGCATCTGAGGAGGACAAATGCAAAGCTGTCATCTGTGACAATGCTGTCATGCCTACAGGTGTGAAGAACGGGGCTGCTTTGAACCGGACTGCGAGGGACGCAGCACCGCCTGATGCATGGATATTCCCGCTGGCACAACGGAGCATCTTCAAATTTGAGCATGCTGATACTCCACCAGGGATTGTGCATTTGCCATCACGCAGCGAGAGCTTTGCAAGAGTGTTTGTGAAAGCACAAGGGCCAACGCCGGCTGCCTCAGCTCTGTCCATGTACATGTTTGTGAGGTGAGCTGCAGCCTGCAGACTGTGGAAACAGCCATCACGCAGGCGCAGCTTCGACAAGACTGGTAGGTTGTGCAGCGGTAGCAAATCCAAATCGCCCGATAGATCACAAATTGTCAACGCTGTGAAAGCTGCAAGCAAGTTTGCTGTGCAGCACGAAGCTCTCTCGAAAAGGGCCTCATGTACTTGTGGATCATGGCAGACCAAGACTCCAAGTGCTGCTGCAGCATATTCACTGTCGCACTGTGCTGCCACAAAAGTGACTGCACCTCCAAAGCGCTGCACCCATCTCAGCAAACTCAGCATGGACCGGCTTGGCAGGTCATAAGGAAGCAACAGAAAATTTGCAAAACTGGGTTGCTGAGTCAATATCTCGTTGAACAGCTTGCACACGAGTTTCAGTCGCTGGAAATCGCTGTACCCAGACCAGGCATGGTCGTACACTGTACCATCCCCGGTAGCCCGGCAAGGATCAGGCTGCAAGTGCTGCAGAACGCATGCCCAAATTTCAGCGGACAACGCCGGAGGCATAGGAGCTGAGCACAGGCTTTCGATCCGGGGCCAGTAACACGAGTGCGGAACGACTAGCGTTTGGTGAAGGAAGGTGTCACGTTCTTAGCCATAGACAGCAAAATCTAAGCTGGTACCCGTTAGTATTCAGCTCAGCCTGTGTGCACACAGCAAAACCCTAAAGAGCTTGTGTGGTTTGTGTTGGAGAATGTGCCTTTGGCTTCTGGCACTGCTGTTCATGCTGGCCAAAAACATGATGATGCACACTAAGCTTGAAGCCTGAGACCATGTGGGTGAAGTCTGATGATACATTGAGGACAGGGAGGAGTACCAACATCATTGTACTGTGACAGTGAGGGGAGCAACGTCAGTATTGACGTGCCCATTAGCACCTCATCTCATTCCAGCATGTCCAGCAGACACAATTTGTCCAGAAAGAAAATGTGAATTCGCAGATCATGTG
>JAABUS010008456.1_pt1 | contig 11307 bp, 9 predicted proteins | sample 5560161 | NCBI WGS metagenome assembly JAABUS01 (sample SAMN10711885, study PRJNA513376) | rock metagenome | isolation source: Antarctica rocks | place: Antarctica: Victoria Land, Trio Nunatak nord | collected 2016-01-04
GAGCACCCGGCGGAGGCGGCCAGCTATGCTGGTGCGGCCTCGACACGATGTTGCCCGGTGCCCCAGGAGTGTGGGGGGCACGTAGAATATCAACTCCAGCGCCAGACGGTGCTCAGGAACATACAGGAGACCGTCTGCGAGACCAAGCAGATCCAGTGCGTCCGCGACGTCTGCGAGACGATCATGCAGCCCAAGACGATCACGAGGATGCGCTCGGTCTCCGAGACGTGCGTACGTGACGTCCCTTATACGGTCCAGCGCCCCGTCTACCGGACGGTGCAACGCGAGTGCCGCTATACCGTCCAGCGTCCGGTTCGCCGGACCGTCTGGAAGGAATGCACCTATACCGTGAGCCGCCCCGTCCGAGAGACGCACTTCAAGACGCGCTCGTACACGGTGAGCCGACCCGTCCGCGAGACCAGCTTCAAGACGTGCGTCTATAACGTCTCGAGGACGGTGCGCGAGGTCTCGTACAAGGACTGCTTCTACACCGTCTGCCGGCCGGTCCGCGAGACCCACCTGAAGAACGTCTCCTACACCGTCTGCAAGCCGGTCCAGGAGACGTCGTACAAGAACGTGACTTACACGGTCTGCCGGCCCGTGCCAAAGGTCTGCTATCGCTCGGTACCGTACACGGTGCAGGTGCCGGTCCAAGACACCGTCATGCAGTGCCAGCCCTACACCCAGATGGTCCCCCAGCGTCAGTGCGCCTACAAGCAGGTGGCCTACACGGTCTGCCGTCCCGTCCGCGAGACGGTGATGCGGGAGCATCGCTACACCGTCTCCACCCCGGTGAAGCGGACCGTGTTCAATGACGTCTCGTACACGGTCTGCCGCCCCGTCCGCGAGACGGTGATGCGGGAGCATCGCTACACCGTCTGCCGGCCGGTGCAGGAAACCTGCTACCGGAACGTCACCGAGACGTGCTTCCGGAACGTGACCGAGACCGCCTGCCGCGAGGTTTGCGAGACGATTTGCGTCCCGCGGACCGAGGTCCGCCAGGTGACCCGCGACTGCGGTTCGTGGGTAACCGAGCGTGTCTACAAGCCGGGCAAGACGATTTGCATCAACGGGTGTTATTACCAGTGCCCGGGGACTTGGGAGTGCCGGCAGGTCTGGTGCCCGAAGACGGTGGTCGAGAATGTCTGCAGCACGGTGTACGATCAACAGACCGTGCGCAAGCAGGTCCCTTACACGGTCTGCAAGCAGGTCCCCTACACGGTGACCCGTCAGGTTCCGTATACCGTCTGCCGGATGGTCCCCGAGGAATGCGTCAAACAGGTTCCGGTGACCACCTGCCGGATGGTCAGCGAGACGCACGTCAAGCAGGTGCCGCACACCATCTGCGAGATGGTCTCGCGAGAATGCGTCAAGCAGGTCCCCGTGACGACCTGCCGGATGGTCAGCGAAACCGCCTACAAGACGGTCCCCTACACCGTGTGCACGATGGTGCCCAAGACCTGCATGCGACGCGTGCCGGTCACCGTGACCCGGATGCGCTCCAAGACCATGTGCCGCCAGGAGGCCTACACGGTCACGAAGATGATCCGCGAGTGCGCCGTCAAGCAGGTGCCGGTGACCGTCACGCGAATGGTGAAGGTGCCTTGCTTCAAGCAGGTCCCGGTGACCACTTGTCGGATTGTCCGCGAGACGAATGTCAAGCGGGTCCCGGTGACCACATGCCGGGTGATCACCACGCCCTGCGTCAAGCAGGTCCCCGTGACGACCTGCCGGATCGTGTCCGAGACCAAATATTGCCAGGTCCCGGTAACCACCTGTCGGATGGTCCCCCAGACGTGCGTCAAGCGCGTGCCGCAGACGATTTGCGAGACGATCACCGAGCAGAGGGTGAAGTGCGTCCCGCAAACGATCTGCGAGATGCAGACGGTCCAGTGCGTCCGCAAGGTGCCCTATACTGTCTGCCGTCAGGTCCCCGAGACGACCACCATCTGCACCCCCGTGACGGTCAAGCGACAGGTCACCGAGTGCCGGACGGTCCAGGTCCCTCGCACGGTCTGCCGCCAGGTCCCGGTCGAGGTCTGCGTGAAAGTCCCCGTGACGGTGCATTGCCCGACTGTCCTACCCTCGCCTCAGAGCGTCGTGGCGTCAGTCCAATCGGAAGTGTCGTTCACCCCGCTCCCCGCGTGCGACTCTTGTGACAAGAAGCACCCGCTCTTCGGCCGCATGTTCCACCGGTTCTGATCTGACTGGAAGCAATCTGGTTCCTGCTCTTCGAACGCCCCCCGGGATCACTCCGGGGGGCGTTCGCGTTTCTGGGTCGCCCTTCAAGCCTCGTCGAAGGCCCCGCTCGCGATCAAACGATCGAGCGCGGGCCTGAGCCGGCCGAAGGCCCGGGCGCGGTGGCTGAGCTGATGCTTGACCAGGGTGCTTAGCTCGCCGAACGTCTTGTGACATTCGGGGATCAGGAATAGGGGATCATAGCCGAATCCCCCCGTCCCTCGCGGGGCTCGGGTCAGCCGACCGCGACAGGCTCCCTCGGCCTCGAGACGGACCTGGCCGAGCGGGTCGGCAAGGGCGAGAGCGCAGACGAAAGCGCCCCCGCGCCGTTCGTCTGGGACGTCGACGAGCGCTTCAATGACCTTGCGGTTATTCGCCTCGTCGTCGCCGTGGACGCCCGCGAACCGCGCCGAGAGGACACCGGGCGCGCCCCCGAGGGCATCGATGGTCAGCCCCGAATCGTCGGCGAGGACCCAGAGCCCGAGCGCCCGCGCCGTCTCGACGGCCTTCTTGCGCGCGTTGCCGGCGAACGTCTCGGCGTCCTCGTCCACGTCCCCCGCCTCGGGGAACTCGTCGAGCGTCCGGACCGCCAGGCGAGCCAGCCGCGGATTGGCTTCCCAGGGGGGGGCGATCAGCTCAAGCAGCTCCCGTCGCTTCTTGGCGTTGCGGGTGCCCAGGACCAGGGAGATGCCGACGTCCGGGGGAGTGCTCATGGGCTGCGGAGGTCAAGAGGAGTGATGAGGATCGTACCATCCCGACGTGCCCCGGCGGGGCTCCCCTCGGCTTGATGGGAGTCCCCGGACGGGGTCGAGCGGACGCGGTCAGCGTGAGGTCAGTTCCTTGATGTCCGTGAGGTTGGGCGCCGGGACGATCACCTGCTGGGTGACCTTGCGTCCCTGAAGGGGAACGGCCAACTTGAGCATGGAGTCGCGGAGCTGGGGGGCCTTGGGATCTTGAGGGCTCTGGAACGCACCGATCATGACCTTACTCGAAGTCATGTCGTGATAGACATAGGGTTGGAAGCCCGTGCGCCGGACCTCGGGGTCCTTGGCGAGGGCATTGGCCAGCTTCTCGGCGTCGGAGGCCGCGTTGACGAGCGGGCTGGACTTGAGGCTGCCCAGGTCGTGGAACCGCCCATCCTGCGGATTGAAGGTGGACCGGCCGCCGAACTCGGCGATCTGGAGCGTGTAACGGCCGGGGCAGGTGTAGATGCTGTGCGGCCCCGAGTTCATCTGCTTCACCATCGTGTTGTTTTTGCGCGGGAAGAGGTTCTGTGCGGGGACGTAGGGATTGGTCGTGCGGAACGCCCCGCTCAATCCCTTGCGCCAGTGCAGCGGCGACGGCATCTCATCCAGACATTTCGGGTTAATCTTCTCGACCCGGTGGAGCAACGCCTCCGAGCCGTCGAGGGTTTTCTCGTTGCCCACGAGCACGGCGGCCTCATCGTAGGTGCGGGTCTTCTCCGGATCGCCCAATCTCCCCTGTGGGACTCCCGGGGGAGCCGTGGGGGGGATGCCCTGGATGTTGCTCTTTCCCGCGAAGGTCTTCCCGCGGAGGATGTACGCGGGGAGGCCGTGATCCCTGCGCAGCTCGATGGCGAGGGCCAGCGCGTAGCGGTCGGACTCGGGGCCCCGGAAGGTCTTCGCCGAGACCATGAACGGCCCGGCATCTTTGGTGAGCAGGTAGGGCTCGATCGCCTCGGTGGGCATCGCGATGGTCGCGGGGCCGATCTGGTCCGGCGGGGTCGGTGTGGGCAGGGTCGCGTTGGCCGGGAAGACTTTCGCGTCGACCTTCTCGGACGGCGCGGCCGGGGCGCCCTGCTTGGCGGGTGGCGTCCGTGGAGCCGGTGCCGAGGCCCGGCCGCCCCCGAACAATCCGGACCGGGTCCGGGGTGCGGGTTCCTGGGCCCTCACGGCGGGTGCGGCGAGGGCGCTTACCAGGGCGATTGCGGCGAAATGCGCTTTCATGAGCGATCCCCCATCCTGTCGGGTTCGCGACGTCTCGAACGTGGGGGGCACCGGTCGCCGTTCCTTGGCGTCGTTGCGCCCCCGCCACGGGTCTGGTCCAAATCACGCCCTTCGCGAGGCCCGTCGAGAGGCGGGCTCCGAATCGGCGGGATGCGGGCCGGACTTTAGCAAAAGTCGCCGGGTCTGCCCAGACGGAATACACCGGCGTCTCGCGTCTAAACCGACAGGGGCCAGTCGGCACCGAGGCACTCGCGCTGGAGCTCGCCGAGCCGGTCGAGGCCGGCCTCGGCGAGGTCGAGCAACGCCTGGAGCTGGGCACGCGAGAAGGTCCCCGCCTCGCCAGTCCCCTGAACCTCGACCAGGCCGCCGCCGCCGAGCCGGACGACGTTCAGGTCGACCTCGGCCTTCGAGTCCTCCGGGTAGTCGAGGTCGAGGACCGCCTCGCCCGCGACGATCCCCGCGCTGACGGCGGCGACGCTGTCGCGGAGCACGCCGCGCGCGGCGTCTCCCAGCCGGACCCGCAAGGCGTCGGCGACGGCGAGGAAGGCGGCCGTGATGGCGGCGGTCCGCGTCCCGCCGTCGGCCTCGAGCACGTCGGCATCGACGTGGATCGTCCAGGGGCCGAGCGCCCGGGTGTCGACCGCCGCGCGCAGGCTCCGACCGATCAGCCGCTGGATCTCGGTCGAGCGCCCGTCGGCCCCGCGCGCCTTGCGCGTCGGCGTGCTCCCGGGGAGCATGGCATACTCCGCGGTCAGCCAGCCGACCCCCTTCCCCTCCAGGAACGGCGGGACCTTGTCCGAGATATGCGCCGTCACCAGCACGGCCGTCGCGCCCGATCGATAGAGCACGCTGCCGGGACTGTTGCGGATGAATCCGCGCTCGATGCGGACCGGGCGAAGCTCACCGGAAGCACGGCCGTCGTGTCGGGGCATGTCTGGATACCAGGGAGTGACGTGTGAGTGGGATGGTGTCTCGACGCCATTGAACGCTTGGCATTGTGATGCATTCGCGCCTTGTCCGGACATGATCGGACAGGCCTGCGGCCCGCTCGTTGACCCGTGCCGTCAGATTCGCCAGTTGACGAGCATGATCGGATAACCCATCTGCTGGATGCGCTGGTAGTGGGCGGTATTGCCGGTGACCAGTTCCAGTCCGTGCCGCACGGCGAGTCCCGCGATGACAGTATCGGCCCACCCGATGGGTTGGCCCGTTCGCTCCAAGTCGGCGTGGATACGCCCGGCCTGCTCCGCGGCGCGGGTATCGACCTGGAGGATTTCCTCGGCGGCGAGGAGAGTGAGGACGGCCTGGATATCCGCCTCACGCCTCCTCTTGTGGAGCCCCTTGACCACTTCCATCACGGTGACCACTGAGATGGTGAGAGGCCCAAACGCCTGGCGATAGGCGGTGGCGTGCTGTTGGACCTTCGGGTCACGGCCTTTGAGGAACTCGGAGAAGATGTCCGTATCGAGGAGCGCCCTATTCATCGGAGGTCGCGCGCAGGGGCAGCGTACGGCGGTCCTGCATGGCGTCGTCGACGACGAGGTCCATCAGCTCGGGCTCGTCGCGGAAGAGTCCCCAGAGCGGGTCATTTTCCAGCGTGCGGCCGGTCGAGGGCGACGGTTCCTGCTGGCGCATCCGGCTCACGGCGTCCTCCAGGACCGCGTCCTCGGAGGGATAGCGTCCGCTGGAAACCTGCCGGGAGACGAAACGGCGTGACTCATCCGAAAGGTGAACGTTCATATGACTTGCCGGGGAAAAGGTCCTGGTATCGCGCCTCGTGACGAAGGTAGGAGCAAGCGAAGGCCAGGTCGGGACTCGGGAGGTCAAAAAGTAACCTTCCCCTCACCACTTGCCCTGAATCAGCCAGATCAGCAAGGCTTTCTGGAAATGAAGCCGGTTGGCCGCCTGCACGATGACCCGGCTGCGGGGGCCGTCGAGGACTTCGGCGGTCACCTCCTCGCCGCGGTGGGCGGGGAGGCAGTGCAGGAAGATGGCGTCGGCCCCCGCGCGGCGGAGCAGGTCGGCGTCCACCTGGAATGGCTGGAAGGCGGCGCGACGCCGCTCGGCCTCGTGCTCCTGTCCCATGCTCGCCCAGACGTCGGTGTAGATGACGTCGGCCCCGGCGACCGCGCGGTCCGGTTCGTGTTCGACGACGAGTGGGATGCCGGGGAAGGCCGCCGAGAAGCTGGCGCGGAAGTCGCCCGGGAACTCGTAGCCGAACGGGGCGGCGAGGATGAACTCCAGCCCCAGGAGGGCCGAGGCTACGGCGAGCGACCGCGCGACGTTGTTGCCGTCGCCCACGAAGACGAGCTTGATCCCCTCCAGGCGGCCGCACGTCTCGCGGATCGTGAGCATGTCGGCCATCGCCTGGCAGGGGTGCGCGGCGTCGGAGAGGGCATTGATGACCGGGACCGTCGCGTGCAGGGCCAGCTCCTCGACCGTGGCGTGCGCGAAGGTCCGCACGGCGAGGGCATCGACGTACTGGCTGATGACACGGGCGAAATCGGCGACGCTCTCGCGCACGCCGATGCCGACATCCTTATTGCGGAGGAAGATCGCGCTGCCGCCGAGCTGGGCGATGGCCGCCTCGAAGCTCACCCGGGTCCGCAGCGACGGCTTCTCGAAGAAGAGTCCGAGCGTCCTGCCCGAGAGCAGGAGGGGGCGCCGGCCCTCCCGATCGTCCCGCTTCCCGTCGATGGCCCTGAGGAGCAGGTCGCGCGCGGAGTCGGCCGAGAGGGAGAACAGATCCACGAAGTGGCGGGCCATGGTCATGACGCAGTCCCTCGCCTCAGGCGGTCGACCGGAGCAGCACGTCGGCCAGGATCGCGCAGCCCTCGTCGACCTGTTCGTCGCCGATGTTCAGGGCGGGCAAGAGCCGGATCACGTGACCGTGCGTGGCGTTGACCAGGAGCCCGCGATTGAGGCACTCGGCGACGACGCCCGAGGCGTCGATCGTCAGGTCGAGCCCGATCATGACCCCGAGGATGCGAATGTCGCGGACGAGGTCGGGCCGCTCGTCGCGGATCGCCTGGAAGTGGCCCCGGAACCGCTCGCCGATGTCGCGACCGCGCCGGAGGAGACCCTCCTGCTCGATCGTCTCGACGGCCGCCAGGCCCGCCCGGCAGGCGATCGGGTTGCCGCCGAAGGTGCTGGCGTGCGTCCCCGGCTGGAGCGCCTCGGCCACGTCGGCCTTGGCCATCATCACCCCGGCCGCGACCCCCGCCGCCAGGGCCTTGGCGCAGGTGAGGATGTCGGGGACGATCCCGGAATGCTGGTAGGCGAACCATTCGCCGGTCCGCCCCAGGCCGGTCTGCACCTCGTCCAGGATCAGCAGGACTCCCCGCTCGTCGCAGAGTCGGCGCAGGCCGGGAAGGTAGCCGGCGGAGGGGATATTGATCCCCCCTTCGCCCTGGATCGGCTCGACCAGGACGGCCGCCGTCTGGCCGTCGATCGCGGCGGCGACGGCGTCCAGGTCGTCGTAGGGGACGTACGAGAAGCCGGGCACGAGCGGCTCGAGGCCCGCGTGATACTTCGGCTGCGCCGTGGCGCTGAGCGCGGCATAGGTCCGGCCGTGGAATCCGCCCTCCATCGTCACGACCTTGTACCGTCCCTCCGCGTGTCCGTGGAGCCGGGCGAGCTTGATGGCCGCCTCGTTGGCCTCGGCGCCGCTGTTGCAAAAGAAGGCTTGGCCGCCGAACGACCGCTCGGAGAGCGCCTGCGCGAAGGCCCCCTGCGCCTCCATGTACCAGGTGTTGGGGACGTGGATCAACTGCCCGACCTGCTCGCGGACCGCCTCCACCACGCGAGGGGGGCAGTGGCCGAGCAGGTTGCAGCCCCAGCCGGGGAAGAAGTCGAGATACCGCCGCCCCTCGGCGTCCCAGATCGAGGACCCTTCGCCCCGGACGAGGCAGACCGGATAGCGGCGATAGTTCGGGATCACGTACCGCTCGAACTGGGCGATCGTCTCGGCGGATCCCTGATGCGCGACTGAGGCCAAGGCGGGAGCTCCCGAAGTGGTGAGGCCGGCGGGCCGGCCGATGGCGAAGGGGCGGGGTTCGGTGCGGTGCGGCGTCAACGCTGCGCCGCGAACGGTCGGCGCGGCTCGGGGCCATCCTGGAGCCCGTTCAGGACGATCTGCGTGCCGATCCCGGCCTCGGTGTAGATCTCCAGGAGGAGCGAATGCCGGAGTCTGCCGTCGATGATGTGGGTCTTGCGGACCCCCTCTTCGAGGCTCGTCAAACACGCCTCGACCTTGGGGATCATCCCCCGGTCGATCACCCCCCGATCGATCAGGTCGCGGCACGACTCGGGGGATAGACCCCGGATGAGGCTCTCCGGTTCGCTCCGGTCCATGAGGATCCCCGGGGTGTCGGTCAGGAAGACCAGCTTCTCCGCCTTCAAGGCCCGGGCGACGGCCGCCGCGGCGGTGTCGGCGTTGACGTTCAGCAGGCGTCCGTCGTCGTCCTCGGCCAGCGACGGGAGCACGGGGACGATCCCCGCCAGGCAGGCGTTCTCGATCGTCACGACCTCGACGTCGGTCACTTCCCCCACCCGCCCGAGGTCGACCTCGCCGACCTTCGGGTCTTGGAGCATGAGCTTCTGCCCGAACAGGCACTGGGTCGTCCGGTGATGCAGCCCGATGGCACGCCCGCCGTACTTGGTGATGTGCCGGACGATGTCGAGGTTGATCTCCTCGGCGAGGACCCTGGCGACGATCTCGAGCGTGGCGTCGTCGGTGAAGCGCCTCCCCTGGACGAACCGGGCCTCGAGCCCCGCCCTCTCCATGGCGAACGTGATCGCCTTGCCGCCGCCGTGAACCACGACCGGGCGCATCCCCACGGTCTGCATGAAGACGACGTCGACCAGCAAGGCCCGGAGCGCCTCGGGATCCTCCATCACCGAGCCGCCGAGCTTGATGACCGTGAAGCAGCCCTGGAACTTGCGGATATAACCGAGCGCCTCGACCAACACATCCGCCTTGCGGATCGCTACCTCATGCACGTCGCGTCCCCCGCTCCCGCTCCCGCCCCCTCGCCTCCCGCCGGAATCCAACCCCTATCTTTCAGTCCCCACCCTACCTTGTAAAGTGGGCTCCCCCGGCGTCCCGGGTTGACGGCTTGGACCTCGCCCGCCCTCCGGCTATCATGGAGGCGGGGCAGGTGACCTTTATGTCTCCATCGGCCGACTCCCGGGGCGGATACCCGTACCGAATCCGTCCCGCGCATGACCCCGAGTTCGACCCGGCGCCCGCCCGCCGGCCGATCCTGCACGCCGACGACGCTCACGCCTACCAGAGGCTGGTGGTCAACCCATTCCTCGCGCTCCTGGCATTGATCGGCTGGGTCGCCTTGATGCGCTTCGGCTTTCGCGAGAGGCTCTTGCTGGCGTTCCTCCTGGCGCAAGTGCTCCCCGTGATGGCGTTCTTCGCGGTGCAATATCACTGCCTCGATTGCGGGGCGACCGGATGTCTCTCGCGGTGGAAGGACCACGCCTGCGAGAGCGTCGTGGCTCGCCAGCTCGCCGGCCGGCCTCGGCGGTTCCGCGGTCCGAACCCCCGCGCACAGATGCTGTTCTGGATCTACGGGCTGATGGCGCTGGCCTGGTATGCGATGGTGCTCCGCTAAGACCACGCGGGCCCGCGTGTCGCCTTGACAGCCCTCCGCAAACCGCCCGATAATCGACGGCTACCAGGCCGGCAAGACACCGTCAAAGCAGAGACCCTGCCCGCGCGCCGAGCCTGATCCCGGACGCCCCCGGGGCGTCGAACCACCATCCCGAATTGGTCCTCCTCATGGCGAAACCTCCGACCAGTCATACCGAATCCGTTTTCGATGACATCCTCTCCCGTCGGATCATGGTCCTCGACGGCGCCATGGGCTCGCTGATCTTCGCCAGGCAGCCGACGGAGGAAGACTACCGGGGCGCCCGGTTCGCCCGCCATTCGCACGACCTGAAGAACTGCACCGAGATACTCGTCTTCACCCAGCCGAGCATGATCGAGGGTTTCCACGCCGCCTACCTGGAAGCGGGCGCGGACATCATCGAGACCGACTCCTTCAACAGCAACGCGTTGTCTCTGGCCGAGTTCGGCCTCGAAGAACACGTCTTCGAACTGAACAGGACCGCCGCCGAGATCGCCCGCCGGGCCGCCGACGCGATGACCAGGCGCACGCCGGACCGGCCGAGGTTCGTGGCCGGCAGCATCGGGCCGACCAAGAAGTCGCTCTCGATGGGCGTGAACGTCGAGGACCCCGGTCACCGCGACGTGACCTTCGACGAGATGGTGGCCAACTACAGCGAGCAGATCCGCGGCCTGGTCGCCGGGGGCGTCGACCTGCTTTTGCCGGAGACCTCGTTCGACACCCTGGTGCTGAAAGCCTGCCTGTTCTCCATCGACAAGTTCTTCGAAGAGTCCGGCAGGCGCCTGCCGGTGATGATCTCGGGCACGATCTTCGACAACGGCCGGACCTTGTCCGCGCAGTCGGTCGAGGCGTTCTATTATTCGATCTCCCATTTCGATGCCATGAGCGTCGGGCTGAACTGCGCCCTCGGCGTCGACCAGATGCGCGGGCCGCTGGAGAGCCTGGCGGGGGTCGCCCGGACGCGGGTCAGCTGCTACCCCAACGCCGGGATGCCCGACGGATTCGGCGGGTTCCAGGGGAACCAGGATCACATGGCGGCCTCGCTGGGCGAATACGCGCGCAGCGGCTGGCTGAACCTGGTCGGCGGCTGCTGCGGGACGACCCCCGAGTGGATTTACGCCATCGCCCGGGCCGTCGAGGGGGTCGCGCCGCGCCAGATTCCCGATATCCCCGCGTGGTCGGCCTACAGCGGGAGCGAGCCGCTCGTCGTGCGCCCCGAGACCAACTTCATCATGGTCGGCGAGCGCACCAACATCACGGGCTCGAAGCGGTTCTCCCGCTTGATCAAGGGGGGGGACTACGAAGGGGCCCTGGCCGTCGCCCGCGAGCAGGTCGAGGGCGGCGCCAACGTCGTCGACATCAACATGGACGAGGGGATGATCGACGGCGAGGCGGCGATGACGAAGTTCCTCAACCTCGTCTCGGCCGAGCCCGACATCACCAAGGTCCCGATCATGGTC
>JAABUS010008457.1_pt1 | contig 11305 bp, 12 predicted proteins | sample 5560161 | NCBI WGS metagenome assembly JAABUS01 (sample SAMN10711885, study PRJNA513376) | rock metagenome | isolation source: Antarctica rocks | place: Antarctica: Victoria Land, Trio Nunatak nord | collected 2016-01-04
GTCAAGCCATCCTGACGGTCTTCCAGTCGATCCACGACGGATCACCCGACCAGGCGCTGCTGGCATACCAGTACCTGCAGATGCTGCCCAAGATCGCCGAGGGCGACGCCAACAAGGTGTGGATCGTGCCCAGCGAGATCGGCAAGGCTCTGGAGGGTCTGGGTAGCGCGGTGGGTTCGCTGTCCGGCATGTCGAACGACGGTTCGTCGAGCGACGGCTCCGGGCCCCGCACCCGGGTCGACTACGGACCCCCAGCCGGTCACTACGCCGAGGAATCGACCGGTGCCGGTGGCGACAAGTCGTTGTCCAAAGCTCATGAAGAGGTTGCCCAGGCCATCGCCTCCGCAGCCGAAGCGGCACCCAGCAGTGGAACCGGTATTCCGGGCGACCGCAGTGGTCCGGCCCTGCTGTCCCCGACCGCACCGCCTCCTGGCGCATCGCCGCCTGGGGCACCGCCGCCTGGGGCACCGCCTCCTGGGGCACCGCCTCCTGCCGGACCGCGTGTGCCGGAGCCGCCGATGCCTCCGACGGGCAGTCCGCCGGCTTCGGAGCCACCTTCTCGGTGACCCTGCTCGAGGGCCTCGCGGTCTTCGTCGCGGGCATCGCCGCTGGAACCATCAACACAGTCGTCGGGTCGGGCACCCTCGTGACGTTTCCTACCCTGCTCGCGGTGGGATACCCCCCAGTGCTCGCCAACGTGTCGAACACGGTCGGGCTGGTCCCGGGATCTTTGTCCGGTGCCATCGGCTACCGCGAGGAGCTGCGGGGACAGCGCCAGCGGCTGCTGCGATTGGGGACCGCCTCGCTGCTCGGTGGCATCGTCGGAGCCGCCCTCCTGCTGCGATTGCCGGCCTCGGCGTTCGACGCGATCGTCCCGGTTCTGATCGCTGTCGGCTGCGTGCTGGTCGTTGCCCAACCTTGGATCTCCGCGCATGTGCGGCCATCGGCTGACGCGCCGGTGCACGGCTCGGTGCTTGTCTGGGTCCTGGTTGCTGCCACCGGCGTGTACGGCGGCTACTTCGGCGCCGCCCAGGGAGTGCTGTTGGTCGCAGTTCTCGGGCTGGGGATGAACGAGACGCTGCAACGCATCAACGCGGCGAAGAACGTGCTCGCGTTGCTCGTCAACGGCGTGGCGGCTCTGGTGTTCCTGGCCGTCTCAGAGGTGTCGTGGCAGGCTGTCGGGCTTATCGCCGCCGGCTCGGTGATCGGTGGTCAGCTGGGTGCGGGAGTCGGTCGACGACTGCCAGCACCGGCTCTCCGTGCGGTGGTTGCCCTCATCGGCCTGATCGCCATCGTCGATCTCGTGTTCGTCCACTGATCACACGGCCAGGGTCTTGTCGCCGGACGGCGTGAAACGCCACCCGCCGCCGAAGACCGCGAAGAACCAAGGACCGGACTCCATCGTCATCCCTACGTTGCGGCCAGGCACGTACGACACGTATCGGGGAGACGGGGACGACGACCTCGGCGGTGACGACTGGCATCGGGTCATCGTCTCAGAGCGACGGCGAGGGCTTACAGCAACCGCAGCACCCGCTGCACCTGACGGTCGATGGTGCCCACCGGGTTGCGTGCGTGGGCGCGGCCGCTCGGCAGCAGCATGAGCAGCCAGAACGTCGACCAGAGCCTGCGGCACCCGACGAAGCGGGTCCGTTCCTTCGCCTCGAGGATGAGCGCGTCCATGAGCAGGTCGGTGTTCACCGGATCGTCGACCCACATGGAGATGTGCTCGACGATGTCGGCGAGCTCGAACGCCCGGTCGCTGCGGCCGGAGTCCTCGAAGTCCACGAGGCGGACCTCACCGTCGCACCAGATGAAGTTGGACAGGTTGCCGTCGCCCATGGCGAACACCGGAGGTACATCGGCCACCACCAGATGGTCGGGCTCGGCGGACTTGAGCCACCGGATGGCCGAGGCGAAAGCGGCGGCGGTTTGCCGGTCGTCGCCCAGCTCGTGGCTTTCCTGTATCCCGGCGCGCAAGCTCGCGACAGCCTCAGCTGGGTGCCAATTCCGCTGCGGCTGGTTGGCCAGATCGGCTGCCGGAACGGCGGTATGGAGCCGGTGCAGAGCGTGGGCCATTGCTTCGGTTTGATCAGTTGTGACAAGTACGTCCGCCAGCGACTCGCCCGGCAGCCGTGTCATCACCACACTCGGTGGCTCGCCGTGCAGGTCGGCAGACAGCGGGTGGGGAGCAAGTCCAGGGGCGTGTCGCTGCAGCAACCCGAGGGCTGACCACTCCCGCTGAGGCTCCCCTCGTCCCCATGAGCGGTAGGTCTTGGTCACCGTATGACTGCCGAATTCCAGGTCATGCGAGGAGACCACGGGCATATCGAACCCTAACCGGCCTGGTTGACCCGGCCGGGCCCCGGCTCGGGCGGGGAGGGCTGCTTCCACGGCTGCTGAAATGGCAGGTAGCGTCGGGGGATGGCCGCATCTCGCGTCGTGGTTCACGGGGACGTTCAGGGTGTCTTCTTCCGGGATGCCTGCCGCAAGGAGGCGATCGCGGCAGGTGTCGTCGGCTGGGTGGCCAACCGGTCAGACGGCACCGTCGAGGCGCACTTCGAGGGCGACGAGTCAGCGATCGAGGAGATGCGCCACTGGTGCGAGATGGGATCCGCGCAGGCACAGGTCGAGCGGGTAGAGGTGACGTCGACGGATGGGGCCGCTCTGGAAACGTTCGAGGTCCGCGACTGACCGTCAGCGAGTGTTCACGGGTCCTCTGCGACTCCGGGTTGTCTATCCGGCTCTGGGTTTGTGTCGTTGGTGTCTGATGGGGATGCGGTGGGGGTCGATCCGGGGTGGTGGGAGAAGCTCAGGGATGCCGTCCGCGGCCATGGCGATGTTCCATTCGCCTTGGTGGAGGAGCCGGTGGTGGAAACCGCAGAGCAGGCATCCGTTGCTGAGATCGGTGGGCCCGCCTTCGGACCAACGCTTGATGTGGTGGGCTTCGCACCAGGCGGGTGGGCGGTCGCAGCCGGCCCAGATGCAGCCGTTGTCGCGGGCGGCGAGGGCGATGCGTTGGTGTCGGTCGAACAGCCGTTGGGACATGCCGAGGTCGAGGATCTTCGACGGCCCGTCGAGCACGATGGGCAGGAGGCCGGCGTTGCAGGCCAGCCGGCGGGCCTCAGATGCGGAGATGGCGCCGCCGGTGTCGAGGGTGGCTTCCCCCACCCCGGTGCCCAAGGTGTTGGCGTCGAGAGTGACCACGATCTGGGCGTTGGCGACGCCGTGCTGGGGCAGCTTGACTGTGGGGAGGTGCTCGATCAGCTCAAGGAACGCCCGGCCGCGGCGCTGGGAGTAGGTCAGGACTCCGATCTCGGTGTCGCTGTGGGCACCGTCGGCATCGATGATGTCGGAGGTCCCCGGACCATGCACGGTGTCGCTAAGCGGGGTGCCGGGCGGGTTGGCGGGGTTGCGGCGCGGGGAGGTGAGTGCGTCGAGGGCGATGGTGAGCATGTCCAACTGCAGGTTGGGTAGTTTGCCGGTGAACCTGCCGATCCCGTCGACGCCTTTGCGGGCGGTGAACGTGGTCGCCTGCAGCGCCCGCGCTTCCTCGGCCTGCAGCAGTTCACCCAGTTTCGCGTCGGCGCCGTCGGGGTCGACCACCTGCACCACATGGTTGGCCAGGTGCCGCAGCTGGGTGAAGGTGAACCGGGGGGCCTGGTCGATGAGGTACACCTCCGCTTCGGTCCGGGCGGCCAGGTCGACCGTCGCACCCAGGCTGGTGACCGTTTCGGCGATCAGCACCGCCTGCTCGGTGGTCAGCTGCCCCTTCGACCAGGCCACCCTGGTGGCCGGCACGGTGTCATCTACGGCTTGGGCGGAAGCGACGATCCCGGCGGCAGCGCCACGCGACAGCCCCTGCGTGCAGGCCAGCCAGGCCGTCGGCGACGACGCCCCCGCCAGCCGGGCTAGTTCGCGCTCCAGGGCGGAGCCGACCAGTCGGGCCAGCAGCTCATCGACCCCCGCCGACACCGCCAAGGTGGCGGCGATCCGGTCGGTCAGCGCCTCGTCGGTCAGCGACCACGCCGGTGCGTCAACCACATCCGCCAATGCCGCGCCCATGATCCGCAGGCAGGCAGCGAACGGGTCAACCGACGAGGTGCCACCACCATCGCCGGACCGTTCGATCGTCGCAGTCGCCATGCCACACACACTAGAACCACCCACCGACAAAACTCGAACACAAGTTCGACACCTGTGGACGACGGGGGTCGTCTTCGCTTGCGCTGACTCATCAAGAACTCCACGTCTAGCTATGCCAGCCGAGCACTCGCAGCCGGCACACCCGTATTCTTAAACGGAACAGACACTCGCAGACCCCGTCGTTAGGAGGGCTGTAATGCTCGGCCTAGTCAAATGGGCGCAGGCCTTAGTTAGCCGCGTCACTCAACAGGTCGGCGAGCGAAGCCAACCACTACCTCCACCGACTTGGGGCGATGAAGATCAGGTACCCATCCTCGACAGGAACGGAAACGTCCGGTTGGATTCCGAGGGAAGGGAAGTCACCGTTTCGAAGGCGCAGTTGGGCGGTACACCCGACGCGCCCACGGTGAAGGACGATCCTGATGGCGTAGATCGCATCATCCGGATGGAAACGGATGGCGATGGTCAGCAGGTTCTCGTCGAGGAGGTAAACCTCTCTCACTGGCTAGGCGTGATCCCATAGGTGACCTACGGCACGCTTCGCCGTCGTCATGAAGTCTGAGCGCCATTGGCGCAGCCGGATCCGCCGCAATCTGCTTGGGGTCTAGTCCAGAAGTCCGAATCTCGGTCAACTCCACTCGCGGTGATGCCAGCGACTGCCGCATCGTCACTCGAACCGCTCAGTCATACTGCTGACCCCAGCGGGGTGATGTCGATGAGTTCGTACGCCGGCGCTGCGTCAAGGCGCGCGGCGGTGCAGGTGAGCGGCTCCTCGGGTCGACGTCCGATCGACAGTTGGACCCGCCAACCCCGCCCGGTGTCGGCGCGGAAGTCGACGGTCGATCGGCCGCCGTGCGACTGACGCGACACGACTCGAAGGGCGCGGGTGCCGGTCAGCCCCGTGACGTCGCGCAGAAACCTCTCGGCCGCCTGCACCGCGAACGGGTAGCCGGAACGGCCACGCAACAGGTCCAGGGTGAGGTGACCGGAGAGGTGGTTCTCGACCAGGGCTGTCGCGGTGTCGGGAGTGACCCGGCCGTAGTACAGCCCGTCGGGGAGGACGAGGACATTGGCGGCGAAGCGGTCGCCACCGATGTGGGAAACCTCCCAACTGAGCTCGGGATGGCTGCCGGCAAGCGCCGCAGCCACCGGACGTCCGCGCTCGGCGCAGCAGGTGTCGTGGCGTCCGTGAGTGCAGGTCAAGAACACCGGTTCCTGGTGTGCAGTCAGCCCGAGACCCTCCCCGCGGGCCAACGGTGCGAGGGAGAGACCGAGGAGGTCGCGGATGCCGTCGACGACGGCGGTCTCCATTCGCGGTCGGGCGGGATCGGCGTACGCCGCGAAGACGCGCAGGCCGGACGCGCGCCGCCGACCGTGTCGCCGGATCAGAAGGACCTTGACACCAGTACTGCGGGCCTCACGGCCGAGGTGGGCTCTGACGTCATCGGGCAGGCGTGAGTCGCTGAGGGCGTGGCGTCCCCACCCACCGGGGAACTCGACCAGGAGGAACGCGCGAACGGTGGAGGCCGTGCCGAAAACAGGCTCGTTGCGGTCGAGGCTGTCGGCCGCGCACCGGAATCGGGTCAACCAGACACCTGGAGCAAGCCTTCGCGGACGAGTCGACGCGTGAGCACGAGTCGGCTCTCCGCGTCCAGCCAGGGGGCAAGGTCGCGGGGGCGGAGCGTGCTGCTGGCACAGATGTGCTCGAGCACCTCGGTGAGCCGCGCAGGCAGGGTGAGCTCGCGGTCTCCGAGCAGCAGCCGCACCCTCTCACCGGCGGGTCGGACGGCGCAGACGGAGCCCACCCGGCGGCTCAGCATCGTGTCGTCGTCGAGCGCCGTGACCAGAAGTCGGTCAGTGACGCCTCCGCGGAGCATCGGGCTTCGAGTCGTGAGGAACCGGGACGCCTCGTCGTCGGCCAACCGGTCGGCGTCGAGCCCCGACAGGGAGTCGGCAAGCTGCCTCAGCCTCTCGGCCAGTCCGCTCGCCAGTGCTCCGGGATCGGCGGGGTAGCCGACGGGGAGCGGACTGGCGTACCGCTCGTCAGCGAGTACGTCGGTGGCGACCCGCTGCAGGAGTTCCCGCCACGTCGACTGGTTGGTGCCGACAGTCACGTGCAGCGAGGCGGTGCTCTGGGTGCGAGCGGCGTGGGGGGTGCCGGTCGGGAGGTACATGCTCGTACCGCGTTCCATGAGCACGTCGAGGACAGTGTCGCCGTCATGGACCTCCCACTGCTTCGCACCGTAGGTCTGGAACACGAAGACGTCGTGGGTGTCGCTGTGCAGCGCGAAGCCTTGCGAGCCTGGCGGAGTGAGGTACGCGTTGGCCTGACACGGGTGGCCGAGCGCCGACTCGAGCTCGCTGACGAGCTGGGTGAGCGGGTCCCAGTAGCGGTGCAGACCTTGCAGGACGAGCGTCGCGCCATCGTCGAAGAGGTCGATCACCTTACGGGCATCGACGAGGCCCGTGAGGGGTACGCCGGCCAGCGTGGCAGACCGGGTGAAGGCCGAGCTGGGCAGGACGTTGCCGTCCTTGGCGATGCGCAGCGCTGGCGTACGCAACGCCGAACTTGTGAGCAACGAGTCGACGTCCTCGAGGGAGAGCAAGCCGGTGAGGTCGTCAGGGTCGGCCTTGTGGATGCGCGGGTGCGACGCCCAGTCGGTGTGGAGGAAAGACTGGGCGTCGCCTGTCAGGAGGGTAAGAGCGTCCAACGGTCAGGCGTCGGTGCCGTCGGCGTCGGTGCCGTCTGTGCTGTCGGCATCGCCGCTGTCGGATGAGTCGCCGTCAGTGGTGTCCGCGGCGTCGCCGTCGGTGCCGTCCGCGTCGATGGCCGGCAGGCTTACCGGGTCGATGCTTGTGGTCTCGATATCGTCATCGTTCAGCGGGTCTGGGGTGGTGGTCATGGCTGCTCCTCGGGGTGGAGTGGAAACGTGTGGTCATCGGGCGGATACCCCTTGCCACGGGACTCAAACGATTGTTCCGGGCCCCGGTGTCGACGGCGGCATGGCGTAGTCGAGCCACCGTTGGATGGAGGCGAAGGCGGTCTTGCGGACGTCTTCGCGCGAGCACAGCACGTCATGGATGGCTCCTTCGACCCGCGCGACGGTGACGTTGCGGCTGAGCTGGTGTGACCACTTGGCGATCTGCTTCACGTCGAGCACGGTGTCCTTGCTCGCCGCCTCGTCGCTCCACGCCTGCGGCGACATGCTCGCCGTCGAGCACAGCGTCAAGACCGGGGCGCCGACGTCGATGCCGCGGTGCACGGCCCGATGGCCCTTGCGCATCGCCCGCAGCCAGCCGGCCCGGATCGGGAAGCTCTCCAGCGGCTTCCAGGACCAGTCAAAGGCCCACTCGCCGTTGCGGTCTGCGTGCAGAGTCTCGCCGTACACCCCACTGACGGTGCGCGGCAGGACCGCGTACGGCCGCCGCTGTCCGAGCCGGTTGATGGCCTCGGTGCCGGCGGTCCGCAGCAGGAACGACCCTTGCAGGTCCAGCCAGGGGCTGTTGAGCACGAAAGCGTCAGCGACCCCACGTCCGTCGGCGAGACGGGCAGCGGCCCATAGGCAGCCGATGAGCCCCCCTGTGGAGTGGCCGCTGATCACCAGCCGTTGGTGGCCGTCCCGGCCGCGGATGCGGTCGACCGCCTCGTCGAGCTCGGCGAAGTACTCGTCCAGGTCGAGGCAGAAGTTCGGCGTTTGGTGGGGGAGGAGTGAGCGGCCGTGCTTGCGCAGGTCAAGCGCGTAGAAGTCGTAGCCCAGGTCGGTGAAGAACTCCGCCGTGGCGGTCTGGAAGAAGTAGTCGCAGTACCCGTGAAGGTGAAGCACCGCGCCACGATCGGCACCCGCGGGCACCGGTCGGCGTACCAGCGTGGCGATGACGGGCCCCTCGTAGTCATCGGGCAGCTCGATCGTCTCGCGGGTGTACGGCGGTCCGAGGAGGTCGGTCTCGCGCATGCGCACCAGTGTGCCTGGCGAGGGGGAGCTATTCCGAGGGTGGCGGTCCGGTGGAGTAGATGCGCTTGATCACGTCTTCGATGTTGGGCTCCAGGATGGACAGGTCGGCAACCTCGTGGGAGGCGGCGATGGCGGCGAGGAGAGGTGCCGCGCTCGCCTCCGCCGGGAAGGCCAACCACTGTCGCGGCCCTTCGACCCGCAGCGTCTGCGCATTGGGTACGTCGAGTGGCGGGGCTGGCTCCACCAGGTCCACGACCAGCGTGCGTCGCGCCTCACCGAGGTTGTGCAGCGCCTCGAGATCGCCGTCGAAGGCCAGCCGACCGGCGTCGATCACCATGACCCGCGAGCACAGCCGCTCGATGTCGACGAGGTCGTGGGTGGTGAGCAACACCGTGACGCCGCGCTCCCGGTTGGTCTCCCGCAGGAAGTCGCGCAGGTTCGACTTGCTCACGACGTCGAGGCCGATCGTGGGTTCGTCGAGGTAGACGACGTCGGGGTCGTGGAGGAGAGCTGCAGCGATGTCGCCCCGCATCCGCTGGCCGAGCGACAGCTGCCGAACCGGTGTGTCCAGGAGCGGGGCGAGATCGAGCAGTTCGGTGAACGTCGTCATGTTCTCGCGGTACCGCGCGGCGGAGACGCGGTAGATACGCCGTAGCAGCTCGAACGAGTCGCGCAGCGGCAGGTCCCACCACAGTGTCGTCCGCTGGCCGAAGACGACACCGATGTGTTGGGCCAGCCGGGTGCGCTCGACGTACGGAGTGAGCCCGGCGACCGTCAGCTCACCGGCTGACGGCACGAGGATGCCGGTCAGCATCTTGATGGTGGTGGACTTGCCGGCGCCGTTGGGACCGATGTAGCCCACCATCTCGCCAGCCTCGACCGAGAAGCTCAGGTCGCGGACGGCGTGCACGGTCTCGGCCGTACGTCGGAACCGACCGCTCTTGCGACGTAATACGAACGACCGTGCGACTTCGCGGACCTCGATCACCGACATCGGCGAGATCAGCTCCCTGTCGATCGATAGCGGCGGAGGCCGGTGCGCCATACGCCCACGGCGACGGCGGTGAGGACCAGAGCAGCCAGGGGAGCGGCGAACTGAACCGCGGCCGGCAGGCCGAGCGGGTCCGGTCTGCCGAGGATGAACAGGCTCGGGTACCAGTTCACGAACGTGATCGGGACGACGAACGTCAGCGCCTTTACCGCCTCGAGAGGATAGATCGTCATCGGGAACTGCGCGAGCGTGCTGCCGCCGTAGGTGAAGGAGTTCGCGAGCTCAGACGAATCAGCGGTCCAGAACTGCACGGCCGCCCCGACCGTGAAGATCGCCAGGAAGATTACCGTGCCGAAGATCAGCAGGTACGGCACCATCGCCACCCGGGCGGCGGTCCAGTCGAGATTCAGCGCGTAGACCGACCAGGCGAAGACCAGCCCGCCCTGGGTGATCCGGCCTAGCCTGCGCAGCGCGAAGTCGTCAGCGCACATCTGCACGTACACCGACACCGGTCGCACCAGCATCGCGTCGAGCGTGCCGAGCCGGATGCGTTGACCCAGCCGTTCGATGTTGCCCATCAGCAGGTCGGCGAACCCGAGGCAGAGCGCCGATCCGCCGTACAGGAAGGCGATCTCGGTCAACGAGAAGCCGCCGAGCGAGTTGACGTTGGAGAACATCACCAGGATCGCGACGAAGTCGAGCCCGGTGATGAGGAAGTGCCCGACGGTGAGGAACGCGAACGACGCCCGGTAGCTCATCGAGACGCGGATCCACATCCAGGCGAGTACGACGTATGCGCGCGCGTTTGCGGCGACGCGGTCAGCCACCCTGCACCACGACCTTGCGGTTGGCGCGCAACAGCACGACATGGCAGGCCAGCAGCAGTACGGCGGTCCACAGCGCCTGGAAACCCAAAGCGCCCCACGCGTCGAGACCCTGGTGCTTGCCGAGCCAGATGTCCGCCGGCACCTGCAGGTACGACGCCCACGGCAGCGCCGACGCGACGTCGCGGGTCCAGCCGGGGAAGAGGACGAGCGGGATCGTCAAGCCGGAGAGGAACATCGCGAGGACCGCCGCCAGGTTCTTGACGCCGGCGTCGTCGAGCAGCCAGAACGCGCTCGCCGACACCAGCATCCGGACACCGAAGCTCACCGTGACAGCGAGCACGACGGATCCCGCGAACTGCGCCCAGACGAGGGCGCCGGCTGGAAAGCGGAGGTCGAACAGCAGCGCTCCCACCACGGTGGGGGCCAGCCCGCGGGTAAGCAGGTGGTACGCCGCCCGGCCAAGGTCGCTCGCGAGATACCAGCCCAGCAGGCTGACCGGTCGGTAGAGGTCGACAGCGACGTCGCCAGTCTTGATGCGGACGGCGAGGTCGTCGGTCGCGCCTCCGCTCCACACCGCGACGGTCATGATCATGGCCTGCCCGAGCCAGACATACGTTACGGCGTCGGTGACGTCGTACCCCCCGGCCGTTGGGTTCTGGCTCCAGACGGCGATGTAGGTGAAGCTGAAGATGAGGCCGAAGACGCAGTTGGTGAAGATGCCTGCGAGAGTCGCGGCGCGGTACGTCGAGTAGCGCCGGAAGCTGCTTGCGGCGACGGCGAACCAGAGGGCAACCGGCGAAAGCACAACGGGCTAGTCTGCCCGATCAGTGCGGTAGGCGCTAACTGGCGTGGCGCCGAAGGCGCGCACCGGCTCGGCGCCGTGAGCGAGCACCAGGTCAGTGCTGGTAGGTGCCGACCAGTTGAGCCCGGGCCAGCGTCTTGAACGCCAGGTTGAAGGACACGACGGCTGGGCTCGCGTCGGCGTCGACGCCGAGTGTTTCCTCGCCGACCGCATGCACGACGAAGTAGTACCGGTGGGCGGAGTCACCCTCGGGGGGTGCGGCCCCGGCGTACGCCGCGTCGCCGGTGTCTGCGCGGACGTGGAACGCTGCGCCCGGTAAAGACTCGTTGGAGGCTCCGGCGCCAGCCGGCAGCTCGGTCACGTCGGCCGGGATGTCAACGGCGACCCAGTGCCAGAAACCCGACGGGGTCGGTGCGTCGGGGTCGAAACAGGTGACCACGAAGCTCAAGGTGTCTTCGGGAAAGCCGCTCCATGACAACGCGGGTGACGTGTTACCGCCGTCGGCCACCTGCGTCTCTGACAAAGCAGCGCCGTCGCCGATGTCGGCGCTCGACACCTCGAACGCAGGCACGGCCGGCAGCTTCTG